>Ga0102953_1002597_pt1 | contig 10553 bp, 9 predicted proteins | sample SalPon2A_C_D2_MG_FD_78509 | JGI IMG/M metagenome (GOLD analysis project Ga0102953, IMG submission 78509) | Soil microbial communities from South San Francisco under conditions of wetland restoration - Salt Pond MetaG R2A_C_D2_MG | ecosystem: Environmental > Terrestrial > Soil > Wetlands | place... | reverse complement strand
TTCTTGCGAATGTTGTCGAGAAAATACGCCAGTCCCAACTTCCTGCGGCCGCTGAAGATGTCGTAGATCCCCCGGGGGGCGAAGAGGATGACCAGGATGACGATGGAGCCGAAAAAGAGGGTATGCGCCACCAGGAAGTGGGCGGAGAGAAAATTGGAGACGACCTCGATGACCACCGCGCCGATGGTCGGTCCCCACAGACTGCCGATGCCGCCGAAGACGGCCATGACGATCATTTTCACCGTGCTGGCGACGGTGAACACCGGCTCGGGCTTGATAAAGCCCTGCTGGTAGGCGTAAATGGCCCCGGCCATGGCCGAGAATAGCCCGCTCAGGCCGAAAGCGATACTCTTGAACTGAGTCGTGTTGATGCCGATGGAATTGGCGGCGTCTTCGTCCTCGCGAATGGCGATCAGGCCGTAGCCGAGCTTGCTTTTCAGCATCACCCGGATGACCAGCAGCAGGATCACCAGCACCACCAGGGCGGTGTAAAAAAAGAAGCGGTAGCTGGTATCGATGGCCAGTTCGGGCATGGGCAGGTACATGCCTGAGTTGCCCTCGGTGATGCCCAGGTTCTGCACCAGGGCCTTGGTCGCTTCGGCCAGGCCCAGGGTGGCGATGGCAAAGTAGTGCCCCTTGAGGCGCAGGATCGGCAGACCGATGAGATAACCGTAAGCCCCCCCCGCCAGTCCACTCAGCAGCAGGGAGGGGAAGAACCCGAAGCCTAGATGGTTCATGAAAACGGCCGTGACGTAAGCCCCCACGCCGAAAAAGACGATGTTGCCGAAGGAGGCGTACCCGGTGTAGCCGCCGATGATGTTCCAGCTGGTGGCCAGGATGGCGAAAATCAGGATGTCGGTGGCCGTCCGCAGGGTGAAATTGCCGAGAAAGAAAGGCAGGACGCACGCCACGACGATGATCAGAGCGGAGAAGGCGAGGGACTTTTTCATGGCTACTCCCTTCCTCCGAGAATCCCCTTCGGCATGAAGATGATTACCAGCAGAAAGATGCTGAAGCTGATCAGGTTTTCATACGTCGAACCGAACCAGTTGGTGCCAAGGGATTCCACTACCCCGAGGATGAGACCGCCGATGAGGGGTCCCAGCATCGTCCCCAGCCCGCCGATGATCGTCACCACGAACGACTTAAGGGTCAGGATTCCTCCCATGGTGGGGGAGATGGGAAAGAGGATCGACCAGAGGGTTCCGGCGGCCGCCGCAAGGGCGGTGCCGATGCCGAAGGTGACGGCGTAGATATTGTCGACCTTCACGCCGGTCAGCTGGGCCGCCTCCAGTTCCTGGGACGTGGCCCGTATCGCCCGGCCCAGGCGCGAGTGGTTCATGATGTAGAAGAGGATGGCGGAGATGACCAGGGCCAGGACGAAGGCCGCCAGGCGAACCACCGGGATGGTCGTGCCGAAGAGGGTGAAATTGGCCGCCCCGTAGCTGACCCCCACCTTGCGCACGTCGGCGGTCCAGAAGAGCAGTGCCAGGTTGTTGATCAGCAGTTCGATGCCGAAGGTCAGCAGCAGAGTGATGAAGATGTCGGCCTGGACCACGAAATTGATCAGGTACTTCTGCAGCAGATAGCCGAGGATGAAGATGATCCCCATGGACAGCGGCAGGCTGACGAAGGGATCGAGCCCCAGCCCGGCGAAGAGCCAGTAGGTGGTATAGGCCCCCAGCATGATGAAGGAGCCGTGGGCGATGTTGATGATGTTCATGACCCCCCAGATCATCGACATCCCCATCGCCATGAGGGCGTAGAGCCCACCCTTGAGCAGACCGTTGATAATGACCTGTGTCAGCATCGACATTCCCTCAATCGTAACTGTTCAGCACAACCCGCCTTTTGCCCCTTGACTGCGTCGCTGTGCTGCTCGAATGCTCACATAGCCGGTGTATGCCGCGCTGCTCGCGCCTTGCCGGCGAACAAGATTCGGGTATGCTGAACAGTCACTCTCGATCGATTGAAAAAAGCTCCCGGGAAGGCTCCCGGGAGCTGATGAGATCAGCGTTTGTCCCAGGGGGGGATGGGATAGACCGCTTGTTTCCCCAGGCTGGGATAGACCTGGAAGATGCGGCCGTCGAGGTTCTGCAGAACGACGCTGGTTCCCTTGATCTGCCCGTTCTCGCTGAAAACCACGTGCCCGTAGATGGTGCCGAGATCGGTGGCGGCGATGGCGTCGCGGACCTTTTCCCGGTCCAGGGTGCCGGCCCGCTCGATGGCGTCCTTGTAGATGACGACATCGGCCACGCCCGAGGCGTTGTGGTAGTCGGGCTCATAGCCGAACTTGTCCGTGAACGCCTTGACGAACTCCTGGTTGTTCTTGAAGATGACGCCCTCGAACTTCATCTGCGGCGACCAGGAGGCCACGCCGTAGATGTAATCGGCGGCCTTGCCGAGGGCCTTGCGGAAGTCGGCTTCCGTCGGACCGACGGTCAGCCCCAGGTAGTAAGACGAGACGTTGAGCTCCTTGGCCTGCTGCACGAAGTTGATCGATTCCTCGGTGTGGCCGGCGACGAGGACGGCCTGCACCCCCGCGGACTTGATCTTGGTCAGGATCGACGAGAAGTCGGAGTTGCCTTCGGCATATTTCTCGAAGATGGCCACGTCGAAACCCAGCTCACCGGCCCTCGCCTGGGTCCCTTCGCCGACGCTGACGTCGAACTTGTCGTCGGCGTAGAGGATGGCGATCTTTTTCGCCAGCGGCTCCTGAGTCTTCAAAAAGTCGAGGGTGGAGGCGAAGTAATCTCCGGCTGGGGGAAGGGTGCCGAAAATGTACTTGTTGCCTTTGTCGAAAATCTTGCCGGAGGCGCCGCCCCCTTCGATCATCGGTACGCGGTAGCGCCGGGCGACGATGCTGTTGGGGATGGTGATGCCACTGCTGTAGGGGCCGAGCAGGAAGTCGACCTTGTCTTCGGAGATCAGCTTCTCGACCAGCTTGGAGCTTTCGGTCGGCTCGCTCTTGTCATCGTAGAAGGCCAGTTCGAACTTGTAGTTCTTGCCGCCGACCTTGACGCCGCCGGCTTCGTTGATCTTCTCCACCGCATACTTGTAGGAGTCGACGTAAAGCTTGCCGGTCCTGCTCTTGGCACCGGTGAAAGAGATGGCGCAGCCGAGCTTGATGACCTTTTCGGCGGCGAAGGTGGTGGTGACAAACAGCAGCACTGCGGCGAATGTCAGGGCCAGAGAGAAACAGCGAGACAGTGTTCTGGTTCTCATGATGCTTCCTCCTCTTCAAAGGGAAGTTAAAAAATTCAGTACATTACACATAACATAATAATTCGGCTTGACAAGGCAACCTGAGCAATTGTCGACTTCGGCAGGACGAATTTCTTGCGTGACTATGTCTCGATTTATGCACCGAACGATCTCTTTCCGGGTATATTCCTGAATCAGTGGGTTCATGCCGGCTGGAGAGTGTAACGGCCTGGCCTGAATGAGTTTTTCTGAAAATTTTAGTTGCACCTGTAGGTTCAGCGGTGATTTTGGGAAAGCTCAGCCAGGTCAATGAGTTGTGCTATCCGCCGGTGATGCACTCACTGCTTCAGGAGATTTCCACACGAAATGTTTTTGGGACAATCCAAACGTGACGCCGGAGCATCTTGCGTTATTCCGTTTTGTCCCCCCTCTTCGCACGGCAGCACCTCTTCTGGTCCCACTTTTTGACACTTCCCATCGACAATGCTAGCGTAGTGTCCATCCGGAAACTGAGTATGGACACAAGTGCGTTTCTGATTCGGAAACGAGCAATTTTTCGCAAGGTCAAGGAAATCGAGATATTGCGCGGTGACGTACATGGTACGTCGCACAAGCAAGACCGAAGATTGACGCAGGGATTGCGGAAAAGGGCCGTTTCCGGACAGAAACCAGCGTAGGGCGAATGAGTGATCGATAGAAGGTGCAGCACCATGGAGGCCGTCACCATCTCGCCGAAACTTCAGGTCGTCATCCCCGGGAATGGTCGAGGGAAGCGGCATCTTGTCCCGCGGCGGAAACGACCGGTGATCGGCTTCGGTAGCCGAATCGAAGTAATGCGACGAAATCCGGAACCCGAATTGGAATCTCAATATGAACTCGAAAAGGTAAAAAGCGGGAGGGGACATGGAAGCTGCAGGACGAGCGGGGCGACCCGCATCGCCGGGAAGAAGACGGTTCATCATTACTCTGCTGGCGTGCTGCGGACTGCTGCTGGCGGCAGTGGCTGCTGCCGCCCCCGCCGGGCCGATGCTTCCGCGGGTCTACGCGGGGAAGGTCGATGTTGCCGGCTGGCTGATGAGCGAGAAGCTCGACGGGGTGCGCGGAGCGTGGGACGGCCGGCAGCTGCGCTCAAAGAACGGCCACCTCTTTCATCCGCCGCCGGCCTTCATCCGGGACCTGCCGCCCTTCCCGCTGGAGGGGGAGCTCTGGGGCGGGCGCGGAACCTTCGAGCAGACGGTGGCGATCGTCGCCAGGGAGCATCCCCACGACGGCTGGCTGCAGTTGAAGTTCGCCATCTTCGACGTGCCGAAGGCCCCGGGGGCCTTCACCGCCCGACTGGCCCGGATCCGCGCGTGGTTCGCCGCCCACCCGTCTCCTTACGCCTTCGTCATCCCGCAGCTCCCGGTCCGGGACCGGGATCACCTGCGGCGGGAATTGCGCAGGATCGAAGCGCTCGGCGGCGAGGGACTGATCGTGCGCAAGCCCGAAGCGTTCTACGCCTCCGGCCGAAGTCCGGAGATTCTCAAGGTGAAAAGTTACGAGGATGCCGAGGCGACGGTGGTGGCGCATCTACCCGGCAAGGGAAGGAACGAGGGACGGCTCGGCTCCCTGCTGGTGGAGCTGGAGGACGGAACGCGGTTCAGGATCGGCACCGGCTTCAGCGACGCCGAACGCGAATCGCCGCCGCCGGTCGGCGCGGTCGTCACCTTCAAGTATTACGGTCAATACCGCTCCGGGATCCCCAAATTTCCATCGTTCCTGCGTATCCGGAGGGATGAGGGGTTGTAGGGTTTGGTCCGTTGCCTGCCACGCCATAGCCGCAAGGCGACGGCGGGTCCGACGTCAGTTGTCTGTTGTCGTCGATGTCGTTGGGTGATCCGGTTTTGCCTCCTCCGCCTCGTGTTTGAAATTCGGGCATCCTCTCCTGTTCTTTTCCTAGGTCCCGCCAACCCCGTATCCGGATGGAGGGGAGTCGTGGGAGCCTCGGAGCACACTGCCGAATTCCGCTTTTACGAGGAGCTCAACGACCACCTGCCGCCGCATCGGCGCAAGCGAGCCTTCACCGTCGAGTTCCAAGGATCGCCTGCGGCGGGGGACCTGATCGCCGCCCTCGGCGTTCCGCTGGCCGAGGTGGACCTGTTGCTCATCGACGGCGAATCTTGCGACCTTGCTCGCCGCCTGCGCGGCGGCGAGAGGGTGGCTGTCTACCCCGTCTTCGAGCGCCTCGATATCACCCCCCCTTGTCCGCCTTCCCGGCCGGCCCCTCTGTCCGAACAACGGAACCAGCTCTTGCAATTGCCTTCATGAATGATGCTGACTTGCCAATGCTCCTTTTTCCGTTAAGCTGAACAGAAAAAAATCAAAGCGTCGCCGGGGCGGTTTGCTTTCCACGTTCCAGTTGCGCCCGGAGTTTTCCGACGCCGAGAGGAGGGAATCACTTCATGGCCGGACTTCGCATCCTTGGCATGACCGCCGCAATTCTGTTCCTGATCACCGGGTGCGGCCCGCGCCCCGATCCGCCGCGGCCCGCGGTCGTCTCCCATCTGGACATCTCCCAGAAGAAGGCCTTTCTAGACAAAACCCGCTCCACGCTGAAAACCTTCCATGACACCGCGCGCGACCTGCGCCACCGGGGTGATAATCGATCCCGGTCCGAGCTCGCCGGCGGGGCGGAACGTTATATCGAAACGCAGGTCGAGCCGATCGTGAACGATTTCGAAGCGGACAACAACCTGCAGACCCGGATCGAGGTTGCCGAGCTGCAGCTGCTCTGCGGCATGCTCTATTTCGAACTCGAGAAATACTGGCAGGCGCACTTGTTGCTCAGGGATATGGAGCGTCGGTATCGGGATCGGCCGGAGGTCCTGCACGCTGCCCTGGATCCGAACGAATTCGGCTTTCGCGATATCGACGATGGAATTCGCAGTCTGGGGCAGCGGCTCTACCGGGTGGAGCAATAAACACCATCCCCGGTTTACTTATGATTCGAGGAGAAAATCATGGCAGGCAACGTGTTCAATGAGCTTTCGGACGCGATAATCAATTGGTTGACCCATTTTATCAATGCCTTCTCCGGCCTGCTCCAGATCGTCGTCTACCTGGCCCTCGCTTCCATCTTCTTCTATGCCCTGGCCCGCTGCTGGTTCACCCTTCGATCATTGAGCCGGTTCGATTTCGAACGACTGGGCGACGATGATCGGGGCCTTTACGCTCCCGACCGGCATGCCCCCCTGGCGATGATCGCCGCCTCATTCTTCTGCAAAACCAAGCGCCATTACCTGCAGGAGAAATACGTCGTCGACCATCCCCAGCACATTCCCCCCGACGGCTTCATTCGGGATGCGGCCTTTCAGTACAGCGAGCGTTACTTCGAACAACGCTATCTCGAACCGATCTCCCTCTCGGCCGAACTCATGCCGTCCCTCGGTTTCATCGGCACCATTATCGGTATGGTCGTCCATTTCCTGTCCAACACCGGTTCCCTCAACAGCGATCTCACCATCACCGGCATCGCTACCGCTCTTTACACCACTTTCATCGGCCTTGTATGCTATACGATCCTCTGCTTCCTGCTCAAATTTTTCTACGCCCAGGGCCGCAGGCGGATCGATGAAGGCCTCGCCGCGGTGGCCGAGCGCGCGATCACGGTTGAGAAGCCTCGGGCGGTGCCGCAGGACATGGGGCGGTGAGCGATGAAGCAGAGACCGAAAAGAACCTGGCTTTTTGCCTTTTGCGATCTGGCCTTTCTGCTGCTGATCAGTCTGAGCCTGATTCCGACCAGCCCGGCGGATATTTCATTGCGCCTCGCTGAAATGGAGCTTCCGGAGGTGCCCGACAGCTCCAATCTGAAGCCGGCGAAGACGACCGGAGAAGCTTGGGAACTGCGGGTCTTCGCGGTTTCCGAACGCCATCCGAAGCCCTACCGGTTGAACCGGCGCGGCAGCGAGGAGGGGATCGCTCTCGACCAGGCGAACCTCATTCCTGCCTTGCGACAGATCGGAACCTCCGAGCGGCCCCAGTTGCTGCCGGAGAAAGCCTCGCTGAGCCAGGATTTTCTCTTCGCCGCCGCGGCGGTGGCCCGGGTCTGGTCGGAACCCGGCCAGCGAGCTCTTGTTCGTCCCCTGCCACCGGGAGGAGACGAGTGATCTTTCGGGAAGATCCCTACGGCTGGGGGGTGTCCCGCATCCCCATGGCTCGTGACATTGCGCCGGAATCTTCCGCCGGCCCGGCGGGACATCCTCTGGTCGATACCGGACGCGATCTGCCCTGGTACCCGATGGGGCTCAGTTTCCTGCTCGCCCTGCTGACCTTCTGGGGGATCATCCTCTGGGATCGCATCCTGCAGGAACCGCCGGTTCAGCCACCGTCGCCGCCAGTGGTGGTTGCCGTGCGACTGCTCGAAGAAGTCCCGGAGCCGCCGGCGGAGCCTCTGCCGGAGCCTCCGCCGGTGCCGGTCAAGGTCGTTCGCGAAGAGCCGAAGGCGCCCGCGCCGAGGCCGGAGAAGCCGGTCAAAGCGGTCGAACCCGCGCCGAAGCGACTGGCCAAAGCGGAAGTCGAGCCGCCCCCGGCCGTCGTGCCGCCACCCCGGCCGGTCGCCAGGCAGCGCATCGCCCGTCGCGAGCCGGAGCCGGCCCCGGTTTTCCAGGTGACCCGCGAGACGGCGCCGGCGGCAACCGTTCCGGTGGTTGCCCCGACGGCCGTCGATTACCGGCGCGAGACGGCCGAGTCGAAACTGCCCGAGCGCAGCACAACCGTCGCGCGCCGCCGGTCGGCGGCGGTCCCCGGACCGGCGGCCCGGACAACCGCCGCTCCCCGTCCGACTGAGGAGAGCCTGCCCGACACGGCGACGGTCTCCATCGGCTCGTCTTCCCTGGTCGACCTGCCGTCTCCCGCCGGGAGTCTCCCCGGCACCAGCCCGACCCGGAGTCGTCCGGCGCGCACCGCCTCCCTCGCCCCCTCTTCGGCGGGGCTGCGGGGCGGCAGCGCCGAGCTCGATCTGCCCGGGCCGACCGCGGCTTCCCCTTCGGGCGAACGCGGGACCGGTCCGCAGCGACTGCCGTCCGGGCCTCGGATGACGGGAATTTCAGGCGACGCGGCGGCCACGGTGAGTCTGCCGGGTCCCTTGGCGGAAAGGACGGCGGGGCCGAAGGCGGCCGGGTCGGAAGGTATCAGCGAATCGTACGAAAGGCTCGACCTGCTCGGTCCGGGAGAGCTCGACCCCTCGGTGGCGATGAGTCTCAGCCGGTTGCGTACCTGCCGCGATCCCGGCGAGGAGACGACGCTGAAGAGCCGCCTGGCGGCCATGCTTCCCAATCCCACCCGGTGCCGTAGCGGGGGGGTGGTTTTCGACATTCGCAATGTCGAGTCGGCCTATTCCGCCCACATCGACATCTACAATTATGAACAGCGTGAATTCGAAGATCGATGCGCCGCCCTGCGGGTGACCATCGATGCCTGCGCGGCTAGGAGATGACGTGATGAGGAAAATCTTTGCTATGCTGGTGCTCTTCACCCTATGTCTCGGCACTGGTCTGACGGCCGCTGCCGCTGCACCCGCCGGGGAGAGCTGGGAAAGTCTCCTGGAGGTAACGCCCAAATTCAGTTGGTATCCGCGGGACGAGGTGCGGAAGCTGCTCGAGATGAAGAAGACAGCCTACGGCCAGACCCTGGAGGAATACCGGGCGCAGCTCCTCTCGGCGGTGACAGGCGGCCGGGCTCCGACTGCGAAAGTGAAGGCCGAGGATTTCGTCCTCGGACGACCCTGGCGGGATTACTATCATCTTTCCCTCGCCGAATTCTGTCTCTATCTCTCCAGCGGCCGGAAGACCTTCCTCGAAAACGCCCGACTGGCGCTTTCCTTCCTGGCGGCTAAAAACGAACAGCCGGAGATCGAATTCTGGCACGATGTCTACGATGCCCATCTGGCGAGCGAGGAGAGGAACAGGGAGGATTTTATCGAGGCGGTGTTCCGGTTGTGGCAGGACGTCATCCTGCGTTTCGAGGTTGAGGAGATCGAGGCCCCGGCGCCCTCGGTTCGGGCCGGGTTCGCCGCGTACCTGCCCTACATGTACGAGAATCTCGCCTACCTGGTACTGCGCAAGGCGATCCTGGAGAATGAAATCCCCCAGCTCCACCCCCTCAGTCCGGTGATCCTCGACATCGAGCCGAAGCTGACGGTGGAAAACGGATACCGGAACATGGTCGAACAGGTCGTGGCGCGCATGCACGGCACCCATTCTGACAACCGCAACATCAATTTTGCCGTCGCCCTGATCGAGGCGACGGCGAAACGATATGATTTCGAGGACGAACAGGACGAGGCGAAGCTCGTCGCCCGGTACAATCAGGCGAGAAAATACTACCAACTGGCCGCCGACTGGGCCGATACCGCAAAAGGGAAGACGGCGGTGCAGATCGAATACGCCGGGTTCCTGAATTACGTGATCAGCCGGCTCAGCGACCCGAACGACGCCCTGGCCCGCAACCCCTTCTTCGCCAAACTGCCGGCGCTGGCCGGCGACCACCTGGAACGGGCTTTCCCCCTTTTCGAGCAGCTGGCGGCGGCCGATCTCCGGGAAGAGGGCGGCCGGGAGGCGGGCTACGAGAACGAGGGCAACTACCTCAAGGCCCTCCATCAGCTTTGGGACGTCAACGCCAAACTGGCCTTCGTCGTCTCCGATTTCTACCGCGCCGGCCTGAAGCCTGAGCGCCATGCGGATATCATTCCGGCGGTGTGGCCCCTCGAGCAGTATTGCGCTCTCTTTGAACGCTACGCGCGGCAAAATGCCGAGGTTTTGCCCAACAACGCCTATTTTCTGGCCGCCTACGCGGCCCGCCAGCTCGGCGAGATCTACCGCGAAAGGGCCCGATTCAGCACCGACAACAGGGCCTCCCGACTCGCCTTCGCCTACCAGCTGGAGGCTGCCGAGATCTTCCCCCTCGATCTGCCCGGCATCCTCCACATGGCCTATCAGTGCAGCAACAGCGGACAGGTCCAGCAGTACTACCATTACGCCGGTCCGCTGGCAGCCCGGCTCCGGGTCTCCAACGGGACGACCGCCTGGATGGAGCGCAACTCGACGGATTTCGACTCCCTGATTTCCCTGGTGCCGACCGTGGTGCCGACGGTGGTCGACAATGCCTACCTTCTTCTCGAACAGTTGCCCAACGAAGAGATGAGGGAGGACGACATCTTCGCCCGAACGGTGGAGTTGAGCCTGGCCCTTGACGATCCGGCGGGGGAAGGCCGCGAAGGAAACGCACCCGCCTCGCAGCGGTCCTATCCATTTTTCGAGCTGAAAAACCAGCTCTACGGCGCTCCGGAAAGCCCGATCCACGATTTTCTGCGG
>Ga0102953_1002596_pt1 | contig 10553 bp, 13 predicted proteins | sample SalPon2A_C_D2_MG_FD_78509 | JGI IMG/M metagenome (GOLD analysis project Ga0102953, IMG submission 78509) | Soil microbial communities from South San Francisco under conditions of wetland restoration - Salt Pond MetaG R2A_C_D2_MG | ecosystem: Environmental > Terrestrial > Soil > Wetlands | place... | reverse complement strand
TTCCGCGATTATTATAGCGAAAACGGGTGGCATGAAAATGAGCCTTACCCGGGAGTTTATCAACTGCTGGAAGATTTGCATTTTGCCGGGGTGAAAATGTACATTGCCACCTCGAAACTGGAAAAATTTGCACAGAAAATTATTGAATATTTTGAGTTTGATAAATACATCATTCAACTCAAAGGAGCTGATTACGGTGGTAACCAAGCCACGAAGGCGACCATTATTTCGGATTTACTATACCTGAACCGGATTCAACCCACAGGAAATGTGGCAATGATTGGCGACACTGTATTTGATATTGAAGGCGGCGATAAAAATGGGCTTTCGACCATTGCCGTAACTTACGGTTTTGGAAAAGAAGAGGATTTGCAAAACGCCAGTCCCGATTATTTGGTAGAAAGCGTGGAAGAATTGTACGAAATTTTGATGGGGTAGTATTTCGCAAATCATCTATGTAATTTGTAACTTTCCTTTTTAAACTTTTTTTATGAAGACACCACCATACATCAAACTGGGCTCCAAAATCCGCATCGTTTCACCGGCCGGGAAAGTCGATGAAAAGTACATACTTCCGGCGGTACAATGGCTCAATAAACAAGGTTATAAAGTGGAACTGGGAAAACATGTGTTTGCCCGCCACTTTCAGTTTGCCGGGACCGATAAACAACGTCTCGAAGATTTACAACTCGCACTCGACGACCGCGAAACAGCCGCTATTATTTGTTCACGAGGTGGTTACGGAACTGTTCGGATTATAGATAAACTGAATTGCCGCGCATTTAAAAAGTATCCTAAATGGTTGGTAGGTTTTAGCGACATTACCATTTTACACGCCTGCATGAATAACTTTGGGGTGGCTACCATTCACGGAGCCATGCCGCGTTATTTTTTTCAAAAAGACGAGAGCCCGGCCGAAAATTTTACTTCGCTATTGCAACTGTTAACAGGGGAAAAGGTTTCGTATTCATTTAAAAATGGTGAATTTAACCGTACTGGAGCAGCCACCGGTGAACTGGTTGGCGGGAACCTTTCCGTTCTTTCGAGTTTGCAGGGCACAAAATATGAACTTAATACTGATGGAAAGATCCTGTTTCTTGAAGATATTGACGAGTTTTTGTACCATACCGACCGTATGATGCACCAACTTAAATTAAGCGGAAAGCTTTCGAAACTGGCCGGACTGATACTCGGTGATTTTACTGAGATGAAAGACAACGAGTCGCCGTTTGGAAAAACTATTCACGAAATTATTTCTGAAATAGTTAAGGAATACGACTACCCGTTTTGTTTCGGTTTTCCGGCAGGCCACGACAAAAAGAACCTGGCGCTCGCTTTCGGTCAAAACTGGGAACTCAACGTTTCAGAAAAATATTCCTCTTTAAAACTCCTTTGATCTTTAAACTTTAAACCCAATGGTCTCTCAACGCGAAATAGGCGAAATTGCAGAAGGGCTGGCGCAGCAACATTTACTGAAACTGGGGTACAATATTCTGGATACCAACTGGCACTTTGGACATCTGGAACTCGACATTGTGGCGCAGGATAAAGATGAATTGGTGATTGTTGAGGTGAAATCGCGCAATGGAATTCGTTATGAACACCCATCGGAGGCAATTACCGACATTAAAATTAAACGAGTTGTAGAAGCTGCTGATGGTTACATTCAGGAAAAAGATATCGACATGGAAACCCGTTTTGATGTGATTACCATTATTTTTTTCGATCAGAAATTTGAACTGGAGCATTTTAAAGATGCTTTTTATCCAACACTTTAAATTTTGAATTCAGAAAGAATAAATTATTTTTAACTCGTAAAAAAAAATTACAACCATGAATATCGAAGAATTACGGGAGTACTGTTTGTCGCTAAAAGGAGTAACCGAGCATTTTCCATTCGACGAAACCACGCTGGTTTTTAAAGTGGGTGACAAAATGTTTTGTCTAACAAACTTAGTAGGCAATTTTACCGTTGCAGTAAAAAACGATCCTGAAAAAAACATTGAATTACGTGAAGAATTTCCAGCAGTAAAACCGGGTTACCACATGAACAAAAAGCATTGGAACACAGTTCAAATTGATGGTTCTCTTTCGGATGATATGATCAAAAATTTTATCGATGATTCATACGATTTAATTGTAATGGGACTTCCGCGAAAAAAGCAACAGGAAATTAAAAGTTTGTAAATACCAATTTTGTTATGAAGATAATCTCACTGGTACTAGTTCTGGTTTTATTTACACTAATCGATGCTTCGGCCCAGAAAGAAATAGAACCATGTACGATTGAAATTGAGTTGAAGCACACGCCGGTAATTAGCCAGGGAAGCACAGGTACCTGCTGGAGTTTCGCTACTACAAGCTTTTTGGAGTCGGAAATTATGCGGAAAGGATTTCCTGAAACCGACCTTTCGGAAATGTATTTTGTATGGAACGGCTACATTAACAGAGCGGAAGATTACCTGCTTTACCACGGGAAAAATAACTTTGGGCAAGGTGGCCAGGCACACGACGTGATGGATGTATTGCGTGAAAAAGGAATGGTGACTGACGAAGCATTTCCGGGGAAAAAAGTAGATGGTCGTTTTAGTCATCACGACCTTGTAAACGAACTAAATATTGCAGTAACCGACCTGAATAAAAAGCGTAAAGATTTTGATGTGAACGATGTGCATTCGCTCGAAAGTATTTTGAAGGAATATATCGGTAAACTTCCGAATAAAGTGAAAACCGACGACGGAAACTACACACCTGCTGAATTTCGTGATAAATTTGGACTGAATCCAGATGATTATGTGGAGATATCTTCTTACACACACCACCCGTTTTACAAGCCTTTTGTGCTGGAAGTTCCGGATAACTGGGCACATGAATGTTACTATAATTTGCCCATCGACGAGTTGGTGGAAACGATTGAATATTCGCTAAAACAGGGTTACACGGTTTGCTGGGACGGCGATTCAAGCGAAAAAACATTTAGCCACAAAAAAGGGCTGGCCGATGTCCCGAAAAATCAAATTGGGAAAATTGACCAGGAAATGCGGCAGGAGACTTTTTTCGATCGCACAACCACCGACGATCATTTAATGCACGTTGTAGGTCTTTCTAAAGCGCCTGATGGCAGAACTTGTTTTTACACCAAAAACTCCTGGGGAGCCAACAGTAACGATTTTGGCGGCTATCTGCATCTTACCAGCGATTATGTGCGACTGAAAACTATTGCAATTTTGGTGAATAAAGAAGCCATTCCTCCGCAAATAAAAGCCAAACTGAATTTGTAATGCGCGAATTTAAACTTACTTCGGAATATATTGAATTAATTAAACTGTTGAAATTACTTCGTATTGCCGAAACCGGAGGACACGCAAAAATTTTGGTGGAAGAGGGAAAAGTTTTTGTGAATGGTGAGCAAGAATTCAGAAAGAGGGCCAAATTACGACCGCGTGATGAAGTTGAAGTGCTGGGTGAAAAAATTATCATTCAGTAAAAGAATTAATTTCGGTGTAAAACAAAAAAAGCTGCCTGAAAATTAATTTCAAACAGCCTCTTAAAATTATTTCAAACTCTTTTATTTCTGAAGATGAACATCCATTTGCGGGAATGGAATATTGAGCCCTTCCTTATCGAAGGTTTTGTAAACTTTTTCCGTTAAATCGAAGAAAACGCCCCAGTAGTTGGCGGCTTCAGCCCAAACACGCACTATCAGATTTACCGAGCTGTCGGCCAGTTCAGAAACAGCAATAAACGGAGCAGGATCCTGCAGAATGCGCGAATCTTCGTTAATCAGCCTGGTAATTACTTCTTTTGCTTTGTCCACATCGTCGCCATACGCAATTCCAAAAGTAAAATCGACCCGGCGCTGCGGTTCGCTTGAGAAATTAACCATCGACGAATTTGATAATCCACCATTCGGGATAATAATCGTTTTATTGTCCGGTGTTTTCAGAATTGTATTAAAAATCTGAATTTCATTAACACTGCCCATATGCCCCTGGGCCTGGATAAAATCTCCTACTTTGAAGGGTTTAAAAAGTAGAATCATCACTCCGCCTGCGAAATTTTGCAAAGTGCCCGAAAGAGCCATACCTACGGCCAGACCTGCAGCACCCAAAATGGCAATAAACGAAGTCATTTGAACACCCATCATTCCAATTACACTAACCAACAGCAATATTTTGAGCAAAATGCCAATCATGCTGTTTAAAAATCCCCGAAGTGAAGGTTCCATCTTTCTTTTTTCAAAAGCTTTGCGCAGCGTTTTTTGGATGATTTTGATAATCCACCATCCAATAAGAAGGGTAATGATTGCGCCAATTAATTTTGGTCCGTATGTCACGATAACATCGTAAATCGTTTGGGAAATAGCTTCAACTGGTTCCATAATGTTTGATTATAAGTTTGATTAAAGATACAAATAGAAATCTGAAAATGTTCAATAAAAAAAGAGAGCATACATAATGCAGACTCTCTTTTTATACATTTAACAGTCTAATTATCAGCCTTTAAATTAAGCCGTATTTCCTAAAAAACGAAGGGTATCGTCAACGCTACCCAATTTTCCTAATTCCTGGTCATTCACCGAGATATTAAAAATCCCCTCTAAATAGTAGGTGAAAATTTTCCAGTCGACCGTGTCAAATTTAAAATCTTCGCTGTATGATGCTTCCAGTTTTATATCTTTTTTCTGAACACCTGTTTTACGAAGTACACGGTACAGATTTCTTCTAATTGATTTATCTTCCATGTTTTCTGTTGTTAAATGTTCTCATTTAATAATTAAAAAATCGAACAAATGACTTCAAAGGTCAAATATATAAAAAATCAATTGGAAATATAGTGTGTTTAACACAATTTAACGCAGATGTTTAGCTCAACTATCTGATATTTAGTGCCATTCAGTTTTTTTGAAGTATTCTGATTTTTATACCAGTGCTAACCAATCTTTTTTTAATAAACTGAATACCTTCAGATCAAGGTATTTATTTTCGTGAAATTCACCTGCACGCTCAATTCCTTCCAACTGAAAACCGAGTCGGTTGGGTATTGCTTCACTTTTGTGGTTTCCAACTGCCACTTTTATCTGCACCCGATTCAATTTCATTTTAACAAATGCAAAAGAGATTAACTTTTTTACACAGGTGGTAATAATTCCTTTTCCCTGTAATTCCTCGGCAAGCCAATAACCAAGTTCTGTTTTACGGTTGTTCCAATCTGTATCTTTAAACCCGATTAATCCGGCGAAAGATTCATGGTACCTAATAGAAAAGATTTCGTCTCTTTTATATTTTTTATCGCTGGTTACACTATTGATAAATCTTTCAGTATCTTGCACATTCAGGGTCATTTCAACAAAGGGAAGCCACTGTTTTAAATAAATCCTGTCGTGATCGATAGCAGCAAAAATTTCCGGAGCCATGGAAAGTTTTATTCGTTCGAGGCGTATTTTATCGTTAACTGAAATATGCTCCATTTTTATTGTTTTGTTAGATCAATATAAAAAATTTGTTGGTCAAATGCTGAAGTTCGCTCACACGAAATAAGTAGCGTATCGTTTCCTTTAAAACAAATTCCTTCGGTTTGGGCATCGTAAATGTTGTCGAGTTCCATGCAGGTTATTTTTCCACTCAAAAAATTTTCTTCGGATATATCAGAAAAAAGCCAAACTACTGGTTTATAATCGTGGTGCCCCACCAATGCCAGTTTTTGTTTGTCGGGACTGATATCGGCGCCGGTAACCAGGCAGCCAACATCAAACTTTTCGCGTGGTGCCAGTGAATACTCTCCTTTCTTTTCCGAAACTTTATAAACAGTCGTGGTTTCATTGGTCCAGTCCTTGGTGAAGAGGTAAAGATTTCCTTTGAATTCAGTCAGGGCCTCGCAATCGAATGGTGTGGTTTTAGGTTTGAAATGAAAATCCTCCTGGTTTTTATAAGAAAAACGTATTTCCGATGCATCCACTTTTTGTTTTTTTGATTCATCCAGCTTTTTCTTTTTAACAACGTATATTTTTTGATTGTTTCTTACTCCGTTGTTGTTTCCGAAATCGCCAATATAAATGTGTTTTTTGTCTTGTGCAATGTCTTCCCAGTCAATATTTTTAGCATTTTTTATTTCTACCGTGCGCACTATTTCGCCCTTTGAGTTAATACCATAAATTTCGTTTTTACCACCACTATCGTTAAATGTCCAGAACAGATGATCAAAATAAATAATTCCCGAGCTTTCATTTGTTTTATCGGGTAATTTAGGTATGAAAGAATTTGGTTTTATTTTCAGAACGGTTATACTGGCAAGATTTTTAACCGTTTGTTGTGTTTTTTTATTTTGGGTTTTACAGGAATAAAAGATCAATAAAAGGGAGAGTATAAACAGAATTTTCTTCATCTTTTTATCTTTACAGGAATTATTTTTGAAACATCATGTCAATTTAAGTAAAATTTCAGAAAATGAAAGTAAGGTTAATTTTAATTGCGCTCACCATATTTGTTGTTGGAGTTTCGTGCGGAAATGCAGGTAAACAGAAGGAAGATACGTTGGTAACCATTCAAACAAAATTTGGTGATATTAAAGTGAAGTTGTACGATGAAACACCGGAACACAAAAATAATTTTATAAAACTGGTAAACGAGGGTTTTTATAATGGGTTGTTATTCCACCGGGTGATTAAAAATTTTATGATCCAGGGAGGCGATCCTTCTTCGAAAGGCGCTGAGCCCGGTAAGCGTTTGGGCAGTGGTTCCATGGGATACACAATAAAAGCTGAGTTTATGCCCAAAAAATATTTTCATAAACGAGGTGCACTGGCAGCAGCCCGTAACGGTGGACCCGGTAACCCAGAGAAGCGTTCAAGTGGTTCGCAATTTTACATTATACAGGGGCATACGTTTACCAACGGCCAGCTCGATACGTTGGAAATGGCAAAAAATGCACAACTTAAAAATCATTTGTTAAAGGAATATCTCGATAAATCGAAAGATAAATTAACGAAGTTCAGGCAAAATAACGACCAGGCTGATTTTAATATTTATGTTGCTGAGCTTCGGGCTAAAGTCGATAGTGTTTTTAATGCTTCGGATGAAAAGTTTGTTTATACACCCGAACAGCGCAAGGTTTATACTACGATTGGCGGATACCCTTCGTTGGATGGCGAGTACACCGTATTTGGCGAAGTGGTGGACGGTATGGATGTTGTAGATAAAATTGCTGAAGCGGAAACCGATCAGTACAATCGGCCACTCGAAAATATTATAATGCAGATGAAGTTGGATAAATAGTCTTTACAAGAAAACGCCAAATACTGCGTTACACTAGTCAGAAAATGCTCATTTACACATGTAAAACTCCGCTTTTTCTGACTTCGCAAGCCTTGTTTTTGACGCTTTCTTATTAAAAACCTCATAAAATTGAGTTTTCTTGCAAATAGGAAATAAATTATGGTTCGTTTTATTGTTGTTTTTTTTATTGTAAGTGTTTTTTCTTTAAAGAGTTTTGGTCAGTCGACAATTGTTCGGGTTTCGACCAACCTGGGCGACATGAAGTTCAAATTATATGATGATACACCTCTTCACCGCGATGCTTTTGTAAAACTGGCTAAAGATGGATATTACAACGGCACACTTTTTTACCGGGTAATCCAGGATTTTTTGATCCAGGGAGGGTCAAGAAGCTCGATTGACGCACCTCCTGGAAAACGTATCGGTTACGGCGATCCGGATAAAACTGTAAACGACGAAATACGCCCGAACCATTTTCATAAAAAAGGGGCTTTGTGTGCACCGCGTCAACCCGACGAAATAAATCCGTTTCAGCAATCCGATATTTCACAGTTTTACATTGTTAAAGGTAGGGTACATACCCAGGGCGAATTGGATACTCTGGAAATGGCCGTAAACCGGCCAATCCGGAAAAAAATTATTGACAAGTACCTAACGCCGGAGGTAAGAGCGGAGCTAAAAAAGTTGAAAGAAGAGAAAAAGGTGAAAGAATTTCGTAAAATTGCTTCGAAAGTGAAAGACCAGATTGAAACGGAATATAGCCTGGATCCAAATACGCTGAAATTTTCAGATGAGCAGAGAGAAGCTTATACAACCGTTGGCGGTTATCCGGATCTTGACGGGAAATACACCATTTTTGGTGAATGTATTTCGGGCTTCGATGTTATTGATAAAATTGCCGCATTAAAAACCGATGAAAACAACCGACCGTATACCGATGTGAAAATTACGGTTACGGTTTTAAAGGAATAGTTTGAAAATGAAGGATAACAAAGCTGCAAAAATAATTACACGATTGAGGGTTACAGCTGTTATAACGCTTTTTGTTTTCGTGCTTTTTGGTTGTCAGACAAAAGAAAAACAGCAGGAAGATAAAAAGCCCGGGGCACAAAAAACCGAGGCTGAAAATAAAAATACCGGTTGGGAGAATATTCGGGCTTCCATCGTAAAAATCGATTCGTATGATGATAACCGAATCCTGGAATCGGGACAGGGATTTTTTGTTGCCGACAATTTAATAGCTACCAAATATTCGTTAATTAACCAGGCTAACAAAGTAGTCGTCACACCGCTCGATTCAAGGAAAAAATATACGCTGGATAAATTTGTAGCAGTTGATAGAATCAATGATTTGATTATTCTTCAGATTGACAGTTTGCACCGAAAGCCAATTGAATTGTTTAAGGGAACAGTGCCGAATTCGGCAAAATCCATGTATCTTTCAGCATCACCAGGTAAAACAATTCAGTTGTTTTCCGGGAAAGTTGTAACGCTTGAAACGGTGAAAGGAACGAAACTATACCGGGTAACCAACCGGGTTCGTAAATCAACTTTCGGGATGCCCATTTTTGTTTCCAATAAAAAAGCCTTCGGAATTGCTTTTTCGGCCGTTGAAAGTTTTGAAATGAGAAGTTTTGCCATTCCTTCGACCTATATTTCTGAATTGCTGGCAAAGCGCAAAACAAAAGCCGAAACACTCGAATCATTACGTTCGATTTCTAATGCAAAAGTGGCTGCAGAAAACCGTAAAATAAAAGGATTGGTACTGGAAACCGACATGGGCGACATAACCATCCGGCTGTTCAACGAAACGCCGGAGTATCGCGATAATTTCATAAAACTGGTGAAAGAACATTTCTACGATAGTTTGCTCATTCACCGGGTGATAAAGAATTTCGGCATTCAAAGTGGTGCAGCTGATTCACGTTACGCCGATAAAGGAGATATGGTTGGGTACAAAGGACCGGGTTACACGTTGCCGGCACACATTGTTCCGGGTTTGTTCCATAAACGCGGAATGATTGGTTCGCCACGCAAACCCGATACAAAAAATCAACGTCGCCGTTCTGACGGATCGCAATTTTATATAGTTTCGGGCCGTAAATATTTTGATTCGGAACTGGATGACATTGAAAAAGAAAACAATTACAAGTTTAGTCCTGAGCAGCGAAGAATTTATAAAACAATTGGCGGCGCTCCGCATCTCGACGGTACATATACTATTTTTGGTGAAGTGGTTTCCGGGATGGATGTAGTTGACAGCATTTCAAAAGTAGAGACTGACAGCGAATGGCGTCCCACAAAAGATATCCGGTTGAAAAAAATTAGAATTCTGAAGTAAAAGGTAAATCAGAACAATTCTGCCATTTCCATACCGTCTTTCAACCAGAAGGTTTGTAATCCGGCTTTTTCAGCTCCCACAATATTTTTCTCCAAATCATCCACAAAAAGAGATTCCCGGGGATTTACTTCTGAAAGCTCAATCACTTTTTCATAGGAATCCAAATCTGGTTTCCGGGCATGAATTTCGTGCGAATAAAAATCATCATCAAAAAGTGAGGGAAATGCAATACCGTGTTCCTCATAAAAATCAGCGTGGAGACGTTCAATATGAATTTGGTTGGTATTACTGAACAGGTAAACCTTGTAATTTTGTCTCAATTCCTGAAGCTTTTTTACCCTGTTCGATGGAACATTTAAAATCATTGCATACCAGGCATCTTTAATTTGTAAATCGCTGGCCTGTGGATTGTTCAGCACTTTTCGTACGCGGTTGCAGAATTCATCGGGAGAAACTTTCCCCACTTCCAGTTCATAAAATACCGGGTCAGAATAAGCCTGCTGGTTCGTTAGAACAGCAGTACTTAACCCAAGTATTTGAAATGCTTTAATTGATGCATCAAAATCGAGATTCAGTAAAACTTTGCCTAAATCAAAAATGATGTTCTTAATATTTGTCAGGTCCGGCCCCATTTTGCTAATTTTATCGGGCGAATATAAAAAATTAAAAATTGTTGAATGAAAATTCAGGGTAAACAATACAACACCATTTGGGTAACAGAAGATGAACCATTAAAAGTTTCTGTTATCGATCAGCGAAAATTGCCTTTTCAATTTGAAGTGATGGAACTGGAAACGGTGGAAGATACTTCTTTCGCTATAAAAGAGATGGTGGTGCGCGGCGCTCCGTTAATTGGCGTCACGGCTGCTTACGGCATGGTGCTGGCGCTGAATGAATTTCCTGGTGGTAACTTTTCTGAATTCATAATTGAAAAAGCA
>Ga0102953_1002595_pt1 | contig 10555 bp, 9 predicted proteins | sample SalPon2A_C_D2_MG_FD_78509 | JGI IMG/M metagenome (GOLD analysis project Ga0102953, IMG submission 78509) | Soil microbial communities from South San Francisco under conditions of wetland restoration - Salt Pond MetaG R2A_C_D2_MG | ecosystem: Environmental > Terrestrial > Soil > Wetlands | place... | reverse complement strand
CTCATCGACCCCGCCACGGACAAGGTGGTATAGGGGAGTTGCCTCCAACCGTCACCCCTCAAATCCTCCGTCCGCACCCGGACAAGGCAGCGAAGCGCTGCGCCGAGTCGGGTGCCGTCGCCCCGCCCTCCATGAAGGCGTGCGACTTCAATTCAGGTCGCCCAGGCGATTGGGCGTCCGCGCGCCCCCGCGATTGCCCGGCGCCGGGGCCGGGGTCTATCCTGGTCCGCATCGCATGCCATTCCTTCACCTGCCCCCGGAGGCCCCCATGGAAGCACGAGCCCAACCGCTGGAATCCTATCGCGCCTATATCAACGGCGAGTGGGTAGAGGCCGCCTCGCGCGAGACGTTCGAGTCGTTCAACCCGTACACCGCCAAGCCCTGGGCCCTGGTGCCGCGCTGCGGTGCGGAGGACGTGGAGCGCGCCGTGCAGGCGGCGCACGCGGCCTTCTCCGGCGGCGAGTGGCCCAAGCTCACGGCCACCCAGCGCGGCGCGCTGATGCGGCGCCTGGGCGATCTGATCGCGGAGAACGCGGAACACCTGGCGCAGACCGAGGTGCGCGACAACGGCAAGCTGTATGCGGAGATGCTGGGCCAACTGCGCTACGTGCCGCAGTGGTACTACTACTATGGCGGACTGGCGGACAAGATCGAGGGCTCCGTGATTCCCTCGGACAAGCCGGGCAACTTCAATTACACGATGTGGGAGCCCGTGGGCGTGGTGGGCGCCATCGTGCCCTGGAACTCCCCGCTGCTGCTGCTGAGCTGGAAGCTGGCGCCGGCGCTGGCCGCGGGCAACACGGTGGTCATCAAGCCCTCGGAGCACACTTCCGTTTCCGCGCTGGAGTTCGTGAAGCTGGTGGAGCAGGCGGGCTTTCCACCCGGCGTGGTGAACGTGGTGACCGGTTTCGGGCCCGAGGCGGGCGAGCCGCTGGTGACGCATCCGCTGGTGCGCAAGGTGGCCTTCACCGGCTCGGCCAAGACCGGCGCGCACATCTACTCGGAGGCCGCCAAGGATATCAAGCGCGTTACGTTGGAGCTGGGCGGCAAGTCCCCCAACATCGTGTTCGCCGATGCGGACCTGGACAACGCGGTGAAGGGCGTGATCTCTGGCATCTTCGCCGCAACGGGACAGACCTGCATCGCCGGCTCGCGCCTGCTGGTGCAGGAGTCCATTCACGACGAATTCGTGGACAAGCTGGTGGCCTTCGCCAAAACGGCGCGCATGGGTGACCCCATGGACCTCGACACGCAGGTGGGGCCCGTCACCAACCTGATGCAGTACGAGAAGGTGCTGGACTACATCGACGTCGCCATCAAGGAAGGCGCGGAGACCCTGCTGGGCGGCGGCAAGGCGACCCGGCCCGAGTGCGGCGATGGCTGGTTCGTGGAGCCCACCATCTTCGGCCGGGTCAACAACCAGATGCGCATCGCGCAGGAGGAGGTGTTCGGCCCCGTGCTGGCGGTGATCCCCTTCAAAGACGACGAGGAGGCCGTCGCCGTCGGCAACGACGTGATCTACGGCCTTGCCGCGGGCGTGTGGACGCAGTCCATCCCCCGCGCTCTGACCCTGGCCCAGCGCCTTCAGGCGGGCACCGTGTGGGTGAACACCTACCGCGCCGTCAGCGTCACCTCGCCCTTCGGCGGCTACAAGAAGAGCGGGCTGGGTCGGGAGAACGGGCAGGGCATGATCAAGGAGTACATGCAGCAGAAGTCGGTCTGGATCTCCACGACCACCGACGTGCCCAATCCGTTCGTGATGCGCTAGGCATCGACTACGGCACCGCCCACACTGTCACAGCACACCAGACGCTTGTGACGTTAACTAATTGAAATTACGCACGAATTTTGTTGACCGCGAAATTCGTGCGGGCTAGGTTGCCTCCCATGCAAGCGCGAGACGGACGCCAAGCCCGGCACCGCCTCGCTTCACCTTTGCACACTGAGGAGACAACCCGATGAGCCATGCCCCGCAGGCGCTGGACCGCGCCACGATTGAAAAGCTGCAGCCGGTCATCACCAGCCTGGTGCAGCAGTACCAGACGCAACCCGACACCGCCGTCGCGGAATTCCGCGTGGTCTCCCGCGTGGTGAGCGGCTTCGAGAACCAGGCGTCCGCGCGCGACTTCCACTTCACCGTTGACGAGCCCGAGGCCCTGGGCGGCACGAACAAGGGCCCCAACCCCGTCGAGATTCTGCTGGGCTCGCTGGGCACCTGCCAGCAGATTGTGATCTCCGCCTACGCGGCGGCGCTGGGGATCGAGCTGGACTCGCTGCGGATCGATGTGCGCGGCAGCCTGGACCTGCGCGGACTGTTCAACGTTGCCGAGGTGCCCTCCGGCTTCGAGGCCATCACCTTCGACGTGCAGTTGGCCGCGCGCAATGCCACGGATGCGCAGTTGGAGCAGCTCAAGACGCTGGCCTTGGAGCACTGCCCCGTGCTGGACACGCTGCAGCGCTCGGTCGCGGTGCGCTCCAGCTACACCTGGAGCAGTGCCCCCGCCCAGGCCCGGAGCGCCTGAGCCGCAGCCCGTTGCTGGACCGCTGGATGCAGGGGGGCCGCCCGGCCCCTCCGCTCAGGCGGGAACGTCGCCCAGGGACGTGGGCGCCGCGGCCGGGGCTTCGTCGCCGGCCTCGCCCAGGGGCCCGCGGTAGAGCCGCAGGCGCAGGGAATTGCCCACCACCACCAGCGAGCTGGCAGACATGGCCGCCGCGGCGAAGAGGGGGATCACCAGCCCCACCATGGCCAGCGGCACAGCGATGGCGTTGTAGCCCAGGGACAGCCCCAGGTTCTCGCGGATCAGGCGGAAGGTGCGCCGGGCGATGGCGATGGTGTCCACCGCGCCCAGCAGCCGCGGCCGCATCAGCAGCACCTGCGCCGCCTCCAGCGAGAGGTCGCTGCCGGAGCCCACGGCAATGGCCAGGTCGGCCTGGATCAGCGCGGGCGCGTCGTTGACGCCATCGCCGACCATGGCCACGACGCGGCCCTGCTGCTGCAGGGCCTGCACAGCCGCCAGCTTCTCGTCCGGCAGCATGCCGCCGCGCGCATCTGCGATGCCTGCACTGCGGGCCGCGGCCGCCACCACCTGCGGCCGGTCGCCGGAGAACAGGTGCACGGCAATGCCCATGCGCCCCAGCGCCGCCACCGCTCGCGCCGCATCGGGCCGCAGCGGGTCACTCAGGGTGACCCGGCCCGCCACGCGGCCGCCCACTGCCACGTACACCACGCTGTCGGTCTCCGCCGGGGCGGCGGCGGCGTCTCCCGCGGGCAGCTCCAGGCCCTGCTCGGCCAGCAGCCGCGCGTTGCCCACCAGCACGGCCTGCCCGGCCACTGCCCCCAGCGCCCCACGGCCCGGCAGCACATGCACGTCCTGCACGGGGCCGGCGGCCTGCCCGGCGTGACCCGAGCGCTCCAGCCAGCCCTGCAATGCATCCGCGATGGGGTGCACCGTGCGCCGTTCCAGCGCGGCGGCGAGCGACAGCCACTGTGCCGTGGGAAGGTCGCCCAGGTTCTGCACCCCGGTCACGTCCAGGCCCCCGGTGGTGAGTGTGCCCGTCTTGTCCAGCACCACGTCCGTCACGTGCGCGGCCTGCTCCAACACCTCGCCACCCTTGATGAGGATGCCGCGCCGCGCGGCCAGCGCGCTGCCCGCCAGTACGGCCACGGGCGTGGCCAGCCCCAGCGCGCACGGGCAAGCGATCACCAGCACGGCAATGGCCGTGATCCAGGCGGACTGCGGGGCGGCGCCCGGCGCGATCCACTCCCACCACACGAACGTGCCGCCCGCCAGCACCAGGATCACGCTCACGAAGTACGAGGCGATGCGATCCGCCAGCCGCTGCAGCGGCGGCTTGCGGCTCTGGGCCTCCTCCACCTGCCGGCAGACGCGGGCCAGGGCGGTATCGGCACCCACGCGCTCCGCGGCCATCACCAGCGGAGCGGCCAAGTTGAGCGTGCCGCCCAGCACGGCATCGCCGGGCTGCACCGGGCGCGGCCGCGACTCGCCGGTGAGCGCACTCTCGTTCAGCTCGCTCGCGCCTTCCAGCACGCTGCCGTCCGTGGGCACGGCATCCCCCGGCCGCACCAGCAGCCGGTCGCCGGGCGCCACGGCCTCGATGGGCACCGTGCTCTCCGCACCGTCGGCCAGGCGCGTGGCCCACTTCACCTGCAGGCCCATCAGGCCTTCGGTAACGTTGCCCGCGCGGCTGCGGGCCAGGGTCTCCAGCGCACGGCCGATGAGCAGGAAGAACACGATCATCACGGCGCTGTCGAAGTACGTCTCCGAGCCCGGAAAGGCCAGCAGCGCCACCAGCGAATAGCCCAGCGTGACCAGCAGTCCCAGGCTGATCAGGCTGTCCATGTTGAAGCGCCGGCTGCGCACGCCGCCCCAGGCCCCCTGCAGGAAGGGCCACCCGCTGTAGAACACCACGGGCAGGCTGATGAGCGCGGTGAGCCAGCGGAAGAGCTGCTGGAAGCCCGCATCGATGCCATAGAAGTGCCCGGCATAGAGCCCCATGGCGTACATCATCACGTTGCCGGCGCCGAAGCCGGCCACGCCCAAGCGCAACATGGAGCGCCGCAGCTGCTTGCGGTGCAGCGTCTCCTGCGTGGCGGGGTCGTAGGGGTGGCCCTCGTAGCCCAGCCGGTGCAGGATCTCCAGCAGATCGCCCAGCTTGAGTGTGCGCTCGTCCCAGCGCACCGCCGCGCGATGGTTGCCGAAGTTGACCTGCGCCTCCAGCGCCCCTGCGGCCTGCAGCCCTTGCTCGATGGATCGCACGCAGCCCGCGCAGTGGATGCCGTTCACGATGAGTTGCGCCGCGCGGCGGTGATCGTCCAGGTGCTGCACGTAGGCATCGTAGACGCCTTCGCTGTTGTACTGGGCGAAGCGGCTGCCCGTTCCGGCGTCCGGAGCGGAGTCGGCGGTGTGCGCGGTCATGGCGGCGGTCGGTTGGAGGTGCGCTGTGATTCAGCGGCGCTGCGCAGGTGCTGCGGCCCTGCCTAGGGCATCACGACGCTGAGGTCCTGGTACAGGCGCTTGCCCTCGTGCTTCACGTCCAATGTGACGCGCCACAGCCCCTGCGCGGGGCGGGCAAAGGTGGCGCGGTACAGACCCGGCTGCGCGGGGTCCTCGCTCCAGGCCAGGGACTGGTCCAGCTTGTCGCTGGAGGGGCGGTAGGCACTGACGCTCCCCGCCATGCCGCTGACGGGGTGTCCCGCCGCATCGGCGATGCGCAGGGCCAGCGTATCGCGCTGGATCAGGCCCGGCACCTCGCTGACCTGCCAGCCCAGGCGGGCGCTGGCCAGCCGCGCGGCATGGTCCGCGTCGTAGTCCTTCGCGGCGGTGTAGTAGTCGCTGCGTACCAGGTCCGGCGGCTCTTCCTCGGCGAACCAGACCATGGTCAGGTTCACGCCCACGGTCACGACCAGGATGGAGCCAATCAGCCACAGCATGCTGTCGCGCCACAGGCTGCGGCGGGGCGGCGGACCGGCCGGCGGTGGCGACGCGGAAGCGGGGGGATTCATGGGCCCTCCGGGGCCAGGAAGGTCATGGATTGCTCGGCCACCGGCGTGGGGCCTTCGTAGACGCGGATACGCACGGGCGCCTTGCCGCTGTCGACCTCGCCGGCGGGGATGTTCACGAACGCTTCCGTGCGTATTTCCTCATCCGCCTTCAGGGTGAGCGGATTCACCGGCACCACGGCCTGCGTGTGCGGCGGTCCGTCCGCCACGATGCGCACGGTCTTCGGCGTCAGGGCGCGGTTGTGCAGCACCACGGTGAAGCGGTTGCTCACCAGCCCACCGGGCAGCAGCATGAACGGGTCGCCGGGGGGTCGCACCACCGTCAGGTCCATGTGTGGACGCAAGCTGAGGCCCACGAACAGCGCCACAACCACGCCCACCAGCAGCACCGAGTACACCAGCACGCGGGGCCGCAGAATATGGGTGCGCTCGCCGCTCAACCGGGCCAGGGAGTCGTAGCGGATCAGCCCACGGGACTTCCCGACGCGGTCCATGATGCTGTCGCAGGCATCGATGCAGCGCACACATCCGATGCACTCCAACTGGTAGCCGTCACGGATGTCGATGCCCGTGGGGCACACCGCCACACACTTGAGGCAGTCCACGCAGTCGCCGCTGACGGTGCCCAGCCGGCCCCGCGGCTCCCCGCGCACCACGTCGTAGCCCACCTGGATCGTGTGCGCATCCGTGAGCACGGATTGGAAGCGCGCGTAAGGGCAGAGGACGATGCAGAACTGCTCGCGGAACCAGGCGAAGTCGAAGTAGAACACACCCAGGATGGCCGCCATGAACAAGAACGCCGTCCAGTGGTCCAACGGCGATTCGGTCATCCAGTGCAACAGGCGCTCGGTGCCCACGAAGTAGGCGATGAACGTGTTGGACACAAGCGCGGAGAACAGCAGGAACAGGGCGTGCTTGGTCAGCTTGAGCCGCGCCTTGCGCACGCTCCAGGGCTGCCCGTCCAGCCGGCGCCGCTCGTGGTGGTCGCCCTCCACCCACTCCTCGAGCTTGCGGAAGATCTCCTCCATGAATACGGTCTGCGGGCACAGCCAGCCGCACCAGACCCGCCCCGCCACGGCCGTGAAGAAGAACAGCGCCAACGCCATCCCCAGCAGCAGGTACACCAGATAGAAGACGTCCTGCGGCCAGAAGATGTGCCCGAACAGGATGAAGCGTCGCTCGGGGATTTGCAGCAGGATGGACTGCATGCCCCCGATGCGCACCCACGGCATCACGAAGAACACCGCGATCACGAAATAGCCCAGCAGCTTGCGCCAGTGCATGAACACGCCGGTGATCGCCGCGGGATAAACCCACAGGCGGTTGCCGCGCTCGTCCAGCGTGGTCAGCCGCTCCGGCGGATGGTGCTGCGGCGCCTCGTGCTCCGGCCCGGAGCCGGGCTGGGACGGCGACGACTCAGCGGGCCGCTGCGAGCGCTCCGGGGGGGATGGTGGTCGCATCAGGGGTTAGTAGGTGTATTCCTTGCCCTGTGGGGGCTTGGGATTGGGCGGATTCGCGCCGTGGATGGACATCACGTAGGCTGCGACCTCGTTGATCTTCTGGGGATTGAGGGTGCTCTTCCAGGAGATCATGCCTTTTTCCGGCACTCCATTGTATATCGTGTGCACGATTTCCGGGAAGGTGTTGCCGTGCAGCCAGTAGTTGTCCGTCAGATTGGGCCCGATAATGCCCTGGCCGTGCTCGCCGTGACAGGGCTTGCAGTTGGCCAGGAATATCTCCTTGCCCGCGGCGATGGCCTGCATGTTGCCCTGCATGGAGGGATCCGCGATGCTCGGCGCGGCCGGGGCTGCCCCCGGCTGGGCCCCGGGTGCGGCCGCAGCGGGTGCCATGGCGGCCTGCTGCGGGAATTCGGTGCGCGCCTCGGCCATCTCCTGCTGATACATCTGGGCCTCGGAGGGGCCGAAGCCCAGCAGATAGTAGGGGATGTACACGATGGAGAACAGGATCGTGCCGTAGAACAGCCACAGCCACCAACGCGGCAGCGGGTTGTCGTATTCCCGAATGCCGTCGTATTCGTGGTCCAGCAATTCGTCGCGTTCCTGGGCCATGCCTCAATCCTCCTGCGCGGGTGATGCGCTCAGCGCGCCGTGGCGCACGCCGTCTTCAAAGGGCAGCTGCGCCTCGCGCTCGTAGATGCGATTGCTGCCGGGCCGGTAGATCCAGAACAGCACCCCGATGAAGAACACGAGGAACAGCCCCAGCGCCACTCCCGGCCCCAACATAAGGCCTTGGTCGGTCAACCATTCCTTGATCATTTGCGCGGCTCCGTAGCGGCGACGGGCGCCTTTTTGATGTCCGTGCCCAGGCGCTGCAGGTAGGCGATGACGGCCACGATCTCGCGATCCTCCGTCTCCTCCTTCACGCCGGATTGCTTGAGCACCTCGGAAATCTGATGGGCCTGGGCTTTCAGGTCCTTGACCCCATTGTCCACCTCCTCAGGCGTGTAGGGCACACCCAGGGTGCGCATGGCCTTCAGCTTGGCCACCGTCTCGGAGGTGTCCAGCTTGTCGGTCAGCAACCACTTGAAGCTGGGCATGATGGAGCCGGGCGAGGTGGAGCGCGGGTCTTCCATGTGCCGGTAGTGCCACAGGTCCGGATACTTGCCGCCCACCCGCTGCAGGTCGGGCCCGATGCGCTTCGAACCCCATTGGAATGGATGGTCGTAGATGAACTCGCCGGCCTTGGAGTACGGCCCGTAGCGCTCCGTCTCGGCGCGGAAGGGACGGATCATCTGCGAGTGGCACAGGTAGCAGCCCTCGCGAATGTAAATGTCGCGGCCTTCCAGCTCCAGCGGGGTATAGGGCTGCACGGAGCTGATCACCGGCACGTTGGACTTGGCCATCACCATCGGCACCAGTTCCACCAACCCGCCGATGGCGACGGCAATCAGCGTCCAGAAGGCGAACTGCAACGGGTGCGACTCCAGCCGGCGCGACCACGTCTTGTCCGGCGCGACCGTGCGTTCCAGGGCGGGGGCGCTCGCCTCCTCGTCCGGCACGGGCACGGCCCCACGCACGGTGGCCAGCACGTTGTAGGCGAGCATCAGCATGCCGATCAGGTACAGCAAGCCGCCCAGGGCACGGATGTAGTAGAGCGGGATCAGCCGCACCACGGTCTCGGTGAAGTTGCCGTAGACCAGGAAGCCCTGGCTGTCGAACGCCCGCCACATCAGGCCCTGCGTGATGCCGGCCACCCACATGGAGACGATGTAGACGACGATGCCGATGGTGCCCAGCCAGAAGTGCGTGTTGACCAGGCGGGGGTACTTCATGGGCCGGCCCCAGAGGCGGGGCACCAGCCAGTAGATCATCCCGAAGGCCATGAAGCCGTTCCAGCCCAGCGCGCCGGAGTGCACGTGGCCGATCGTCCAGTCCGTATAGTGCGAGAGCCCGTTGACGGCGCGGATCGCGAGCATCGGGCCTTCGAAGGTCGCCATGCCGTAGAAGGTGATGGCCACCACGAAGAACTTCAGGATCGGATCGGTGCGCACCCGGTCCCAGGCCCCGCGCAGCGTCAGCAGGCCATTGATCATGCCGCCCCAGGAAGGCGCGATCAGCATCAGGCTGAAGGCCATGCCCAGGATCTGCAGCCAGTCCGGCAACGCCGTGTACAGCAGGTGGTGCGGCCCAGCCCAGATGTAGAGGAACACCAGGGACCAGAAGTGCACGATGGACAGGCGGTAGGAATACACCGGTCGCTCGGCCGCCTTGGGCACGAAGTAGTACATCAGTCCCAGGATCGGCGTGGTGAGGAAGAACGCCACGGCGTTGTGGCCGTACCACCACTGCACCAGCGCATCCTGCACCCCGGCGAAGATCGAGTAGCTCTTCCACAGCGTGACCGGGATCTCCAGCGAGTTCACGATGTGCAGCATCGCCACGGTGATGATGGAGGCGATGTAGAACCAGATCGCCACGTAGATGTGGCGCTCGCGCCGCTTGATGAGCGTGCCGAAGAAGTTGATCGCGAAGATGACCCAGATCACCGCGATGGCGATGTCCAGCGGCCATTCCAGCTCCGCGTACTCCTTGGACGTCGTGTAGCCCAGCGGCAGCGTGATGGCCGCGCCCACGATGATGAGCTGCCAGCCCCAGAAGTGAATGTTGCTCAGCAGGTCGCTGAACATCCGCGCCTTGAGCAGCCGCTGCGTGGAGTAGTAGGCCCCGCAAAAGAAGCAGTTGCCCACGAACGCGAAGATGACCGCGTTGGTGTGCAGGGGCCGCAGCCGGCTGAATGTGATGTACGGGATGCCCAGGTTCAGGCGCCAGTTGGCCAGTTCCGAGGCAATGTACAGCCCGACCAGCATCCCCACCGCGCCCCACAGAATGGTGGCGAGGAGGAACTTGCGGACGATGGCATTGTCGTAGCGGAAGGTTTCCGTGCTCATTCCGTCCCTTTTTCCGGATGGTTGCGCGGCTGCGGGAGAGGCGTTGCGCTTGGCGGCTCGCGCTCCGGCGCGGGCCCGTCGTCGAACAGGATGCGGATCGCCGGCGTCTCCAGGTCGTCAAACTGACCGGACTGGATGGCCCACACGAAGAGCAGCAGGGCGATGGCGGCCAGCACGAGCGTGACCGGGATCAGCACGTACAGGATTTCGAGACCCATACCCGTTGGCGCTTTCTCGTGGGCGGACCGTTCATTCGGCGTCGCAGTCCATCGACTTCAGCTATCAACTAATGACTGAAACGCAATTGACAAAGGTCAAGTTTCCAGATTCGCCGCAGCAATTTGTCGAATAAGGAATTTCGGCGCGGCGACGCCCAGGAACGGAGGCGATGCGCCGGTGGGGTATCTGCGACCTGTTTCGCGGAACAGCGGGTGGAATAGCGATGCCGGACTTAAGGAGCGCCGCATTGTGCCGTGCGGGCAGCACGGGGGCCACGCCCTGCCCCGGTCCCATGCCCTGCAGGCTTGCCGGAAGACTGCCTAGACAGGACGGCCGGCCATCATGAAGCTTGCCGTCATGGCGCCGTCCACGGGCAGCACGGCACCGCTGATGAACGCGGCGCGCGG
>Ga0102953_1002594_pt1 | contig 10556 bp, 6 predicted proteins | sample SalPon2A_C_D2_MG_FD_78509 | JGI IMG/M metagenome (GOLD analysis project Ga0102953, IMG submission 78509) | Soil microbial communities from South San Francisco under conditions of wetland restoration - Salt Pond MetaG R2A_C_D2_MG | ecosystem: Environmental > Terrestrial > Soil > Wetlands | place... | reverse complement strand
GCATTGCCTGTAAGAGGCACCGTGAAGACATGGTTTTTATTAAACCCCAGGTTCTTAGTTCTTACATATTGAAGCTGTCCCCCGATTACAAACGTGCTGATAATCAGGATTACAGAAATGGAGAACTGAAAAACAACCAAAATTTTCCTGAATATAGCTGTTCCGCTGCCTGAACTGCTCTCCCCTTTTAATGATTGAATTGGCCGAAAGTTGGAAAGAACGATTGCTGGGTAAATACTTGCCCCAAGTAATGTCCCGATAAAAGCATATCCGGTTACCCGCCACACTTCAGGATTGAACAACGAAAAATATAATTCTTCACCAGCAACGTAATTGTACAAAGGCATGAGAAGGATGATCAATGCAACGGCCAGCACAGTCGCTAAACAGAATAACAGGAAGGTTTCCGTGAAAAACTGGAAGAAAAGTTGTTTTTTAGCCGCCCCCACAATTTTGCGGATACTTACCTCTTTCGAACGGATCATAGAACGCGCTGTGGAGAGGTTTACATAATTAACTCCGGCGATAACCAACAATAATATCGCCACCAGCATAAATATCTGCACCATTCTCAGAGCCGAATCGTTGCCGTCTGCCCCGATCAGGTGCATATCACCTATATTTTCCAATTTGAACCAGGTATCACTATCACCATTCCGGGCTTCTTTATATGATTCGGTAAAATCGTTACCTATCCCGGCCGACGATGTTCCGGGCTGAAGCAGTACAAAAGTGGAAAAAGTATAATTCCCTAAGTCGGTATCAATTGTTTTCCAGTTCCCATTCCCACCGCCGGCTGTGAACTCTTGTGCATAAAATCCCATCGGTAAAATGACATCATACTGAAGAGATGAATTCTTTGGGAAATTCTGCAATACACCTGTCACCGTAAAATTGATATCTTTGTCATATATAAGGGTAAGGACTTTGCCGATAGCATCTTCAGTTCCAAAGAATTTCCTGGCAGTGGACTTGGTAATGACTACACTGTTATTATTTGGGAATAGATCTTTCTTATTGCCCTCCAATAAGTTGACACTGAACATGGAAAAGAAGCTGGTATCAACAATAGCTGTATGATTTCCACTCAATACAGTCTTGTGATTATCGACAGTATACGTTTGGTTGCCTGCATTATTAATTCTCACTATGGATTTTACTGCGGGTATCTTTTTTGCGTAGACAGCTAATGGCCCTGGCACGCCCGACCAGGTTACTTCTTTCCCATTGGCTTTAAAATGAGCGCTCAGGTGATATATGTTTTTATAGTTTTTATAAAACTTATTATAACTAAGTTGATTCTGAACCCAGAGGAGCAGCATAATCCCCATAGCTAACCCAATCCCCAGCCCGCTGATATTTATCAGACTGTAAAACTTATTGGCTTTCAGGTTGCGCCAAGCGATTTTGAAATAATTGCGTATCAATGTGTTAAGGTATTTAGGTGTTAAAGTGTTTAAGTAGCTGTCGGCCTTCAGCGATCAGCAGTCAGCTTTCTGACGGCTATTCTACTGCTTACTGTTAATTGTTCATTGGTAACTGTTTTTATTCGTTTCTCAAACTCTCGATCGGGTTTGCTATTGCTGCACGAATTGACTGCCAGCTTACCGTGGCGATTGTTATAAACACCGTTACGATTCCGGCGATAATAAATATGCCGGTTCCGATGCTTACATGATATGCGTAGTTCTCCAGCCATAGATGCATGGCATACCACGCAACTGGCACCGCAACCAGGAATCCAATCCCGACTAATTTCATGTATTCCTTTGAGACCAGGTAAGCAATGCCAGTTGCGGAGGCCCCGAGGACTTTACGAATCCCAAACTCTTTCGATCGTTGTTCGGTCATAAATACGGTAAGACCAAACAGCCCCAGACAGGAGATCAGGATGGCCAGCAGGGAGAAATATCCGGCCAGTTTTACAGTTGTTGTCTCGTTCTGGTACAAATGATTGTATAACGCATCAACGAAATGATATTCAAAAGGATAGGCCGGGCTCAACTGTTTAGATATTCGTCTCATACCCATGATTGCTGCCTGGGTCTCTCCTTTTCGGGTTCGAATCAAGGCATGCCCTGCACTCTGCGGGCTAAGCATGAGTATCATAGGCTTTATTTTCTCATGGAGGGATGCAAAATGATAATTCTGAATGACTCCAATGATTCGACCCTTTCCCATCCAAAAATCGATCTTTTTTCCTACAGGGTTCTTCATTCCCATCAGGTTAACCGCCGCCTGATTGATCATATAGGCTGTTGTGTCGGACGCATAGTCGGGCGAAAAGCTGCGTCCTGATACCAGTGTAATCTGCATCGTTTTCAGGAAATCGTATCCAACCTGCAACGGACAAACACTCACGGACTGATTTTTGGACTTGCCAGGCCAGTCCAGATCCCCTGATGACGACTGGTTATTAATGGGATTACCGCTTACAAACGAAACATTTTGAATCCCGGCTTGCTGCAGAAGGCTATGTTTCAATACATCCTTCCTGGAATTCATGTTGCCCTGCAAAGGCATCATAATGAGTTGTTCTTTATTGTATCCCAGGTTCTTATGCTCGACATATTGAATCTGTTTGTAGATGACAATCGTCGCAATAATCAGGAATATGGAGATGACGAACTGAAAGGTTACCAGTCCCTTCCTGATCAAGACACTGCCCTTCTTTTTTTCGATACCTCCCTTCAGTGTTGCAGCGGGTTTGAGAGATGAAAGAAAAAATGCCGGGTAACCCCCTGCCAGCAACCCTGTAACCACAGTGACCAGCACTACGGAAAGGATAAATAAGGGATGATTGTAATGTGATGGGATCTCCTGTTGCGTTACGTGATTAAGTACGGGCAACAGTAACTTCACCAGGAATAATGCAATCAGGGTTGAAAAGAGGGTCATGAACAAAGCTTCGCCAAGAAACTGTAGCGCAAGCGTACCCCTGCCAGCCCCATTCACCTTTTTCACTCCGACTTCTTTCGCCCGTTGTGCTGCCCTTGCCGTGGATAGGTTCATGAAATTGATACAGGCAATGACCAGTATAAATATGGCAAGTACAGCGAAAAGATAGATGGCATTAATGCGGCCGTCTTCAGGTTTCCCGTTTTTGAAAGCAGCATATAGATGCATATCTGTAATAGATTCCATGTACAATTTTGTACCCTTTTCGGACGGATCATGTTTCGGGACAAGATTCAGGATCTCTTTTTCCACCTGGGCTTTATCTGCACGATCATCCAATTGTACATAGGTAGTAATTGTTAGCCAACCCCAATTCTTCTTCAGCCACTCCTTTCCTTTTTCAAACTGCGATTCCGGTAATAAAAAATCGAACTGGAAAGAGGAATTGGATGGTAATTTTTTTAGTACACCGGTTACCTGGTAATCCTGATCATTGGTTATTTTGATAGTCTTCCCGATGGGATCTTCATCCCCAAAATATTTTTGTGCCAGTTCTTCTGTAATAACGATATCATTTGGATCCTGAAGTGCTTTTTCAGGATTTCCTTTTAAAAGCGGATAGGTGAACATATTCAGGAAATCAGGTCCTGCGTACATTCCCTTCTCTTTCTGGTGATTTCGTCCGACCGCGAACAATAGAGGCATGCTCCAGGTTGTCTTGGTGACGTACTTAATTCCCGGTATCTTATTTCTAAGCACATCAGCAAGCGGTGCAGCACTCTCCGGAAAAGCTCCGGCGTTGTATGTCGATTGGGTCATTACCCGGTACAGGTGATCCTTATTCTTATTAAACTGATCAAAACTGATCTCATTCCAGATCCACAACATGATCAAGATAGCAGTCGTCAACCCCACTGCCAGTCCGGAAATGTTAATGAAACTGTAGAGCTTGTGCCTCTTCAGATTTCGGAATGCTATTTTGAGATAGTTACGAAGCAAAATGTTTAGATTTTGTCAGTTGTCAGTTGTCAGTTGTGGATAGTTATTGCTCTGATTCAGGCTTGGGTTGCTACTGACCACGAACTACCAACTACTAACTCTTCACACATGAAATCCTTCCTTGAAGTTTTCGGTGACGATCTGGCCGTCGAACAGGTTGATGATGCGGTGGGCATAGTCGGCATCGTAGGGCGAGTGGGTGACCATGACGATGGTTGTGCCCTGCTCGTTGAGTCCGGTCAGCAGGTTAAGGACCTCTTCGCTGCGATCCGAATCCAGGTTGCCGGTCGGCTCGTCGGCGAGGATGAGTTTGGGGTTGGCCACGACAGCGCGGGCAATGGCGACGCGCTGCTGCTGTCCCCCGGATAACTGCTGCGGAAAGTGATTGCGGCGGTGCATGATATCCATACGGGTTAAGGCCTCTTCTACTTTTTCTTTTCGCTCCGACTCGGGGACCTTCAGGTAAAGCAAGGGCAACTCGACGTTTTCGAACACCGTCAGCTCGTCAATCAGGTTGAAGCTCTGGAAGATGAATCCGATGTTACCTTTTCGCAGTCGAGCCCTCTCCCGCTCCGAAAATTGTGATACCTCCTTCCCAAGGAAATGGTATTCTCCGTCACTGGGATTGTCCAGAAGTCCCATGACGTTTAACAGGGTCGATTTGCCACACCCGGATGGCCCCATTATCGCCACAAACTCACCCTCTCCTATCTCGAGGTTCACCTCATTCAGCGCAGTCGTCTCCACCTCGTCGGTGGTATAGGTTTTTTTGAGGTTTACTGTTTTGATCATTGTTGTTAGTCTGTTGTCTGTTGTCTGTTGTCTGTTGTCCGTTGTCCGTTGTCCGTTGTCCGTTGTTCGTTAGAAAATTGTTATGTGACCCTGATTTTGCAGATCGTTGTAAGGAGTGTTGGATGAGCTGATCTATTATTTAGATAACTCTTTAATAAAAATCGATTTTCTGTTATGGATAGATCCAATTTTGAAAATCTCGATGTATATAAACTTGCTGAATATTTATCCGATTCAATTTGGGATACTGTTTTGAAATGGGATGACTTTGCGAGATCAACGGTGGGCCGACAAATTGTTCGAGCTGCCGATAGTATCGGAGCCAATATTGCAGAAGGTGCTGGCAAGGGTTCTTTTAAGGATAACAAACGATTTGTCCGAATGGCCAGAGGCTCACTCAATGAAACGATATACTGGCTGGAAAGAACCCGTAAACGTGAACTGATTGCTAGTGATCCTTTTTTATCTCTCAAATCCATGACTAATGAATTAGCTCCGCGTTTAAATGCATATTTAAAATCTATTGGCAAAGGTTTTGATAAAATGTAGCAGGTTCATTGTTATCATTCAGTTGTTTTCACAACCGGAATAACTACTGACAACAAACCACGGACTACTATCTAAGCACTAATACCTCATTATCTCCGAAATTATCATAACTTGAGGTTATCACTTTCTCACCGGGCTTGAGGCCGCTGAGTACTTCGAAATAATCCGGGTTTTGGCGGCCAATCTGGATATTCTTTTTACGTGCATATTCCCCGTCAGGATCCAGAACATAGACCCAGTTTCCACCTGTTTTCTGGTAAAATCCACCACGAGCCAGCAACAGAGCCTTTGAGGATGATCCTAGCGCCAGGCGTATTTGCAACGTCTGCCCCGGTTTTAAACCATCAGGTGCATTTCCCTGAAACGCCATATCTACCTGGAACTGTCCATTGCTTACCGATGGATACACCTTGGTTATCTTCAGATCGTAAGAATGATTATTGAAATTGAAGGTACCCACGAGACCGGTATCTATACGAGTGAGGTAATGCTCGTCGATATTAACCCGGGCTTCGTAATCGTTGAGCATGTCCACCTGACCCAGACGCTGCCCCTGATTGACGGATTGCCCCACTTCAAGATCCGGTGTTGTCAACTGGCCTTTAATAGGAGACGTTACCACCAGATTGTTCAGGATGTTTTCCACATACTCCAGACTCTTATTAAGCCGAATTTCCGATTGATCTAATTGTTTCAGCCGGTTATGATGCGAGAGTGAATCCTGCTGGTAAGCGGCCTGTGCTATTTGCCATTTATCTTTCGACCGTTCATAATTAGCCTTATCATCTACGAAGTCTTTGTCAGACAGTGTAATGGCGCCTTTTGCATGCAACACGCTGTCCCGTTCAAACTGCGACTTTGCCGTTTCGTACGCATACCGGGCATCCACCATGGCATTGCGCAGGCCAAGACTCGTTTGCTGAATGGTTATGCGTGTATTGCGGACATTATTAATCTGATCGTACAGGTTGGAAACCTGGAACATCGTCTGAAGCTGCATACTGGCGTTGGCAAGTGTCAGAATGGTATCACCCGGGGCGACCATGGCACCCGATTCGCGGACGATATGTTTAATTACTCCTCCCTCAATGGCATCGAGATACACAGTATTTACGGGTGTTACCGTGCCGTCTACGGGTATAAATTCCTGGAAAGAACCCTCGTGAACGGTTGATATCGTGAGGGTGTCCCGATCCACATTCAACCTGGATGCCGAACCGACGGATAATAACATATACACCAGAGCAATTACGACGATAGCAACGCCCGACCAAAAGATCATCCTTTTGGGAGTCCAGAACTTCTTCTCAATTTTTCGATCCATTCCCACGGATCATTTCCCTTTCTTTTTTTGAATAAATACTTCCGTCATTGGTAATACCAATAATTGTGCCAGAACGATAAATCCACCATTAATCAAAATACGGGCCGGTTTAAAGAAGTATTCGTGTTTGGAAATGAACAGTAACTGTTCATTTTCGAACAGTCGGGATTCGAAATAATGATTGCTGTAAGGTTCGGTCACAATTTGTGTCTTTATAATAAATGACTATTCGCAGATTGTCTTCGGGATATCATTAATATTTATGCAAAGATTCAACCCCGCCGCGGCGGGTTGACGCATTGTCGATATGAATACCTCCCGTATTTCATACGGGGCTATTCATATTTATCCCCTTTGGGGATTTGGGTTGCTGTTTCGAATGCAGAAGTTTTTGTCCCCAATTGGGGTATAGCTGAATTCAGAATAATCTGAACTTGGATAGAATGGCTATTCATGATATGTAAATTACTCGACTAATTTTTGCGATAAGCCCGAAGGGCTTAAATATGAATAGCCACCCATGTAATGGGTGGAAAAAATGACGATTAACAACAAGCAACCCGCCTGAGCGGGTTGAATAAAAAGAGAGACCATGAGCACCTACACGCAGATCCTATACCAAATTGTATTCAGTACCAAAAACAGGGAATCATCCCTCATGAAATCGGATAGGCCTGAATTATTCAGGTATATCTTTGGTATCCTTAGAAATAAGAGATGCCATCCGTATCGGATTAATGGCGTTGAAGACCACATTCACATATTGACCCATCTTCATCCGTCTGTTTCATTGTCCGGGCTTGTTAAGGATATAAAATTGGCCAGTAATGAGCATATTAAAACAACAGACATTTTTAATAATTTCCACGGTTGGCAATCTGGCTATGGGGCCTTTACCTATTCGATTAAAGAGAAGGAACGTTTGGTTACATATATCAAAAATCAGGAGGAACATCACAGGCGTATCACATTCTGGGATGAGTTTATTGAATTGTTACGGGAACATGATATCAAATTCGATGAAAGATATTTACTGTGAGGTTATTCAACCCGCCCAGGCGGGTTGGGGAGTGAGAGGTATCGCAGACCCCGCATTTCATGCGGGGTTATTCGCATTTATCCCCTTCGGGGATATGTGGTGGTGATCAGGTTATGTGAACATGAATTTTTGTACACCATAATGAATCATATTGCAAGACCAAAGAACTGAATTATGAATAACGATATGGATTGGCTGTGCCCCAAGCCCGAAGGGCTTGAATACGAATAGCCACCCGTGCAACGGGTGGAAAGATATCGATTGATCCCAACCCCGAATGGGGTTGAACAAATTGTGTGGAGAAATACAATTATGTTAAAAATCAGCCCATTATATCATTCTTCCAATATTCCACCATTCCATTTCTCCCCCTCCCCTTTGTCCCCATTTCTTTTTTGATTATTTATCCTCCTATCTTGAGGTGTTTATATTTTAACCCAAATTTTGTTTTGGCCCATGAAAGAGACGATCGGTCGGATTTTGATAGTGGATGATGATGAGGATATCCTTCAGTCGGCAAGGTTGTTCCTGAAACAGCATGGAGCTCAGGTAGATACAGAGAAAAATCCGTCATCTATCGCGAATCTGATCAAGAATGAATCATATGATGTCATCCTGTTGGATATGAACTTCAACAAGGATATCAGCAATGGGGAAGATGGCTTTTTCTGGATGCGGAAGATTCTGGAAATCGATCCATCAGCCGTTGTTATCTTCATTACAGCATATGGTGATGTTGGTCAGGCGGTACGGGCGATAAAAGAAGGTGCCACCGACTTTGTGCTGAAACCATGGCAGAATGAGAAACTGCTGGCTACGATTTCATCAGCCCTTAAACTTAGGGCATCTCGTAATGAAGCAGATAATCTCCGGTCACGCCAAAAGCAGTTAAGTGCTGATATGGATCAGGGTTTCCAGGAGATCATAGGTCGCAGCCCTGCTATGCAAAACGTATTCGATACGATTAATAAAGTAGCTGCTACCGATGCCAACGTTCTAATCCTCGGAGAAAATGGAACAGGTAAGGAATTGGTGGCGCGTGCCCTCCACAGGCGATCAAAAAGAGCTGATGAGGTTTTTATCAGTGTGGATATGGGCGCCCTAACCGAGACCCTGTTCGAGAGTGAACTGTTTGGTCATGTTAAAGGAGCCTTTACGGATGCCCACGCCGATCGTCCCGGCCGTTTTGAAATAGCATCAGAAGGCACACTCTTTCTCGATGAAATTGGCAACCTTTCTATACCCATGCAATCCAAGCTGCTGACCATCTTGCAGCAGCGGCAAGTGACGAGAGTCGGATCCAATAAGACCCATCCGATCGATATTCGTTTGATTTGTGCTACCAATCAAAATATTCACCAGATGGTGCAGGAACAGGATTTTCGTCAGGATCTGCTTTACCGTATAAATACCATTGAGATCAATCTTCCGCCGCTGCGCGATCGCCGGGGTGACATTCCTCTGTTGCTCAATCACTTCCTGGAGAAATATGCTCAACGCTATAACAAAAATATCCACTCCATTGGGGAGCCGGCATTAAACAAACTGACAAATTACGGTTGGCCTGGAAACGTGCGTGAGCTTATCCATTCCGTGGAACGGGCGGTTATCATGACCGAACACGACATCCTGCAACCGGAGGATTTCTTTTTCAGCTCCAATGCAGATACACAATCCGGTGAATCATTAGTTACCGATGATCTCAATCTGGACGAAATAGAGAAGATTGCGATTCGCAGAGCTCTTAAAAAGCATTATGGAAATATCTCACACGCCGCGGATGAGCTTGGTATTACACGGGCGGCATTATACCGTAGGATGGAAAAATATGGTTTATAATGGAAAAGTTTCTAAAGTACATCGAGCACCTGGATACTTAAAGTTGTGTCAATCCCGGCAAACATCAACTCTAAACACCCGTAACGCAAAGTACACCAGACTTTCTTACAATGTGGATTAAACGTTTCCGTATTCTTATCGCTGCACGTATTGTACTGCTTGTTGGGAGTATGGCCCTGTTTTTCTATCTATTTGATAAAACGCAGTATCTTTTTGCTGTAGTAATTATCGGACTTCTGATTATTTATCAGGCATACCGTTTATTTTATCAATTTGACCGTACCAACAGGGAACTCACACGTTTTCTGGAAGCTATACGCTATTCCGACTTCTCCCAATCGTTTACGGGTATAGCAAAATCCAATTCGTTTAAAGATCTGGAGCATGCTTTTAGGGAAATTATCGAACAATTCAGAGAAACCCGGGCAGAAAAAGAGGAGCAAACCCGTTACCTGCAAACGATCGTACAGCATGTAGGAGTTGGGTTGCTGTCATTCAACCAGGATGGGAAAGTCGAACTTATTAATAATGCTGCCAAACGGTTGCTTGGGGTAACAGTACTCCGGAACATTGACACGCTTGCCGAATCAAGTCCGGAATTGTTTGATACTATGGGTAAGTTGCGAGGTGGTGATCATCTCACCATTCCCTTTCAAAAAGGAGATGATGACAACAGGATGTTGTCTCTTTACGCCACGGAATTCAAACGAAAGGGAAACAGCTACACGCTCTTGTCTATTCAGGATATTCGCAGTGAGATGGAAGAACAGGAATTAGAGGCATGGCAAAAACTAACCCGGGTTCTGACACATGAAATCATGAACTCGATAACCCCCATATCTTCGCTTAGTTCTACCCTCAACGGTATCATAACCGATAAAGATGTGCCCAAAACCATTTCCGATGAAAGCTGGGATGACATTCGTCTTGGATTATCAACCATAGAAAAAAGAAGTAAAGCCCTCATACGATTCGTGGAAGATTACCGCAAGTTTACACGTGTGAGAACACCCCAGGCGTCTGGTTTTGCTGTCAAAGATTTATTTGACAGGGTCAGCAGACTCGTAGAACCCTCACTGAGTCATAAGAGAATTACCATCAGACAGAGCATAATTC
>Ga0102953_1002591_pt1 | contig 10566 bp, 8 predicted proteins | sample SalPon2A_C_D2_MG_FD_78509 | JGI IMG/M metagenome (GOLD analysis project Ga0102953, IMG submission 78509) | Soil microbial communities from South San Francisco under conditions of wetland restoration - Salt Pond MetaG R2A_C_D2_MG | ecosystem: Environmental > Terrestrial > Soil > Wetlands | place... | reverse complement strand
TTGTTGAACGGGCTAAGAAAATATCTTTACCGTTTTTCGATGGTGTGCCTTTATATGACGTCGCCTTGTTTTTCTGGCGCAGCATAGTCGATGGGTCTATAACTACACGGGCTTCGGCTATCGCATTTTCCTTTTTTATCGCTTTCTTTCCGTTTATAATTTTTCTGTTCACACTTATCCCTTATATCCCGATAGAAAATTTTCAAAACGAGCTTTTTATGCTTTTAAAACAGGTTGTTCCGGAAAGTATATTCAACACCATTGAAGAAACACTAATGGATATCATTATGCGGCCACGGGGAGATTTGTTGTCGCTGGGTTTTTTTATGGCACTAATTTTCTCTACCAACGGGCTGGCTTCTATGATGAGCGCTTTCGATGCAACCATTCACAGTATTTACCGCCGCTCGTGGTTAAGTCAGCGTTTGGCTGCCATCATCCTGCTTTTTATTCTCTCGGTATTGCTAACCGTAGCCATTGCATTGTTAACCAGCGGGCAAACGTTTATTAATTATTTGCAGGTTCATGACATGCTCCGCGACAGTTTTACAATCTACCTGCTTACTTTTGGGAAATGGGTGATTACACTGTCACTGTTCTTTTTTGCTTATTCTTTTTTATATTACATGGCGCCTGCTAAAAAAACCAAGTGGCGTTTTATTTCAGCCGGAGGTACTTTGGCAACCTTATTAAGCATTGTTACCATTGCCGGTTTTACTTACTACATCAACAACTTTAGCCAGTACAATAAATTGTATGGTTCCATAGGTACATTATTAATTATTCTTTTACTTATGTATGTAATGTCGCTGATTTTACTTGTCGGTTTTGAATTGAATGCAAGTATTCACCAGGCACATTCTTCAAAAGAAGATGAATAAATATAAATTTTCTGGAAATATTTTTTTCTGAAAAGAGTTTACTTTTTGCCTTGTTTGAAAAGGATTTCCTTTTCTCTTTTTGTCAGGCTTTCGTACCCCGATTTGGCGATTTTATCGAGAATATGATTGATCTCTTCCTGCTGCTCATGTTTTTGTTTGGCGTATTCATGATCGTCGCGTGGAGGTTGTTTGTAAGTCACTTTCATTTTAATTCGGGGCTTCATTCCTTTTGCCAAATTATCGAGAAAATGAACCAGCCCTGCCCCACGGTCTTTTCCACGTCGGAGCTGATAAATATAAAACCACCCCCAGGCAGCACCTCCCAAATGAGCCAGGTTACCTCCCGGATTGGAAGCAGAAATGCTAACTACCGACAGCAACACATAAAAACCAGCCACATATTTCAACCTCACAGGACCGATAAACATCAGCAGAATCTCGCGGTTTGGATCGTAAACGGCAAGAGCCACCAAAATGGCAAAAATAGATGCCGATGCCCCCAGCAATAAACCGTAAACTCCAGTAAATGCCGGGAAAATGTTGTATGCCGCAACGTAAACCAAAGCACCTGCAATTCCACCCATCAAATAAAGGCTAAGCAATTTTCTACCTTCAAAATGAAATAAAAACATTTTACCAAACCAGTACAATCCAAGAATATTAAAAAGAATATGTAGAAAACCTACATGCAAAAACATGTAAGTAACGGGAGTCCATGGTCTTTGAATCAATTCGTGTAAATTTGATGGCACTGACAACCAGTTAGCCAGCGGAAAAGGAACACCGGCAAGATAAAATAATACACTTACCAGTTTTACCAAAAGAAATACTCCGAGGTTGATATAAATTAAACGGGTTAAAACCGAACCTACTTTAAAAGTCTGTTTTATATCTTCAACAATATCCATCGTTTAATAAAAATGTTGTGAATTTTTATTCCAGTATTTCAACAAAATATAACCGAACAACATTCCACCGAGATGGGCAAAATGAGCTACATTGCTGCCAGGCCTTGAAAGTCCGAGGTAAAGTTCAATTAATCCGTAACCGATAACAAAATATTTGGCTTTAATGGGGATTGGCGGAAAAAGTAACATTAACTGCGTATTTGGGAACAAAACTCCAAACGCCATCAACACGCCAAATACAGCACCTGAAGCACCAATAGTCGGTATGTCCATCTTCAATTGCAGAATACGATTCATCAGGTTTAAACCTTCGCTGGCAAAACCTGTACTTGAAGGATTATCATACCAGCTATTGATAAAATCTTGCACTTGAGCCGATGCATTTGGTAAATTACTTTTTACAAATTTGTCGAGTAATTCTGGAGAAGGGGTGTTACTAAATGCAGTAATTGCATGCTGAATATGTGAGATTTCGAGGTAGCTTACAAACGTATGTAGTGCAATTGCTCCCAACCCTGTTACAAAATAATAAATAAGAAACCGGCGTGAACCCCAAACACCTTCCAGCACCCGGCCAAACATCCAGAGCGCAAACATATTGAAAAAAATATGTGCAATACTACTTGGATCATGCATAAACATGTGAGTAACCACCTGGTATAATTGGAATTTGTCTGATCCGGGGTAGTGCATACCTAAAATTTCCACCAAATCGACTCCCTGCGTTTGCATTGCCCATGTCGCCAGTAAAAACAACACATTGATAATGATCAGGTTTTTAACAACAGGAGGTATATTCAAAACAGGCCTGTAATTCATTCGTTTTATATTTTAATTTTTCATTGGCAACTCATGCCTGCCTGTCAGCAGACAGGGAACTAGCACAAAATCTAATCATGCTCCTGAATGATAAATTTTATCATACTCGTTTCATATTCTTAAAAATTTTGATGGTTACCAGCAATAGCCAGACCATTTTTAAATGCTGTTAAAATAACGACAATCTGTCACTTTATGAAACTTTTTTCGATATCCTCTGTCGGAATGATCGTTACAATTTTCTTTCCATCGGGTGAAAAGATGGGTGTTGAACAGGCAAAAAGATCATCAATTATATGATCAATTTCTTCCGGTTTTAATTCAGTTCCATACTCGATGGCCGATGCTTTTGCCAGCGAAAGGGCTACCTGCTCTTTGGCTTTCAGGCGGGCATCCACCGGTGAATTTTTGTATTCCTCCAGCAGTTTCTCCACAATTACTTCCGGCGACGAAACGTCAAGCAATCCAGGCGTTCCGTTTATGATGAAGGTATTTTTCCCAAATTCACGAATGTCGAATCCCAGTGAAAGCAAATCCGAAAGAATATTTTTAAGCAACTCGGTATCTGCAGGATTTAATTCAATGGTTTGCGGGAACAATTGTTGTTGGCTGGCCACCGATTCCGATTTTAACACTTCCATAAAACGCTCGAAAAGAATACGCTCATGCGCTCGTTTCTGGTCGATTATCATTAGTCCCGATTTCACAGGTGTTAAAATGTATTTTTGTTTGAGTTGCAGCACTCGTTTGCCGACAAATTGTTCGGCAGACTGTGCATACAAATCTTCACTGGTTTTCATACCCATTTGTTGAACTGATTCCTCCTCTCCTTCGGTTCTTGCGCCCTCATACAAATCTTCCCAGTGTTTTACATTCGATCGGTCAGGCTTAAAAGAAGACGAACCGCCAGCCGACACAGGTTTGTTTTCATTAAAAGGATTATAGTCCGGATTAATCTGAATACCGGGAAAAGATATATCCTCTCTGCCTTTTTGAGAAACCGGAATTTCAATACTTCCACTTTGGTCAAAATCAATAGACGGTACTACATTATGTTTCCCCAGCGATTCGCGCACCGCAGCATGAATAATTTGCCAGATGGCACGGTCGTTTTCAAATTTTATCTCGGTTTTGGTCGGATGAACATTAATGTCAATATCCGCCGGATTAATTTCCATGAATAAAAAATAGGAAGGGAACGTGTCGGGCGGAAGTAATTTCTCATACGCCTGCATAACGGCTCTATGAAAATAAGGATGACGCATGTACCTGCCATTCGCAAAGAAAAACTGCTCGCCCATGGTTTTCCGGGCAAATTTAGGTTGTCCCACAAAACCGTAAATATTTACTAAACTGGTATCTTCATCAACGGTAACCAAACTCTGATTGATATTTTTACCGAACACATCGATTACCCGTTTCCGATGGTTGGTTTTGGGCAATTCGTACAACGAAGCATTATTATGAAAAAAAGAAAATTTAATTTCAGGATTAGGAAGAGCCACATGCTGAATTTCGTAAATAATATGTTTTAATTCGGTGGTGTTGGCTTTTAAAAATTTGCGACGGGCAGGCACATTAAAAAACAGGTTTTTCACAGAAAAACTGGTGCCGTTACTACAAGCCACAGGTTCCTGGGTTTTTACTTCGGAACCAATAATATGAATTAACGTACCCACCTCGTCTTCTGTTCTTTTGGTTTTCAGTTCCACATCAGCAATTGCCGCAATAGAGGCAAGCGCTTCGCCCCTGAAACCCATAGTGCGAATACAAAACAAATCGTTGGCTGAACTTATTTTTGAAGTAGCGTGTCTTTCAAAAGCCATCCGCGCATCGGTGGGCGACATTCCACACCCATTGTCGGTAATCTGAATTAATGTTTTACCGGCATCTTTAATATGAATAACTATTTCGGAAGCTCCGGCATCCAGGGCATTTTCAACCAGTTCTTTTACCACAGAAGCCGGTCGTTGAATGACTTCGCCGGCGGCAATCTGGTTGGCTACCGAATCGGGCAATAACTGAATAATATCACTCACTAAAAGGTAAAATCAGAATAAAAAAATAAATAAAAAATCAAACACAAAATCAGGATAAGGATAATCAGTCTTGTATTGGAAGTTCTTCTGGCTCTCTCCGAAGATTTTGCCTGCCATCCCTGTGCTGATCTGAATTGTCCGCGAATGTTGGGACGGTATGGCCTTCTATCGTCCACTTTATCATCCACAATGCCCAATTCCTGCTTTATCCTTCTCTCCCTGTCCTCCCTTTCTTCCTTATCCGGATCATAAAACCGCGGAGTGATATGAAACTGCTTTGCCGCGGGCGTATGAAAAAATTTCCCAATCATAATATTGCATTCCTTTTGTGTTACAAAGATACGGTTTATTCCACAAATATTATTTCACGACACAGGTTCAACTGCCATCTCTTAACATCACAACGACATTTCAAGAATGGTTGTCAATTGTTCCGAAGAAAGCAATACAGGATTACCTTTCATGCTACTTGCATCTTTTGCCTTTTCAACCAACTCAGTAAAATGAACTTGTGTGACACCAAATTCAGACAACGACGGAATCTCTAAAACACGCACCATTTCATTCACCCATAAAATTCCATCGGTTACAGTAGCATTATCAGTACCGGTTAAAATTTTTGCCACTTCATGATACTTGAATAGCTTTTCTTCCATTTTTTGCCCGGTTAAAACCTGAATGTTCATTTCCATTACTGCCGGGAGCAAGCAAGCACAAACCGCGCCGTGCGGAACAGGAAACATGCCTCCCATCGGCCCTGCAAATCCGTGAACGGCTCCCAACTTTACATTAGCCAGCGCCATTCCGCCAAGCATACTTGCTATCGACATATTTTCGCGCGCTTCCAAATCACTACCATCATTAAATGCTTTTACCAGCGAACGCGAAATCCGTTTCATCCCTTCCCTGCAATACATATCGATAAACGGATTGGCCTGGTTGGAAACAAAGGTTTCAAGTAAATGTGTCAGTGCATCGGTGCCAGTTGTTGCCGTAATATCTTTGGGCAACGAAACAGTTAACACCGGATCGACCAGCGCCACATCAGGGTACATTAAATTGCTGCGTAAACTCACTTTTACGTTGTGTTGCGTCGACTTAATCACCGAGTTTTTGGTGACCTCGGCACCAGTCCCCGAAGTGGTTGGAACAGCAACACATGGCAACGGCGCCTGCGACAAAGCCTTTCCCCGCCCGATAACTTCGAGGTAATCGAGCAATTCGCCTGGATTGGGCACCATGGCAGCAATGGCTTTGGCTCCGTCAATTACACTCCCGCCACCTATTCCAACCACAATCTGACATTGATTTTTACGGGCTGCATTTACTCCCGCGTCAATGATTTCGATTGTAGGCTCTGAGGGAATTTGGTAAAGCGTAACTTTGAAATCTGCTCCCGTTAACAAATCGATAAAAGGTTGATGACGTGCCGAATTTTTCCCGGTTACCAACAACACACGCTTTCCCATTCCGGCAAGCAATTCAGGCAACTTATCCGAAACATGATTCCCAAAAATAATTCTCGATGCTGTGGCAAATTCAAAATTTAATCCCATCCCTCATCATTTGGAAAAACATTATTCAATTTAATTCCCTGGCGGGATTCAGCCATCATGTTGGCAACGGTATCGCGCCACTTTTTGTAATGTGCAGTTTCCTTGTGCTTTGCCGGATCATCAGCCGTACGATACACTTCCACCAGCACAAATCGTGTCGGATCATCTTGTTGCTGAACCACATCGAAACGGGCTATACCAGATTCTTTCACACTATTTTGGGCATTTTCAATAGTTGCCTTTTTAAATGCTTCTATTTTATCTCCTTTCACATGAACCAATACATGAACAATAAACATAACACGAAATTTTAGTTTGAAACTCAATTTACAAAATAAAAAAACATAACCAATTCCAACCTTTTTAAAATAACTTCGTCCTACAAATAAACTTTATAAGATTTGAAGATTTCTAACCAGAAAAACGAGCTCGTGTTAATTCGGCAGTGCAAAAAAGGGAATACAGTGGCCCAGTACCAGTTGTCCTGGTTGTATATAAAAGCCATGTTCAATATTGCTGTGCGGATGACCGGAGACAAAGAAACGGCGGAAGATATATATCAGGATGCATCATCAGGAAAATCCATTCCACATGTTAAAGTATTTATTTCTGCCTGAAATACACCTGGATTGGGACACCTGTGAAATGAAAGTTATCGCGGATTTGATTTTCGATGTACCTGCGATACGGTTCTTTAATGTACTGCGGCAAATTGGCAAATAATGCAAAAGACGGTGTTGGTGAAGGCAACTGGGTTACGTATTTTATTTTTATGTACTTCCCTTTTACTGATGGCGGAGGATAAGCTTCAATGGCCTCCAGTAAAAACTCATTTAATTCCGAAGTTTTGATATGTTGTTTCCGATTTTCAAAAACTTCAATTGCCGTTTCCAGTGCTTTGTAAACACGTTGTTTTGTTTTTGCTGAAATAAACAGAATGGGTACATCAACAAAAGGAGCCAGCCGTTCGCGAATTTCTTCTGCCATTTTTTTAGTAGAATGGGTATCTTTTTCAATAATATCCCACTTGTTTACCAGCACAACCACTCCTTTTTTATTTTTTACAATCAGGTTGAAGATATTTACATCCTGGGCTTCCACACCGCGGTTAGCGTCGATCAGCAACAAACAAACGTCTGAATTTTCAATGGTACGTATGGATCGCAAAACCGAGTAAAATTCGAGATCTTCGTGCACTTTCCCCTTTTTACGTAAACCGGCTGTATCCACAATTATAAAGTCGTGACCAAACTTGTTGTAACGTGTATGAATAGAGTCGCGTGTTGTTCCGGCTACTTCGGTTACAATGTTGCGTTCAACACCAATTAAGGCATTTATGAAAGATGATTTTCCCACGTTTGGCCGTCCAACCACCGATAAATGAGGGAGAATTCCCTCCTCCTTGTCAACCACATCTTTAGGGAAACATTCAACCAGTTTGTCCAGTAAATCGCCGGTTCCACTGCCGGTCATCGACGAAATGCAGTAAATTTCTCCTAATCCAAGCCCGTAAAATTCCTGGGCATCCACAATCCGCTGGTTGTTATCTACTTTATTGACCGCCACTATCACCTGTTTCTTTGTCCGGCGGAGAAGGCCGGCAACGGCGGCGTCGAGGTCGGTAATCCCCGACTCAACATCAACGACAAATAAAATAACATCTGTTTCATCGATCGCGAGATGGACCTGTTTATTGATTTCTGCTTCAAAAACATCATCTGAATTTACCACATAACCACCGGTATCTATTATCGAAAATTCAACGCCATTCCACTCTCCTTTTCCGTAATTCCGATCGCGGGTCACACCCGAAATCTCATCCACAATTGCTTTCCTCTCTTCAACCATCCGGTTAAACAAAGTCGATTTTCCCACATTAGGCCGTCCTACAATTGCTACTATTCTGCTACTCATTTCAAATTCTGTTTTAAGGGCTAAAGCCCGATGTTTTTTGGCATCTCCATTCTCACGGCTTAAAAGCCGGGGCCAAAAATACGTTCAACCATCTCACTACTTTGTACTAATTTCTAAGTGCATTTATCAAAATGCGTCGTAACCAAACTGTTTCAGCTTACGATCTTTTTCGCGCCAGTCTTTATCCACCTTTACATACAATTCAAGGAAAATTTTCTTTTCAAAGAATTCCTCGGCATCCAGGCGGGCTTCAGATCCCACCTTTTTAATCATTTTTCCCTGGTGCCCGATAATGATACCTTTCTGGCTGTCACGTGAAACATAAATTATCGCCCGTACATTAATTATTTTTTCCGATTCTTTGAACTCCTCCACTTCCACTTCCACGGAATAGGGAATCTCTTTCTGGTAATTCAGCAAAATCTTTTCCCGAATAATTTCCTGGAGAAAAAACCGCTCGTTTCGGTCAGTTAAATCATCTTTCGGGAAAAACGGCGGACCTTCGGGTAGTAACTCCAGAATGCGATCGAAAATGGGCTCGATGTTAAATTTCTCCAGCGCCGAAATCAGGAAAACATCTGCGCCGGGGAATATGGTTGTCCAATATTCGTAGAGTTTCATTACGTCGGGTTGGTTCGATAAATCGATTTTATTAATCAACACAATCACCGGCTTATTTGATTTTCGCACCTTTTCAATGTACTCCGGATTTTTGTCCGGTTTTTCTTTTACATCGGTAACAAATAAAATTACATCCGCATCAATCAGTGCCGAATCCACAAATTTCATCATAGTTTCCTGCAATTTGTAGTTAGGCTTTAAAATTCCCGGTGTGTCGGAATATACAATCTGAAAATCATCGCCACTCACAATACCTTTAATGCGGTGGCGTGTAGTTTGCATTTTCTGGGTAATTATCGACAACTTTTCACCCACAAGTGCATTCATAATCGTCGATTTCCCAACATTCGGATTGCCAATAATATTTACAAATCCAGCTTTATGTGTCATATTAATTTTAAATCGCTAAAAATCAGCGCAAAGATAACTGAATTGAATTACCTGACACGAAATTCTAAAAACGTTTTTTAATTGTGAAAAATACAGTTGGTGAAAATTGACATTCCAAAGACATAAAAAAATACTATTAAAACATTCATTTATAACTTTTTAACTTTGATTTCTGCCTGAATTTTTGTATATTATTGAAAAGGGTCTATTTTAAAATAAAAGCCATGAAGCCGATTAATCTATTGGACAAAATCGCCATCACCGTACGTGCCCGAAAAATTCTCTATTTACTACTTTTAGAAAATCCTGTACTCGAAAAAATAATGCGAAATTCGGTCAATGAGGAAGAAGCGATGGAAGCCATGCGCAACTGGATTTTACCTCAATTAAAAAGAAATCCGGCTGCCGAAAAATTCTATTATTTAAAAAGTCACAATCCCGAATTATTTAAACTATTGAAATGGCAGGATTTGGCAGCAATTCGAATACTCGATTATATCGATCACGCAGGGGAGGCATACCCCGACCAAAATATTCATGGTGAAATGGCTGTTACCAATCCTATAAAAATGTTGTGGCTGGCAACCAACTTTGGCAGCGGCGGGGCAAAACCTGGTTTTTTCAAAGACATGCTGCAATTATTCAGGCAATTAAGTGGAAAACAGCTGGAAAATCCACCTACAAAAAATCAACTCTTCCGATGGATGGAACGGTATCCTTCCGGTATCGACCCAAAAATTATTGAACTTCGGAATTGGAATAAAAACCGTATTATCCGGATTTTTATTGAAAAAATGGAAAATGGCGAAATAAACCATTCCGCTTTTCAGTTTGAACCTGAATTAACCTACAAACAGAAGATACAAAAAATGCTGGAGTGGTGGGAAGACAGTCAGTTTCATTTGTCATTTGCCGTGCGTTCTCCGGAGTTGCTGAACGAAATGCTCGATTACTCCCTCGACCCGGACACCATGAATATTTTATATGAAGCCCGCGATAAAGGCATTCCGTTTTTTGTGAATCCGTATTATTTATCGTTATTGAATGTACAAACACCCGACTACGCCGTGGGTGCTGATTTGGCTATTCGTTGCTACGTGGTGTACAGCAAGCAGCTGGTGGAAGAATTTGGTTTGATTGAAGCCTGGGAAAAAGAAGATAAAGTCGAGCCCGGAAAACCAAACGCTGCGGGTTGGAAATTACCTTCGCATAACATACACCGGCGCTACCCTGAAGTAGCCATTTTTATTCCTGATACGGTTGGTCGTGCCTGTGGCGGATTGTGTGCCAGCTGCCAGCGAATGTATGATTTTCAGCGTGGGCGCTTTAATTTTAATTTGGAAAATCTTAAGCCAGCTGGAACCTGGAACGAACGATTGCCCAACCTACTTAACTATTTTAAAGACGATGCCCAACTGCGTGATATTCTGATTACCGG
>Ga0102953_1002590_pt1 | contig 10572 bp, 9 predicted proteins | sample SalPon2A_C_D2_MG_FD_78509 | JGI IMG/M metagenome (GOLD analysis project Ga0102953, IMG submission 78509) | Soil microbial communities from South San Francisco under conditions of wetland restoration - Salt Pond MetaG R2A_C_D2_MG | ecosystem: Environmental > Terrestrial > Soil > Wetlands | place... | reverse complement strand
GCGGGGTCGATTGCAATCGACCAGGGCGCCTCGAGCAGACTCTTCGCCATCAGTCGCTCGCCTCTGGCGACTTGGTCGCACTATTTGCGACCAAGTCGCCACGTATCCGCCCCGCCACCCGCATCGCCTGCAGGGTGCTCCGGTCGTGGATGCGCAGCACATCCGCGCCCTCGCGCACGGCCAGGGTCGCCGCGGCGACGGTCCCCCACTCGCGCTCTCCCGCCGGCAGCCGCTCCTGCCAGCTGCCCGCAAGCACCTCGCCGATGAAGTCCTTGCGCGAGAGCGAGACGTAGAGCGCCGGGCCGAGCGAGCGCAGCTCGCCGAGCCGCCGCAGGATCTCCAGGTCCTGCGCGGTGGTGAGGTCGAAGTCGAGTCCCGGGTCGATCGCGATCTGCTCCTCCGACACACCAAGTCGCGAGGCCGCCTCGATTCTCCCCCCCAGCCACGACTTCAGGTGCTCGACCGCGTCGCCGTAGCGCTTCACCGGCCGGTCGACGCGCGGCGGTCCCTCGATGTGCATCAGCACGTAACCGCAGCCGCTCCCGGCCACCAGCTCGAACATCTCCTCCGAGCCGCCGGAGATGTCGTTGATCGCGACCGCACCCGCGTCAAGCGCCCGTCGCGCAACCTCGACCGAGAAGGTGTCGGCCGAGACCGGCACGCCGGCGCCCGCCAGCCCCTCTATCGCCGGCACCAGCGCCGCCGCCTCATCCGCCGCCGAGACCGGCGGCCCGCTGCGCGCCGCGACCGCGCCGACGTCAAGCATGTCGAAGCTCGCCTCGGCCAGCGCCAGCCCGTCGGCGACGGCCTGCTCCGGCGTCACGCTGCGCGCCCCCTCGAACATCGAGTCGGCGGTGACGTTGACGATCCCCGCCGCCAGAGGCTGCGCAAGCTCGAGCGTCCTGTCAGCCAGCCGCCACGACATTCCCCGCTACGGTAGCGACCGCGCCAATGCCGCTGCGATGCGTCTACACCGACCTCGACGGAACCCTGCTCGGGCGGGGCAGCTCGCTCTTCCGCGACGCCGAGGGCGGCTTCTCGCTCGCCCAAGCGCGCGGGCTCGAGGCCTGCCACCGGGCCGGCGTCGAGGTCGTGATCATGTCCGGCCGGCGCGAGCCGCAGGTACACGAGGCGGCGCGGCTGATGGGCCAGACCTCCTACATCTACGAGGCCGGCTGCGCCTTCGCGATCGACGGCGAGACGACGCTGCTGACCGGCGACCTCGTCCCCGACGAGGACGGCACGGTCTACGAGAAGCTCGAGCGGGCCGGCATCCCCAAGCTGCTCTTCGAGCGCTTCGAGGGGCGGCTCGAGTACCACTCGCCCTGGCACCACGGCCGCGTCCTCTCCCACCTCTTCCGCGGCAAGGTCGACGTCGAGGAGGCGAACGAGCTGCTCGCCGCGGCCGGGCACGAGAACCTGCGGCTGCTCGACAACGGCGCGATCGGCCGCGAGATGGCGGCGATCGACGGCCCGACCCACGCCTACCACCTGGTGCCGAAGCTGGTCAGCAAGGCGAACGCGGTCGCTGCCCACGCGCGCGCCCGCGGCTACGACCCGGCCGAGTGCATCGCCGTCGGCGACTCGGTCGAGGACCTCGAGGTCGCCGCCGCGGTCGGCCGCTTCTTCGTCGTCGCCAACGGCCCCGAGCGCGACCCCGGCCTGCGCGCCGCGCTCGCCGCCTGGGACAACGCCACGGTCACCGAGGGCGCGATGGGCGACGGCTTCTACGAGGCCGTCGTCTCGACCCTGATGGAACGCCGACCGGCGCGGTAGAGGTTTGGTCCGGATAGCGGCTCAAACCTCGACCCCGGTGCGGGGAGGCTGGGCTGAGCGCTGGGTAATATCGGCGCCGTGGAGCAAGCGACCGTCGCCGAGCAGGAGTACCTCGAGACGATGTTCTGGCTGGAGGAGGCCGGGCTGCCGATGACCGGCGCCAACATCGCCCGCGCGATGCAGCTCTCGCCGCCCACCGTGCACGAGATGCTCGGCCGCCTGGTCGACGACGGATACGTCGAGCGCAAGGCCGACAAATCGCTCAGCTTCACCGAGTCCGGCCGCGAGCACGCCAGCCACATCGTGCGCCGCCACCGGATGATCGAGCGCTTCCTCACCGACGTTCTCGGCATCCCCTGGGACGAGGTACACGAGGAGGCGGAGCGGATCGAGCACGCGATGTCGCCGGTGCTCGAGGAGCGCATGCGGGCGGCGATCGGCGACGCGACGACCTGCCCGCACGGCCACCCGATCGTCGAGGGCGCGCGCGAGACCGGCTCGCTGCTCGCCGACGTCGAGGTCGGCGCCAAGGTCCACGTCCTGCGCTTCGAGAACGAGGCCGAGGAGCTGCTGCACTACCTCAAAGCGGCAGGCCTGGAGCCGGGCGTGGAGGGCACCGTGGAGAGTTCCGACGACGAGGGCGTGACGATCGCCTCCGACGCCGGCTCGCACGAGGTCTCGCGCAGCGTCGCCGAGACGGTCTCCGTCCGCGCCGACCCGGCGCCGCCCCCGCGCGCCGCGATCCCGGAGCAGCTCGTGTTGTCCTCAGATCGCTACGGGCGCTGAGGCGGCGAGAACCGGCGCCTGGCTTGTCCTCGCCGCCTCAGAACGGTCAGGCTCAGGACGGCCGCATCGGGAACGGGCCCTTTTCCGCGCCCCCCTGGATCGCGCAGAGTTCGAGGCGTCCGCCCAGCTCGGTCGGTCCCGGCGGGTCGGCGAATTCGACCATGACCTGAACCGGCGTGTTGGCTTTGACGCTGCCGGTGCATTTCACGGACTGTCCGTCGACTCCGCACCCAATTCCCGATACGGGAGGAATCTGGACGTTGGTGATCATCGGCGGCGGCGGACCGTTCAGCTTGATCCGGAAGCCGTCGACATCCTGATCGAACTGAACCTCCATCTGAATCTGTTTGGGATCAAGGGTCAGCTGGTAAGAGCCCGTGCCGCTCACCGGCGGTGGCTGCTGTTCGCCTTCGCCGCCGCTCGGCGGCTGCCCGGCGCCGGGCGCTTGGCCGCCGCCCGGGGCCTGCGGTTGGCGCGGCTGCACCGGCGCCGGTTTGTGCGGCTTCTTCGGCTTGACGATCTTCTCGTGGACCACGGTCACCGCGCACTTGAGCGTCTGTTTGACTTTGCCGCGGACGAAGCTGAAGCTGATCACCTCACGCTCGACCGGGTTGGCGCGCTTGTCGCGCTTCTTCGACCTGAAGCTGAACCCGGCGGCGCGGAAGTAGCCGTTCGGCACCCCTTTCTGGTTCGAGTGTCGGAGGATCCGGGTGCGGTAGTCCGGAGTGCTCTTCTTGCTCAGCGTCCTGCCGAAGATCGGGCCTTTGCCTTCGTCAACGACGGAGAACCGCACCTTCACGGACTTGCCGTGCTCGACCGTCGCCGGGTTGGGGAGGCAGCTGACCTGGAACGGGCCGACTTCTTCTTCTTCCTTTTCTTTTTCTTTTTCCTTTTCCTTCTTTTCCTTCTTCGTTTCCTTCTTCTTGCCCTTACCGCGGTCGTCGGGGAATTCCGGCGGTGGGCCGAACCCGCCCCGGATCAAATAGTCCTCGGTCTCGCCGTAGGCGTACGGCGAGTCGGTTGCGCCGCCGCTGCGCGAGGCGGCGTCGATCGGCAGCTTCTGGCCGAGAGTCAGCGTGACGCGGGTCCAGAACTCCTGGCTGTGCAGACCCGCCTTGAACTTGATCGAGAAGGCCCGCACGCGCTCTTTGAGGAAGGCCTTGCCGCTGATCCGCTGGTTGACGATCGCCCACTCGTTGTTGCGCAACGGGTCGGCGTTCGGACAGCCGTTCGTCTCCCCCCAGACGCCGCTGCGGTCCCAGTCGAACCATGAGTTCAGGTAGAGGTCGCGTTTGCGGAGCAGGCGACTCGGGATGCGTCGCGTGTCGATCAGCACGGTGAGAACCGAGGTCTTGCAGCGGCCGAGCCTTTCGAGCGATACGCCGTCGTCGAAGCGGTCCCGGTCGACCTGCTTGGAGTCGCCCTCCGTGTCGCGGCCGACGCCCAACGAAGGCCCGGAGCTCCTATGCCGCGGCCCCTTCGAGGCAAGCAACGAGGGGAATTCGCCGGCCACTGCGATCGAGTAGCCAGCGCCGGCGCCGTCGGGCGCGTCGCCGTAATCCATCTTCGTCGCCGCCCCCGCCTGGGCAGCAAGCGTGAGTAGCGCCGCCACGGCGATCAATCCTCCGGCGAACAGGCTCAACAGGCTCGGACGCTCGGAACGTCGGTCAATGCGCATCGTTCTCCCCCTACGATCGTTGGTCTCCCCACCGAACGGGCGCCATCATAACCGCGATCCGGGGCTCTGGCCAGGGCCCGGCCGTCAGGCAGGAGAGGCAGCGCGAATGCGCTCCAGCGCGCGGGCGATCCGGGCGACGCCCTCCGGGATGCGCTCGGGCGGCACGCTGGCGAAGGAGAGGCGGAGGCTGTTCTCGCCGCCCTCGATCATGAAGTCGGGGCCGGCGACGAAGGCGACGCCCTCGCCCTTCGCCTCCGCCAGCAGGGCGGGGGCATCGGTTCCCTCGGCGAGGTCGAGCCAGAGGAAGTAGCCGCCCTCGGGGACGACGAACTCGGCCTCGGGAAGCTGCTCGCGCAGCGCCCCGACGAGCGCGTCGCGGCGATCCCGCAGGGCGCCCTTGACGAACTCGATGTTGCGGTCCAGCGCCCCGGACCGGCAGAGCTCGAGCACCACCGACTCGGCCAGCATGTTGGGTGAGATGTAGGTCTCGTTGGCGCGCTTGGCAAGCTGCGCGACCTCGGTCGCCGGGCCGGCGAGGTAGCCGACGCGAACGCCCGGGCTGACGGTCTTCGAGAAGGACGAGGCGTGCATGACCCGTTCGGCCGAGTCGATCGAGAGCATCGACTCCAGCGCCTCGCCCTCGAAGGGCAGCTCGCGGTAGGGGTCGTCCTCGAAGATCCAGAAGGCGTGCTCGGCGGCGAGCTCGACCAGGCGGGTGCGCTTGGCGGCCGAGAGCGTGCAGCCGGCCGGGTTGTGGAAGTTGGGGATGATGTGGGCGAGCTTGATCGGCCCCTCGGCGAGCGCCGCCTCGAGCTGCGCGACGTCGAGCCCGTCGGCCTCCAGCCGCACCGGCACCAGCTCGACCCCGAGCCGCTGCAGCATCAACAGCGTGCGGTCGTAGGTCGGCTGCTCGACGACCACCCGGTCGCCGGGCTCGAGCAACTGCTCGAACAGCATCCAGCCGGCCTCCAGCGAGCCGTTGGCGATCATCACCTGGCCGGCGTCGAGTCCTCCATGCCGCTCTGCCACCCACTGGCAGAGCCCCGGGTGCCCGATCCCGGTCCCGTACGAAAGCGCCTTTTCCCAGTCGTCGGCAAGCGCCGCGGCGGCGGCAGCGCGCACCGCCTCGGTGGGCAGGATGTCCGCGGAGGGGGCCCCGCGCGCAAAGGAAATCGTCTCGCCGGCCATCGCAAGCGAGCCTAGCAACGCCCTATCCGCGCAGCACTTCGACGGCGATCTTCGCCGTCTCGGTGGGGCTTTCGCCCACCCTCACCCCGCGCGCCTCCAGCGCCTCCTTCTTCGCCTGCGCCGTGCCGGAGGAGCCGGAGATGATCGCGCCGGCGTGGCCCATCTGCTTGCCGGGCGGGGCGGTGAAGCCGGCGATGTAGGCGACGACCGGCTTGGAGATGTTCGAGGCGATGAACTCGGCGGCCCGCTCCTCGGCGTCGCCGCCGATCTCGCCGACCATCACGATCAGCTCGGTGTCGGGGTCCGCCTCGTAGAGCTTCAGGATGTCGATGAAGTCCGAGCCGATGATCGGGTCGCCGCCGATGCCGACGATCGAGGAGTTGCCCTCGCCCGCCTGCTTCAGCTCGTTGCCGATCTGGTAGGTCAGCGTGCCCGACTTGGAGACGACGCCGATCTTGCCCGGGTCGAAGAACTGGGCGGGGATGATGCCGACGTTGGCCTTGCCCGGCGAGAGCGCGCCCGGGCAGTTCGGGCCGATCAGCCGCACACCGGCCTGCTTGGCCTTCCAGTAGGTGTTCAGCATGTCGAGCACCGGGATCCCCTCGGTGATCGCGATCACCGTCTCGACCCCGGACTCGATCGCCTCGTCGATCGCCGGCGCGGCGAAGCGGGCGGGGACGAAGATCATCGAGGTGTTGGCGCCCTGCTCCTCGACCGCCTCGCGGATCGAGTCGAAGATCGGCACGCCCTCGACGTCCTGGCCGCCCTTGCCGGGCGTCACGCCCGCCACCAGGTCCGTCCCGTAGGCGCGGTTGCGCAGGCCGTGGAAGGAGCCCTCGCGGCCGGTCAGGCCGGAGACGACCAGCTTCGTACTCTCGTCGATGACGATCGACATCAGCCGTTCCCTCCCGCCAGCTCGACCACGCGGCGGGCGCCGCCGAGCATCGTCGTCTCCTGGTACAGGTTGGCGAGGCCGGCGTCGGCGAGGATCGCCAGGCCCTGCTCGGAGTTGGTGCCGTCGAGGCGGACGACCAGCGGCACCTGCAGGTCGAGCTGCGCCGAGGCCTCGACGATGCCCTTGGCGATCTCGTCGCAGCGGGTGATGCCGCCGAAGATGTTGAAGAGGATCGCGGTCACCTTCTCGTCAGAGGTGATCACGGTCAGCGCGTCGACGATCGCCTCGGCCTTCGAGCCGCCGCCGGCGTCGAGGAAGTTGGCCGGCGCGCCACCCGCCTGGGCGACGACGTCGAGCGTCGACATGCAGAGTCCGGCGCCGTTGGCGAGGATGCCGACGTTGCCGTCGAGCTTCACGTAGGTGAGCCCCTTCTCATGCGCCATCGCCTCCTGCGGGTCGTCGATCGACTCGGCGTCGAACTCGGCCAGCTCCTCGTGGCGGTAGAGGGCGTTGCCGTCGATCGTCACCTTGGCGTCGAGGGCGACCACCTGGCGGTCGGCGGTGACGATCAGCGGGTTGACCTCGATCAGCGTCGCGTCCTCGTCCATCGCCGTCTCGGCCAGCTTCGCCAGCACCTCGGCGGCCTCGTCGCGCGCGTCCTCGGCGAGGCCGGCGGCGTCGACGATCGGCCGCGCCGCGGCGGCCGTGAACGGCCGCGTCGGGTCGATGTGCTCCTTGACCAGCGCCTCGGGGTCCTCCGCGGCGACCGCCTCGATGTCCATGCCGCCCTTGGCGGAGACCATCGCCAGCAGCTTCTTCTCGCCGCGGTCGAGGATCACCGAGGCGTAGTACTCGGCGGCGATGTCCGAGCCGCCCTCGACCCAGACGCGCTCGACCCGGAAGGGGCCCTCGCCGTGCGGGCCGACGATGTCCATGCCGAGGATCGCGGCGGCGTGCGCCTCGGCCTCGGCGCGGTCGGCGGCGATCTTGATCCCGCCCGCCTTGCCGCGCCCGCCGATCAGCACCTGCGCCTTGATCGCGCAGGGGTAGCCGATCCGCTCCGCGGCGGCGACGGCGTCCTCGACGGTCGAGGCGACCTCGCCGCTCGGCACGGCGATTCCGTGCGCGGCGAAAAGCTGCTTGCCCTGATACTCGAGGAGGTCCATAGAGACGGCGCCCTGCCGGGGCCGCGCGGCAGCCTATAAGATGCCGCGCCCAATGGCCCTCCCCGCATTGAAATCCATCGAGTGGGTGACCACCGACTGCTACGGAACCCTGATCGACTGGGAGAAGGGCATCGTCGAGGCCTGCAAGAAGGAGGCCGCGAAGGACGGCTTCAGCTTCGAAGAGGCGCCGTTCCTGGCCCGCTTCTTCGAGGTCCAGGCCGAAATCATGGCCGGCTCCTACGAACTCTACGCCGAGGTGCTGCGCCGCACGATCGTCAAGGTCGCCCGCGAGGTCGGCTGGGAGATCGAGCCCTCGCGCGCCCAGTTCCTGCCCGACAGCGTCGCCTACTGGCTGCCCTTCCGCGAGGCCAACGCGGCGATGGACCGGCTCGCCAAACGCTACGAAGTCGGCATCCTCTCCAACGTCGACGACAAACTGCTCGGCATCTCGCGCCGCCACCTGCGCACCGAACTCGACCTCGTCGTCACCGCGCAGCAGGTGCGCAGCTACAAGCCCGACCCGGTCCACTTCAAAGAGTGCGCGCGGCGGATCGGCGGCAAAAAAGGCTGGCTCCACATCTGCTCCAGCTACGACACCGACGTCGCGCCGCTGCTGAAAATGAAGGTGCCGGTGATCTGGGTCAACCGCCACGGCGAGAAGCTGGAAGGGCGCAAAGCGCCCAGCGCCACCGTCAAGAATTTCCGCGAAGCAGCGAAAAAGCTCGGCGCGTCCTAGCGGTCCTCTAGCTTTGGGGCTTCGCAACTTCGGCCCCTGGCCGCGGTTTCGAGTCTCGATGGGCAGCCTCAGCCACAGCCGAGCGCTCACGCGCGCCCGCCTGCCGCTCGCCGCGGCGCTGCTCGTGCTGCTCTGTGGATTGGCGCTGAGCCTCGACCGCGCCGGCGCGGTCGAGGCCGAAGAAGCGCCGCTCAACCCCAACGCCGAGCCGCCGAGCTTCGTCGTCCTGCAGACCGACGACTCGACCCTGGACGAGCTCTACGCGACCTTCCGCGCCTACCCGGGCGGGCCCGAAGTGCGGGCGATGCCGAACACGCTCGACCTGCTCGCCAAACGCGGCGAGACCTTCAACCGCTACTACGTCTCCTACCCCCTCTGCTGCCCCTCCCGGGTCAGCCTGATGACCGGGCGCTACGCCCACAACGACGGCGTCAAAGGCAACGTTCAGCCCAACGGCGGCTACTCCGGCTTCTCCTTCCGCGGCGCCTACGACCACAACATCGCGACCTGGCTGCAGGGCGCCGGCTACCGCACGATCCACATCGGCAAGTTCCTCAACGGCTACGGCGACGAACCGTACAGCGACGGCAAGAACGTGCCGCCGGGCTGGAGCTCCTGGCACAGCGTGCTCAACGCCGACACGCGCCACTACTTCTACGGCTACACGCTCAACAACGACGGGACGATCAGCGAGCCGTACGGCAACCCGGGCACCTGGGAACCGCGCGAATACACCGAACGCGACCCGGCCGGCTGCCCGTACGCGCCCGAAGAAGGGCGCCCCTGCGTCTACGCGACCGACGTCTTCAACTGGATGGCACGCGAAGAAATCAGGTCGACCTCCGCCGAACAGCCGTTCTACCTGCAGCTCGACTACACCTCCCCGCACGGGGACTTCCGCCGTCCCGCCGGCCCCGAGCCCGCGCCGCGCCACTACAACTGGTTCAAGGGGGCGCGGCTGCCGCACAACCGGGCGGAAGGCTTCGACGAGGGCAACGTCAGCGACAAGCCCTCCTTCATCCGCGAAGCCGAACACCTGACGCCGAGCATCAAGCACACCTACAAGGTCTATTACGACAAGCAGCTCGAGGCGCTGCGCTCGATCGACGACGGGGTCAAGCAGATCGTCGGCACGCTCGCCGAAACCGGCCGGCTGCAGAACACCTACATCCTCTTCACCTCCGACAACGGCTTCTTCTTCGGCGAGCACCGGCTGATCGGCGGCAAGTTCCTCTCCTACGAGCCGGCCACCCACCTGCCCTTCATCATCCGCGGGCCGGGGATCAAGCCCGGCTCGGAAACCGGCGAGCTGGCCGCCAACATCGACATCGCGCCGACGGTTCTCGACCTGGCGGGCGTCGAACCCGACAAGAGCGTCGACGGCCGCTCGATCGTGCCCTTCCTGAGCGACCCGGAAGCGCGCACGCGCCGGCCGATCATCTTCGAGTCCTTCGTGCAGACCAACGACGTCGAAGCCAACGGAGCGATCGCCTCGACCGGCGAAGGGGACGGCGGCGTGCCGGGCGGCAACGGCAGCACCGACCCGAAGGAGCCGGAGGCCGGCGTCTCGAGCGCGCCGCGCACGCAGCTCGGCGGGGCGCACGCCTCGATCCTCGCGCCGCCGCTCAACTACGAGGGAATCCGCCTCGGGCCCTACAAGTACATCGCCTGGCCCGACGGCGAGAAAGAGCTCTACGACATCAACAAGGACCCGAACGAGCTCAACAACATCGTCAAGGTCCCGAACCTCTACCCGATCCGCAACTTCCTCCACCGCCAGCTGCGGCGCTACGAGAACTGCGTCGGTCGCGAATGCCGCGAACCGGCGCCGCCGATGCCGATGACGCGGCGCGAATTCCAAAAGCTCCAAGCGCAGAAACGCCGCGAACAGCGCGAACGGGAACGCCAGCGAGAAAAGGAACGCCGCGAACGGGAAAAGAAGCACCCGGGCAAAGGGAAGTAGCGCCGGTAGTCCTCTCCCTAGCCTCCCATCGGCACCGCGGAGTGGTTCCGGCCGCGAAGCGGCACATCATTAATCCGCCGAAGGCGGATTTAGGCGTAGGAGAGGACTACCGGCGCTACTCGATGACCGCAAGTACGTCGCCGCCGGAGACGGCCGCGCCCTGGGAGACGTTCAGAGTCGTCACCTTGCCCGAGCGGTGGGCGGCGATCTCGTTCTCCATCTTCATTGCCTCGATCACGCAGATCAGGTCGCCCTCGGAGACCTCGGCGCCCTGCTCGACCGCGACTTTGAGCACGGTGCCCTGTAGCGGCGAGGGCAGCGACTCGCTCGAGGCGCTCGCCGCGCCGCCGGCCTTGCGCTCGCGTTTCGGCGGGCGCTTGCCGT
>Ga0102953_1002589_pt1 | contig 10573 bp, 5 predicted proteins | sample SalPon2A_C_D2_MG_FD_78509 | JGI IMG/M metagenome (GOLD analysis project Ga0102953, IMG submission 78509) | Soil microbial communities from South San Francisco under conditions of wetland restoration - Salt Pond MetaG R2A_C_D2_MG | ecosystem: Environmental > Terrestrial > Soil > Wetlands | place... | reverse complement strand
GCCGGCGAGCGGAACTGCAGGATGGGGTCGTCGGTTGCCTCGATGCCGTCGGCCATCACCAGCGGGTCGTAGTTGATGTTTTCGCACGCGGCGCCATGCTGCGGCATGGCCTGGGTGAGCGTCAGCGTGCCCACCTTGATCTGCTTGCGGTTCGCAGGCCAGGCCAGCGTCGGATTGGTTTGCGGATCGCCGGGCTTGCCGATGGTGACCATCATGTCCCAGCGCACCGGCCCCTGCTTCGCACGTTCGATCAGGCGCTGTTCGAGAAAGTCGTGCGGCATCGTCTTGAGTTCGGCATCAGTCAGGCGCTTTTCGCCGTCCTGTGGCACGAAGTGCCAGCGCACCAGTGTCACCTTGCCGGCACGGTTGACGAACTTGAAGGTATGGATGCCGTAAAACGCGCTGTTGGCATAGCTGACAGGCGGGTTGTACGTGGCCATGAAAGCCGCTTGCGCCGCATTGTCGGGATGGCTGGCCTTGAATGCCTTGATCTTTGCCGGGTCGGGCTTGCCGGTGGCCGGGTCGGGCCGCTGCGCCACGATCATGTCATAGAAAGTCTGCGGAGTTGCCGCGCCGAACACCGGCACGTTGAGCATGGTCATGTGCTGCAGGGCGTCATGCGGCAAGCGGAATTCCAGCGCCATGCCGCGCGGACTCTTCGCGGTGTCCGGCGCTTTCGGGTTGCCTCCAGCCAGCGAGAAGCGCGCCACCACCGGTACCGGCTTGCCGGAGAACAGCAGCGAACGCGTATAGCGTGCCGCCGCCTTGTGGTTGCCGACGAATTCGCCGATGGCGCAGGTGCCCTTGATGTGGTTGCGGCGCTGACCCGGCGTGACGCCGAAGGTCTGTTCGAGCGCGCTTACCACCTGATCCGGCGTAACGTTGTCTTGCGCGGCAAAGGCCGGCATGGCACCGAACAGCATTCCGGCCAGTACACTCGTTGCGACACACCCGGACAGATATTGTTTTTTCATGGCACCCTCCATTAAGGCTTGCCATCATGCAGCAAGCACCGGACGCTTTCAATACCGGCGCGCTGCATAACCACCACGTTACAAGTGACTTTTGCATCCGGCAGAATCTGTGTAATCTGCCGCACAACTCTTCCACGCTGGAATAAATGCCGTGCAAGCAGACAGGTTGCAACCTTCCGGACTGAATTCGCGCTTTTCCTTTGAAGGCGATTCGTTCGCCGAGTACATCGCCGCGACGTGCGACATGCTGGCGCAAGTGCATCGCGGCGCCGATGCCGCGGCGCGCATTGAGGGAAACGCGCCGTTCGAACTGCTGCCGCAGACCCGCGGCAAACCCCGCCGCGGCATCCTGCTCACCCACGGCCTGACCGACTCTCCCTACCATATGCGCCACCTGGCGGCGTTTTTCCAGGCGCAGGGCTTTCATGTGATGGCACCGTTGCTGCCGGGGCATGGCACTGTGCCGGGCGACCAGCTCGAGATGCAATGGCTGGAATGGACCAAGGCTGTCGCCTTCGGCACGGACTGCCTGGCGCGCGAAGTGGACGAACTCTATCTCGGCGGGTTTTCCGCCGGCGGCACATTGAGTGTGCACCACAGTCTGCAGGACGAGCGCGTGCGCGGCCTGTTCCTGTTCGTGCCGGCATTCAGGATCACGCCGCTCGCGCGACTGGCAAACCTGCACAAACTGTACAGCTGGCTGCTGCCTGCCGCGCGCTGGGTGGACGTGCTGCCGGATCGCGACCTGTACAAATACGAATCCTTCGCCAAGAACGCCGCGGCGCAAACCTGGGCGCTGGTCGCCGACACCCAGGTGCGCCTGCTGTTGCATTCGCCGGAGATTCCGGTGTTCGCCGCAGCCAGCATGGACGACACCACGGTCGACACGCGTGCCACGCTCGAATTTATCGCCGCCACCCCGCATCCGGCGAGCCGGCTGGTGCTCTACACCACCGAACCAGAGGCGTTTGCCGGACAGTCGAAGGTGGAAGCGGTGAACAGCGCAGTGCCGGAGCAGCGCATCCTCAGCTCGGCGCACTCCGCCATCGTGATGGCACCGGAGGATGCGTATTACGGCATTGGCGGCAGCTACGTCGATTGTCTGCACTATTACCGCAGCAATCCGGCGCGCTATAAAGCCTGCCTGGCCAATCCGGCGGAAGCCTGGCAGGGCGAACTGACCCGGCGCAACCTCAACACCGGCATCCTGCGCCGGCTGACGTATAATCCGCACTTCGCCGCATTGCAGGACTCGATGCGGCATTTCATCGCCGGTCTTCCAGAGCAGGCCAAATGAGCAAGACATTGATTTACGCACACCGCGGTGCGAACCGCGAAGCCGCGGAAAATACCGCCGGCGCATTCGATCGTGCGCTGGACTATGCCGTCGATGGTATCGAAACCGATGTGCAGATGAGCCGCGACGAAGTCACCGTGCTGTGGCACGACCGCTACCTGCACAAGCTTGGCTGGCCGAAAAAATACGTCGACGATTTCGATTTCGCGCAATTGCAGGAAAAGAATTTTTTACGGCATTTCCCCGGCGGCAGCCAGTCGGACAGGATGATGAGCCTGCGCGATTTTCTTGCCGCTTACCGCACGCGCTGTGGCCTGCTGATCGAAGTCAAGAACCGCGTGCGCGAAATTCCGGCACGCTGGCAACTCAGAATGCGGCAGACGCTGGAATTGATCGGTGACACGCAGCAGGACAATATTCTCGTCTCTTCATTCCATCTTGCCGGCCTGGTCTATGCCCACGATATTGCACCGCAGTTTCCGCTGGTCTACAACCTGGAACCGAAACAGGACATTGCCGACGTAAAACGGGTGATCGCGCAGCACCCTTTCCTGAGCGGGCTGTGCCTGCACATTTCGACGCTGGATGAAGAAACGGTTACGCTGCTGCGCCTGCGGAAGAAAGCCGTCGCGGTCTACACCTGCAACACCGAAAAGGAGATCGGCCTCGCGCTGCGTCTCGGCGTGGACATCCTGATCACCGATCTGCCGCAGCAGGCCCTGCGGATGCGGGGTGTTCGCAATATCTCGCCATAGACGATCACAACACGATAATCTACAGACCGGCACCCGCTACTGCATTGCAGCCAAACTATGGCAATCTTCCCACTCAACGGCATTGCCAAGAGCCTTGAATATTGCTGGTAGCGCAACCCTGGCCTTCGGATGAACATCGTGAAACAGCAACACACCATGACGCTTGATCAACATCAGCTCAATCATACGATTGACAACATCGTCTGCATCGACATGATGATTCCAGTCCTGGGAATCTAGATTCCACAGTGCCACCCGCAGTGACTGGGCACGGAAGAAAACACCGCTATCATCTCTGCGCTGGCCGTACGGCGGACGAAACAGGGGAACAACGACGTCCGGGGGAAGCGTCGTTTTCAGCAAAACCTCAGTGCGCTTGATGGATTCCTGCCACTTATCCCATTTCGCGTGCGATTTATGTTTCCAGCCGTGCGAACCCACGCATTGATTTTTATACAATGCAACCAGTGCAGCGGCCGAAGATTTATCCAGCCTGTCCTGCAAGCGCGTACCCAGCACAAAAAATACCGCACTCTTGTTTGAGTCACGCAGCATGCCCAAGGTGCTTTCCGTCAAACCTCCCACAGCCGTCGGACCATCGTCGAACGTCAGGAAAAACTTCCGGTCATCCAAGGCATCACCGTTCAATTCGTCGTCGCCAAACAGCTCGATTTCGCTGCTCACCTTCGGAAACAGGGCAGCAAGACGCAATTGTTCGGCAACATAAGTCCGTGCAAACCCATCGAAGTTGTCGCGCCAGGCCACGAGGTTCCGGGGCATGCCAAGGCTCGTTTTCCTGGCCTTTTGCAGCAAGTCTTCAAACGCGGGCACGTTGCCCGTGCAGGTCCAGTCCCCATCGGCACAATCCTCAGATGCCAGACGATAATTGAGCAACAATAGTTTGCGTTCTTTGCCCAGCCACTTCTTGACCGACGCACGATCGACACTTCGTATATGAAATGCGGCCAGCATGTCTGCATCGGATAGTTCGCCCATTTCCTGCAACGCGAGACTGTATTCCAGAATTGCAGCTCGTGAAGCACGGTCGAAACCGCCTGCGGTATCAAGACGACCTGGCCACAGGTGATAGTCAGCCTTGGCAACAACGGCAGGGCCGACACTGCCGGCCGCCGTATGAACACTCACCGATGAAGCCAGGCAAAGCGCTGCTGCAAACTGCAGCACGTATCGAAGCGATATTTTGCAGCACATGCTTACTGCGCTCCCTTCTGTTGCACGCGCTTGATCGCCTTGTCATACGCCCGTCTATTTTTTTCACTTTTGGCGCGCCGATATTCGCGCAACGCATCGCTCCATTGACCGGCTGCCTCATAAATCCTGCCGTTGTTGTAATGGGTAGAGGCGCGCACGGTTGCCGCCGTCGACCCGCTTGCCAAAGCAATTGCCTTACGGTTCGCCCACATCGCCTCGGCCACACGTCCTGCTTTCTGGAAAGCTAAACCAAGATTGCTGTAGGCTTGCCCGTAGTTGCCATCCAGATCGATCGCCTCGCGGTAAAGCCGAATGGCCTCATCGTAATTGCCCGCGTGATAGGCCCTCTCTCCCTGTTTGTTCAGACTCTTCGCTCTGTTCTGGTCATGGGCACTAAGGTTGGCAATTTGCATTGCAGGGTGGCTGCGGCCAGCCTGCAAACTGGCCGCGTCAAGGTGTACATCACCACCAGAACCAGTAGTCCCGCTAACCGAGTTGATATCCTGAAACTCCCCTTCGCCCGTTACTGCAAATACAGTCCATAAATTTCCAGTTTTATCGCGCGGTACGTAATAGGTTTTAATGAGGGTTTGACCTACATAAACGAATACCTTGGCGCCGCTACGCGATAACCGGTTGGTCCCCGGCCTGCTGCTGTCCGAATAATCGTGTACCGCATATTCGTAGCGTTCTCCATCATGCTTACGGTTAATAGTGATGGTCTCGGGGCCATAGCTAGTGGTATCGTCCACGTCGAGCAATGCGTCATTGCCGGCCTTGTGATTGAAAAATATATGATTCATGGGATAGAACAAGTGCGAATCCAAATCCCTTGGTTCTACACCCCAATTAAGCACGATTCGCATCCCGTCCAAATTGTGCATCACCGGGCTGATAGCATAAGTCATGTCGGCACAGGGACATTTCACCACCAGATTTGAATAGCCGGTTTTCTTAATGATCAACAGTGCTGCCGGGTCATCTGCAAACGCAGCATTCAAATCAGCCTGGCCTTGTGCATTGGTAGTAGCAGTGATCGTTTGCTCGCCATTTTTCTGCAACATTACGGTCGCGCCGTCTATCTTCTGATCCTTTACCGTTGCGCTCAGGATTTGCACGTTAACGGGAGCCGCTTCTACATGAGTCATGACTCCGCACAACCCCATTACTGCAACAATCCACTTAAAAGAACGCGTCACTGCGGTTTTCTTCATTGCCTTTCCCCTTTATGTAACGTGGCATGTCGCCACACTCGTAAGACCTACTCAATGTTTATCAGCTCCCACCCCGCCTCTGACCTCGAAATCGAGCGAATCCAGTTTGTCCCCGCTCGCATCGGTCAACAGCAATGCATGATGTCCGGGAGCGGGTGCCCAGAGCGAGGTCATGCCGTTTCCTGCAGGCTCGCCGTCGACGAACCAGGCAACCTTGTCGCTGCTGCGGGCGGCAAACCGGATGCGTTGCCTGGCTTGCGGAATGTCCGGATCGATGGCAAAGATGGTTCCGTCGGCGGGGTAAATGATGCGCGGGATGATTTCCCTGGAATGCCTGGCATAGGCGGCCAATCGGATCTGACGCTCCTGCGTTCCCTTGATGAACCATTCCTGTCTGGATGCCTCGACCGCGGGGGTATAGCTGATATGCCGTTCGACAACGCCATGCGGAGGCAGTGGCGGCAGGCTGGGATGGTTGCGATGCAGGTACTCAACGATATCCTGCCAGACCGGACCGGCACCGCTAACACCGGAAACGTCCCACATCGGCGCACCGTTGGCATTGCCCGCCCAGACCCCAACCGTGTAGCGGCGGGTAAAACCGATGCACCAGTTGTCGCGCATGTCCTTGCTGGTGCCTGTCTTGACCGCCGCCCACACCCGCGTTGCCAGCGGATTATCAAGGCCAAAGGTGGTTGCCCGCGCGCTCCTGTCGGAGAGAATACTGGCGATGATGTATGCCGCCTGCCGGGAAAGAATTCGCCTTTTCGTGCCGGTTCCCGCACCGGGAACGAAGCTGGCCGGCGTCCATACGCCGCCGTTGGCGAGCGCGCGATAGGCATTCGTTAGTTGCGCCAGGCGCACATCGGCACCGCCAAGCGCCAGGCCGAATCCATAGTAGTTACCGTCTTCGGTCAGGCTGTCCAGACCGGCATTACGCAGTTCCTGCACGAAGCGATCCACCCCCACCAGCACCAGCGTACGCACGGCCGGCACGTTCAGTGAAGACGCCAGCGCAGTGCGCACGCTGACCGGCCCCTTGAAATCGCGGTCGTAGTCCTGGGGTATGTACAGGCCGGTGGGTGTGGACAAACGAAGCGGCGAATCGTCCAGGATAGAGGCCGCGGTCAGCAGTTTGCGATCCAGGGCCATGCCGTACAGAAACGGCTTCAGCGTCGAACCGGCCTGGCGCAGTGCCTGTACCGCATCGACGTCGGGCGCATCCGTCAATTCGCCGCTGCTGCCCACATAGGCCAGCACGTCACCGCTTGCATTGTCGATGACGATTATCGCGCTGTCCTTGACGTCCTGATCCGCCAGGTCGAGCAAATGCTCGTGCAGGGAACGGATCGCAAAACGCTGGAGGTTCGCATCAAGCGTGGTGCGCACCCGGCTGCCCGGCTTGCGCAGCAGCTTCACGGCAAGATGCAGCGCGATGTCCGGCTCACGAATAAAATAGTTTGACGGAGCCGACAACGAGGCATAGGCCAACGCACGTAAATCGCCGCAATCCGGGTCGCCCTTTTCGTCTGTCACTACCGATATGACGCAAGCCCGTTTGGCGATGGTCCCGGGTCCCGCAGTCGGCCCCTTGAGTAATGCAACCAGCAGCATCGATTCCGCCCGATCCAGTGAGTCGGGAGCTTTCCCGAACAAGGCTCTCGATGCTGCCCCGATACCGACGATTTCGCCGCGGAAAGATGCCAGGTTGAGATAGGCTTCGAGTATTTGCCGCTTGTTCCAGTTCTTTTCCATCTGCAGCGCGGCACGCATCTGATCCCATTTCTGGGCAAAGGTGCGTCGTTTCCCCCTGGGCATCAGGTCCGGTTCCAGAAAAGCAGCCAGTTGCATGGTGATCGTGGAGGCGCCGCGTGGATGCAGGCCGTCCCGCAAATGCCACAGGTTTTGCCAGGCCGATGCAGCCAGTGCCTCCCAGTCGACGCCGGCATGCTCGAAAAAACGCTGGTCTTCGGAAGCCACCAGGATTCGCGTCAGCGCCGGAGACAGATCATCCAGCCCGACCCACGGCAAACGCCGCACGTGAAAATCGACCCGCTTTTCGCTCAGCACCGCACCATGGCGATCAAGCAGCCAGGCCTCGGACGGGACGTAGTCGGCCTTGACCGCGGCATAGGAAGGCAGCGTCTTGTCGTAGCCGGAATGCACCAGCAAAAAAAATGCGGCGAGCATCAGCAGTACCGGCAGCCCTAACCATGCTGCGAAATACCTCGCCCTTTTTTTCCGCACGCCGGCTTCAGCGCCGCTGCGGGCATCCGTCATGGCTGGACCTGCATCTTATCGTTGGGCAGTTCTCCGAACATCTCCGGCGCGTACATCGCCTCCACCCTGGTCGGCGGCAGATTGAAATCGCCGTCGTTGTTCAGCCGCAACGTATATTCCACCGACATTTTTCCCTTGGGCATGTAGCGGTAGTAGGCACGGAAACTGTCGAACTTTCTTTCCTCGAATGCCGGCCATACCCAACCCTGTTTTTTCTCGCCCTGCGTGAGCAATGTTGAATCACCACCGAGACCGGTGCCAAGTATCGTCGCGCCGGCCGGAACCGGGTCGTCGATGACCACCCAGGTCATATCGGATTGCGCATCGACATCCAGATGAACCCGTACCACGTCGCCCTTGTGCCACGAGCCTTTGGTTTTCTGTTCGATCGGAATGATCCGGCGCTCGATGCGATAGCCCGTGGACAGCGGCTTTTTCAGCGGCAGTGCGGCCAGGCTCTGCACCGTCACCCAGGGCTTGCCGTCGCCGGCATGTGTCAGCGTCAATGGCGCAGCAGCAGCAGGCCATGCCAGGGTCTTGGTAAAATGCTTTTCATCCTGTGACCAGTCCACCACCAGCATGTCCTTGCCGATGGCTGCCGTGGATGCGCCGGTGACAGGCGTCGATTCGAACGCTTCCGAAAACTTCTTCATCGCCAGCACGCCCCATGCATTGGCCACCGTGGTGTTCCAGTGGCCGTGCTGCTGGCGCCCCAGTGTCCCGCGTACCAGCCGTGGCACGTCGGGACGCCAGTCGTCCATATCCATGACTTCGAGCAGCATGCGGCTGGCGTTGACGTCGGCGTTGATCATCAGCCACCACAGCGCATCGCTGCGTTCGGTGGAAAACCCCATGGTAGTGCCCTGAAAGTTGAGCCGGCTGCGCAGGATCTGCTCGGCCTCTTTCAGACGCTTCTGCTGGCCGTCCATATCCGGTGCGTGCTTCAGAATGAACATCCAGTCGAGCACGGCCGAAGTCGGCCACAGGTTGGGCTCGATAGCAATGCTGTCCAGCCAGCTTTTGTTGACCGCACCATCGCGGGACAGCGCTGCGATCGCAGCAAGTTTCCTGATGTTCAGGTCGGCGGTCGGCAGCGCCGAGTAGCGGATCACGCGGCCTTCGACGAACCCCGCCAGGCCGTAACGCATCCGCTTCTTTTCCGCCTCGGGGATGGTGTAACCGGCTTCGTCGGCGATGGACAGTATGTAGGCCGTAAGCGTGTCATTGCCCTGGGACATGATCGGGAAATATTTCACCAGCCCATCGCTATCCAGGTAATTCGGCAGCCGGTTCATCAACGCATTCCAACTGTCTTCGTCCTGCAGCGCCACCGCCTTCGAAGCCTGCTGCTCGAAACAGGTGAACGGATACCACGACATAAACTCACGTACCCCCGCGAGTCCGTCCGCCAAGTGACGCCGGAAACCGACCCGCACACCACCCTTACCGGGTATGGCGCCGTCCGGAAGCTTGACGTTGATCGACTGCGTATTCTCCAGTTGCATAATCGTGGCTTGCAGGGTGCGCACCGGCACGGCCGGTATGACTTTTTCGCTCACCTTGATGCGGTCACCATCCTGTTGCGTCCCGTCCGCCCGGACCGCCACGTCCCATTTGAGCGCGTCGCCGCCGACCGGCACTCGCACCTCCCAGCCGACGTTGCGCGCTTCGCCCGCGGGCAAGTGCACCTTGATCGGCGCCAGCCCCGGCAATGCCGTAACGCCTTGAGCACGCGCCTCGCCCAACCCGGCGGATACCGTCACATCCATGGGATGGTTAGAGGCATTGCGGACGGTGAAGCCCGCGTGGTAACGATCCTGTTCGCGCACCAGAGGCGGCAGGCCCGACATCAGCATCAGATCCTGGGTGGTGTGGATCGCAGCGGAGCCGGTGCCGAACAGCCCCGTGCCGCCATCGGAGATGGCCACGATGCGGAAAGCGGTCAGCGAATCGTTCAGCGGCACCTGGGCTTCGGCATGGCCGTGCGCATCGAGCTTGACCCTCGCCTTCCAGAATAGCAGCGTGTCGAACAGTTGCCGCGCGGACTTCCTGCCATGGCCTCCACCGCCGCCGGCGGCCAGTGCCTTGCGCCCGAAATGGCGCTTGCCCACCACCTGCATCTGCGCGGTCGAAGTGGTGACTTCGATACCACGGCGTCGCATCATGGCATCCAGCAATTTCCAGGAATCATTCGGCTTGAGTTCGAGTAGCCCCTCATCCACCGCAGCCAGCGCAATTTCGGTTCCCGCTGGCAATGGCGAACCATCTGGGCGCCGGACATCCACCACCACTTTCGCCTTTTCCCTGATCTTGTAGACGGACTTGTCAGTCGCGACCTTCACCTTGAGTTCGTGCGCTCCCCAGCCGACCTTTATTTCCGCCAGCCCCATCTTGAAGGCGGGCTTGGCGAGATCGATCATCGCAGTCGGTTCGATGCCGGCCACGCGCCCCCGCACCGCCAGCGCGGAAACGAAAACGTTGGGCGCATAGTTGCCCAGGATCGGCACCTGGATTACGGGATTCTTGCGGGTGAGGTGGGTGACGAAGCTTTGCATGACCCCTTCGCGCTCCACGGTTACCAGTACTGAGGCCTGCTTGAACGGCATGCGCAACTGGAAGCGTGCCATATCGCCGGGTTCATAGCGTTTCTTCTCAGGCAGCAGATCGATACGGTCGTTGTCGGTTGCATCGAACCACCAGTTGTCGCTGCCCGCGACCCATATTCCGCGATTAGCCGTACTGACATCCCCGGCGGCGTCGGTAGTCGATGCCTGCAGAATGATGTTGCCGGCGGCAGGCGACTTCACGTCGCAAAACAGCAGACCCTTGTCGTCGGTCTTG
>Ga0102953_1002588_pt1 | contig 10574 bp, 9 predicted proteins | sample SalPon2A_C_D2_MG_FD_78509 | JGI IMG/M metagenome (GOLD analysis project Ga0102953, IMG submission 78509) | Soil microbial communities from South San Francisco under conditions of wetland restoration - Salt Pond MetaG R2A_C_D2_MG | ecosystem: Environmental > Terrestrial > Soil > Wetlands | place... | reverse complement strand
GTCCGCGCGGGGCCTTTTCATCTCTTCGCTTACGGCCGATCTAGAGATCCGCCGCCTTGAGGCTGGCGACGAGCTGTCCGATCACCGGCTTCATGACCTTGTCGAACATGCGCTGGTCGTAGTCCACGCCGCCTCCGAAGCCACCGATCCGCAGCCGCATGTGAGAATCCTCACCTCGGGCTTCGTCGGCCCAGACGATCTCGCCGGTCTCGGCGTTGATCACGCGGGCATTGGCGGCGGCCACGAAGGTCTTCTTACCGGCGGAAAAGCCCGGCAGACGCCCGATGCCCGGGCCGCCGACGCTGGTTCCCTGAGCTCCGTACTCGGTCACCGCTCCAGTCAGAAAGTAGTTCACGCCCAAGAGCTTGCCGGCCTTGACCGCGGTTGCCGGATCGACATCGCCGGAGAGAGACAGGTTCTTCTCACGCATCAACGCATCGAGACGCTCGCGATCGATGACGCGGAAGCGTCCGCTCTTGACCAGCTCGGTGACGAACACGTCCTGCATCGCCTCGGCTCCGCCATTGCCCCACCAGCCGCCGGCATCCGACTTGTTCACAAAGCGCAGCACCGCGATGCGCGGCTTATTGGATGCCGCGCTCGCGATGGCGGGAACGAAGAGCGCGGCTAGGGCGACGATCGACAACAACCTGACGGTGACTCGTTTCATCCTCGAAACCTCCTTTTGGGCATGGACCCTTGACTTCGGTTCGCACTGACATTCTATCCTCAGCGTCAACCGCAAGGGGAAGCTCTTCTCGCCTCCGCCCGTATCGGTTGAACGAGGCACTGTATAGCAAACCGGATACCAGGTCGAAGAGGCCGAGTGACGCACACGGGCCGGCGACGACCGCGGCTCGGCGGCCTCCCGCGAGGGCAGACCGTCCCCTCGGCAAGACGGCTGCTCCGGGCACGACGACTCGCATGGCCTCGGCCTCCATGCTATTCTTCGGCAAATGTCTGACGATGAGGGGTTGTCGGTGGCCGAAGAGAGTGCGGCCGCTATCGAGCCGGTGAGACTCCTGATCCCCTCGCCGATAGGCAACCTCGGTCTCGAGCTCACCGGCGAAACGGTGACGCGACTGGTGATCGTGCCGCGCGGCAGGGAGCGCAAGACCTTCACCCCGTTCGAGAAGACCAAGCTCGGGGACTTCGAAATCGAGACCCTCGGGCGCTTCTCCGAGTACTTCGCCGGCGCCCGCCGCGATCTCGATATCGACTTCGATCTCGGTCCCTCGGGCGTGACCGGCTTCAGCCGCCGCGTGCTCACCGAGACCGCCAAGATCCCGTTTGGCAAGACGCGGAGCTACCAGGCGGTGGCGGCGGCCGCGGGCAACCCGGAGGGCTACAGACAGGCGCTCGCGGTCCTCCTGGCCAATCCCCTGCCCATCGTGGTCCCCTGTCACCGGGTGGTCACCAGCCGCTCCGGTATCGGCAGCTATATTGCCGGTACCCGCAAGAAGAACTGGCTCCTCAGGCTGGAGAGACAAGCGGCGCGTCGCTCGGCATCGAGCGAGGCGCCGCGCTAGTCCTCGATCGCGAGGAGGGAAGCGGACCCGCGGAATGACGCTTCTCCGGCCTCCGCCTACTTTTCGTTCGCCATGCCACGCTTCAAGCTGACCGCCAGCGTCACCTCCTGGCCGTCCGTTACGGCGAAGGATCGGCGGGCGGGCTCGTAGCCGGGCCGCACGACCTCCAAGCGATGCTCTCCCGGCGCCACGATGAGGCCGGCGTGCAGATTGGCGAGGTCGTCCCCGGTGCCGAGAAAGCGGCCATCGAGGTAGACCGACGCGTCCCTGGGCTCGATCGACAGATCGAGGCGGGCCGACCCCTGCTGCTCCATTGCCGGAGGCGCTTCGCGCGGCTCGTTGGCTCCCGCCGCCTCTGCGGCCTTCTCCTGGTCTTCTTGAATCCGAGCCTCTCGCCGTGCCGTCGACTTCGACACCAGGTCCTTCGGCAGCACCGCTTCGCCAGGCTCGAGGCGATCGTTGACGTCGATCACCAGACCCGAGTAGATGGTGTATTGGCGCGCCAGGGTCTTGAAGCCGGGGTGATAAAAGGCGACGTCATAGGTGCCCGCCGGAAGCCATAGGTACCCCGGATAGCCGTCAAAATCGTCACAGACCCCGATTCTCTGTCCGTCGAGGTAGACCTCGGCCTTCTCGGGGCTGACGTCAAGGTCGAGAGCTCCCAGATCCTGCCGCGTGGGTCGGCCATTGGCATAGATCGGGTACGGACCGGATCCATACGCCCCGCCCCAGTAGTAGGGGTAGCCGCGCCAGCCGAACCACCAGCCCCAACCGTAGTAGGGATACTGGTAATAGCCGGGGTAATAGCCACCGTAGTAGTGACCGCCGTAGTAGTGACCGCCGTAATAGCTGCCGGAGTGGCGCAAGCGCCCCCGATCGGCCGGGGAGGTCGTCCCCGCGACCGGCGTGCGCGAGCCGCTCGACTGGCTCGCCCCGCTGCTCCCTTGGGTGTGACCGGAGACAGCCACGGGCGAGGATGGCGCCTGGGCCGGCGGCCGGGTCTCGGACGCCTGATGCTCGCCGGCGCTGAGCGCTCCGCCGGTCGCCAAAACGAGGGTGAGGGCGGCGACGGTGGCAATCAAGAACTGAGGGGCTCTGTGTCTGGGTGCATGAGTGATCATAGCGGTGTCTCTCCTCATCCGTAAATTAGAGCAAACGACGGGCCAACTCGAGGCTGGCGGTCAAGGCCTTCGCCACGCCGCGCTCCAATGCCCTCTTCATCCTGACCAGGAGACGCGACCGTCCTCGTGCGAGGCCACGGCGGAAGGCTTCAGAGCTTCCGGCCGGGCCCACTCGCGTCCCGGCCGCTCCCATCCGCCTCCGCTATAATGCGCCTGCCTGCGATTGCCCGGTGACGGCACCGGGCCGAGCAGCTCTTGCCAGCCCCCATCATGTCTCCCCGGACAACCGACCGGCGCGTCCTGCTGCTCTCGCCGGAACACATTCGCGCCAGGATGGCGGGGATCGGTATCCGCTTCTGGGAGATGGCCACCGCGCTCGCCGGCAGCTTCGAGGTCACCCTCGCCGGACCGGAGCCCGTGGCGGCGGACCTCGCCCCCGCCGCGTCCTTCCACCTGCGCGCTCATTCGGGCGCCGCCATGGCCGAGCTCGTGGCGGAGGCCGATGCGGTGGTGCTCCACGGCCATGTTTCCGACGCCTTCTTCGCGGCCATTCCGGAGGCCGCTTCTCCTCCCCTGGTGATCGATCTCTATGACCCGTTCCCGATCGAGAACTTGAACTATTTCTCCACCCTGGGCGACGAACCGTACCGGCGCGATCGCGCCACCATCAGCCGCCAACTCGAACGGGGCGATCTCTTCCTCTGCTCGACGGCGGAGCAGAGGCTCTTCTATCTCGGCGCGCTGTACGCGCTCGGACGCCTCACGCCGCAGGCTTACTTCGAGGACTTCAATCTCGAGCAGCTCGTCCGCATCGCTCCCTTCGGGGTACCCGCCAAGCCGCCGACCAAGGCGGAGCCCGTCCTGCGCAACGTCCTTCCCGCAGCGGGGGCCGACGACGAGGTGATCTACTTCGGTGGCATCTACGACTGGTACGACCCTCTCCTCCTGCTCGGCGCCCTCGAGCGCCTACTACCCGATCACCCGACGCTGCGCGTCATCTTCGCCCGCAACCCCAACCCGGAGAGCACGCCGCAGGGCCGCTACGCCGAAGTCGAGCGGATGGCGAGCGCTAAGGGCTGGCGGGACGAGCACGTCTTCTTCTTGCCTTGGATGGATCACGACAGCCACGGACGACTGCTGCTCGAATCGACGCTCGCCGTCGCCCTCCACGAGCGCCGCTTCGAAACCGAGCTCTCGCTCCGCACCCGAGTCCTCGATTTCGCCTGGGCCGGGGTGCCGGCGGTGATCAGCGCAGGGGGCGCGATGAGCCGGCTGGCGGTGGAACAGGGCTTCGGACGCGCGGTGCCGCCCGGCGACCTCGAGCGGCTGACCACGACGATCTCGGATCTTCTCGCCTCGCAATCGGAGCGGAAGCGGATGAGCACCGCCGGACGGGCGTGGGCCGCCACTCAGACCTGGGAACGCGTCCTAGCGCCGCTGATAGAGTTTCTCGAGCACCCGAGGATCGATCGCGGAAAATCGCGATACCGCGGAGCGCAAGGGCGAACTCGCCGTTCCTGGCTCACACGCTGGTTGGCGGGCAAGCCGGAAACCGAACCGTGACCTGCCGCGCCACGATCATCATTCCAAGCTTCAACGGCCGCTCTCACCTCGAGACCTGCCTCCGCTCGCTGTTCGCCGGCGAGGACCTCAACGGAGGGAGTGAAGTGCTGGTCGTCGACAACGGCTCGACGGATGGCACCCGCGAGTGGCTGGCGACAACCCATCCCCGCGCCCGCCTCGTACCCCTGGCGGAAAACGGCGGCTTCACCGGCGCCATCGCCGCGGGGTGCGATGCCGCGGACCCTGACAGCGACTTCCTCGTCTTTCTCAACAACGACACGCGGGTCGAAAGCGGGTGGCTCGTAGCACTGGTCGAGGCCCTGGCGACGGCGCCGCCCGAGACCGCAACGGTCTCGGGCCGAATCCTCTCCTGGGACGGGGAGCGGATCGACTTCTATCGTGGAGCCATGGCCTTCGACGGCCACGCCTTCCAGCTCGATTTCCACCGTCCCCTGGCCGCCGTGGCGGCGGCTGGAGAGGCGGCCGAGGTTCCCTTTCCCTGCGGCGGCAACATGGCGGTCCGGAGAGAAGCCTGGGACTCCCTGGGAGGCTTCGACGACGACTACTTCGCCTACACGGAGGACGTCGACTTCGGATGGCGCTCTTGGCTCGCGGGCTACGACCACCGCTACGAGCCGGGCGCCACCGTCTATCACCGCTCGGGAGCGACAGGCTTAACCCTCGGGGTCTACCGCCGCGGTTACCTGTACGAGAAGAACGCATTCATGACGGCGTACAAGAATCTGGATGAGGAGCGATTCCGGGCTCTGATGCCGGCGATCCTCTGGACCCTGATTCACCGCGCCCTCACTCTGATCACCGACAGCAACATGGACGGGGCGAAGCTCGGCGGCTATCCCCTGCCGCCCTATGCTCGTCCCGGATCGGCCGCGCCCCCGGCCGAAGGACTGGGAGCGCGTCTGCGCCGGCATGGGCTGCGTGGCGCCGCCCGGCGGGCTCTCCTCAAGCTGGCTCGCCGCTTGGGCGAAGGGGGCTCGGCAAGCGAGCGGGTGATCCTGCACGACGCCCGCACCCTCGAACATCTCCGAGCCGTCCACTTCCTCGTCCATCATCTCGACGATCTGGCGGCCAAGCGCGAGAGGGTCCAGACCCTGCGTCGGCGGGGCGACGACGAGTACTTCGCCCGCTTCCCGCTCCTCCTCGTTCCCACCTACCCGGGCGACGACGATCTCTTCGCCAGCCGCGGATTTGAAGAATGGCTGCCCCGCGAGCTCGCTCTGCTACGCCGCTCGCTCGACGAGATCGGGGACCTCAGGTGAAGCCTTCCGAGCCGACGATCTCGGTCGTCATTCCGACCTTCAATCGGCAACCGATCCTCGCCCGCGCCCTGGCGGCGCTCGCGAGACAAGACCTGGCGCCCGAGCGCTTCGAGGTCCTGGTGGTCGACGACGGCTCGAGCGACGATACCTGGGGCTGGCTGCAAGGGCGCGATTTCGCCTTCCACTGCCGGCCGCTGAGGCAGGAGAACCAGGGACAGGGGAATGCCCGCAACTTCGGAGTGAGGGAGGCCACCGGCGAGCTCATCCTCTTCCTCGGCGACGACATCTTCCTCGACCCGAACGCTCTCTCGCGCCACGCCGCGCGCCACGACGAGGTCCGCTCGGCCGGAGTGCGCGCCGCGGTGCTGGGGCACATCCGCTGGGCCGCGGAGCTCAGGGTGAGCTCCTTCATGCGTTGGATCGGCGAGCGAGGCCTCCAGTTCGGCTTCGCGCTGATCGAAGATCCTTCGAACGTGCCGTTCAATTTCTTCTACACGTCGAACATCTCCGTGGCGCGCCGCGAGCTGCTCGCGGCGGGCCTCTTCGACCCCCGGTTCAAGACCTACGGCTGGGAGGACATCGAACTCGGGTACCGTCTAGCGCGGCGCGGCGTCAAGATCGTCTACGAACCGGAGGCCGACGCCGCCCACTACCACCCGACGAATCTCAAGAGCTTCGCGCGGCGACAGTATCGGGCGGGGGTCACGGGCGCCCTCTTCTACCGGCTTCACCCCGAGCTGGGCGAGTTCCTCCAGGTCCCACGCGCCTCGCAGCCGCCGGAGCCCGGCTGGCGGCGAGCCCTGCGCCGGCTCTTGTGCAGGATGATGGAGCCGCTCCCCGAGGCGCCCTGGCCGGAGCTCTACGACCGCGCCATGTGGGACTGTTACCTCGAGGGTCTAAGGAAAGGGCTGGCGGAGTCCGGGTGACTTTCAGTCGCCGGAGCCCCGGCGGCGTTTCCACCAAAGATGCAGGCGCCAGGCTCGCGTCCGCTCCATCTGGCGGATGACGCCGTTGAGGCGATCGATCTCCGCGTAGGTGCGCTCGAGGTGGGTCGCCTGATCTGCGATCACCGACTCCTTTTCGCCCAGCAGGCGATTCTGCCGCTCGATATCGCAATGCGCGGCGCTCAAGCTCTCGGTCTGGGAGGTGATGTCCGCCCGTAGCGCCTGGAGCTCGGCCGCTAGCGCTCGCCCCTTGGCCCGCAGGCGCTCGCTCTCCCCCACCGCCTCCACCGCCTCATCGCGCAAGCGCGCCACCGCCCGCGCCAGCCGGGTCTCGTCGAGCCGCTGGCGGTGCTTGGAGAGCACCCGGGCCTTGACCTCGAGAAAGTCGTCCCGCCGCCCCCCACGCTCGCCGAGAGCATGATGCGAGCTGCCGCGAAAGAGGCGGTACTCGCAGGTCGTGGCACGCACGTGGCGCAGGGCGCAGACGGCGGTCAGAGCGATGAGGAAGTCCCAGTCCTCGAAGATCGGAAGGCTCTCGTCCCAATCTCCGGCAGCCCGGAGCTTGGCGCGCGGCACGAGGAGACTGTTCAAGGGAATGTAGTTGTCGAGGAGGAGGAGATCGGGATCGAAGTCGCGCGAGTAGCTGAGCCGGCGCTCGACCTCGAACCATTCCCCTCCCTCCTTGCCCTGGCGCTCGTAGACCACGACCGCGGCGTCGCTATAGACACCGCTCCCGGAGTCCTCCTGCAGAGCATGGACCAGGGTTGCCAGGTGCTCGGGATAGAAGAGATCGTCGTCGTCGAGGAAGCCCACGAGATCCCCCCGGGCCGCCGCGATCCCGGCGTTGGCGGCCGCGGCGCGCCCCCGGCCGGGATCGAGATCCACGGTGCGCACGGGGAACGGGAAGCCCGCGGGGAGACTCGGCCGCTCTCCCCCATCGTTGACGATGATCACCTCGAGCCGGCGATAGATCTGGCGGGCGATGCTCTCCAGAGCCTCGGGAAGCAGGCGGGGGCGGTCCTTGGTGCGCACGATGACCGAGACCAGCGGCCCGTCCCCATCCTCCCCATCGAGAGCGTCGGGCAGTGGCGCACCGAGATCGGCGAGCAGGCGGCGAGCGCTGCGAGCGGTGAAGTCGGAGACCGAAAGGCGGCGGAAGCCCTCCGCCAGCGCCACCTCGGGACCGAGCGAAAGGGTGCGAAACCGGCGCAGCCCGAGGCCCGCCGCGGCGTATGGATGACGCTCTTCCTGGCTCTCGTAGAGAGTCATCGCCTTGGCGATGAGCTCGCCCTCGGCGCTCACGTCGACCAGGAGATCCGGGTCGAGCGGCCGGTTGACCTCGTAGAGCAGGACCTCCATGTCACCGATCGCGGAGAGGAGCTCGCCTGAGCGCAGGGGAGCGAGAAGACGTTGCGCGGCACCAAACGCGGCGCGGTGATCGGCCGAAACCTCGAGGGGCGAGGGGAGAAGAAGAAGCTCGGGGCGCTGCGCCAGAAGCGCCCGCTCCAGAGCCGCCGAGATCTCCGGCAGGTGCTGGCCGAGCTCGCCGTCGGGGAGCGCGAGATGCTCGCTGCCGCTCCAAGCGAAGAGCTCGGCGACGCGATCCGCCTCCTCGCGGCGGCGCGCGGCATAGCCGGCGGGAGCGCCCTTCGCCTCCTCGCCTCCGCCACCGTCGGAGAGGAAGAGGACGCGCACCGCCGCGCCGGCGGACAGCCGCTGCGCCAACAACCCGCCGCAGCCAAGGATCTCGTCGTCGTAGTGTGGGGCGACGACCAGCACGCTGCGCGCCTTGGGCGTTTCACAGCGTCCGGGGAGCGCGGGTGAGAGCTTCATGGTTCTAGGCCTCGAGTCGAGAATCTCGAGTGATCGTACCATCGCCTGCCGCGGCCGGACCCCGCGAGCCGCCGCCTACCACAGGTCGGCGTCAGCCATGGTCACGTAAAGCCGTCCGGAGATCTGCTCAGGCGGGATGCTCGGGTCAAAGGTGCGCACGATCATCACCAGACCGTCCGGCTCCGGCCGAGTCTCGAAACCGATGCGCTCCAGCCACCGGCTCGCCACCGCGTCGTTGTGAACCCAGAGCGCCTGACGTTCGCATTCCGTCTGGCGCGCCAGCAGGGTGGAGATATCGGCGAGAAGGCGCAGGGCGCCGGGATGGCGATGGTCCCAGAGGAGATCGATCCACCGCAGGACGGGTGCATCGATTCGGAAGGCGGCATAGGCGACGGGCGGGCCGAAGGGACGCGGGCGCACCACGAAGGTGTGGTAGGCGACCCCCTTCGGATGCCCTTCGAGCCGCGCCTTGACGTGCGCGGCGTCGCGGATCATCGCCACCGGATACTGCTCCGCCACCCGTCTCCAGAGCTCGTCGATCGCGCCCCCCTCCTCGCCCAAAGGACGAGCCGAGTAGCGCAAGCGCCGCCAGCGGGCCATGGGCGCATCGCCCTCGCGCTCGAGGTAGGTGAGCGGCTCGGGAGCGCTCACTCCGTAGCCCATGGCGAGAAGGCCCAGGCGCAGGGCCCGGCGCCCGGGGAAGCCGTAGCAGATGGGAAACTGGCCGTGCGCGAAGTGGGCGATGAAGGCGTCGCAGGCTCGCACGTAAGCGCTGCGGCGGCGAAGCGAGCGCCGCCCGGGAGCGGTGCCGATAACGTCGACGATCGTCGCTCCGCCCAGCCGCCGCCCATCCACCCGCAGGCGGCGCGGAATCCCTCCGTACTGGGCGACGAGCTCGTCGCCATCCCAGGCCAGCATGATCGGTTTGATCTCGCCGCTACCGAACTTCCAGCGCCACTCCTCCACCCTGCGCTCGCTCCCGAAAGCGCGATTGAAGAGCTGGTTGATCGCCTCCTCGTCGCCCTCCTCATAGGGCCGAAGCTCGATCTCGCTCACCGCGCCCTCCGCGCCTCCCGCTTCCCGTCGCGGGCAAAGCTCCAGCTCCCCAGGAGACGATCGCCCTGGGGATCGAGGCAGGAGACCGTGAGCTGAGGGAGCGCCGCGGCATCAGCCAAGCCCTGGAAGGCGCGAGCCGGATCCCCTTCGAAGTAGGCGCCGGCGGCGGGAAAGCCGCAGGGATGGGGAGAGGCGAGCCAGAGGCGCCGCTCCTCGCCGATGCCGGCGCCGCTCCACTCGGGCAGGCTCCCCTCGCCGCCCTCCTCCTCGTCCTCGCGCTCGCCAACCAGCGAGCTCAACTTGAAGTTCTTGTCGTAGAAGCGCTTCCTGGCGCGCGTGAAAACCTCCGCCATCGCCACCGGATCGGCCGAATGTCCCCAGCGGTGCTCGACCCGGGAGGCCGGCACCTGCCCCATGCGCAGTCCCTCGCGTTCGGCCCGCAGGCACCAGTCGCTCTCCTCGAAATAGAGGAAGTACTCCTCGTCCCAGGGCCCGAGGCGGTAGGCGACCTTGCGCGGGAAACCGATCAGCGCCCCCGAGAGCGAGCGCACGGCGACCGGCTCCTCGGCATCCCAGACCGACCGCCAGTAGCGAATTTCGCGCTGCAAGTGCCGGCGGCGGGCACTGCTGTTGCGCAGGGCACGCATACGGCGCCTCTCGGCTCCCGGGCGCTGCACGTCCGCGGGTGGCAGGAAAAAGCCGTTCAAGGTGAAGAGCGGCCCCACCAGATGGTAACCGTCATCCAGGGCGTTGAGCAGAGGGGCGAGCGCTGGCCGCTCGAAACGGATGTCGGCATTGCCGACGAACAGAATGTCGCCCGTCGCCTCGCTGATGCCGGCGTTCACCCCGGCGGCGTAACCCCGGTTGCGCTTGGCGACGATCCGGTCCGCGCCGCTCGCGCGCGCCGCCTCGAGCTCGCTCTCCTCTTCCGAGTGATCGACGATCACCACTTCGCCGATCACCGCAGCGTAGGCCGCGGCACTGCGGAAGCTCTCCACCGCCGCGGCGATAACGGAAGATGAACGGTGCGCCACCAGGACCAAAGATACCCGCTTCACGCCTGGCCTCCTCGACAAGAAATGACGGATCCGCCCCCCGGCGGCTCCGAATCAATGCTCACCGCGGGTGAGCGAATAGATGCATCCACGGCAGATGAAGTCCGCCGGACTCTCCTCCAGGCCGTAGGACCAGCGCCGCAAGCGCGCCAGCTCGGGACCGCGCAGAACCTCGTCGACGCTCTGCCGGGTG
>Ga0102953_1002587_pt1 | contig 10576 bp, 10 predicted proteins | sample SalPon2A_C_D2_MG_FD_78509 | JGI IMG/M metagenome (GOLD analysis project Ga0102953, IMG submission 78509) | Soil microbial communities from South San Francisco under conditions of wetland restoration - Salt Pond MetaG R2A_C_D2_MG | ecosystem: Environmental > Terrestrial > Soil > Wetlands | place... | reverse complement strand
GCCCCCTTCGCGGACGTCGTGTGCCGCACTATATGTCGCGGCGTGACAGGTGGCGCGACGGTACAGTCCTGCTGAGCAATGGCGATCAAAGACCCCTATAAGGCCCTCGGCGTGGCGCGCGACGCCAGCGCGGAGGACATCAAGAAGGCCTACCGCAAGCTGGCCAAGAAGTTGCACCCGGACCTCAACCCGGGGAACGCCGAGATCGAGCAGCGTTTCAAGGAAGTGTCCCAGGCCTACGGGATCCTGGGTCATGCCGACAAGCGGGCGCGCTTCGACCGCGGCGAGATCGACGCCAGCGGGCAGGAGACGGCGCCGAAGGGCGGCTTCTACCGCGAGTACGCCGAGCGCGGCGGCGGCGCCAAATACGGCCGCTTCGACTTCGGCCAGGACATCAACGTCGAAGACATCATCTCCGACCTTTTCGGCGGCGGGCGCGGGCCGCGCGGACCGCGGCGCGGCCCGAGCCGCGGCGCCGACGTCTCCTATACCGCGCCGGTCGACTTCCTCGACGCAGCGGTCGGCGCGACCAAGCGCATCCGCCTGTCCGACGGCAAGGTGCTCAACCTGAAGATCCCGCCGGGCACCGAGGACCGCCAGACGCTGCGGCTGCGCGGCCAGGGTCTTCCGGGCGGCGACGGCGGCGCGGCCGGCGACGCCTTCGTCGAGGTCCACGTGGCGCCGCACCCCTTCTTCACGCGCAAGGACAACGACGTGCACCTGGAGTTGCCGATCACGCTGCAGGAGGCCGTGCTGGGCGCCAGCATCCAGGTGCCGACGGTGCACGGTCCGGTCTCGATGAAGATTCCGGCGGACTCCAACAGCGGCTCGACCCTGCGCCTCAAGGGCAAGGGCATCGTCGACCGCAAGAGCGGCGTCAACGGCGACCAGTACGTCAAGCTGAAGGTCGTGCTGCCCGACAAGTCCGACCAGGAGCTCAAGGATTTCGTGGCGCGCTGGGGCGAAGCGCACGGCTACGACCCGCGCCGCAAGGCCGGCATGACATGACCCGCGGCCCGGCAGGAGACGCGTGACCATGGTCGCGACCTTCGAACAGGTGATCGCCCAGGTCGAGATCGCGGACGACGAGCTGAACGCCTGGATCGAGCAGCGTTGGATCCTGCCGGTCGAGGAGGACGGCCGGTTCTTCTTCGACGAGGCCGACGTCGCGCGGGTGCGCCTGGTGGCGGAGCTGCACCGCGACCTCGGGGTCAACGAGGAGGCCATGCCGGTGGTGCTCGGCCTGCTCGACCAGGTCTACGGCCTGCGCCGGACGCTCAACGCGCTGCACGACGCCATCGCCGAGCTGCCGCAGGACCTGCGCGCACGCGTCGCCGAGGAGCTGGCGCGGCGCGGCCACGACATCGACCGACCAGACGAGTAGGCCGCAGCTTCGGCCGCGCCGCTCGCACCTCCGGCCCGTCCCCCACTGCCCGAGCAGGCCTCGCAGACCGACCGACGCCGCGCCGGTCGCGCGCGTCTCAGGCCTCGTCGCCGACCTGCAGGAGCGCTTCGAGGTCGCTCTCGAGGACCGGCGCAGACGCCGCGGCCAGCCCGTCGATCGCGCTCTGGGCTGCCGGCATCCAACCCTCGCCCGGCGCCAGGCCGAGATTCAACACCTCCGCCAGGGCCGCGAGGTCGACGGTGTCGAGATCGCGCGCGAGGACCCAACGCCCGGCCAGGCTACGCGCGATCCAGTCGGCTCGGCGCAGGCGCTGCAGGGTTTCGTCGATCTCGCCCGGGGTCGCCGGCAAGCCCATGACGAGGGCACGCTGGCGCGGCCGTCCGCCGCTGCGATGCGCCGCGCGAAGCCGCGCCAAGATGCTGAGCGCCAGGGCCAGCCGGGCGCCGGGGCCCACTGTATGGCTGCCACGCGCCACCGTAGCGCGCCACTCGGGCAGCGCCGCCGCGACCTCCGCGCCGAACAGCGTGACGGCCCAGGAGAGATACATCCAGACCAGGAAGATGGGGATCGCGGCGAGCGCGCCGTAGACCACCTGATAGGACGGGAAATAGTACAGGTAGGCGCCGAAGACGTACTTGAGCCCCTCGAACAGCGCGCCCGCGGTGAGCCCGCCGGTCAACGCATGCGACAGGCGGACCGCGCGATTGGGCACCAGCAGGAACAACAGCGTGAATCCGAGCACCGAGAACCCCAGCGCCATGAGGCGGGCGAGCGCCGGCGTGCCGCCGAGGGCCTTCGCGTCGAACCCGAACCACTCGGCCGCCGCGAAGATGTAGCCGGACAGCGACAGCGACGCGCCGATCAATGCCGGGCCGAGGGTCAGAAGCGCCCAATAGACCGCCAAGCGGAAGGCCAACGGCCGCGGCTCCGCCACGCGCCAGATATCGTTGAGGGCCGCCGTCACGTTGACCAGCAGCAGCAGGGCGGTCACGCCTAGCCCGACCAGGCCGGGCAGCGTCATGCTGCTGGCGTTGTCGATAAAGGCGCCGAGCTTGTCGCTGACCTCGAGTCCGACGTCGGGCAGTAGATTCTGCAGCAGGACGCGGTGCAGGTCGGCACGCAGCGATTCGAAGGCGGGAAAGCCTGCCAGCACCGCCAGGCCGATGGCGAACAGCGGCACGATCGCAAGCAGCGACACGTAGCTCAATCCCGCCGCCTGCTGCGGACCGCCGTCGGCCGCGAAGCGCCGCGCAGCATAACCGAAGAACCGCAGCCAGCGCCCCAGGTCCAGGACCAAGCGGATCCAGGCGCGCAGCCGCTGCACGTGGCGGTAGTATTCTGGGCGCCGAGTCATGCCGTCATGTTACGCAGGATTCGCTCGTCATGGCCGTCGAAATCGCCCCTGCAGGAGCCGGCAAAGCCCGGAAATCCGCGCCGCGGGTCGATTTGACCCGCCTTGGCTTTGGTGTAGGATGCCGCACGTCGAGGGGGCCGGGAGCCAGGAAAAGGCGAGGTTATGGCATGAGCGAGAGCCAAGCGATCATGGCCGGCAAGCGGGGCCTCATCATGGGCGTGGCCAATGATCGCTCGATCGCCTGGGGAATCGCCTCGGCCGTGCACGCGCAGGGCGGGCAGCTGGCCTTCACCTACCAGGGCGACGCGCTGGAGAAGCGGGTGCGGCCGCTGGCCGAGTCGGTCGGCGCCGATATCATTCTGCCTTGCGACGTCACCGACGACGCCAGCATCGACGCGGTCTTCGGGACCATCGCGGAGAAATGGCACGGACTCGATTTCGTCGTTCACGCCATCGCCTACGCCAACAAGGACGAGCTCAAGGGCAAGTACCTGGCGACATCGCGCGACAACTTCGTGCGCAGCCTGGACATCTCCTGCTACTCCTTCACGGCCGTGGCGCAGCGCGCCGTGCCGCTGATGCCGGCCGGCGGCAGCCTGCTCACCCTCACCTACTACGGGGCCGAGCGGGTGATGCCGCATTACAACGTCATGGGCGTCGCCAAGGCGGCGCTGGAGGCCAGCGTGCGCTACCTGGCGGCCGACCTGGGCGAGCTCGACATAAGAGTCAACGCGATATCGGCCGGCCCGATCCGCACCCTGGCGGCTTCCGGCATCGGCGACTTCCGCTATATCCTGAAGTGGAACGAGTACAATTCGCCGCTGCATCGCAACGTGACCATCGACCAGGTCGGCGGCGCGGCGCTCTACCTGCTCTCGGACCTGTCGAGCGGGGTGACCGGCGAGGTGCATCACGTCGACTCCGGCTATCACGTGGTCGGCATGATGTCGACCGAGAAGGCGCCGCAACTGGCGGAGCTGCTCCAGGGCTTCTCCCCGCAGTCCTGATCGGCGGCCTCCATGCCCGGCAACTCCTTCGGACAGGCCTTCCGCTTCACCACCTGGGGCGAAAGCCACGGCCCGGCGATCGGCTGCGTGATCGACGGCGTGCCGCCGCGCATTGCGCTGGCCGAGGCCGACATCCAGCACTGGCTGGACCGGCGTCGTCCCGGCCAGTCGCGCTTCACCACGCAGCGCAAGGAGCCCGACACGGTCCGCATCGTCTCCGGCGTGTTCGAGGGCGAGACGACGGGCACGCCGATCGCGCTGACGATCGACAACGTCGACCAGCGCTCCAAGGACTACGGCGACATCAAGGACAAGTTCCGTCCCGGCCACGCCGACTACACCTACTGGGCGAAGTACGGCGTTCGCGACTACCGCGGCGGCGGGCGTTCGAGCGCGCGCGAAACCGCCATGCGCGTGGCGGCCGGCGCGGTGGCGCGCAAGGTGCTGGACCACGTCCTGCGGGCGCCGGCGACGATCCGCGGCGCGCTGGTCCAGATGGGCCCGCACCGCATCGCGCGCAAGCGCTGGGACTGGGACGCGGTCGAGCGCAACCCCTTCTGGTGCCCCGACCCGCAGGCGGCGGAGCGGTGGGAGACCTTCCTCGACGGCGTGCGCAAGGCCGGCTCCTCGACGGGCGCCGTCATCGAGGTGGTGGCCGCCGGCGTGCCCGCGGGCCTCGGCGAACCGGTCTACGACAAGCTCGACGCCGACCTCGCGAAGGCGATGATGTCGATCAACGCGGTCAAGGCGGTGGAGATCGGCGCCGGGCTCGAGGCGGCCAAGCTCTCGGGCGAACAGAACGCCGACGAGATGCGCATGGCGGGAGAGCACGTGCGCTTCCTGTCGAACCGCGCCGGTGGCATCCTCGGCGGGCTTTCCACGGGGCAGGACGTGGTGGTGCGCTTCGCGGTCAAGCCGACCAGCTCGATCCTCAGCGCACGCAAGACGGTCGACCGATTCGGCCGGGAGACCGAGATCTCCACCAAGGGCCGCCACGACCCCTGTGTTGGCATCCGCGCCGTGCCGGTCGGCGAGGCCATGATGGCGATCGTCCTGGCCGACCATCTGCTGCGCCACCGCGCGCAGTGCGGGTGAGGAGGCCGGCCCCATCGACCTGAGCCGCCGCCGGAAGCCCGCCAGTTCGCACCCGTCATGACCCCGCAGCGACACAGTCCCGCCAGCCCGCGCAGTGCCCGGTCTCGCCCGGCCGGCGAAATTCCGCTGGACGAGCTGCTTGTTGCGGTCACCGCGCCGCACGAGCGGATGGCGTTTTCCCTCGACGCGACCAGGATCGGCAACGACGACGTGCCCGTCGAGGAAGTGGTCGTGCTCGAGAAGCCTTTCTGTACGCTGCGCCGCTTCCAGCGCCATGCGAAACGTCAGGATCCCCGCGTTCTCATCGTTGCGCCCCTGTCGGGCCATTACGCAACGCTGCTGCGCGACACCGTCGCCGGCCTGCTGCCGGACCACGACGTCTACATCACCGATTGGATCGATGCGCAGCAGGTTCCGCTTGCCGCCGGGCGGTTCGACCTCGACGACAACATCGATCACGTGATCGAGTTCCTGCACCGGCTTGGACCCGGGGTGCACGTTCTCGCGGTCTGTCAGTCGGCCGTGCCGACCCTGGCCGCCGTCGCCCTCATGGCCGTGACCGACGACCCGGACCAACCCCGGTCCATGATCCTGATGGGCGGATTGATCGACACGGCACGCAATCCGACCCGAATCGCCGGGATCGTGCATGCGACATCCTTCCCCTGGATCGAGAGTCGGCTGATCCTGCCGGTGCCGCCGCACCTGCCCGGCGCCCTGCGCCCAGTCTACCCGGCGTCGCTGCAGCGCGCCGGGCTATTGCTCTACCTTGCCCGACATCTCGAGTACGTGCCGGGACCGCATCCCAAGGTCCGCGTCTTTGGGGACCCCAATTTCGCCGATCCTCGGTTCTGCCAAGAGCTTCTCACGGTCATGGACTTGCCGGCCGAACTCTTCCTGCAGACCATCCGCGTTCTTTTCCAGGAGCGCGCGCTGCCGCGCGGCGTCATGGCGTCGCGCGGGCGTGCTGTCCAACCGGAAAGAATCCGGCGCACCGCGCTGATGACCGTCGAAGGCGCACTGGACGACGTCTCGGGACTTGACCAGACCCGGGCGGCCCATGACCTCTGTGCCGGCCTCCCGGCCGGCCGGCGGGTTCATCATGAGCAGGCCGGCGTCGGCCATTTCGGTATGTTCACGGGCCGCGCCTGGCGCGCGGAGATTCTGCCAAGGGTGCGTGATTTTGTCCGAGCGCAGGAACGCTGAACGGGGCAACGGGTCAGGACACGAGAATGATGACCGAGATCGAGACCGTCACCGATTACCACGCGCACGTCTATTACGACGCCGCGAGCAAGGCGACGGCCGCGCGCCTGCGCGACGCGCTCGCGGCGCGCTTCGAGGTCAAGCTGGGCCGCTGGCACGACGAGCCCATCGGCCCGCATCCCATGGGCAGCTATCAGGTCGTCTTCGACCCCGCGCTCTTCGCCACACTGGTGCCCTGGCTGGCCCTCAACCGCGCCGGCCTGACGGTGCTGGTCCATCCCAACACCGGCGACGACCTGAGCGATCACCGCGACCGTGCCATCTGGCTCGGAGAGAGCCAGGCGCTCGACCTCAGCGTGCTTTCGTAGCGTGTCTTAGCGAGGGGCCGCGCCTAGCGCGTGAAGCGGGCGGCGAGCTCCAGGTGGCCCGACCAGGGGAACTGGTCGAGCGGCACGACCTCGTGCAGCCGATAGCCGCCGTCGACCAGAAGCCGCGCGTCGCGCGCGAAGCTGTGCGGATTGCACGACAGCGCGAGGACGCAAGGAACCGCCGAACGGGCGATCTCCGCCGCTTGCTCGCGTGCGCCACTGCGCGGCGGATCGAAGACGACGCAGTCGGCCCCGGCGAGCTCCGCGGCGTCGAGCGGCGCCCGCGCGAGGTCGCGCCGCTCCGCCGTCACGCGGCCGGACAGCCCCGCCCGGCGCAGGCCGTCCTCCAGCGCCGCGAGGGCGGCCGCATCGCCCTCCACGGCATGCACCTTGGCGCGCGCCGCCAGTGGGAAGGTGAAGCTGCCGCAACCGGCGTAGAGCTCGACAACGCGGGCCGCTCCCTCCGGCAGCCACTCCAGCAGACGGTCGCGCAGGGCCGCCTCGCCGGCCGCCGTCGGTTGCAGGAAGGCGCCGGGCGGCGGCGTGACCGCAACGCCGCCGAAGGTAACCCGCGGCGGCCGCCGCTGCGCGACCGGCTCCGGCGGGCCCTCGAGGGCGCCGTTGTCGAGGCCGGCCCAGGACAGCCGCGCAAGGTCCGTGCGCTCGGCGAAGGCGGCCAGGGCCTCGCGCGCCGCCAGATCGGGCGGGCCTTCGCCGCACAGCAGCAGGTCGACGCCGGTTTCGGTTTCGACCGCCTCGGCCGCGGCGCGCCCGCCCGGCGCCAGGATCTCCGCCAACAGCCCGCGCAGCGGAGCGAGCAGCGCCGCCAGCGCCGGGGTCAGCAGCAGGCAGGTGGTCAGGTCGACGATGTCGTGGCTCGCGCGCCCGTGGTAGCCGAGCACGACGCCGGCGGCGACGCGGCGCGCGGCGAAGGCGGCGCGCCGTCGGGTGCCCGGCGGCACGCGGACGAGCGGCTGGACCGCCGCGTCGGCAAGGCCGCGCCGCGCCAGGGCCTGCGCCGCCAAGTCCTGCTTCCAGGCGCGATAGGCGTCGTCGGCCATGTGCTGCAGGGCGCAGCCGCCGCAGGGCCCGAAATGAGGACAGGGCGCCGCCGCCCGGCCCGGCCCCTCGACGAGGAGCTCCAGCACCTCGGCCGTGAAGCCGCCGGCCCGCGTCCCGGTCAGCCGCGCGCGCACCCGGTCGCCGGGCAGGGTGAAGGGCAGGAAGACCGGGCGCCCCTGGTATTCGGCGAGGCCGTCGCCGCGCCCGCCGAGCGCCGTCACGCCGAGCTCGACCTGCCGTCCGCCGCCGCGTCGTGCCTGTCTGCGCATCCCGCTCTATCCTGATGGAACCGTCCCGGGCCGGCCAGCGGGCTCGACAGCGCCGCCGATCCCGCCTACACACGAGGGCACCATGCGGCTGGTGATCTTTCTGCTCAAGTGCCTCGTCGGCGTGTTCGCGACCATCGGCTTCCTGCTGGTCGCCGGCGCCGTGGTCGCGGTGCTGCTGCTGCGCGAGACCGAGCCGCTCGGGCCCAGCGTGGCGGCCGTCCCGGATCACGCCGTCCTGACGCTCGACCTGGGCGACGGGCTGATCGAGACGCGGCCGCACAATCCCTTCTCACGCTTCACGCTGGGCAGTGCGCTGGTGCTGCGCGAGGTGGTCCAGGCGCTCGACGACGCGGGCGGCGATCCGCGCGTGAAGGGCCTGTTCCTGCGCGTCGGTCAGGGCGCGATCGGCTTGGCGCAGGCGCAGGAGCTGCGCGCCGCCGTCGCCGCCTTCCGCAAGCGCGGCAAGTTCGTGGTCGCCTTCGCCGAGAGCTTTGGCGAGGCCGGCGACGGCACCCTGCACTACTACCTGGCCAGCGCCGCATCGACGATCTGGCTGCAGGGCTCCGGCGAGGTCGGCGCCACCGGCCTGTCGCTCCAGAGCCCCTTTCTGCACGACGCGCTCGACGAGATCGGCGTGACGCCGCGCCTGGCGCAGCGCGAGGCCTACAAGGGCGCGATGAACACCTTCACGGATTCCAGCTTGCCGGCGCCGCAGCGCGAGAACCTGCAGCGCCTGCTCGATTCCTCCCTGGCGGGACTCGTCGCCGACATCGCGGCCGACCGCGGGTTGGCGCCGGAGCGGGTGCGCGCGCTGATCGACGCCGCGCCGCAGGACGCCAAGGCGGCGCAGGACGCGAAGCTGATCGACCGTCTCGGCTATCTCGACGATGCCGAGGCCGATGCCCTGGCCGAGGCCTGGCCCGAGCAGGGCAGCGAGGGCGCGAGCCTGGTGGCGATCCGCGATTACCAGGCACGCGGCGACGCGCCGGCGCCGAGCGGCCCCGTGATCGCGCTGATTTACGGCCTCGGCCCCATCGTGCTCGGCGACGGCGAGAGCGATCCGGGCTTCGGCAACCTCGCCATGGGCTCGAACGGCATCGTGCGGGCGCTGCGCGACGCGACGGGGGACGCGGAGGTCAAGGCCATCGTGCTTCGGGTCGACAGCCCGGGCGGCTCCTACGTCGCCTCGGACGCCATCTGGGGCGCCGTCCGCCGGGCCCGGGACAGCGGCCTGCCGGTCGTCGTCAGCATGGGCAACGTGGCGGCCTCGGGCGGCTACTTCGTGGCCGCGCCGGCGACGCGGATCGTCGCCCAGCCCGGCACCATCACCGGCTCGATCGGCGTGGTCGGCGGCAAGTTCGTGCTGAGCGGCCTGTGGCAGCGCCTCGGGGTCGACTGGGACGGCGTCAAGGCCGGGGCACACGCCGATACCTGGAGCCTGAACCGCGACTTCACGGCCGAGGAATGGGCCCAGGTCCAGGCGACGCTCGACCGCACCTACGAGGATTTCCTCGGCAAGGTAGCCGCCGGCCGCGGCCTGGACCAAGCGGCGGTGCGCGAGGTCGCCCAGGGCAAGGTGTGGTCCGGCACCGACGCCAAGGCCGCCGGCCTGGTCGACGCGCTCGGCGGCCTGCGGACGGCGGTCGGGCTGGCGCGCGAGAGCGCCGGGCTGCCGGCCGAGGGGGCAGTGCAGCTCCGTCTCTTCCCCGAGGTGCGCGACCCCTTCGAACAGCTCCTGGAGGACGCGCTCACCGGGCGCATCGCGGAGACGGGCCTGGGCACGCCCCTGCGCACCCTCGCGCGCCTCGTTCGCGCGCTCGGGCCGCTCGTCGACCTGGCCGAGCGCCTGACGGACGCGCCGCAGGGGCGCCAGCTCCGCGCGCCGGTGATGGAGGCCTCGGGGTACGAGCAATGAGCGAACAGCACTTCTTCAACCTGCACGACGAGACGCAAGGGATCGCCCGCCGGTTGGCCGAGGGCATGACCACGCGGATCTTTCCCGGGGACAACGCGATGATCTCGGTGGTGCGCGTCGCCCCCAACGCCGCCGGCATGGTCCACAGCCACCCGCAGGAGCAGTGGGGCGTGCTGCTCGAGGGCGGCGGCGTGCGTATCCAGGACGGCGTCGAGCACGCGGTGGCGGCGGGCGATTTCTGGCGAACGCCGGGCGGCGTGGCGCACGGCTTCCGGGCCGGGCCGGCGGGCGCCCTGGTGCTCGACGTCTTCAGCCCGCCACGCGAGGAATACCGCAAGGGCGGTTCCGGCTTCGAAGGCTGAGGCTCGATCCGTCAGTGTGACGGCTTCGCCGCGGCCTGCGCTCTCCGTCCCGCGAGCAGGGTTTCGACGACCGTGAGAAATGCGCGGATCAGGCGCGATTCCTGGCGCTCCGCCAAGCAGACGACATGGGCGTAGGTGAATATATTGGCGTTCGATACCCGCAGCTTATGGAGCCGGGGGTCGGGATAGAATTCGATCTCGGACACGATGCCGAGGCCGATCCCGCGGCGCACCGCCATCCATACCGCTTCGCGACTGCCAATCTCCATGACCGGCTCGATGACGATCCCGGCCCGTGCGAGTGCCTCCTCGAAGGCAAGGCGTGTCGTCGAACCGACCTCCCGGAGGACGACGCGGGCGCCCTCCAGTTCCTCGATGCGGATCGAGTCCCGCGCCGACCAGGGGTGCCTCCGATTGACGAAGACGACGACGGGATGACGGCTGTAGGGGATGGCCAGGAGCCGTGGGTCGTCTTCGGTGTGGGCGAGCACCGCCACGTCGGCGCTGAAGTCGAAGAGCGACTGTAGGACCTC
>Ga0102953_1002586_pt1 | contig 10577 bp, 8 predicted proteins | sample SalPon2A_C_D2_MG_FD_78509 | JGI IMG/M metagenome (GOLD analysis project Ga0102953, IMG submission 78509) | Soil microbial communities from South San Francisco under conditions of wetland restoration - Salt Pond MetaG R2A_C_D2_MG | ecosystem: Environmental > Terrestrial > Soil > Wetlands | place... | reverse complement strand
GCCCAAGAGTTCGACCCCGTGGCGACGGATGCCAGAGACGAGGTTGTCGTCCACGGCGCCACCCTGACCGACGCTGACGGCGACTACGCCCTCTTCCTCGAGCCTGGCGATTACAATCTGGTTGCCTTCAGGGCAGACGCCCTGGAGGCCTTCGGGCCGCAATGCACCTCCGTCGAGGTCCCGGCCGGCTCTACCGCGACGGAGGATTTTTCCCTGGCCGGCACCGCCCCGATCGGTGAGATCGTCGGCCTGGTCACCATCGCCGATCCTCTGGTCGACCAGCACGCCACTCTCGGCTTCCGCCAGGAAGCGGCCTGCAATGGCGGCCTCGACCGGATCGAGTTGGCCTCTCTCAACGTCGCCGACGGAGCCGCCTACAGCATTGACTTGCCGGAGGCGACCTACGACGTCCTGGGCTGGACCTCTGGACGCGACACCCAGTCGGCCGCGGATGTCGCAGTTACCGACGGCGGAACGTCGACCGTCGATTTCTCCTTCTGAACCGGCGTTCCCTTCTGTTTCCGGTGAATGGGCTCGGAGGGGCTCAGCCTTCCACGGGGGGCGGCAGGGCCCGGGTGCCTCATATTGAAACAATATTCGGAAAACAGGAAGAGGCGGGCCGGTTGGCTCTCCTTTTTTTGTCTCTGATCCATATTTATATCCTCGGAAGGATGTAGCTGACCACCTTGGTCCGCATAGTTGTATCGGTGAGGTGAATTTCCGGGAACGCAAGGGTTAACACTTCAGCCCCGCCTATCACCGATAATCGAGGCGTCTAGCCCGGCTTGTTTGTTGCGAGGAGACCGAAAAGGCATCAAGTCTATTGCCACCTCTTTCGCCAACAGATCCGGGCGTATCAAATGACTGAAAAAGGGGAAATCATTTGATTGGTTGCGACTGATGAAAGCTTCTTCGGCCTGGTTCGTGTCGGTGCCTAATTCCTGGCAACGGGGGCGGGGTTCAAGCAGGGGCCCTTCCTGGATAACCATGAAGGCAACGGGTGTGTTTTTACCAAGCTTGTAAGTGACCTGTCTGCCTAGGGTTGCAGAAAGCATTCAGTGCGGATTTGGCCCTTGAGTCCGTGATTCGCGACGATGGCCGTCGTGGTTTCGATGATTGTGACCGGCATCTGCGGAGCAAAAAATGCAAGGAATTTACCTCCCAATATTCCACATGGACGGAATCAATCCCAAGCGTTGTCTGACCAAGTTTAAGGGGGTGAAGAAGGGTTTTGTCCATGATCTCAATCAATGGATGAAAGTGGCGATATAACAAATCGATAAAGCAATTACGCCAGAAACTGTGGCAAATGGGCTTTAAGAATCGAAGCTTGCCATCCTGGAATATTTTAAAAATGTGAAAATGCATGGAGTGGCCTTTTGAATTGAACCCGGTGACGAGAGTTAGTTCGGGTCAATGGGGTCGCTGCTGGCTGGAGGATATAAATGAAACGCAAAAAAATCGGCGAAGTCCTTATCGAGGCGGGGTTTGTGACGCCGGAACAGGTGGAAAACGCACTGCTGGTCCAGCGCAATACCCATAAACGGCTGGGCAAGACCTTGGTGGAATTGGGGTACGTCACCGAAAGACAAATCGCCAGCTACCTCTCGGAACTGTTGAAGATCGATCTGGTCGATTGCGAGGCGTTCGACGTCAAACAGGAGGTTCTGGAGAAGGTTCCGAGGAAACTGGCCGAGGAAAAGATGGTCTTTCCTCTTGCGGTCAGAAATGGCACGTTGCTGCTCGCCATGGCCGATCCCCTTGATTGGCAGACGGTGGATACCATTCGTTTTCGTTCAGGAATGAAGATCAGTATTTCAGTTGCCGAAGAAAGTGTTATTCTGGATCTGCTGGAGACACACTATGGTTCGGCAGGGAAGATCTACGAGCTGATCCGGGATCTGCCGCGCTATGACAATATTGAATTTCTTCCGGCCAGTGAGAATGAGGGCGGGCAGATCGAGCTCGGCGATTCTGATGAGGGAGGGACCTCTCCTCCTATCGTGAAGCTGGTTACCATGGTGATCGGCGATGCGGTGGGCAGCCGGGCGAGCGACATCCATATCGAGCCCCAGGAAAACGGGGTCAAGGTACGCTACCGCGTCGACGGTACCTTGCGGGTAGTGCTCAAATATCCCAAGCGAATCCAGGAAGAGGTTATTTCCCGGATCAAGATCATCGCTGGGCTCGACATTACCAAGCGTCGCATTCCCCAGGACGGAAGCAGCACGGTGATGTTCAACGGCCAGAAGGTCGACCTACGCATTTCCACCATGCCCACGGTCCATGGGGAAAAGGTGGTGATCCGCATTCTCAATCCGGAGCAGGGTATTATCTCTTTCAGCGAAATCGGAATGCGTCAGCCCGAAATTCAATCGATGTTGGAAGTGATCGGTCAGCCGCAGGGGATGCTTATTGTTACAGGCCCCACCGGCAGTGGCAAGAGCACCACTCTCTATGCGCTCCTTCGCCAATTGCAGACAGAGGCGGCGAATATCGTCACCATCGAGGATCCCGTGGAATACAAACTGCCGGGCATCACTCAGATCGGCATCAACGAAGCGGTGGGCCTGACCTTCGCCAATGTCTTGCGTTCGGTGTTGCGCCAGGATCCGGACATTATAATGGTTGGAGAGATTCGAGATCGGGAGACCGCCGAGATTGCCGTCCGGGCAGCCCTGACTGGACACTTGGTGTTGACCACCCTGCATACAAACGACACCGTTTCCAGTATTTGCCGGCTGATCGACATCGGATTGGAGCGGTACATGGTCACTTCGGCCGTTTCGGGTATCCTGGCCCAGCGGCTCTACCGGAAGGTCTGCCCCGAGTGCCGAACGGCGGTGGTCCCTCATGAAGATTGGAAGGTTCCCGGTCTTCCCCGCCTGAAGCAGGCCTACATGGGCGCTGGATGCAAAGCCTGTCTCGATGCAGGCTATCGCGGCCGGACCGGGGTCTTTGAATTTCTGAAGATCACCCCGGAACTGCGCAGCGTGATCGCGGCGGGCGCAGCCGAGGATGACATCCGCCGTCTAGCCAGGAAGGCGGGAACAATGCCGCTGGTCGAGGCGGGATGGGAGCGGGTGAGAGACGGATTGACCACCTTCGACGAATTCATCACCAAGACGCCCATGATTTATTGGGAAGAGAAGTCGGATTCCAAAGAGCAGGGATTGGAGGATGGGGACCTCCCCTTTACAATGGCTGGTTAAGCATTGAAGCCTGGGTCGAGGAAGCCGTCGACGGCGGGATGTCGGGGCGCACGATTCTGGGTACCTTCTGCCCCGTTGATCCCAGGGACGAGGCCTGCCTCTGTCCCTCCTTTCAGTTCGGGTTTGACAAAGGTGGACAAGTTTAGTCCGTTCGTGCTAATAGAAGTGACGTATGGATATTTTGGGGGTGCTGTGTAAATGAAAGATCTGCCAAGTCTCAAGTCGAGGCTTATCTCAGTGGTGTTCTGGGACGGAAGCCGGGGGAGGGTCGCTCCAAAGGCTCTCGATCTTTTTCTCAGAAATGACAGGATCTTGAGATTCCGGCGATCCAGCGGCTGGGTTACTGTCGGTATTCACCCCATGCGGGGAGAAGGTGGTGAAGTTGTCTATAGGGGCCCTGAAAGACGTTCCGGTTTGAGTTGAGGTTTTTTTGGATGACTTCCTCCGTAATAAATCCGAGCGAACAAAGTGAGAGCTTTGACCCACCATGCTGAATCGGATCTTTTTCGCCCGGGCGGACTTTTGCCTTTTCTCAAGTATTTGAAACGCGCTGATCGGGCACAGGTGGCGAACTGTTAATGGCGTACGAGCCTGGTCAATTCCGTAATACATGCAATCCGCCGGACCCAGTCCCGGCGTAATTCCAACAGAGGACGCCCATGCCATATTTAATGGAGAATTCCGATGAAGGCCTGCGGCTTGGACTGAAGACCGACCCTGAGGTGGTCAAGCGCCAAGCTGCCTGGGCGGGGCTCAAACCCGGCATGAGAGTGCTTGACGTCGGCTGCGGAACGGGCATCACCACCGCAGCGCTCGCCGAGATTGCCGGACCTGACGGCCACGTAACCGGCCTTGACTTCTCCGAGGAGCGTCTGCTGCAGGCCAGAGAAAAGTACGCCAGCGACCAAATCGACTTCATCCGCCACGATATCCGCAAGCCTTTTCAAAGCAAGGTCCCCTTCGATTTTGTTTGGGTGCGCTTCCTCCTTGAATACTTCCTGGCCGAACAGTTGGAGATTGCCGCCAACTGCGTCGCCGCGCTCAAAGTCGGCGGGATCGTTTGTCTTGCCGATTCCGACAACAACAGCATGACGCACTGCGGACCTGCCTACAACAGCCGCGTCGATGCGACCCTGCAGGATATCATGGTCCGGCTGCGCAGCGACCACAACTTCGATGCCCTTGCCGGACGCCGGCTCTACGGCCATCTTGTCCATCTGGGTTTCAAACAAATTAACTGCATGGTTGAACCCCATCACCTGATTTACGGTGAACTGGAGGAAAAAGATGCCTATAACTGGGTTCGGAAACTGGAATTGACAGCAACCCGGTCCGGGTGCCATTTCGAAGCCTATGCCGGAGATGAATTCGCGCACTACCCTAACCGTTATGAAGCCTTCAGGGACGAGTTCCTCGCCCACATCAATCACCCTGGAAGATTCTGCTTTACGCCGATTGTCATCTGTCGCGGAGTCCGGACAATGAGGGTTCTTCCCTGAGGTTCGATGTCGATCCGGTACTCACCAGTTTGTGCTTGGCTGCTGGGCTGCTGGGCTGCACGTTTTAATTGTATAGAGGGATCACGCGGATGTCGACGGACACCAAACAGGTTGTGCCCTACCCCGGCCCCGGCATGCTCCGGTCGCAGGTAGCCAGTCGCCTGAACCTGCTGCATTTCCGCAGCGACCCGCTGCTGGTGATCGTCCGCCATCGAGAGTACGACCACACCCTGACCCTCAAAGCCATCCCGCAGATTTGCCATGGGGACTGGCTCCGTGCCAAGTGGATCGACAAGCAGGACGTCCCACGCAACCTGCACCTGTACAAACTGGAAAAAATCATAATCCCCGGGATTGCCACGGCCCTCGAGCTGGCCACCGATAATGTCTGGCTGGAAAACGACCACCTGCAGGCCGAAATCCCTAGACGGCTTTCGATGAGGACCAGGCGCAATGTCCATCGTCACCCCTGCGATCCCGCGATCGAGGTCTGGCTGACCCAGAACGGCATCAGCTTTGAAGGCAGGCTGGTCGACTATTCGCCAAAGGGGTTGCGCCTCGAACTCGCAACCACCGGACCGCAGAGCTTTTACTGGTTCAAATCCGATCAGGACATCATCCTGACGCTGACCCGCAGCCAGCAGACCGTCTACGCTGGACGGGTTGAGGTTATACGCAGCGAGGGCGACCCGGATCGGCGCACGGTGATCGTCAAACCGGTCGACACTGACACTCCGCGCTACCAGCCGAAACAGGAACGTACCAAGCGATTTGCCGTCAGTCCGTCTCCCGATATCAGCTTCATCCATCCGCTGACCAACGACAATAACACCCTGGCCGTACGCGACATCGCCATCCTCGGCATGTCGGTCCGGGAAAACCGGAGCCGGGCATTGCTGATGCCCGGTCTTATCCTGGAAAACGTCGTACTGAACGTATGCGGCAGCCCTTTTCTGACCTTCACCGGCCAGGTGGTCTACAGCAAGAACGAGGACGATGAAACCATTTGCGGCATCGCTATCCTCGATATCAGCATTGACGACCACTACCGGTTGATCGGCTTGATCCATCGCGCCGAAGACGACAATGCCTTCGTACGACTCAACCACGACCCGGAGAAATTCTTCGAATTCCTGTTCGACACCGGGTTCCTCTACCCGGCCAAGTACGAGGAAGTTCACGCCCACCGGGAATCCTTTATCGAGGCGTACCGCAAGCTCTATCTCAATCCCAACAGAGTCGCGCGCTGTTTCGTGTATCTCGAAGACAACGAGATCTACGGACACGTCTCGGCCCTGCGGATATATCGGAACACCTGGCTCAACCATCATCACGCAGCGTTGGGCAAGCGCGGCTCGGGCCTTAAAGTGTTGCGCCAGATCTCCGACTTCCATACCTGCTCGTTCGTGCTGAACCCCCTGAACATGCGTTACGTGGTCGGCATTTGGCGGCCCGCCAATGATTTCCCGGCCAAATTCTTTGGCAAATTCGCCGCAAAACTGGACGACCCGACGCTCTGCTCGATTGATACGTTCTCCTACCTGCACACCACGATCGACCCTTGCCAGAATTGGGACAGCCTCCGGGAAACCTGGAAATTCGACCAGGCCACCCGCCAGGACATCTGTGAATTCGAGGGGTATTATCAAAAGCGTTCCGGAGGGCTTCTGACCAAGGCGTTCGACCTGACCCCGGAGACCTTCGAGGATCAAAGCGTGGCGAAGGAGTATGCCAGCAGCGGCCTGAAACGCGAACGGCATCTCTATGCGGTCCGCTATGGCCTGGATCTGAAGGCCTTGGTCGAGGTCCAGGATTCGGACACCGGGTTGAACCTGTCGGAACTGACCAATGCCGTATATATCTATGTGCTAGACGAAAACATGATCACGCCGGAGGTCCTCAAGTTCGTTCAATACATGGTTGCGATCAAGCAACAATGGACCAGCGCCACCATCATGCTCTACCCGAACACTTACGTAAAGCGCTACCAGGTCGATGCCGAGAAGGACTACGCTGTCTGGATCCTGAATCTGAATATCGAGGGAACGGACGCCTATACCAAACATCTCTCAAGGTACTGCAAGTAGCCGCCCATGTCCGAACCTCGCCTTTACAATTCCCGGTTGATCGACACCTACATCAAGCTGATCAAGGCAAGGTCCCCGCATATCAATATCGAGGTCATGCTGCGCTCAATCGGCATCGAACCTTATGAAGTCGCCGACGAAGGGCGATGGTTCACCCAGGAGGAAACCAACCGGTTCTACAGAGCGGTGCTTCAGGCCACCGGCAATGAGAACATCGCCCGCGAAGCCGGCCGGTTCAGCGCCTCCACCGACGCGCTCGGTTCCATACGCCGATACATACTGGCCATGCTCGGGCCGGCGAAAGCCTTCGCTCTCGGCAGCAAACTGGCCGAAAACCTGACCAGGAGCGCCGACTACAGTACGAGGGTGATCTCCCAGAAAGCAGTCGAAATCACGGTAAGGCCCCACGAAGGGGTGAAAGAGGAGCCTTTCCAGTGCCAGAACCGGATTGGTGTGTTCGAGGCAATCGTCTCGCTGTTCAACTACAAGCCGCCGCTCATCGAGCACGAAGAATGCCTGTTCAACGGCAGTCCGGTCTGTCGCTACACGGTCCGATGGCAACCGAACAAGACCTCATGGCTTAAACAGGGACGCGACATTTATGCGTTCTGTGCTGTCATTGCCAACTTTGCACTGGCGCTGGGCGCACCCACCCTGCTCGAGCAGGCCCTTCCCCTGAGCATCACCGGCCTGCTCGGAATGAACTGGTGGCTGGAAGCCAGCAGGAAAAAGCTGGCAGAGAACACCCTGGAGTATCTGCGGGACTCGACCGAACAGCTCAACGAGCAAATCAACGTCAATTACCGGAACACCCAACTCTCCCGCGAGATCGGCGAAGCAATCACGTCGCCTAACAACATCGACGAGGTCCTCCAGGTGATGGTCCGGACCCTGGAGCGGACCCTCGACTACGACCGCGGCCTGATCCTGGTGGCCAACAAGGCAAATCAACGTCTGGAAATCCGCGGGGCCTTTGGTTATACAGAGGAACATCTCGACCTGCTTGAGACCACGTCCTTCCATCTTGACAACCCAAACAGCCAGGGCCCCCTGGTAGTCAGCTATCGCCATCAAAAACCGATACTGGTCAACGATGTTTCCGAAATCAGTGAAGTGGTTACGCCCAAATCGCGCCAGTTCATCAATGCCCTGGGCACCAAGAGCTTTTTGGCCGTGCCGATTGTACTCGACAACGAGAGCATCGGCGTGCTCGCGGTAGACAACTACCACGGCAAGAAGCCGCTGATCAATTCGGACGTCAACCTGCTCATGGGCATCGCCCCGGCAATCGGCGTCAGTTTCCGCAACGCAATACTCAATGAGGCCCGCGAAAACCAGTTCGCCGCCACCCTCAAGGTGCTGGCGCATTCCATCGATGCCCGGGACTTTCTAACCGCCGGCCATTCTGAAAAAGTCGCCGAATATACCGTCGGCATCGCCACCGAACTTGGCAAAAGCCACGAATACTGCCAGATGATCCGGATCGGGGCGCTACTCCACGATTACGGCAAGATCGGTGTGCCGGACACGGTGCTCAAAAAAGACGGACCGCTCACCGACGAGGAACGGGCCCTGGTCAAGACCCACTCGGAAAAATCTTTCGATATCCTCTCCCAGGTGCCGTTTGAAGGGCTCAATCAGGAAATACCGGACATCGCGCTCTATCACCATGAGCGCTGGGACGGCACCGGCTACCCGAAGGGTCTCAAGGGGACAGACATCCCGTTGGGGGCGCGGATCGTTGCCATCGCTGATTTTTTCGAGGCGATAACTTCCAAGCGCCATTACCGAGAACCGATGCCGGTGAACGTCGCCATCGACCTTCTGAAACGCGGCAGCGGATCCCATTTCGATCCGGATATCCTCCCTGCCTTTTTGCGTTATCTTGGCCGTTCGAAAAAAGCCGGAGAGTCTCTCCCCCAAGTGCGTGAGCCGCGCTACACCTACAAGTCCCCGGTCATCGCCCGGATCAACGACCTGACTGTTAATGGCGAGACCATAGACATCAGCACAGGTGGCGTTTTTCTGCACCTTCCTGCCCACCTCGCCGGGACCATCGAGCGCCATTCCGTCCTGGATTTGACCTTGGACCTGCCAAGCGCAAAGAACGTGCGAATCTCCGGCGAGGTTCGCTGGGTCAATCATGCCACCAGGCATTCCTCGAAACACCACCCGACCGGGATTGGTGTAGCCTTCAGGGAAATTGACCAGAATGTCCTCCACCTACTGCGCTACTCCCTGCACAAGATGGTTCGCAGCAGGGAAGTCCTGTTCCCCCAAGCCGCTATCAATCTCTGAGACTGAGATCCTCCCGACCGCAACCTGGAAAGTTTGATAATGAAGATTCTGTTTCTGTCCTTTTGCTGTATGCTCAGCCTCGTAGGGTCCGGCCTGGCCTCCGGATTCGGAGTCTTTACCCAGAATGCCGCCGCCCTCGGCCAGGCCAACGCGGTGGTTGCCCATCCCATCGGACCCTCCTCGCTCTACTTCAATCCCGCATTGCTCAACGACGTGCCGGGCCGACAGATCGAGATCGGAACCACCGGCGTCTATGCCGACCGCGAGATAAAACTGGACGGTGGCGGCAGTAAAGACAGTGAGAAGAACTGGGACTTTCCGTCGACCTTTTACTACACCCACCGAGTCAATGAGTCTGTCGCCGCAGGGCTTGGCGTCATTTTCCCGTTCGGTCTTTCAACCGAATGGGACGACGATTACGAGGGGCGTTATCTCGGCACCTCCGCCGACGTCCTGACCATGAATATAAACCCCGCCGTTTCTTTCAAGGTTTCCGACCGGCTCTCGCTGGCCGCCGGGTTCGATCTTCTCTATCTCGACGCGACACTGAAAAAAAAGGTCAACCAAACCGCCGCCTACCTGATTGTCGATGCCCTGTCCGGCGGCCTGCTCCCCGATCTGACGGGCCCTCTCAACGATATCGATCAGGAGTTCGAAGGGGATGGCTGGGGGGGCGGATACAATCTCGGTGTGCTGTTCAGGGCCACCGACCGCATATCGATCGGGGCGACCTACCGCAGCCACATCGACGTGGACGTGGAAGGCGACGCGAAGTTCAAAGGCGTCACCCCCCTGCTGGCCGGGCAGTTCCCTCGCACTGGGGGGGATGCTGACATCCGCCTGCCCGCCCAGGCCATGGCCGGTATCGCCATTCGGGTAAGGAAGCCCCTGATGCTCGAAGTCGGGGCGCGTTGGGAGGACTGGGAATCGACCGACGAACTGAAGATCGATTTCGATGCTCCGGTCTTTGGCCAACCTGACTACTCGATACCCCGAGACTGGAAATCGACCTGGAGTTACAACATCGGGGGACAGTATCGATTCAATGAGACGGTCGCCCTGAATGCCGGCTATCTCTATGGCAAGAATGCTGTGCCCGGCTCGACCTTCGAGCCCTTGGTCCCGGATGCCGATGCCCACCTTTTCACGCTAGGCACGGAGCTCGCCTTTGGCCCCTGGACGGCTTCCGGAGCCTTCGGCTATGAGCATCACGAGGACCGCAAAAAAAAGAACGGACTCGGAGATGACGTTGGATCCGTCGTGGCCGGTCAGCCGGTGAGCACCGCCAACGGGGAATACCGGGCCGACATCTACCTGCTGGCGGTGAGTCTCGGCTATCGTTTCTGAATGCAGATCCGCAAAACACGAAAGAGGCCATGAAGATTCATTCACGGCCTCTTTCGTGTTGGAGGGCGATGGCGCAATAAAATTTGTCCTAAGAGATAAGGATGGAAAGCATTAGGGAAGAGCTGGGGGGGGGG
>Ga0102953_1002584_pt1 | contig 10581 bp, 10 predicted proteins | sample SalPon2A_C_D2_MG_FD_78509 | JGI IMG/M metagenome (GOLD analysis project Ga0102953, IMG submission 78509) | Soil microbial communities from South San Francisco under conditions of wetland restoration - Salt Pond MetaG R2A_C_D2_MG | ecosystem: Environmental > Terrestrial > Soil > Wetlands | place... | reverse complement strand
GCATGGGGCTCGGGCTGTCGATCAGCCGCTCGATCATCGCCGCGCACGGCGGCCAGCTCGAGTTCAGCAATAACAAGGGCGGCGGCGCGACCTTTTTCTTCGATCTCGCGGTGGCCGGATGACGTCCGCAACCGCTGCGCAGCAAGTCTATGTCATCGACGACGACGAGGCGGTGCGCGATTCGATCGGCATGCTGCTCGAGTCGGCCGATCTGCCTTTCCGCAGCTTCTCCAGCGCCGACGAATTCTTCGCCCAGCTCGACCATAACCAGCGGGGTTGCCTGGTGCTCGACATCCGCATGCCCGGGATGACCGGCCTGCAGCTCCAGCAGCGCCTCGCCGAGGTCGGCTCGACGCTGCCGGTGATCTTCATCACCGGGCACGGCGACGTGCCGATGGCAGTCGAGGCGATGCGCCAGGGAGCGCTCGATTTTCTGCGCAAGCCGGTCAACGAGAGCAACTTCATCGAGCGTATCCAGCACGCGCTCGACATCGAATCCGGCAAATGGCACCAAAAACACGACCGCGAGCAGCAGCTCGAGCAGATCGCGTCGCTGACCGAACGCGAACGCGAGGTCTTCGACCTGGTCGCCGAGGGCCTGGCCAACAAGGCGATCGCCGGCAGGCTTGGCATCAGCGAACGCACCGTCGAAGTGCACCGCGCCCAGGTGATGAAAAAACTCGGCGCCAGGACCCTCGCCCAACTGGTGCGCATCCACCTGCAGATCGAATCCTGACCCCGATTCCGCGTCCGGCTCGGCGCATTGCCCCCGGCGGATTTTCGGGTTCAGGTTGTCGCGGTCATTCGGAGCGGGACACAGAATAGCCGCCCGCGGTCACCCTGAATCCCTGCGAATCCTTCGGTTCCCCTACACACAGTACATTCAGACCGTCGCCCGCGTTCAGCGGGATGAACAACGGCATCGAACCGAAAAACGTCCCGTCCGGATTTCTATCGAGGTGTATCCCCAGGAACGGCATGAACCGATTGCCGCCACCCGGCGCCGGGGTCCTCAGCGAGGCGGTGCAGACCGCGTCGTCGAACGGCTCGTTCGACAGGTCGGAGTAGGCGATGACATTCAGGTGAGTGAGAATCAGGGTTTGTCCGGCAGCGACCGAATCGATCGCCTCGAAACCGCTCAGGGGGTACCCGTCGGAGGGTTATGAAGGCGTACTGAACCGGCCCTATGCGCACCGGCTTTCGGCCCGGAGCGTAAATATCCGCGGTCGCCACCGGGTCGTCGTCGGGATTGACGACGACGACCGGAAACGAGCCCGAATTTTTGGGTCCGATGGCTGCTGCCGGACCGATACTGCACCATGCCAGGGCCGCCGCGACGAGGGCTGTGGAAAGATACTGCAGTATTTTGGGTCTCTTCAATGATGCCTCCGGATGTAGTGCAAGAACCCAACATGATAAATCCTGTGTTCAGCGGAACCGGGGAAAATCCGCTGAGCCGGACACCGCGAGCCGAATAATGAGGGGGGGGGGATGGAGGAATCAAGGTAACCGAAAGATCAAGCCGACAGTCGATCTTCTCCGTGCAACCAGCTTGATCGTCGTTATGATTCCCGGATCTCTTGTTCACCGCTGCGGGAGAGATCGCTCTTGTGCTGCGTCCGGCCGACCCGCCAGGAATCGACGATCCCGACCATTCAGCAGGTTCCGAGCAGTCAAGTCGGCGGATCGGCGATCAGGAAACCGTTGGCCTCTGCCCGTCTCGTTATCCCGTCTTCAAGGTGGGCAGTATCAAACGGAATCTGTCGCTCAGCATCTCGTTGCTGATTTTCTGCGCGACCGCGAAGGCGGTGGAAACCACGACGTAGATACCGGCAAGGGACACCTCGGCCAGCAGCATGCCGCGAAGGTGATTCCGCCGCAGGAAATGACCGTTGCCGGGGAACTCCAGGGCCGACAACAGCCCCGCTTTCAGTGATTTACGCATCGGCTTAAAGCCGTATTCGGAGACGGTATACCTTCAAACGTGGCCTTTCCCCCGATAATCGTTCGATTCCTCCGGTTCCGCGGAGCCGCGCCCGTCGTGTTCGCGGGTGAAACGTCAATACAGGAACGGGTCTTCATGACCGGGGGATGCCGTGGTTTGCCCGCTGCTGGCTAGAGCGCGAACCTGCCGAGCAGCAGTACGACGACAAAGGCAACCAGGATATATGCGGCGTAGTCCGTGACCGGTCCCCGGTGCATGCGGGCCAACAGCGAAGATACTGCGCGCATGACCGCCACGGCGGGCTGCAAGGTAAGCCTGTCGATGACGTGCACCATGCTGGGCCGCCGGCGGATCGCAGTGGTGAAAGCGCCCTGTTGCTCGGTGTGTTCGGTTACCACCGGGCGCAACAAGGCGTCGAACAGCACCCGCACCGGGGATGCGAACGCGTTGGCCGTGTAACCCATCTCGGGGCGCAGCCGGTGCAGACCGCCGCCCCAGGGATCGCCGCGGGTCACGTTGAGTCTTCCCCTTGCCCGGAATATCAGCCAGGTAGTCGCCAGGAGGCCGGCGAGCACGACGAATGTCAGCGCCGTGGACATGGCAAACACCACCGGCGTCTCCGTGCCGCCCGGGTGAAGCACGACCAGTCCCCGCAGCGGAACGATTCCTTTCCCGACCTGGGCTCCGATCGGCGTGAGCTCATGAATCAACCCGGCGCTGTCACCCTGCGCCGCACCTGCCTGAAAGAACGCGGGTACCAGTGCCGGCGCCACGTCCACCCCGGTATACGGCTGCACCAGTCCGGCGAGCACGGGTATCACCCCGGTCGCCAGCACACCCAGCGCAAGGCAGGCAACTGCCAGCACACCCATCGGCACCAGCGCGCTTCGCGACACCGGCCGCGGCTGGACCGCGGCTTTCGACAATGGCAGGCCCAGAAACGTGCTCGAGAATGCCATGATGAAACAGGTCAGAGCGAGCCCCGCGGTCAGGGCCAGCGCGGCGGCCGAGAGGGCGAACACGATACGCGCCCCGACGGGCTCGACCTCGACCGCACGCAGCATGGATTCCAGCGTAAGCCACTCGCTGACAAAGCCGTTAAAAGGCGGCAACGCGGCAATGGCCATTACTCCGACCAGGAACAAAACACTCAGCACCGGCAGCCGCCGAGCCAACCCGCCAAGACGATTGAGTTCATGGGTGCCGGTCGCCTCTTCCACGGCCCCGGCGCCCAGAAACAGTAGCGTCTTGTAAGTGGAGTGATTGAGCATTTGATAGAGGCCCGCCACCAGCGCGATGCCGCCGGGCAGCGGTTTGTCGAAGGCGATGAAGGTGAACCCGGCGCCGAGTGCCGCGACCGTGATGCCCAGGTTCTCGACCGAGCTCTGCGCCAGCAGCCGCTTGAGATCGCTCTCGAGCATCGCGTAGACGATCCCCACCAGCGCGGTTACCGCACCGGTGGCAAGCATCAGCAGGCCGAGCTCCGGAAACTGACAGGCCAGCGGGCCATCGATAACGATGACGGCGAAGATCCCGAGGTTCGACGTGGCGCCCGAGAGGAGCGGTGCAATCGAGCGCGGGGCCGCGCTGTAAGCCGGGGGCAGCCAGGAGTTTAGCGGTGCAACCCCCGCCTTCATGCCGAAGCCGTAGAACGTGAGCAGGAAACCCGCCACCGCCAGGCCCTGCGGCATCTCTGCGGCGCTGCTGCCGAGTGCCGCGAGCGAAGTCTCTCCGGAGCCGGCGATCAGCAGGAACAACCCCGCCATGCCGGCAATCGTGCCAAACTCGCTCAGCGCCAGCGTCAGGTAACCCGCGGCGACGGCATGCTCGCTCCGGTGATTGAAGCTCACCAGCGACCAGATCAGCAGCGCCGCGATCTCCCAGGTGAATACGAAGCTGACTACGTCGCCCGAGGCGAAAGCGGCCAGCAGCGCTGCAAACAGCAACGCGACGAGCGTCAGTAACACCGCGGCGCGTCGAGGCGCGTAGCGTCTTGCCTCTTGCGCGACAAACGGCACTCCCGCCGCAAACACTCCCGCCGCGACCAGCATGAAGAATACACGAATCGGATCGAGCACGATTCGCAACGGCCCGAGGATCGCAAGCGATCCCAATTCGATTTCCACGGTCGCTCCCGATCCGATGACCGGCACGGCCTCCGCCGCAACCAGGACAGCGGCGGCAATCAGCACAACCGCGAATACCGCGCCGCGCGTTCTCGGCGCGGGGATCCAGGCGCTCACCAGGGCAAGCGGCAGCAACGCCAGGATCGTTTCAGGCATGATCACGGCGCCCTCTCCAGGGAGGCCGCCTCGGCACGGCCGGCTGCGAGCAGCAAGCCGTGGATGATGGCGAGAGGGGGCGGCGGACAACCCGGCACCAGAATGTCGACCGGGATCACCGCATCGACGCCGCCGACACAGGCATAGCTCTGGCCGAATACGCCGCCGTTGATCGCACACACACCCATGACGACCACGCGCCTGGGTTCGGGCATTGCCTCGTAGGTGAGTCGCAGCGGCGTGCGCATCGCTTCGGTCACCGGCCCTGCCACCAGCAGGACGTCCGCGTCGCGGGGCGTCGCGGTCAAGAAGATACCGAACCGGTGCAGGTTATACGACGGCGCATCGATCAGCCGCGCCTCACCCATGCATCCCCCGCAGGAACCGGCGTCGAGATAGCGCACATTGATGGAGCGGCGGAACGACGCGGGGAGTGGTCCCCGGGACTGCGTCGACCAGTCAGCCCACTCGAAGTCATCCTGCCACGGAACGCCTCCCTCGCCCCGGCAACGCTGGCAGTGCACACAGCGGCCGAAATCGACCGCGATGCCGCGCGCGCTCTGCTCGAGCGCATGAGTGGGACAAACTCCGACATCCGCCGGTGAATCGTCGCGCGAGACGGCGCCCGGCCGGCCGGGCGTTACGCCTGGAGTTTCCTCCACCCGGGCAGGCCAGCCGGTGGTGCGGATTCCCCGCGCAAGACCTTTCAATACCCAGTCAGCCATCTAACGATCGTTCTCCGCAACCGAGAGCCCGAAGCTCGCGAGAATAATGGGGAAGTCCTGGAACGCAGCGCCTTCCACCGCACGGTGAAACGCATGCCAGTTGCGAAACCCCGGCGTACCCGCACGCCAGCGCCGGATAACGCCTTTTTCGTCCACCCGCAGCCAATGAAAAGCCGAGCCCGCCGGTGCTTCGACCCAGCCCAGGCCGGCCCCGGCCAGAGGTTCGCATGCGGCGCGTACCGGCCCTTCCGGCAGATTATCGAGCAGCGCCGCCACCAGGATGGCGGCTTCGCGGGCTTCGTGGAAGTACACCCGCAGGCGCGCGTAGCCGTCCCCTTCGGTTTCGAGTGCCGGGCGGGGGGTAAAATCCGGGTAGGCGGCGTAGGGGAGACGCGTTCGCAGATCCATCGAGCTGCCCGACGCTCTTCCCACCGGCCCGACTACCCCGTAGCTGCGCGCCAGTTCCGGCGTGATCGTACCCATCTCCTCCAGCCGGTCGAGGAAGCTGGAGCTGCGCTCCAGAAGATGCTCGAAACGATCGAGCCGTTCGGTAACGGCGGCCGTCACCGAGCGCAGCCGAGCGAGTCCGCCGGCGTCGAGATCGCGAGCCAGGCCGCCGGGAGCAACTACTCCGAACAGGTAGCGATGCCCGCATACCTCGCCGCTCAATCGCAACAGCTCTTCCTCCAACTCCTGGCCCCATGCTTTCGCAACGGCGAGGGCCGTGGAGCCGGCGATCTCGGCGATCACCGCGGCGTGGTAGCGTAGCCGCTCGAGTTCGGCCAGCGCCGTTCGCACAAGCAGGGCACGAGGCGGCACAGCGGTCCCGCTGATCGATTCCAGCGCCTGGCAGAATGCCAGGCCGTGTCCGAAAGCCGAATTTCCGCTGAAGCGCTCGGCAAGCAGCAGGGCGGATTCCGGATATTGGCCTTCGGCGATCTTCTCGACCCCCCGATGCTTGTAGAAGAGCCGCGTATGCGCCTGGCGAATCTCCTCGCCCGGCGTTTCCAGGAGCCACAGACCGGCTTCACTGTCGCCGCCCCACACCGGTCCGACCGGAAACACCAGGGAACCCGGCTCGTCGAGCACCCGACGCGGCACCCAGGTGCCGCCGCGGCCGCCGTTCGGCCGCTGTTGACGCGGATCGAAGTCGTGACGCAACGGCGCCACGCCTTCGCGCCATTCGGTGTCGTGCAGAACGAAATCCCCAAGGAAAGGATGGCCGGCAAAATGTATCTCGAAGAGGTCTTCCGCTTCGCGCTCGTCCCAGTCCGCTGCATGCACCCGGTCGCTGATCGCCGGTACCTGATCGCCGACGGCGACCCGGGTCGTGAGCTGCACCACGTGCGTTGCGTTACCCTCACCGCCGTGGAAAAAGTAATGCAGCTCGAAATCGTCGCCCTGGTGCTCGACCACCAGGGTGGCAAACTCGCAGCCTTTCTCTTCGACGAGGCGCGCGGCCAGGGCCGGTACCGCCGCCGGAGTGGACTCGAGACGAATGCCGGCCTCGGACTGCAGCACCCGAACTTCCGGTCCCGCGATCCGGCTGATGAAGTCCTTCAGCGTCACGAAATACCTCCCAGGACCATCGACGCCTGGCGCATCAAGACCAGGAACGGCGGCGGCAGATAGAAACCGAACACGACGATCGGCACCAGCGCCAACCCGACGGCGGCCAGCGAGCTCGCAGGCAGGCGTACGTCGGGGATGCCGGCACCCGGCTTCCCGAATACGATCCGCCCGGCGTTATAGAGAATGGCCACGAAGGCGAGAACGATGAAAGCCGCCAACAGTCCCGTGGCGGCAAATTGACCCGTTGTAAACCCCGCCCGCAGGATCGCGAACTCGGAAATGAACAGGACGAAAGGAGGCGTACCGGCAATCGCCAGGGCGGCCAGCATGAACGCCCACCCGACGGCCGGAGAGCGACTCAAGAGTCCCCGCGCCTCGTCGATGTTCTGAGTCCCAAGCACCAGCATCGCGAGACCGGCAGCATAGAAACAGACGGGTTTCACGAGCGCGTGCCCGAAAAGCTGGTAAATCGCACCCATTCCCGCGGCCGAGGTCTTCAGCGCGCTTGCGGTGAGGATGATCCCCATGTGCTCAACCGTGGAGAAAGCGAATAATCGCTTGAAATCCCTGACCTGCAATAGCAAGAACGCCGCGGTGCCGGTAGTGATCAGCCCGGCGACAAGGAGCCAGGTGCCGGCATGCTCGATCCCCGGATTTCGAATCAAGGCCGGGTAGAGCCTCAATATCATGTAAAGTGCCGCACTCGTCTCCACGCCGGACAGCAGCGCGCATATGGATGCCGGTGCCTGGCTGTGGGCATCGGGCAGCCAGGTGTGCAGGGGCACGAGGCCCGCCTTCGTGCCGAAACCGATCAGCCACAGAACGAAGGCGGTCTTGAGCAGGGCCGGCGGCAACACCGGGGCGGCGGCCACGAGTCCCGTCCAGGTGACCGGCTGGCCTGCCCGATTTACACCGTAGTAGACGATCAGCACGCCGAGAAGCGCGATCAACGCACCCATCGTGGTCAGCATCACATACTTCCAGGCGGCCTCCAGGGCTTCGGTGCGGTCTTCGTAAGCAACCAGGAACGCGGAGAAAAGGGTGGTCAGCTCGATAGCGATCCAGATCACCGCGAGGTCGGCGATCAGCGCGACCGCCAGCATTGAGGCAATGAAAGTGTTGAATAGCGGATAGTACTGCCGGTAACGCGGCGGCGTGGCGGCATGGCTTTGCTCACGAGCGTGCAGATAACCGATGGAATACAAGGACGCGGTAAAGCCGACGAACGACACCAGCCACAGATAGAGTGCCGCGAGTGGATCCAGCGTCAACGCGCCGCCGAGGCCTACGATGATCCCGTCGCGCGAGACGCGCACGGCGGCTTCGGTGGACAGGACCAGGACACTCGCCAGGGCGACCAGCGTAGAGTACTTCGCCGCGCGTTCGCTTGCCAGGGCAACGAGCGCCGCCGCAACCGGAATAGCCAGGATGATCGTGAGTTCCATCAGCGCTCCTTCAGGCCCGCCAGCAGACCCACACGCGTCGTACCCGTCAGCCGATCGATGTTGCGGATGAGCAGGCCGATCACCAAGGCGGCGACCGGCACGTCCACCGCCGCCGCTATTTCCGCGATGACGGGCAGATCCGGCACGATGGAGATGGATGCAAAGAACGCACCGCTTTCCATGATGAGCAGGCCCATGAGCTGGGCGACGCCTTCGCGCCGCACGGCGACCGTCAGAGCCCCGAAGAAAACCGTCATCAGGCCCGTCGGAAGGTTGATGGCCGCGAACGGCCGGTCGGAAATGGAGTGAACCAGCGGCGTGATCGACATCCAAGCCGCCAACGCGAGCGCCGCAGCCGCGAGGAGCGAGATCGGAATGGACAGTACCTGGTCGACTTCGCGCCGCTTGTAGACCTGGGAGCCCGCGGACCAGCGCACGATGACGGGAACCGCGACAACCTTCGTCACGATGGTGATGACCGCGACCCATCCGAGATGGATGCTGCCGAGGGCCACGGCAAGCACGATTGCCGAGGACGCGAGCAGCACGGCATGAATAATGAAGAGGTACAGCGCCGCCAGCATCTGGCGCACGACGATCACATTCAGGCCGGTGACGAGGAACAGGGCGGCCACGAAACCGTCGAGAGAGAGCGCGATATCCAGCCACGGCGTATTCATAGCCCCACGAGTCTCACGCTCATTGCGAACACGCAGATCACGAATGCCGCACTCAGAAATTCACTGATACGGAACAGGCGCAGCTTGGCCATCGACATCTCTATCGCAACCAGTACAACGATGAAGACGAGAAACTTGATCATCACCAGCGGCATGGCGATCAGCACGGAGACGAGCGAGTTGTCCCGGGCGAGCCCCCAGGGGGTGACGAGGACGTTCAGGAACACAATCATCAGTACCATCAGTTTCATCGCGCCCGCCCATTTCATCAACGCGGCGCCGCTGCCGGAGTATTCGAGCCCCCTGGAGTGGCCGATCATGGCGATCTCGACCTTGCCGGCGTGGCTGTCCACGGGGATCCGGCCCTCGTCCGCCAGAATGAGCAGCAGGAAGGCCACGATCACCAGTACGTGGGCGGGCTGCAGAAACGCTGCCCACGACACCACCCATGCCGAGTTTACGATGTAGGGAATCGTTGCATTGGCAACGAAAGAGACCGCGAAGAAGACCGCCATGAACACCGGCTCGGCCAGGAAGCCGATCATGCGCGTGCGGCTGGCGCCCACCGGACCGTAAGGATTGCCGGTATCAATTGCCGCCAGCGCCGTAAAGAAGCCGCTCAGGGCGAACAGGAATCCCACGGCCACCATATCGCCCATGAACGCAAAAAATAGCGGGAACGCGGTCAACTCCGGAATCAGCAGCACCACGAAGACCGGCATGGCAAAACTGATGACAGGTGCGAAACGAAATATCCAGGTCGTCTGGCTGGAAACAACCTCGTCCTTGTGAAACAGCTTCCAGATATCCCGGTAAACCTGGAAAATACTCGGCCCGTGCTTGCCCTGTACCATTTCCTCCAGGCGCTTGAGGAGGCCCTCGAGAAGCGGCGATACGAACAGTAGGAACGCGACCTGGAGCAGGTTGGTCAGTAGTTTGACGATGAGGTCCGACAAGACCGCGTTCTCCCGTGCGGCCGGTCAGTGGGGGGATGGACGAAGCGAGACGACGGCTAGGTGTATTCGCCGGCGGCGGTCACCGAACACTCTCGGGTTTGCTGGAAAGTATGGCATATACTAACTCCTCTGAACTTCTCTAGTGGTTCAGTAGGAGTCATTAGTCTTCGAGAAAGACGGTTCGGGGCGAACTCCATCGCCGGTTTAGCCAAGTTACCAGCACCACGGATTTTGTCAAGCTGCTCCCCGGTCACGGCTGCGTGGCGTAGCAGGACACACACAGTCAGTTATTGAGTGTGTGTCCCTTGTATCTTGAGTGTGTGTCCCTTGTATCCCTTTCCAGAGTGTGTGTCCCTTGTATCGCTTGTATTGAGTGTGTGTCCCTTGTATCCCTTGTATCCCTTGTATCCCTTGTATCTCTTTTAACTACTTTCAGGTCATTCGTTGCTTTGTCATTTGAATACTCCCTGGCCGACAGAGTCGCCGAATAAAAGCAACCGTTAAACCGGGGGAGGTTCAGTCTGTCCCCGCCTCCTGGGTCTACGGGATTTCCACAATAGGCAGCGGCGGGCCGATTGCTTAGTCTTGGCGAATAATCGGTACCGCTGTGTTCGTGCGGTGCCCGGCAAAATCGACCAAGATGGAGGAACCATGAGCAAGCGCGTTGCAGTCATCGGTGCGGGTCCCAGCGGCCTGGCGCAATTGAGAGCTTTCCAGTCGGCGAAGGAAAAGGGCGCTGAGATTCCCGATATCGTCTGTTTCGAAAAACAGGAAGACTGAGGCGGCCTGTGGCGTTACACCTGGCGCACCGGGCTCGACGATCACGGTGAGCCGGTCCACGGTAGCATGTACCGTTATCTTTGGTCGAACGGGCCCAAGGAAGGTCTCGAATTCGCCGACTATTTCTTCGACGATCACTTCGGCAAGCCGATCGCGTCCTATCCGCCGCGCGCGGTGCTGTTCGACTATATCGAAG
>Ga0102953_1002582_pt1 | contig 10583 bp, 10 predicted proteins | sample SalPon2A_C_D2_MG_FD_78509 | JGI IMG/M metagenome (GOLD analysis project Ga0102953, IMG submission 78509) | Soil microbial communities from South San Francisco under conditions of wetland restoration - Salt Pond MetaG R2A_C_D2_MG | ecosystem: Environmental > Terrestrial > Soil > Wetlands | place... | reverse complement strand
GGGAGGCGTGCGAGCTTCGCGAAGTACTGCGCCTTGAGCCGCGCATTCCCCTCGAACGAATCGGCATGCTCGATGCCCGTCTCTTCGGCACGCTCGTAGAGGCCGAGGTCATCGGGGAAGACCAGGTCGAGTCCGAGCTCGGCGAGTATTGCCCTGAGCTCCCGCTGCTTCCCGGGATTGCGGGTGGCGACCAGCAGTTTGCTCACGCGAGCACCGCACGCTGCAGGTCGAAGAGTTGCCGGATACCGCCGTCGGCGAGGACGAGGAGCCGGTCGAGCTCGGCGCGGTCGAACGTGCCGCCCTCACCGGTTCCCTGCACTTCCACGTACTGGTCGGGCTCGAGCACCACGATGTTGGCGTCGACGTCGGCCGTCTTGTCCTCCGCATAGCAGAGATCGAGCATGGGCTCACCCGCCACCACTCCGACCGAGACGGCGGCGACGAGGCGGCCGAAGGGATCGGGCACGCCGTGCGTCTCGACCATCCAGCGGCAGGCGTCCCGCAAGGCCACGGCGGCGCCCGTCACGGCCGCCGTCCGCGTTCCGCCGTCGGCCTGGAGGACGTCGCAATCGATCTGGATGGTCCGCTCGCCAAAGGCGAAGCTCTTGAGTGCCGCGCGGAGACTCCGTCCGATGAGGCGCTGGATCTCCTGCGTGCGGCCGCGGGGACCGGACCGCTCGCGGGACGTGCGCTCGCTCGTCGCGCGGGGGAGCATGGCGTATTCGGCGGTGAGCCATCCTTCGCCACCGCCGCGCCGCCAGGCCGGTACGCCCTCGACGACGCTCGCGGTACAGAGCACGAGGGTGCCGCCGAAGCGCGCGAGGCACGAACCCTCGGCGTAAGGGTTGGCGCCGCGCTCGAGCGCGACGGGGCGCAGCGCGTTCGCCGCGCGGCCATCATGACGTGGCACGTATCCGCTCCATCAACGAAGTGGTCGAGTAGCCCGCGAGGCGCGGGAGGGTCACGACGCGACCGCCGGCCGCGAGCACGCTCTCGCGTCCCGGGAGCGTCGCGGCGTCGTAGTCGTCGCCCTTGACGAGCACGTCGGGCGCGAGGGCGGCGATCAGGGCCGCCGGTGTGTCCTCCTCGAAGAGGACGATGCAGTCCACGGCGGCGAGGCCGGCGAGCACGTGTGCCCGGTCGGCGGCCGATACGCAGGGGCGTCCCCTCCCCTTGCCAAGCCTGGGCGCCGACCGGTCGCCGTTCACGCCGACGATAAGCGCGGTCCCCAGCGCCCGTGCCGCCTCGAGCAACGTGACATGGCCGGGGTGGAGCAGCTCGAAGACGCCGTTGGTGACGACGACCGTGCCGCGCTGCGTTCGGCGCCACCGCACGGCGTCGCGGAGCGTGCGGAGCTTGGCTTCCGTCACGGCTCGGGTCCCGGTTCCGGCGTTCGCTCCATCGGCTCGGCGCCGCGCTCCGGCAGGGGCTGGGGATCGGTGACGCCGTACCGGCCGAAGCTCCACTTGAGCAGGGGCGGCGTGATGAAGGTCGTCCCGATCACCATGATCAAGATGCCGCCGAAGAGCTGCGGCGAGAGCACGCCGCCATCGAGACCGATGTTGGCGAAGATCAGTCCGACCTCGCCCCGCGGCACCATGCCGATGCCGACGGCGAGCCGATTGAACTTGCGCCACCGGACGAAGTATCCCACGGCGATCTTGCCGAGCACCGCGATCAGGAACAGCACGAGCCCGATCAAGAGTACCGGGACGTTGGCTGGATCGGTCGGATTGAGCAGGCGCAGATCGAGCCGGGCCCCCACGCTGAGGAAGAAGACCGGCGTGAAGATGTCGGCGACGGGTTTGATGCGCTCTTCGATCGTATCGAACTGGTTCGTGCCCGAGAGGATGAGCCCGGCGGCGAACGCGCCGACGATCATCGCCGAGCCGGCGAGATGGGCGAGCGCCGCGATGATGAGCGCGAAGGAGAACGCCGCGACCAGCAGCACGCCGCGGACGCGCATGCGATCGACGAAGCCGAAGACGCGCGGCGCGAGCGCGAGGCCGAGAGCGAGGGCGAGGGCCAGGAACCCGACGGCGACGCCGAGCGCGCGTCCGATGGAGAGCAGCCCCACCGCTTCACCGGCCACCAGCGACGCGACGACGCCGAGGATCACGAGCCCGAGGACGTCGTCGATCACCGCCGCGCCGATCACGAGCTGCGCCTCGAGCGAGTGCATGACGTTGAGGTCGGCGAGCACGCGGGCCGTGATGCCGACCGACGTCGCCGTGAGGGTCGCGCCGATGAAGATCGCCGTGGTCGTGTTGTCGATCAGATTGAAGTCGTGGCCCAGCGGCGTGAAATGCCAGAAGAGGAAGCCGCCGAGGAAGGGAGCGACGACGCCGACGAGCGCGACGATGGAGGCCCCCCGGCCCACGCGGAAGAACTGCTTGAGATCGCTGTCGAGGCCGATCTCGAAGAGCAGAATCACGACGCCGATCTCGGCGAGGATGCGGATCACCTCGGCGAGCGCGTCGCCGCTGCCCACGGGGATCACGCCGAGCACGCTCGGGCCCAGGAGCGTGCCGGCGATCAGCTCGCCGAGGACGGCCGGCTGGTGGATCCGCTCGAAGAGCTCCCCCGCGAGCTTCCCGGCCACGAGGATGAGCGGCAGGATGAGGAAGAGGCGCACGACGAGTTGATCGTCGACCCCGTGCGCGTTGCCCGCGGCGGCGAGGGTGGACGGGGTGCTCGCGGCGAGGACGAACACGCCGCGCAGGGCCGTACCGATCATGGGCTAATACTGCTCGCGGACGACGGGATGGAAGGTGACGGGGAGCCGGAAGAACGGGAGCTCGAGCTGCTCTGTCCACTGCATGGAGATCTCGATGCGTTTTGCCGGGATCGAGCGGCGGATCGTTACCTGGTGCGCGGCATCGGGCAGCTTGAGATCCTTCGCCGTCGAGACCAGCCGGCGCCGGATGGCGGCGTCGTCGAGGTTGTTGGCAAAGTGCGCCTGCGTGTGGATCGCGTCGACCATCTGGTAGTACGCCAGGTAGACCCCGCCGATGTCGATGCCGTAGTAGATGACGGCCCCGAAGATGACGAGCCACAGCAGGCAGCCGAACCGGCTCTTCCCCGCCCGCCCGAGCCCGCGCCGCCCTCCTACCACTGCGACTGCGCTCCGTCCACGATGTTTGCGACCAGCTTGTCGAGGGCCTTCTGGCGTCCGTCGGTTTCCTGGGGTGGCGAGTACTCGCCGTCGACGGTCATGCTGGTCGCCTGCCAGAGCGTCTTCCCGGATTTTTGATCGTAGATCTCGACGCGGAGCGTGATCTGCACCCGGCGGGCCGTCACCTGCACGTTGCCGGCATTGCCCGACTGGAACGAGAGCGGGATGTCCGACTGATAGTTCAGGATGGCGCCACGTACGATCGCGTCGGCGTTGGCCTCGGTGGCCCGGCGCAGGCCCAGCCGGCCCTCCATGGCGTCGGTGACGGCCTGGGTGACGGCCTGGGTGAGCGTGGGATCGGCGGTCTGATTGTCGAACGGCAGGACCGCGACGGTCTTGATGCCCGGCGGCAGACCGCCGCCGGCGAAGCCGTAGATACAGCCCGTCGTGAGCCCGGCGAGGAGCGCGAGCCCCACGAGGCTATTTCGGACGCCAGGTCGCCGAATCGAATGCCGCAACGGTGTCGATCGCCTCGATCGTAAATGCGAACTGCGACGCGTCCCCCGGGAAGAGCATGCGCGCATCGAGCGGCCGCCCGGTGGCGGAGTCGAGGTGCACTTCGGTCTGCCCGATCATCCGCCCATCCCGGCTGAGCTCCGCGCGGAGCCGCGGCTTGGCGCCGAGATTCTCCACGAAATCGATGACCGTCGTGCCGCGCGTGTAGCGCCACACGCGCTCGTGCGGTCGAATCAGTCCCGACACCGAGTCGTCGGCGGCCGGCGGCAGCGGATGCGCGATCGCCGCCCAGAAGAGCGGCACCGCCGGAATCAATTGATTCACGTCGTCGGGCGGCTCCGCCCAGATCGCGCTGTCACCGATCAGGAGCGCGCTCCCCGACTTGCCGAACGGTCCGCGGTAGTCGAATCGCAGGGTGTCGGGTGGAGCCACCCGGACGGCCGCTCTGCCCCCGGCCGATCCCTTCTGATTCTGAAACCGCCAGCGCAACCGGTAGTTGAGCGGGACGGTCGGCGTCATGGCGGCGACCCAGGTCCGGGCGGAGTCGGCGGGAAGTGCGCCGAGCGTTTTCGGGGCGATGTGCGGCAATCCCGCACATGCGGCCATGAACCAGGCCGCCACGCCGAGTCCAAGATAGAGTGGCCCTCGGGGGCGGTCAAGCGGAAATGCTTGTGGCATCAGTAGTTAAAGCCGAAGAAGAAGTCCACGAAGTGTCGTCCCTGTCCCGTCGTTTGGAGCCCGTAGCCGTCGATGCTGCCGAATTCGAACCGCCAGCCGAAGTCGAGCCGGAGCACGAGCGGGAAGAAGACGGGCATGCGGAGGCCGAAGCCCGCGCTGCCGAGGATCCCCCGGTTGTGCGACGCCGCGGTCCACGCGCCGCCGAGATCACCGAAGACGGCGCCCTGCACGCCGGGAAACCGCATCACGCCGAAGGGGAATCCGATGCTCAGGTAGTTGGAGATCGGAAACCGGATCTCCTGATTGATGAGCACCGCGCGCGTCCCCGAGACCCCCCCGTAGCGCGGGTACCCGCGGAGTCCCCACGTGCCCCCGATCCCGATGTGCGCGGGATGGCTGCCCGCTGAAAAGTAGCCGAGAATCCGCACGGCGTAGGCCGAACGCTGTCCGATGCGGAAATATCGGCGCTCGTCGAGCGAAGCGATCCACGAGTCGAAGCGGCCGTTGGTGAGATCGTTGGTCAGGCCCAGCGTGACGTTCCGGCGTTCGCCGTCGATCGGCCCGGTTGAGAGCCAGAGGGTGTTGTCGTGGACGAAGGCCACATAGTTCTGGGCCAACCAGCCGATGCGGCGCGGCTCGTTCACGTCGGTGCCGGTGAGGTCGAAGCGGTTGGAGTGTTCGAGGCCGATCTGCGCCTCGACGCGCGAGAAGCGCGAGAACGGCCAGCGCAGCTGGAAGTAGCTGCCGTAGGCCGTCTCGTCATAGATCGTGTTGTAGTCACCCTCGTAGAAGAGGCCGCGCAGGCGAAAGACGCCGACCCCCCAGTTGAGCCGCCGCTTCTGATTCAGGTAGAAGAGATTGCCGCCGAGATTGTCCAGGAGGCTGCCGAGGCCGCTCGCCTGGAACGAGGTGAGCGCGGCGAGCAGGACGTGATCGCCCAGGAGGTCCGAGAACAGAAAGATCGCGCCGCCGGCCGACCCAATCCCGGGCGCGAAGGCGGCATCCCCACCCGCGAAATCGAGGGTGTAGTGCTGGGTATAGGGCGAGCCTTCGAGCCCGGCGTAGCGGGGGGCCCGGAGCTCCGGCCACTGCCAGTGGGCCGGGGGCACGGAATCGGGAAGCGCGATCCGCTCGGTCGCGGAATCGGGTGCGGGCGGCGCGCGAAAGATGGCCCACGAGAGCCCGGAAAATCCGTCGAACAGCAGGGCGTGCTTCTCCGGTACCCACTGCGGATCGAACGCGCCGCTCAGCGTGTGCGTCTCGCGCCGTCCGGCGCCCAGCGTATCGATCGAGTAGATGTCCGGGACGCCGCCGCGATCCGAGCTGAAGTAGATCCGCCCGTTCGCCGCCCAGCGTGGGGTCTCATCCAGCCAGGGCCCGGCGGTGATCTGCCGCAGTGCGTGGGTGCCGAGCTCGAGGAGGAAGAGATTGTGCCCGCCGTCCGGTCCCCACGCGGTCCGATCCGACGCGAAGACGAGGCGGCGGCCGTCGGGCCCGAAGCTCGGGTCGAGATCCTCGTACCGATCGTCGGTCAACTGCTCCAGGCGTCCGTCGGGGAGCCAGAGCCGATACAGGTCCGAATAGCCCGACACGGACAGCCCGCTGAACACGACGCTCTTCCCATCGGGTGCCCACGTGGGCGAGAGCAGCGACGTCAGATGCGGGAACTGATAGCGGCCGATGACCTTCGCGTCGCGAATGTCGAAGAAGACGAGCGCGTCGCGATCGAGGTAGCGGCTGGTGAAGACGGCGATCCCGTCACGGACGTCGAGACGCGAGGCGAAGGTGTGGAACGACTCGAACTCCGCGGTCCGCTCGCCGTGCACCACGGCGTGGCGCTCCGCGGGATGGTCCCACGACGCGTCGTAGATGTCCATATACCCGGTGCGCGGCGAGAGATACAGGATGTGGAGACTGCTGTCCCCCGGCACCCGATACGCCACCGGCTTCACCGCGAGCGGGGCGATCTCGTGCGAGGAGAGATCGAGCGGCATGCGGTCGGCGACCGACGGATAGTATCGCTTGCGGAACGCGTACTCGTAGCGGGCGTCGAGCTCCTTCATCGAGAGGCCGTACGTGCCCGCCAGCGCGTCGTCGAACGAGTGGTACCGCCAGAGATTTCGGTACAAGTAGGCGATGCGCCATTCGCCGAAGGTGCGGGAGAGCCAGGCGAGGATCGCGCCGCCCAAGGCGTAGTCGACGCCGCCGCTGATATTGTCGAGCGTGGGGAGGTCCGGCAGGAGACCCGCGACGACGATTTCGCGGATGAACATCTCGTCCTTGCTGTCCTGCCCCGCCGACCAGTACTCGGCGAGCCCTTCACTCCACCACAGCGGCGTGCCGATGCGATGGCCGCGCGGATGGTTGCGCGCGGTTTCGGCGAACATGCTCAGTTGGAACTCGTGCACCAGCTCGTGGCGGATCGTGTGCCGGAACTCGGCGTAGTTGCCCGTGAACGGAATGGTGACCCGGCGTTTGAGAAACTCGGTCACGCCGAGCACGCTCTCGGGCGGCACGAACGGGAGCACGTTGGTCTGCTCGAAGTCGCTGTGCGACGCGTAGACGATGAGCGGGATCCGGACGGTCGGGGCGTGCCCGAACTTGCCCGTCAGGAAGGTGAAGCTCTGTTCCGCATACGCGAGCGCGACGCGCGCGAGCTCTTCTTCGGCGGGGTAATAGTACAGATCCACGTGGGGGCCGTGCAGGACGTGCCACTGGAAATCGCGGTACTGGATCTTGTTCTCGCCGAACTCGCCGAATTGCGCCCACGCCACCCGCGGCACGACGAGCGCCAGCAGCAGGGCGGCCGAAACGGCGAGACGAGCGGGGCGCATGGGCCTTACTGCCGCCGGATTCTCCGAATGCGGTCGCCCTGGGTGACCTGGTCCACGACGCTCATGCCGGTGGTAACCTGGCCGATGACGGTGTACGTGCCGTCGAGATGCGGTTGGGGACTGTGCGTGATGAAGAACTGGCTGCCGCCGGTATCGGGGCCGGAGAGTGCCATGCCGACGGTGCCGGTCCCGTAGCGGCGCATGTTGATCTCGTCGCGCAGGGTGAAGCCGGGACCGCCCCAGCCGTCGCCGCGCGGATCACCATCCTGAATCACGAAGTTGGGGACGACGCGGTGCCAGACGTCGTTGTCGAAGTACCGGCGATCGACGAGCTGCAGGAAGGCGTTGATCGTCACCGGGGCGTCGGCGGCGTACAGGGAGATCGTGATGTCCCCGCGGTCGGTTTCGATCACGATCTGTGGCAGCGTGCCGCCCTGGGCGGCCGGGAGCAGGAGACGGCGCGCGATGTCGCGGTAGTCCTCGAGGGTGCGTCCCGTTTCGATCGGCGTCACGGGACCCCACCGCGCGGCCGCGTCCGGGAACCGCTGGACCGCCGCGCGGCGCACGAGGTAGTCCGACGGGCGTGGCACGCGGGACAGGAACCGGGACTCGACGGCACCCTTCGCTTCGGGGCCGAGTGCGGCGATGGCGCCGAGCGCGGTGACGGCGGCGATGCGGGCATCGGGAATCGGATCGTTCTGTCCCCGCTGATAATCCGCGACCAATCCGGTGATGTACGACGTGTCGGGCGCGGCCGCGAGGCGCTGCGCGGCGACCGAGCGGACCACCGGATCCTCGTGATTGACGAGCTGGGCGGCGCGCAGGGTGGCCAGATCGGGCGAGACCGCGATCAGGCTCTGGAGCGCCACCGCGACGACGCGGCCGTCGGGGTCGCGCGTCATCGTCACGATCCATGGGATCACGGAATCGTTCTGGATGTAGCCCAGCGCCTCGGCCCCGGCCGCGCGGAGCGTCCAATCGGGATCGGTGAGCCAGACCTTGAGCACGTCGAAGGCGTCGGTCCCCACCAGCCGCGTCAGCCCGATCATCGCCTGGCGCTTGATCGCGAACGTGTTGTCACCCAAACGATCCCGCAACGCGAGGATCGCCTGGCTTCCGCCCAGGTCGCCCAGAGCCGTGACGGCCTGGACCCGGACGTTCAGGTCGGGATCGGAGAGCCGATCGAGCGCGGCGCCGACGAGCGTCGAGTCGTGATAGGTGGCGAGCGTCCGCAGCGCGTTGATCCGGACGTGGGCATCGCTGTCGGCGACGAGGCGCCGCACGCGGGAGGCGAGCGCGCTCCGGTCGAGGCCCGCGGAGTCGGCGTAATTGGCGGTGAGGGCGCGCACCGCGTACGAGCGCACCAGCGCGTCCGGGTCGTCGCTCGCGGCGAGCAGCACGTTCGCGGCCCCCGTGGCGTGGAGACGTGCCAGGCTGTACACCGTTCCCTGCTTCACCGCGGGGATCGGGGAGACGGAATAGTTGACCAGCATATTCACCGGTGCGTCGGCGCCGAGCCGCCACGCCTCGTTCACGGCGCGCACCACGGTCTTGGGGAGCGAGTCGGACGTTGCGTTCCCCACCGAGCGGCTGAGGATCTCGCGAATGACGTCGGCGGCGGCGCGCCCACCGATCTTGGCGAGCGCCGTCACCGCTTCCTGGTGTACGGCGTTCTGTTGCGCGGGCGGCGTGTTGAGCACCAGATCGCGGAGCTGGGGGATGGCCGTCGTGTCGCGGATCAGCCCGAGCGCGAAGGCTGCCGCCGACTGGACGGTGGTGTCGGGGTCGGTGAGCATCTCGAGCAGGCGCGGCGTGGCCGACGTATCGCCGATCCGTCCCATGGCCAGGGCCGCCTGTGCCCGCACCGTCGAGTCGTTGAACCGCCACGCCGCGAGGAGGCCCGGCGCATCGGGCCGGCGCTCGTCGGCGGCCTGCAGGACGCCCGCCAGCGCGTTGACCACCGCCGCCTGCTGCGCCGCGAGCCGTCCCGCGGCGAGCACCAGGAGGGCGCTACAGGCGAACGGGATCCGGAATCGGAACGAGCGCCGCCCGAATGGCGGCCGGAATCGCGGAGAGCGCATAGGACGAATCTAAGGCGATGAGGCCCGTCTGGGCCGTGGCGAGGCGCCGTCGGTCGGCGGCGCGCTCAATGAGATACCCGAAGACTACCTTGCGGGTTGCGACGTCCCGGACCCAGCACTGGACGCGGATGTCGTCGTCGAACCGTGCGGGCGACCGGTAGCGGAGCTGGGCGTCCACGACCGCGAGCCGGAGGCCGCCCGCTTCGAGCTCGCGGTAGCTCGCCCCGTGCTCGCGGAGATACTGGGTGCGTGCGACGTCACACCAGACCAGATAATGCGCGTGGTAGGCGACGCCCATCTGGTCGGTTTCCGCGTAGCGGACCCGGAGCTCGGTCGTGCTGATGGTGTTCATATGGTCGCGTGGCGCTCGCATCGACTCGTGAATATACTGCGCGCGTGCCGACCGAGACCGCGATCATCCTGGCCGACGCCCATCTGGGGCGCGCTCCGGCGGAGACCGCCGATCATCTCCACCGGTTTCTGGCCACCGTGCCGGGCCGCGCATCCCACCTCGTGATCAACGGCGATCTCTTCGATTTCTGGTTCGAGTACCGCACGGTCATCCCGCGCCGCGCCTTTCCCACGCTCCACGCCATCGCGGGGGTCTGCGCCGCCGGCGTGGAGGTGATCGTGACCGGCGGCAATCACGACCGCTGGGGCGGCGCGTTCTGGCGCGAGCAGCTCGGCGCGTCGTTTCACCCGGCCGGCGTGACGTTGCGGATCGCGGGTCGGCGGATCCACGTGACCCACGGCGACGGGATGGTCGAGCGTCGCCTGAGCGGCCGGATCATGCACGCCGTGACGCGGTTTCGGCCGACCGCGGCGGTCTTCCGCTGGCTGCATCCCGACGTCGGTATGCCGTTGGTGGGAGCCCTCTCCGGGGTGCTCGGCGATCGCACGCGGACGGAGGCGGAGATCGCCCGCGCGGCGGCCGACCAGGCGCAGTTCGCGCGCGCGTATCTCGCCCAGCATCCCGACGTCGAAGGGCTCGTGCTGGCGCACACGCACCGCGCGGCGCTCGAGCGGGTGGGGCCGCAGTGGTATCTCAATCCGGGCGCCTGGTTCGACGGCGGCGCCTACGCGGTCGTCTCGGCGGAGGGCCCCGCGCTGCACCGCTTCGCCTGAGGGTTAGGGCCCGATCGGCACGCGCAGGCCCACCCCGGTGCGGCCGCCCGGCAGTGCACGCGTCTCGAGCTGCGCGGGGAAGTCCCAGAACTCGGCGGACACGAACGCCTCGGCACCGGCGAGCAGGTGATTGAACGCGAGCAGGACCGCCCAATCCTGCAGCTCCTGTTTCTTCGCCTTCACGATGTCCGTCTCGGTGCCCGGGGGATCTTCCTGGCTCCGCCAGTAGTGCAG
>Ga0102953_1002580_pt1 | contig 10585 bp, 9 predicted proteins | sample SalPon2A_C_D2_MG_FD_78509 | JGI IMG/M metagenome (GOLD analysis project Ga0102953, IMG submission 78509) | Soil microbial communities from South San Francisco under conditions of wetland restoration - Salt Pond MetaG R2A_C_D2_MG | ecosystem: Environmental > Terrestrial > Soil > Wetlands | place... | reverse complement strand
TTGCAGAGGTTCTCGCGGTCCGAGCGGCAGTAGCGGCAGTGCCCGCACGTCCGGCCGAGCCAGGGGACGCCGAGCCGGCGCCCGTCCGGCGCGACCCCGACGATCTGGTGCCCCGGGACGAGCGGCAGCGCCGGGTCGGGCAGCTCGCCGTCGACGACGTGCAGGTCGGTGCGGCAGACCCCGCAGGCGAGCACGCGAAGCAGCACCTGCCCCGGCCCCGCCTCCGGGACGGGCAGCTCCTTGAGCCGGAGCGGCTCGCCGGACGCGTGCAGCACCATCGCGCGCACGCCCCGCATCGTCGCACGCGGCGCAAAGTGCCAGGCACCTTCCTGACGAAAGCGTCACGGGCCGCGCAACCATGCGGTGCCTCTGTCACGAGAGCGTGACGGCGCCGACCCGCGGTGCCAGGCACCTTCGTCACGAGAGTGTCACGGCACGGCAGGCGGGAGATAGGCTCGCGCCGATCGGGACGACGATCCCGTACAGCTGGTACGTCGATCCGGAGATCCTCCGCCGCGAGCAGGAACGAATCTTCCGCTCCGCCTGGCAGTACGCCGGCCATACGGGACAGCCCCCCGAGCCGGGCACGTTCTTCACCGGCGCCGCCGGGCGCGCACCCGCCGTCGTCACCCGCGCCGCAGACGGCGAGCTGCGCGCCGCACCCCGCTCCGAGGAGGAGCCCGGCTTCCCGCGCGACGAGCTCGGCCTGCATTGGGTCGCCGTCGACACGTGGGGCCCGTTCGTCTTCGTCCACGCCTCCCCTGACCCCGAGCCGCTCGCCGACGCGCTCGGCACCATGCCCGCGCAGGTCGCCGAGCTCGGTCTCGACCTCGACGGCCTCGTCCACCACAGCCGCTGGGAGACCGAGCTCGAGGCGAACTGGAAGGTCGTCTGCGAGAACTTCCGCGAGTGCCACCACTGCGAGGTCGCGCACCCCGGCTTCAGCGCGGTGATCGACGTCTCGACCGACGCGTACGCACTCGACGCATCTGGCCGCGTCTCCGCCCAGCTCGGCCCCGTCCGGAACAGCGGCCGCGACACGTTGGACGTCGCCGGCGCAGACGTCGAGCAGTCGTGGATCGACGAGCTCATGGCTTTCGACGACCGGGTCGGCGTCGAGGACCGCGTGCTCGTGGAAGGAGTCCCGCGCAGCGTCGCCGCGGGCGCACTCGAACGCGGCGTCCTCATGGGCCGAAGCGAGCAGCTGATCGGCCGTTTCCAGCAGCTCACGGCCGCGGCGCTGACGGATGTGGTGGAGACTCGTCCGTGACCGCGCTAGATTCCCTGCTCCCCGTTTCTCAGTCACAGGAGGGTGATTCGTGAAGCGTCTTCGCCCTTGGAAAGGAATCTCGATGAGATCGACACTGACCACCGCGGCAGCCCTCGCCCTCGTGACGATGGCAGCGGCTGCCGTCGCCGCGACGGCTGCGGCCGCCCCGGCCGCCCCGGCTGCGAAGACGATCGTCTTCTGCAGCGACACGACCTACCCGCCGATGGAGTCGCTGAAGGGCGGCAAGGCCGTCGGCGCCGACGTCGACATCGCGAACGCCGCGGCAAAGCTGCTCCACGCGAAGGCCGAGATCAAGACGACCGGCTTCGACGTGATCATCCCCGCGCTGCTCAAGAAGAAGTGCGACGCGATCATCAGCGCGATGACGAACACGAAGGAACGCCGCAAGCAGGTCGACTTCACGAACTACGTCACGGTCGGGATGTCCCTGATGGTCAAGAAGGGCAACCCGTCGCACGTGAAGGGGCTCGCGTCGCTGAGCGGCAAGAGCGTCGCGGTGGAGGCGGCCACGACCGAGAAGGCCGCGCTCGACGCGATGAACAAGCGCTTCGCCAAGCAGGGCAAGAAGTCGATCACGATCAAGATCTTCCCGGCTGACACGAACGCCGCCGCCGCGCTGCTCGCGGGCAAGGTCGACGCGTACTTCGCGGACGCGACGCCCGTCCTCTACTACATCAAGAAGGCGTCCGGAAAGTTCCAGGTCGCCGGCAAGCAGATCCAGGCCGCACCGGAGGGCATCGCGACCCGCAAGGGCGACCCGCTCGGCAAGCAGTTCAAGACGGCGGTCAGGAAGCTCTACAAGAACGGGACGATGAAGAAGATCCTCGCCAAGTGGGGGCTCAGCGCGTTCGCGCTGAAGCACATGTAGCCGAATGCACGTGCTCGTCGCCATCGACTGGCACGTCATCTGGCTGCGGATCTTCCATCCCGACAGCGCCTTTGCCCGTGCGCTCTGGGCGACGATCTACATCTCGGTCGTCGCCCAGGCGCTGGGCATCCTGTTCGGGCTCGTCGCGGCGCTCGCCCGCATGTCGCGGTTCGCGCCGTTCCGTTTCCTCTCGGGCCTCTACGTGCTCGTGTTCCGCGGCACGCCCGTGCTCGTGCAGATCTTCTATCTCTACTTCGTGTTCAGCTGGCCGACCCTGAACCTCGGCTTCCAGGTTCCGGGGGAGGCGCTCGCCGGCATCGCCGCGCTCAGCATCAACGAGGGCGCGTACATGCGCGAGATCATCCGCGCCGGCATCGACTCGATCGACCGGGGCCAGATGGAGGCGGCGAAGTCGCTCGGCATGCGCTACGGGCTCGCGATGCGGCGGATCGTCCTGCCGCAGGCCGCGCGCGTGATCATTCCGCCGCTCGGCAACGAGTTCAACAACATGATGAAGACGACCTCGCTCGTCTACACGATCGGCGTCTACGAGCTGTTCGCCGACGCCGAGCAGGGCTACTCGCAGACGTTCCTCCCCGACTACTTCCTCGCGGTCGCGTTCTGGTACCTCGTGCTGACGTCGGTCTGGACGTTCATCCAGGCCGGGATCGAGCGCCGCCTCGCCGTCAGCGAGCGCGGCGACGAGCTGACGCTCCGCGAGCGCCTGCTCGCGGCGTGGAACCCGATGACCGCCTGGGGGAGGAGCGCCCGGTGAGCTCGGCGACCGGCGACGTCGTCATGCGGGCGACCGACGTGCACAAGCGCTTCGGGCGCCTGGAGGTGCTCAAGGGCGTCTCGCTCGAGGTCCGCCAGCGCGAGACCGTCTGCATCATCGGCCCGTCCGGCTCCGGCAAGACGACGTTCATCCGCTGCATCAACCACCTGGAGAAGATCGAGTCGGGGCGGATCGAGGTGAACGGCCAGCTGATCGGCTACCGCGACGCGAACGGCAAGCTGCGCGAGGACTCCGAGCGCAGCATCGCCCGCCAGCGCACGCAGGTCGGGATGGTCTTCCAGCGCTTCAACCTCTTCCCGCACAAGACCGCGCTCGAGAACGTCACCGAGGCACCGATCCACGTGCTCGGCGTGCCCGCGAAGCAGGCTGTCGACGAGGCGCGCGTCCTGCTCACGCGCGTCGGGCTCGGCGACAAGCACGACACGTATCCGGGCAAGCTCTCCGGCGGCCAGCAGCAGCGGGTCGCGATCGCGCGGGCGCTCGCGATGAAGCCGGCGCTGATGCTCTTCGACGAGCCGACGAGCGCACTCGACCCGGAGGTGATCGGCGAGGTCCTCACGGTGATGGAAGAGCTCGCCCACGAGGGGATGACGATGATCGTCGTCACCCACGAGATGGGCTTCGCGCGGGAGGCCGCGGACCGCGTCGTGATGATGGACGACGGCCTGATCATCGAGGAGGGAACGCCCGAGCACTTCTTCACGGCGCCCGACCACGAGCGCACCCGGCAGTTCCTCTCGAAGATCCTCTAGCGCCCGGCTCACGACCCGGCTCGTTGCAGCGACGTGCCGCAACGGTTGTAGCGGGTACCGATATGTTGCAGCGGATACCTGGAAACTGGCAGAGTTCTAGGCAACCTACAGAGGGGACGAAGATTGGCTCGAGTCGCCTTCGAAGAGGTCACAAAGGTGTACGCCGACGGCACGAAAGCCGTCGAGGGGCTCGACTTGGAGGTTGCCGACGGGGAGTTCATGGTGCTCGTCGGCCCGTCCGGTTGCGGTAAGACGACCGCGCTCCGGATGGTCGCCGGACTCGAGGAGATCTCCGGCGGCCTCGTGCGAATCGGCGATCGCGTCGTCAACCACGTGCCCTCGCGCGACCGCGACATCGCGATGGTCTTCCAGAGCTACGCGCTCTACCCGCACCTCTCGGTCTACGACAACATCGCGTTCGGGCTGAAGATCAAGAAGGTGCCGAAGGAGGAGATCGAGCGCCGCGTCGACGACGCCGCCCGGATCCTCGGCCTCGGCCCGTTCCTGAAGCGCAAGCCGCGCGCGCTCTCCGGCGGCCAGCGCCAGCGCGTGGCGATGGGCCGCGCGATCGTGCGCGAGCCGGCGGCGTTCCTCATGGACGAGCCGCTCTCGAACCTCGACGCGAAGCTGCGCGTGCAGATGCGCGCCGAGATCGCGGGCATCCAGCACACGCTCGGCGTGACGACGATCTACGTCACGCACGACCAGACCGAGGCGATGACGATGGGCGACCGCGTCGCCGTCATGCGCAAGGGTGAGCTGCAGCAGGTCGACGACCCGCAGACGCTCTACGACCACCCGGTCAACCTCTTCGTGGGCGGCTTCATCGGCAGCCCGGCGATGAACATGCTCGAGGCGACGCTCGAGTCGCACAACGGCGGCTACACCGCGAAGGTCGGCGAGCAGAGGGTCTCGATCGACGCGGAGACGCTGCAGCGGCGGCCCGATCTGGCCGGGTACACCGGCCGCCCCGTCGTGCTCGGCATCCGCCCGGAGGACCTCGAGGACGCCACGCTCGCAACCGACACCCCGGCCGACCAACGCCTGACCGGCCAGACGGAGCTGACCGAGGCGCTCGGCGCCGAGATCATGGTGCACCTCACGATCAAGGCGCGACCGGCCATCACCGACGACGTCCGCGAGCTGGCGCAGGACGTCGGCGACGAGCGCCGGTTGGCCGAGCAGGGCGACGCCGAGTCGACGACGATCGTCGGCCGCTTTGCACCGCGGTCGCGTGTCCGGCCGGGCCAGCCGGTTGAGGTCGCCGTGGACACCCGCTCGCTGCACTTCTTCGACCCGGACACCGGGCTCGGCATCTACGACCAGACAGCAACGAAAGGAGCCGCATCGTGAGATCCCGCTTGATCCGCGGCCTTGGCATCGCAGCACTCATCGTCCCGCTGGCCGCCTTCGCGGCCGGCAGCGGTAGTGCCGCCAGAAACGGCGCTGCAGGCGCCCAGAAGGCGCAGACGCACGCGGCCGTGTCCGGCACGGTCACGTTCGACGGCATCTGGACGGGCGCCGAGGCGAAGGCGTTCAGAAAGGTGATCGCGGCCTTCAACAAGGTCTACCCGAACGTCAAGATCAACTACAAGCCGGTCGGCAACAACGTCCCGACCGTGCTCGCCACCGCGATCGCCGGCGGCCATCCGCCCGACATGGCTGACATCGCCCAGCCGGGCCTCGTCAAGCAGTTCGCCGACCAGGGCCACCTGAAGCCGATCACGTACGCGAAGCCGGTGATCGCCAAGAACTTCGCGCCCGCGTGGCAGCAGCTCGGCACCTACAACGGCAAGCTGTACGCGCTCGTCTTCAAGGCGGCCAACAAGTCGATCCTCTGGTACAACGTTCCGGCCTTCAAGGCGGCGGGGGTGACGGCTCCGAAGACCTGGGCGCAGATGCTCAAGGTCGCCAAGACGCTCAGGGCGTCGGGCACCCCGGCGTACTCGATCGGCGGCGCGGACGGCTGGACGCTCACCGACCTGTTCGAGAACCTCTACCTGCGCACGTACGGCCCGGCGGCGTACAACGCCCTGAGCGCGCACAAGGTCAAGTGGACGTCGAAGTCCGTCATCAACGTGCTCAAGATGATGCGGCAGGTGCTGGGTGACAGCGCGAACCTCGCCGGCGGTACGAGCGGGGCGCTCCAGTACGGGTTCAACGACTCGGTCACGAACGCGTTCGCCACGCCGCCGAAGGCCGCGATGGTCTTCGAGGGCGACTTCGTCGCGGGCGTGATCCTCTCGTCGACGAAGGCGAAGCCGGGCACGGGCTTCAACGCTGCCCCGTTCCCGGTCACGAATCCCAAGTCGCCCGGCGCGAACGGCGTCGAGATCGGCGGCGACCTGTTCGTCACCTTCCGCGACACGCCGGCGATCCGCGCGTTCGTCAAGTTCCTCTCGACCGCCCCCGCAGCGAACGCGTGGGCGAAGCTCGGCGGCTTCGGCACGGGGAACAAGTACGTCAAGCCGAGCATCTATCCGGACGCGATCACGCGGGCCACGGAGGCGCCGATCAGCACGGCGAAGTCGGTCGTCTTCGACATGTCCGACCAGCAGCCGGCCTCGTTCGGCTCGACCACGGGCCAGGGCGAGTGGGGCATCTTCCAGCAGTTCCTGAAGAACCCCAAGAACGTGACGGGCATCGCGAAGAAGCTCGAGGCCGCGGCGACCGCCGCGTACAAGAAGAGCAAGTAGCGCGTTGAGCGCAGGGGAAGTCACGGCGGAGCCGCCGCTCGCGGCGGCTCCGCCCCCGAGCGGGGAGCCGGGCCGGTTCGGCCGCTATGCGGCCGGCGCGGTCTTCCTCGCCCCTGCGCTCTTCCTGCTCGTCGTGTGGATGGTCTACCCGGCCGTCTACACGATCGTCCGCAGCTTCTTCGGACAATCGGGCTATCTCGGCCACTGGGTCGGGATCGCCAACTACAAGCGGCTGTTCACGACCGCGACGCTGACGACGGCGATCAAGAACAACGCGATCTGGGTCGCGGTCGTCCCGGCGCTCGTCACCGCGATCGGCCTGATCTTCGCCGTCCTGACCGAGCGCGTCCGCTGGGCGGTCGCGTTCAAGACCGTTGTCTTCCTGCCGATGGCGATCTCCGCCTTCGCGACCGGCGTGACCTGGCGGATCATGTACCAGCAGGATCCGGGCCTCGGCGCGATCAACGCCCTCAGCCGGTCGGTCGCGGACGCCTTCAACCCATCCGGTGTGCTCTCGAACGCGCTGCCGTCCACCCCGGCCCTCCAGGCGAAGGGCGGCGGGCTCGTGCTGAAGACGCCGCTCGCACCAGGAGGCGTCGCGCTACTCGGCGTGACCGGGATCGCGCCGCGGGACGTCCCCAAGGGCGCCGTGCAGGCGGTGCGGCCGGCACCCAAACCCGGCGACGTCGTCGGCACGGTCTGGCGCGACTTCAAACCCGGCGGCGGCAAGCCCGGCGTCGTGGAGAAGGGAGAGCTCGGCCTGCCCGGGGTGACCGTCGATCTGCGGACCACCGCCGGGAAGGTGGTGAAGTCCACGAAGACGAAGGCGGACGGCACGTTCGACTTCAGAAACGTCGCCGCCGGGAGCTACCGCGCCGACATCGGCGCACAGACGTTCGCGAAGCCGTTCGGCGGCTTCTCCTGGCTGGGGCCACGGCTGATCACGCCCTCGCTGCTGATCGCCTACATCTGGATCTGGGCGGGCTTCTCGATGGTGGTGATCGGAGCCGGGCTCGCGGCGATGCCGCGCGAGGTACTCGAGGCGGCGCGCACCGACGGGGCGACCGAGTGGCAGGTCTTCCGGCGGGTGACGGTGCCGCTGCTCGCGCCGGTGCTCAGCGTCGTCTTCATCACGATGATCATCAACGTCCTCAAGGTCTTCGACCTCGTGATCTCGCTCGCGCCGGAATCGACGCAGGCGAACGCGAACGTGATCGCGCTCGCGATGTGGCGCACCGCGTTCGGCGGCGTCAACGACTTCGGCACCGGCTCGGCGATCGCGGTCTTCCTGTTCCTGCTCGTGATCCCCGTCCTCGCCCTGAACATCCGCCGCTTCAAGAGGGAGGTGTAGCCATGGCCGCCGCCGCACCGTCGATCGAGCTGCCCGGGCGGCGCGAGAGCGCCGCGGCGAAGATCCTGCGCGCGACCGCGAAGGCGCCCCTCCACCTCGTGCTCGTCGTGGTCGGCGCGCTCTGGATCGTGCCGACGTTCGGCCTCTTCATCACGTCGATCCTGCCCGCGCAGGACCTCGCCTCGAAGGGCTGGTGGCAGATCGTCTCGCACCCGAGCGCCGCCACCTGGTCGAACTACAACGCGCTCTTCCACAACCAGGGCCTGCTCAACGCGCTGAAGACGACGGCGTACATCGCAGTCGGCAACACACTGCTCGTGGTGATCATCGGCGCGATGGCCGGCTACGCGTTCGCCTGGCTCGAGTTCCCGGGGCGCGACTGGCTGTTCGTCGGCGTGATCGGGCTGCTCGTGGTGCCGCTGCAGATGGCGCTGATCCCGATGTTCAGGCTCTACGACACGTTCGGGATCTTCGACACGGTGCTCAGCATCATCCTGTTCCACGTCGCGTTCGGGCTGCCGTTCGCGATCTTCCTGCTGCGGAACTTCTTCGTCGGGATACCGAAGGACATCATGGAGTCCGCCCGCATCGACGGCGCCTCCGAGATCAAGATCTTCCTGCGCCTGATCCTGCCGCTCGGGCTGCCCGCGATCGCGTCGCTCGCGATCTTCCAGTTCCTGTGGACGTGGAACGACCTGATCGTCGCGCTCACGTTCGGCCAGAACGTCCAGCCGATCACGGTGTGGATCTTCGGGCAGCTGCGCGAGTTCGGAACCTCGATCGACGTGATCGCGCCGGCCTCGTTCATCTCGCTCGTCGTGCCGCTGTGCGTCTTCTTCGCCTTCCAGCGCTACTTCGTGCAGGGCCTGCTGGCAGGCTCCGTGAAGTGACGTGCGCCGAAGGCCTCGCGCTCTCGGCGGCCCGCTGGCGACGCGAGGCCGGAGGGCACAGTGCGCCGGGCACGGGCCCGGAAGGCATCGTGGCGCCAGCGGGTCGAGCCGCCGGCGGCGCGCGGCTCCGCCGCGCGGGAGCAGGCGGCGGCCGAGAGTGCGAGGTCGCGGTGGTCGGATCTGGGCTCGCGGGCTTCACCGCGTACCAGACCCTGCGCAGGGGCGGGCTCGAACCGGAGGAGATCGCAGTCTTCGGCGAGGACGCTGATCCGGTCGCCATGTGGCGGCTGCGGGCGGCGGCGATCCGGCAGCGGGAGATGCGCTCGGAGAGCGACGGGCACTGCCTGCCGACCTCGTTCCCCGGGCTCGCGCTGCGCAGCGTCGTGCGCAGGCGCTCGCTCGCGCCGCTCGTCGCCACGGCCGCCGACCGCTACCACCCCACCGTCGACGAGTTCCTCGAGCACGTGGAGCGCCTGCGCGAGCGCAGCCGCTGGGACGAGAGCGTCCGCCTCGGCCGCGTCGCGAGCGTGGACGCGACCGACGGCCGTTTCGAGCTGCGCGGCGAAGACGGCGGGGCGCTGGGCGCCTTCCGCCACGTCCTCGTCGCGACCGGCCATCCGGGGCTGAACGTCCCGGAGGAGCTGCGCGACGACCCGCGAACGGTGCACTCCTACGAGCCGCACTCCTACGCCTCGACCGTGACCGTCGTCGGCGCGGGCCTCGCCGCGGCGACCGAGTGGCTGAACGCGCTCGAGGCCGGCTCGGAGGTCGTGTCGGTGCGGCGGCGCGAGCCGGTGCGGCGGCCGCTGAACGTGCCGCGGCCGTACCTGTCGCGCCGCGGGCTGGCCGGGTTCCACCGCCTGCCCCGGCAGGAGCGCGCGGCCCGGCTCCGCGTGCTGCTCGTGCCCTCGTACCCGCCCGGCCGGCGCTTCGACGAGCCGCTCGTGCGCGCCGCGCGCGAGGGCCGCTACCGCGTCGAGAGCTCCCTGAACGGGACGGAGCAGGTGATCGCCGCGACCGGCTTCGTGCGCGGCTGGCAGCACGACCCGCTGCTCCGCCGCGTCGTCGCCGAGCACGGGCTCGCGACCGACGGGGAGTGGATCGTGCTCGAGCCGGACTCGACCGTGCCGGGGCTCACCGACGCGACGCGGACGCTCGCGCTCTCGGGCGCACCGGCGCAGTGGGCGTTCCCCGCCGCCGACACGCTCGCGGGCGCGAAATACGCCGGCCACCGCTTCCTGGGAAGGATCGCCGCGTGTCGTACACGCTGAGGGGACGCGTCGAGTCGCGGCTGGCGTCGCTGCTGCCGGTGCTCGTCGCCGCATTCGCGATCGGCGCCATGCACCGCCACTGGTGGCCGGTCGAGCTCGTCGCGCTGATGGCCGGGCTCGGGATCGTGCTCGACGTCCAGGTGTGGCACCGGCTGCTGCCGTACCAGCCCGCGTGGGCGATGGTGCCGCTCGGCGCCGTCGAGCTGGGGCTCCTGATGGCGATCGTCCTCGGCGCGGGCCTGCACGCGCCGCTCTGGCCCGCGCTCGCGCTCTTCGGCGGCGGCTGGCTCGCAGCCGTCGTCGCCGGCCAGGCCGGGTTCCCGCTGCTCCGGCTCGGCTACGCGGAGGACGGCGGCGAGCTGGGACGCCTCGGTGCGGTCTCGGCGGTCGCGGTCGGGCTCGCGTTCGTCGGCTCGGCGGCGACCGTGTACGCGCGCCTGCCGCCGGTCGTCACGCTCTCGGCCGGCGTCCACCAGGGGCCGCTCGTGATCACGCGCCGCGAGGTGCTCCAGGGCGAGCCCGGCGCCGTCGTGCGCGGCGGCATCGTCGTGCGCCACGACAACGTCGAGATCAGGAACCTGACCGTCGTCGGCGGCGAGAACGGGATCACCGCCGACGGCGTCCACGGCACCGTGATCGACGGCGTCTCGATCTCGGGCGCGAAGCTCGA
>Ga0102953_1002578_pt1 | contig 10591 bp, 5 predicted proteins | sample SalPon2A_C_D2_MG_FD_78509 | JGI IMG/M metagenome (GOLD analysis project Ga0102953, IMG submission 78509) | Soil microbial communities from South San Francisco under conditions of wetland restoration - Salt Pond MetaG R2A_C_D2_MG | ecosystem: Environmental > Terrestrial > Soil > Wetlands | place... | reverse complement strand
TGCGTGCCGTTCGAGCGAGTGCGTGCCGCCTGGGCGAGACCGAGCTATCCCAGCTAGTTCGAGTCGTCCGTGCCGTCCGTATCGCCGCTGTCGTCCGAGGACTTGTCGGCCTTGGCGTCACCGGCGTCTGCCTTCGTGCCCCACAGATGGTTCCAGTAGCGGTCGTCACCTTTGAGCTTCTTGTCGAAGTAGGCCACGATGGTACGGCTCCACAGCAGACGGCGATCGTAGCGCAGAATCCAGTGTTGCTCGCCGTCGATGCGGATGAAGTCGACGTCCCTTCCCAGCACCTTGAGCGCGGTGTAGAGCTGCTCGCTCTCTCCCGGCGGTACATTGTTGTCGATGTCGCCGCACAGTAGCAGAAGCGGGGTGTGGATCTTGTCCGCGTTGAAGAGGCTTCCCTGCTCCACGTAGAACTGCGGAGCATTCCAGGGATACTTGCCGGCCGTGGCCACCGCACTGTAGAACGCACCCCAGTCACCCTGCCCCCAGTAGGAGCCGATGAAGCTGATCCCGGCGTGGCTCACCGCGGCAGCATAGAGATCGCAGTGGCTGACCAAATACATGGTCTCAAAGCCACCAAAGCTGGCGCCGATGCAGCCCACGCGCTTGGCGTCGACGAAGGGATGCGCGGCAAGGAACTTCTCGGTGCCTTCGATGATGTCCTGGGCGGAACGCTTGCCCCAGTCGTTCACGTGGCGCGCGCTGAACTCCTGACCGAAACCGGTCGCGCCGCTGGGTTCGGGCACGTAGATCACATAGCCGTTGGCGGCCCAGTAGTTCTTGGGATAGCGTCCGCCGAAATCGCGGGTGATGGGCACCGTGCCGCCGTAGTAGTACACGATGCAGGGCCATTTCTCGGCCCGCTTCGGATCGAAGTTGGGCGGATAGTACACGCGGCCGATGATGGTGGTGCCGTCGCTGGCGGTGAAGTTCCAGTCCTCGACCTTGCCCAGCTCGACGCGGTCGAAGCGCGCGCCGTTGGGGTCGGCCAGCAGACGGGGCTTGGCCTTTGTCTTGGCCTCCTGCACGAAGATCCTCTTGTGTTGGCTAGCGGACTCCGCGACATAGGCCAGGGTCGAACCATCGCGGCTCAGCGCGAGTCGGCTGGCCACCGCACCCGCGCAATTCAGTTTGGCGATCTCCCCGCTCCTGGCATCGAGGCGATAGAGCAGGTCGCGATCGGCCGTGGTCGCGATGAAGTACACGGCATTGTCCTTCTTGGACCATTCGAACGACCCCAGCGCGGGATCGAACTCGCGCGTGAGCGCGGTCACTTTGCCGCTGGCACGATCCATCGAGTAGAGCTGGTAGTCATAGTCGTTGGGGATGACTCCTTCCGGCAGGTTCACCCCGATGCTTCCGAAGGCGTCGGGGCCGCCCTCCACCACGATGCTCTTGCCGTCGGGAGCGTAGCGTGCAGTGTAGGCCCACTTGCTGTCGAACAACTCGCTGCTCTTCAGAGTCTTCAGGTCGAGCTCGTAGAATTCCTGCACGCTGAAGGGGCGCTCGGTGGTCCCGAAAATTTCGCGTGAGAAAATCAGGGTGGAGGAGTCCGGGCTGATGTCCTGCAAGCTCGTCGCCTCCGCCCCCGCGGTGAGCCGGTGGCTCGCACCGGCCGGATAGGACGCCAGGTACAGATAGCTGCGGTCGCGGTAAGTGGCCCAGCGGTCGGCGAGATTCTCGTAGTGCTTGAACTCCTTATGCTTGCGCTCCTCCTTGTGGCTCACGGTGTACACCACCGCGCTGGCATCCGGAAGCCAGCGGTAAGAACCGAAGTGTTCCACGTCCTTCAGAACGCTCTCGGTGGGACTGCCGTCGAGATCAGCCACCCACAGCGTGGTCTTCTTGTCGTCCTTGGTGGTGAAGCTGTAGCGGTGTCCCGCTCCCGGGACCCAGGCGAAGCTGGAGGGTCCGTCGTCGCCTTCGAAAGAACGCACCAGGTTTCCATCCTTGGTGCGCCGAATCTCGTACCAGCTCTTGCGATCGTCACGGGGCACACCCGGCGAACTCAGCTTGTAGGCCAGAAGCTCGCCGTCGTTGGAGAGCTGCAGCCCGCTGATGGAGCGCGCGTCCAACAGTTCCTTGACTTCGAGCTCGTGCCGCGGCGATAGATCCACTGCGACATTTACGCTCGCATCGGGCGCGGCCATCTTCACCTTGGCCGCCAGGGTCCATTCCTTGGCCCCCATCGGGTCATGCACTGCGCGCACGATGACGCAGTGCTTGCCACGTAGTAATTTCAGATCGACGGTCGCCGGATCCTTGTCCGTTTTGTCCTTCAGCTTCTCGCCATCGAGGTAGACCTGCAAAAGGTGTTGGCTCGTAAGGACCAGCTGCGCGTCGCTGTAACGATCGACACTCAAGTAGAAGGCGGCCAGGCACTGCACGGGAGGAGCCATCGCTGCCCCCTCGGCGGTTTTCGTGGCCGATTCCGCGCGGGGATTCGCGGAGGACTGCCCATTCACATTGGCGGAAGCCCGAGCGGCGTCCGACAAGAGAGAGGAAAGATCGAGCGTACCGTCGGCAGCCTTGCCCTCCTGCCACTGGACCTCTTCACGCGGCCAACTCCAGCTCGCGCCGGCGGCGGGATAGACCCCTTCCACCTCGATGGCATCCTGGCCAAGCAGATCCTTCAGCTCGATCTCGTGTCCTTCCTCGCTCGCCAGAGCGGGCAAGGGTAGGGCTGAAGCCGGCGTGACCAGCCACGCGCTCACCGGAATCTCTCGGCCCTCCGCTTCCTCGGCGGCAGCCGCCGGGTGCGCGGCGGCCAGACACAACGCCAAAATGACCAAGAACAAAGCCCAACACTTCGCGGCGGGGAATCGAGTCGCGGGGAAAGGAGAATATTCACTGCGCAAACGCATGTCGTTCCTTTCGAAGACTACTCTGAGTCGTCCTTCAAGCGCGGTTTGGGCACTCTCAGCCCCTGGTTCTCCAGCTGGGCCTGGCGCATCGCCACCATGCCCTGCAATACGGTCTCTCGCTCGAGCGTCGAATCGATTTGGGGGTCGTAAACTTCAAAGCCCGTCCAGCCCTGCATCATGAACACGATGGCGAAGACCTGAGGGCCGCGAGCCTTGATCCAGAAACGCGGAATCGAGATCTCGATGCTGCGCATGAGGTCCGCGGCAGATTCGTCCGCGTGGCCTGGCGAGCCTGGTTCCGTGGACGAGCCTGGTTCCGCGGACGAGCCTGGTTCCGTGGGCGAGCCTGGTTCCGTGGACGAGCGATCCGGGGCGGCGGCCCCTTGTCCGGCATGGCCGGCAGGGCCAACATCTCCGGCCGCCAGCTGAATCGTCATCACGCCGTGCTCGTCCTCTTCCCCGAAGTGGTGCAGGCGCTCGTCCTGGGCGGAGATGCCCGGCACCGCTCTCAGTTTTTCGCGCACCGGTGCGCACTCGAGCTCTTGATTCTGAGCCTCGCGCGGCCTGAGTAGAATGCGATAGTCTGGTTTCATAGCATGCTCAGATGCGGGAAATCTGGGCTCAGCGGCGCCAAGGCCTCCCGTGGCGCCAAGCTCACCCGAGGTGCCAAAGCCTCCCGAGGCGCCAAGGCCTCCCGTGGCGCCGGAGCCTCGCCCCTCATTTCAAAATGACGAGTTTCCCGGTTTGGGTCTCGCCGGTGTCGAGATTCTCGACCGCGTACACGTAGAGACCCGGGGCGAGCGCTCGGGTGTTTTCGCTCAGCATGTCCCAGGCGACCTGTCCGGTGGAAGCGTCGTCGCGCTGCAGCTTGTCCACCAACGTGCCGCTGATGTTGTAGATGGAGATGATCGCGCGCGCGGGAACGTTGGTGAAGTAGATCTTCCTGCCCAGCTCCGCGGGTTCACCGGTGGGCCGTCGCGCATCGAAGAGCGAGCTGCCGCGGTAGGGATTGGGATAGACGCCCACCGTGTTGGGATTGGACGCGCCTCCGGGCGCGGAACCGGGCGTGACCAGAACCGAATTTTCGTTGAATCCGCTCTCGAGCTCCTCCAGGCCCTGCCTCGGGCGCCGATTCGAATAGGAAGTCACGGAATACCAGTACTTGAAACCGTCGCGCACGCCGCGGTCGATGAATTCGCGCTTGCCGTCGGCCGTCATGTGCGGCAGTCCGAGATTGTAGCCCCAGGTGTCGGGCGTCCCGTCCGGCCAGGTCACGCGATCGAACTCCGCGATCAACGAGGCCTGCTTGAAGGGATCGCCGGTGATTTCCGCCCCGTCGATGCGGTAGACGCGATAACCCTGAAAGTCGTAGTCGCCGGTGAATTCACTGCGATGGTATTCGGGCGAGGCGGTGGTGGGATCGTAGGTATCCGTGGGTTCGGTCCCGGGATCCCAACGCAAAATGACTTCGTTATCCTTGGTGCTCACTTCCAGAATGGGGCTGGGCGGACCCGAGGGAAGTTGGAAGCCGGCGTCAAAAGTGCTCTGGGCAACCTGGCTATTGTTCACCATCGAGGCGGAATCGGGGCCGGCCACCATCGCGATCGTGAAGTGCGCCTGGTCTCCGGGCAGCAAGAGGTCCCAGGGGCCCACGGCCAGCATCGAGGTCCAGTTTCCGTTGGCGTTGAAGTTGTTCCCCTGACCGTCGTCTCCGCGGTCGATCTTTCCCGAGGCCATGAACTCGTACTTGCCCTTGTCCAGGCGGCGGCGCGCGTCGTTGAAGCGCCATTGCCGGTACGAGAGGGTGGGTCGCGCGCCGTCATAGCCCAAAATGCGGCAGCCGGCCCAGGACTCGGCCTTGCCATTTTCTCCGTCGGCGTCGTGGCACCACATGATGCGCGCATCGGGATCACTGCCGTAGTCGCCCGGCGCGATGAACCCGTTGCGATCGTCGTAGAAGTTCCAGCCGTTGGTCTCGTCGCCGGGGATGGTGACGGTCGTGTTTCCCACGCTCAGCTCGTTGTACCAGCCGATGTAGACCTGACTCAGTTCCTGATCGCTCACGTTCTCTACCGTGAAATCGATGATGACGAAGTCGTCGGCGTAGGGCGGCGCGTAGGCTAGGACTTTGGTGTCGACCCTCAGTCCCATCGCGATGTGCGGGTCGTCGTTGCTCGAATCGCCCGGACCCAGTTCGTCATAGATGGAGAAGTCGAATTCCTGATCGGCGAGTGCCGAGGTGGAGAAGTTGGGGCTGAGCGGATTGGTGGAGAGCAGCTTGATGCCGTCTTGGGGGCGCGGACCGTATTCCTGCGTGGGCGAAGATTGCCCCGAACTCGTGTCATCCGCTCCGGCCGAAACCAGCGAGTCGCCCTCGGCGGTGATCGCGCCCACCCAGATTCCCCCCACGAACATGTGCTCCACGTTGGAGTTCAGAGGGTATTCGAAACTTGGCGAGGCCAGGGTGGGGTTGAGCAGGTTTCCAAAGTAGCCCACGTTGGTCACGTTGAGCCCCACCGCGCCCACGTTGGTATAGACCGAGGTCGCGGTGCGTTTGAGCGCGAGGGGATCGGCTTTCCAGTCGCCCGGTCCCGCCAGCGCGGAACCCAGCGCGAGAACACTCACGAGGCAGAGACACGCGAGCACTTGCCACGCGGCGCACACCGGCGCGCGCCGCGAGGGATCGAGAGCTCTGAGGACTTGGGCAAACTTGCAGAGCACGGGGAAGCGAATCGTCAATGTCCGGCGCGGCATCTTTTTCCTGGGAAGCGATTGGGGCTCGTTCTAGGCTTCACGAAAGCGTAGTCCTAGCTCGCGCATGTGTCCAGGATCCCTATGCACCGCCAAGAACGCTTTCGAGGCTCCGCTCTCGGCTCATCGGGCCCGGGCTTCGCTTTGCTCGCACTCTGCGCCTTCTGTTTCCTCTCGTTGGCCGCTTGCCGGGACCGGGGTGAGGGCGCCGGGTCCGCGAATGCTGGAGCCGGGCACAGCGGGTTCAAGAACGCCACCGCGGGCGCGGTCGCGGACCTTTCTCCGGAACACAGCGCAAAGAACTCTTCACACATTCACCTCGATTTCGACTTTGGTGCGCGGCAGCTGCTGGTCTTCCGCCACGAGTTGCAGGGCGCGGGCACCGCAAGCGACTCGCTCACGGTATTGTTGGCCGGCGGCGAAGAGGCCGATCTCGAGGAATTCCGTCTTCTTTTGGCCCGGCAGGCCGGAATCGGCCCGCCCTTGCAAGTCTTTGAAGCGCAACGGCTCGACTTTCTCTCCCACGATCTGGGCCGGCGACTTCTGGGGCCGGTGGAGGCCTTGCTCGAGGATTCCCCGCGCTGGGTCGTGAGCCCCTTGAGCGCGGCGCCCCTCGAAGCGCTCGTCCTTCCCTGGGGCGACGGCGATACGCTCCTGTTGCAAAGAGTCGTCGTGAGCTATACCGCCCGGGCCGCGGACGGGTCGAAAAGCACCACGCAGTGTCCCCTGGCCGCGAATTCGCGTCAGTCGGCCGGACACTCGGCGGGACACGGGATTTTGGCCCTCATTCCCTACACCCCCGACCTCACTCCGCTCCAGGACGACCCCGACACACTCCTGTGGACTCTGCGTTCCCAGCTGAGGCGCCTGGATACCATTCCGCGCGCCGAGACCTCCCCGGGCGAACTCGAAACGGTCCTGGCCGCAGCCACGGGAAGCGAGGGCTACGCGCTCGTTCTCTTGCGGGCGCGACCCGCCGAGGCCGAGCCGCTCCTTTCCTCTCTCAGCGGAACGAACAGCCTCGTTTGGTGGGTGCGCCCGCCGCACGAGGAGCGCTCGAACGGATATCTGGGGGAAGCGCGCACGCGGGCGCGCTGTCTGAAGCAGGCACGACGGCTGGTGCGGGGAGGCTATGGTGTGGTCGTGGATCTCTGGCCCCGCGACGATCAAAGCGTGAAGCGGGGAGTGAAGGTGTGGATTGCGGCCTTGCAATCCGAGGAACCCGTGGCCCTCGCGCTGACCGAGGCCAAACGCGCCATCGCCCGACGCGACCCCGATCGCCCCGGACTCTGGGCGGGCTGGATCGCTCTGGGGCCCTGCGATACCCCGCTGAAGCTCTCGCGTCCCGGTCTACTCCAGCGAATCTTCTCTTCCGGGCACTGAAAGTCCTGCCAAGCTTTCGTGAGCGTTCAGATTTGTTGACGAAGCCGGCCCGTGCGGCGCTGGCCGCAGCGGAATGCGCCGCCTCAGCAGTTGCTGCCGATCCAGTAGTCGGCGGCGACCGAGAGCGCGCGGCTGGCCCGGTCGATCTTGCGGTAGACCGGCAGCCCCGCTCGCTCCAAAAGAAGCACACTGGGATCGTAGAGCCGGCCCGAGTCGATCACGACGACCATCGGTTTGTCGGTCTCCTTGCTCACGCGGATGAATTCGCTGGGCAGGGAGTTCATGGAGAAAATGTTCTCGCTGTGCTGGCCGCTGAGGTCGGGAGCCAGAATGTCCAGACCCGGGGTGGCGGGAATGGCCGAGACCACCAGCGCGTCCACCTCTTCGGCGTGCGCGAGAATTTCCACTGCCTTGATGAAGGGCTTCGTTCCCGCCATGGGCGTGGCGTCCACCGGATTGCCGACGTGTGCGATCTCGGGCAACACTTCGCGCAGTTGATCACGCGTCTGCTGCGAGAATTCGGTCAGTTTCAAGCCATAGAGATGATCGCTCACCGCTCCGGCTTCAAAGCCCGCGTTGGTGATGACTCCCAGGCGCCGGTTGTTGGCGCGCTTGCGCCCTAGCATGGTGAGAATCTTGGTGTAGTCCTCGAACTGGTTGAGAGTCTCGCAGACGATGGCGCCGGCTTCCTTGAGCATCACGCGCGCGATCTCATAATCGCCCGCGATGCTCGCAGTATGGCTTGCCGCGGCCTTGGCCCCTCCCGCTGTCTTTCCCGCCTTGTATACGACTACTGCCTTGCCCTGGGCAGTCGCGGCTCTCACCAGGCCCAAGAAGCGCTCGCCTTCCAGTGGCTGGAAGCCCTCGATGTAGAAACAGAACACCTGCGTGTCGCTCTCGTGCTCCAGGTAGTACTGCAGAAAATCGCTCGCGGTGAGATCCATTTCGTTCCCGTAAGAGATGGAAACGCGAGGAAAGATGATCCCGTCCAGATTGGAAGTGAAGCTGACCAGGTACGCGCCGGACTGACTCACCGCGACCAGGTTGGTGCCCGGAGCCTTGTGGAAGGGCAGCTTGTAGTGCGGCAAGAAGAAGGTGTTGTACTCGCGCTTGGACACGATGCCCAGGCAGTTGCCCCCGACCATGACGGGGCCTCCGTCGGGACGGCTGCGCGAAGAGGCCAGACTCTCCTCGATGCGACGCGCGAGGTCGCCCTGTCCGGTTTCGGCGAATCCGCCGGGAATGAGAATGATGCTGCGCGTCTTTTCGGTGGCAACCAGCTCCTCGATCGCGTCGGGGGCGATGGGGGCGGGAATCGACACCACCGCCAGGTCGACCGGCTCGGGCAGCGAGGCCGCGTCGGGTACGCAGGGAACTCCATCGATGCGCTCGACCTTGGGATGGATCGCCCAGAGCTTTCCGTAGGTGATGCCCTCGCTGCGCTTCAAATTGTCCAGAATGATGCGCCCCGCGTTCATGTGCTTGGACGAAGCGCCGTAGACCACCGCGCTGCGCGGATGGAGCAAGTTTTCGATGTTGGCGATGGGGCGCGGCAAGCGTCCGGCAGAGGGCGTCGCTTCGATCGAGGCCACGGCGTCCAGGGCCAGAAGCCTGCCGTCGCGCGCCACCACCGGGTTCAACTCCAACTCGGCGAGACGCGGCTGTCCCACTTCGGTCTTTTCCTGAAAGATGCGCGCCAGGCGTTGGAGTGCCTCGCCGAGAATGTCGGCGTCCAGCGGAGCTTTCTTGTGCAGACGACTCGGAGCGAGCGCGATCGCTCCCAAGGCCGAGTCCTTCAGACACTCCATCTCCACATCTTTGTCGAAGCCGTCCACGCTCATGATCATGTGCGCGCGACCCTGCGCGAGCTTGCCGTACCATTCGCTCAAGAGTCCGCCTAGCCCGAACATGAGGTAGGCCCCCATGGCGGGATCGCGGCGCGCGCTCAAAATGAACTCGCTGCCCGGAAGATCGACCGGCAGCACCACCCGCTCCACCGCCAGGATTCCGCTGAGCTGCGCCCCCTTGGCCTTGCTTGCGACTTCCTCGTACATCGCGTCCAGCGCGGAGACGACCGTCGCCATCTCGCAGGCCACCATGCGCACGCCTCCGACGTCGCTCTTGTGGAGGATCTGCGACGACACGATCTTCAGCACGACCTCCTCGCACTGCAGAGTTTGCAACTGCGCTTCGCTCGGCTTCTCTCCCTTCCTGAGAAAGAAGTGCCGCGGGGTCTCGATGCCGATCTTCTCGAGAAAGGCGTAGGCCTCTCCTTCGAACAGTCGATCGCGTCCCTGCTGCTGAACACTCTGTAAAGTCTCCTGAAGAGAAGCGGACATGGGAAAACTCCCAGATCATGAGCCAAGGGTTTGCGCGTACGTCTGCGCGTAGGTCTGCGTCTACGTCTACGTCTAGCTAGAATCTCGGGCCGAAAGCAGCTGCTTCCAAGCGCTTTTTTAGCGAAGTCGAATGCGGGTTCTTGGCGAAGGCGAATGTGGGTTTTGGCGAAGTCGAATGCAGGTTCCAGGCGAAGTCGAATGTGGGTTTTTGGGCAAAGGGAAGGCCCGGCAAAGAACTGCCGGGCCTTCCGTGTCGCTCGGAAAGTCGCCGTGCGCGGGAAAAGACCCGCGGCCGGCTACTTCAGCAGAGTGACTTTCTGCACCACACTCGATTCGGTCTCGAAGCGCAAGCGTACATAGTACACACCGCTTCCGACGGGCGCGCCCGAAGCATCCCGACCGTTCCACGTGCGGGTCTGGTCTCCGGCGTCGAGAACGCCGTTGACGAGGGTTGTGACCCTTTCACCCTTGACGTTGAAGATGGCGAGTTCGGCCATGCCCTTGCGCGGCAGCTTGAACTCGATCTTGGTCATCGGGTTGAAGGGATTGGGATAGATGCTCGTCAGCGAAGCACGACGCGCCACGGGCGTTCCCGTCTCGACACCGGTTGCGAAGAGTTGCAAGTCGTTGTCGTCGCGCGGAGCGATGGCGTTGCCGCCAAAGCGCACGTCGAGCAGGCCGGTCGCGATCTGCGTGTCGTTCGGCAGGGGCGCGAGCGAAACGGCAACCATCGGGTTGGCCCTGAGCAGACTGTCGCTGACCGTGTCCTGCAGGTAGTAGTTGTCAGTGGCCGCGATGGTGTCCACCACGGTGGACATGAAGGTGCGGACGATCACGTTCTCCAGAGCCTCGGTGGTGTCCAGATCGGTGCTGGTGAACGCGAGAACCGGAGGCAGTGGATTACTGAAGTTCAAGACCTGGACTGCGTCAGCCCGCTGGGGGTTGATCTCGGTATTGGTGTCGAACTCGCTGATGGTTCCCGAGATCCGTACCCGGTCGCCGCGGAAGAGCACGTTGCCGCCCGAACTCTCGTAGACAAAGAGGCCGCTCCAGGGACCACCTTGGGGATCCTCGATGATCCACTGGCTGCCCGGAGAGTTCAGCTCGCCCGGCGCCACCGTCACGATGCCCTCCACGTTGACCAGCTGGCCCGCGTAGGTGCTGCCGTTGCTACCGTCCACGCTGGACTGGATGTCCATGATGGTGGTGGTGCCCACCGCAACCTGCAGACTCGAAGCCGGCGCGTCGCCC
>Ga0102953_1002577_pt1 | contig 10591 bp, 7 predicted proteins | sample SalPon2A_C_D2_MG_FD_78509 | JGI IMG/M metagenome (GOLD analysis project Ga0102953, IMG submission 78509) | Soil microbial communities from South San Francisco under conditions of wetland restoration - Salt Pond MetaG R2A_C_D2_MG | ecosystem: Environmental > Terrestrial > Soil > Wetlands | place... | reverse complement strand
TGCCGGGTTACGGTTTCAAAACCATAGTGTGTATGGTCAGCAGTGGATTCCGGCTACCGGTTTTTCATATCAACTGGGAAAAGAAACCACCTGGAAAGGAACCGTTTCAAAAGGATTCAGAAGTCCGACGATTCGCGAATTGTTTTTGTGGGGCCCCAATCCCGGGCTCAATCCGGAAACTATTATGAATTATGAAACCGGGCTCTCAAAATCATTCAGCAATAAGGTAAATAGTGAAATTACTTTCTTCGCGGTGAATGGAAACAACCTGATTGTAAATATCCCGTTAAAAGGCTTCTTAAATACAGGCAAAGTATCGAACAAAGGAATTGAATTTGCCCTGGATGCGGCTCTTTCGGAAGCGTTAACCTTTCACACCACTTACAGTTATATTCACATGAAAAACCCGGTTTATGCTACTCCCGAACATCATATTTATTTAAATGCTATCTACAACCATGGCAACTGTTTGATTTCCGGAACCATCCAGCAAATCATTAACCTTGATAACGATGCAACAAATGTGGTAAACAAAGTAAGCTACACACTTGTACAAGCCAAAGCAATGTACCGGCTTACCCCAAACCTGAAACTGCATGTGAGTGCCGAGAATCTGTTAAATCAAACTTACGCGGTTAACCGGTATTACACCATGCCGGGTACAACTTTATTTGCCGGACTGAATTTAAATTTTTAGAAGAACTATATTTTCTTCTCAACCCTGATTAATAATTTTAATCTGATTCAATTTCTCTTTTTTAAATGACAGATAAAATATATCAATTTATTTTTAGTAATTTAATTCCCTGAATCTAAACAAACTATACTTATGAAAAAGAACAGTCGCCGTGAATTTATAACCAAAAGTTCGGCTGCAGTTGCCGGGGTAACCGTCGGGCTGCACGCCTTCAGTTCAAATCAAACATCACGCATTTTTGGGGCAAACGACAAAATCAGGGTAGGATTTATCGGCATCGGGAATCGAGGTTCGCAGTTGCTCGAGCGTTTTATGAAAAACGACGATGTTGAGGTTGCCGCTCTTTGCGATGTGTACAAACCGTACACAGAACGCGACCGGAGCAAAGTTTCCAAGCGGTTTCTTGAAATGGACCGAATTCCGCAGATGGGGGAAAAGTTTCCAAATAAAGTACTGCTACTTTCTGATTATCGAAAACTACTGGAACAAAAAGATATTGATGCCGTTTGCATTGCCACACCCGACCACTGGCATGCTTTACTTTGTATCCACGCAACAGAAGCAGGATTTGATGTTTATGTAGAAAAACCGCTAACAAATACCATTAAAGAAGGACGCGCAATGATAAACGCGCAAAAAAGAGTTGGAAATGTTGTTCAGGTTGGGCTTAATCGTCGCGGTTCTTATATTTTTCAAAAGCTGGCAAAAGATATTCAAAATCAGAAAATAGGAAAAGTACTTTCGGCGAGTGCTTTCAGAATCAGTAATATGTATCCGAATGGTATCGGGAAATTGCAGCCGGAACAACCGCCGAAGGATTTCAATTGGGACATGTGGCTGGGGCCAAGGGCCGTGCGTCCGTTTCAGTACAATATTGCGCCCTATTATTTCCGTTGGTGGAGCGACTATTCGTCACAAATGGGAAACTGGGGCGTTCATTATATGGATGCCATCCGCTGGATGATTGGGGTGGAAGCACCCAATGTGATTACAGCACAAGGTGGAAAATATGTATTAACTGACGACAGAGATATTCCAGATACAATGGATGTCATCTTTGAATTCAACTACGGTTTAATGATCAAATTTAGTATTTATGAAGGAACATCCGGAACCGGCGTTCCAGGTGGCGAACTGGAATTACGCGGAACAAAAGCTACGCTCGTTACCGACGAAAAAAAATACCAGATTATTCCAGCCAAAGCAGGCCAGTTCCAAAACTGGAAATCATCGATAAAACCTGAAAAATACGATTTAGCTAGCGATACAGAACTGGATAAAAAAGGAATTGACAGGGACAGTACTTCACGCCTCATCCGCAATTTCCTCGATTGTATAAAATCGAAAGAAACTCCGTGGTGCCCGCTGGAAGAAGGTCATCGTTCCACTTCGTTTGCACACCTCGCCAACATTGCATTAAAAACCAGGAAACGCCTTGAATGGGATGCAAAAAACGAAAAATTTACCAACAGCGAAGAAGCGAATAAACTGCTTCATTACGAATACCGCAAACCGTGGAAACTTTCATAAACGAGTATCATTGCTGAAATAATAATTAACATGAATTCCAGAAGAAACTTTATAAAAACGGCTACAATAGGAGTTACAGGTATTGGATTGGCCGGTCGGTCAATGGCTTCAGAACTATTGAGTTCAACAAAAAAACATCCTATTCACATTTTCACAAAGTGTTTGCAATTTTTGAATTATAACGAACTTGCTGAAGTTCTGGCCAAAGAAGGTTTTGACGGTGCAGATTTAGCCGTTCGGCCCGGTGGACAAATCTTACCTGAAAATGTAAAAACCGACTTGCCTAAAGTAATGAAAGTGTTGCGCAGTGAAGGAATCGGTTCGAATATGATTGTTACAGCTATTACTGATACCGACGATCCGTTAACCGTGGATATTTTAAAAACCATGGCCGACGAAGGAATCAAATATTACCGGATGGGATATCTGAACTACGATTCAAAAAAATCAGTTCCGGAAAACCTCGATGAACTTCGAAAAACATTTGAAAAGCTGGAAAACCTTAACCGGAAATTCGGCGTTTGCGGTAATTATCAAAATCATTCGGGAACACGGGTTGGTGGCCCGGTTTGGGATTTGTATTATTTATTAAAAGATCGCGATCCCGAATATATTGGAGTCCAATATGATATTCGCCATGCCATTGTTGAAGGTGGCGCTTCCTGGCCGGTTGGGATGAAACTACTTGCGCCGTGGATCGGAACCACCGACATAAAAGATTTTATCTGGGAAAAAGATGATCAGGGAAAATGGAAAATCAAAAATGTCCCGCTGGGTGAAGGAATGGTTGATTTTGAAAAGTACTTCAACATGTACAAATCCTTTAGTATTCAGGCACCAGTTTCCATTCATTATGAATATGACCTGGGAGGTGCACAACACGGCGACTTACAACCGACAATGGACCGTGAAGAAATTTATTTCTGGCTTAAAAAAGATATTACGTTTCTTAAAAATCAGTTTGTCAAATTTAATCTGTAATGGAATCCATTTGGACAAGGAGAGATTTTATACGGACCACCGGAATTGTCGGTGGCGTAACTTCGGCCGTCCCTGCTTTTCCTTTAAATAAAACGGTTATGAAAAACAACAAAACGATAACCATTGAAAAAACCAGTTCAAACTTTGAGCGCGAACCGTTGATTCGTCCTTTTGGATTTAAAGGAGGATACATGTCAGAAATCTGGCAAACAGCAGCCTGGATGAAATCTGTCTCAGGCATTTCAAAAGTAGGATTGTGTACACAAAATGTATTATGGTCAGATGCCAGCGTTTTCAGTAATCATTCGGAAAGCGGAGGAAATGCCCTGATGTATGCCATAAGTGAATTTGCACTGAAACAACTCAAAGGATATTCGTTTAATTCGCCCGTTGATTTACTGGATGAAATTTTGCCGGAAGTTTATGAGTACGGGAAAAAAATAACCGGTAACTCAAATCTCAGGAAAACATTTGCTTTAAATGCTTTGGTTGGGGTAGACAATGCTGCGTGGCTGCTTTTTGCAGCTGAAAATGGAATCACTTCTTTTGATGAGATGATACCTGAAGAATACCGCCCGGCACTTTCACATCACCATAAAATAGTTGCCAGCATTCCGTTAATGGCTTATTCCATTCCTGTTTCGGAAATAAAACAAGCAGCCGACGATGGTTATTTTTTCATGAAAATAAAAATAGGACAACCCGGAACACAGGAAGAAATGCTGGAAAAAGACAAGACTCGTTTAACTAAAATTCATAATGCTATCGGTCATTACAGAACCAGTCATACAGCCAGTGGTAAACTTCCCTATTATTTTGATGCCAACGGGCGTTACGAAAAAAAGGAAACGTTACTGAAACTAATCGATCATGCTAAAAAAATAGGCGCTTTCGAGCAAATTGCAATAATTGAGGAACCCTTTCCGGAAGAAGCAGAGATTGATGTTACTGATATTCCGGTTCGGTTAGCATCAGACGAAAGTGCTCATACCGATGAAGATGCCAGATTACGTATTCAGATGGGTTACAAAGCCATTGCGTTAAAAGCCATTGCAAAAACACTAAGCATGACCATGAAAATTGCAAATGTGGCAAAGAAAAATAACGTGCCTTGCTTTTGTGCCGACTTAACTGTAAATCCAATTTTAGTCGACTGGAATAAAAATGTGGCCGCCCGTCTTAACCCCTTCCCGGGATTGGGAACCGGATTACTGGAAACAAACGGTCATCAGAATTATAAAAACTGGAAAACAATGGAGTCGTACCATCCATTTGTCAATGCAAGCTGGAGAAAAACACAGGATGGTATTTTCAATTTAAATGAGGAGTATTATAAAGTTTCTGGAGGAATTCTTACTGAATCAGATCACTATAAAAAAATGTTCAGCTAAAATTATTACCTGTTTTGAAGATCGTTTCGGAACGATGAGCGAACACAGCGAAAACCAATGTATGATTTTGCCGTATCCTGGTATTCATAACTGCGGGTTGAATTTCGAATAAAGTATTTAATATCTTTCCATGAACCTCCTCTAATCACTTTTCGTTTTAACACAGGAGGATCGTCGGGTTTGGCGTTGTATTGCAATTCCGGATTTAAGTCGCTAACAACATCATAGGCAGCTTCATAAAAAGCACTATTGGTCCACTCTGCTACATTCCCTGCCATATCGTATAAACCAAAAGGATTTGGATTGAATTCTCCCACCTGCATTGCCGTTGTAGTAGTTGGACTGTCAGCCACATAATTGCCGCGTAAAGGTTTAAAATTGGCTACAAAACAGCCCTGTTGATTTCTGGTATAGTAACTTCCCCATGGATAAATTGTATTTAATTGTCCGCCACGGGCTGCCCGTTCCCATTCAGATTCCGTAGGTAACCGAAAATCATGCGCAGGAACATCATTGAATCGTGAAGTATATTCACTACTCAGATTTGTCCTCCAGTTACAAAATGCTTTTGCCTGCTTCCACGTAACTCCAACCACCGGATAATTATCAAATGCAACATGTGAAAAATATTTCAACGTATACGGATCGTTATAAGTATATGCAAAATCTCTAATCCAGCATAAAGTATCAGGATATACCGGAACAACCTCGTGCATTAAAAATGAACTGCGGTTAACAATAGGAATTACTTCACCTTCCTGATTAACGACCGAACCATTGTAACGTTTGTTATTGAAATCGTAGCTGTTTTGCCGTTTGGCAGCCTGATTGTAATCTACCCAATCATATTCATAAATAAGTTTTCGGGAATCTATTTCCTTTCGTCCGGCAAATCGTTCTTCTTCCGGAATAAAAATCTCATCCATTGCCATTCGATAATCAGCATCTTTCCAATCTATTTTCTCATTCCAGTTCAGTTTAGGATTTTTAAGAGGCTCACCGGTTACTGATTCTGTAATTAGAAATTCCGGATAAGTATCTGCTAATAAACGTCGTGCAATGGAGTCGCGTACCCAATAAACAAACTGCCGGTATTCATTATTAGTGATTTCTGTGTCGTCCATCCAAAAAGCTTCAACAGAAACTTGTTTTGAAGGTGTTCCGTCAGACCATACTTCGTCATCTGAAGGTCCCATAGTATATGATCCACGTTGTATATATACCATTCCGTAAGGAGTGGGCTCAAACCATTCCCCACTTTTTTTTTCCTGACCGGGAAGATAAAGATTGGGTTCTTTGCACGAATGAAAAAGCATTCCAAAAATCAAAATTATATATAACGTTGCTTTTTTCATTCCTTTACTCTCACTTTAACCTGAAGTAATAGTTTAAACGGGAAGAGTTCTTTTAAATTATAGTAATAATGAAAAAAGCCTTATGTTATTCATAAGGCTCAGACTGTATTTATACTTCTTTTAATATTCCCAAAGATCCTGTTCAAAATTAAAAATCTTATTTTCAATCTTTTTCGATTGTAGCATGGCATCTTTTCCACTTAAATAATCACTTATAACCCTATTGTTATATACATTTGATTCCTGTACAATGTAGCTGTTAAAGTAGCGTTTAATAAACAAATCATCGAATGACAACTGCTTTGCGTCGTTTCCGGGAGTTAATATCAGACTTTTAGCCAGCAGGTCTCTCACTTCGGGATAATAAATCCAAAATACCTTTTGTCGCATAACCTGCCCTGACAAATCGTTTTCACGAACGAATTCTCGTATTGGACATATCCCAATAATCCGCACATTGAGTGTTGAACTTTGTTTATCAAAATACCACTCTTCCTTTAACATATATTGTTTAATTTCATTGCGGTTGATTGTACCCTGGATAGTCACAGTATCTCTTTCACCAGTATCAAAATTTATTTTCTCTTCAGTAGTTGTTTGAGCACCAAACGCATCCTCAACCTGCTGATAGGTCATTGGTATTTTAAAGTCGTCATCCTTACTTGCATCATAAGGAGTTATCTGTCCGTTTTTTATTCCGTCCAGTAAAATGGAAATTAAATTTATCCTTCCATCCATTTCCCTGGTAGGGTAATACAACGGCAAATTCATCTTTTCACGCAAATCAATAATCCGCCAAACTTTTTTCGACCAAAAAACATCAGCTTCACGCACTCCAGGCAAAGGCATCGTTTTTTTCTGATATATATCTGCTCGTTTATAAGCCCCATTTACTATCTGTGCTTCAGTATGCTTTGTTATAATGGTAAGTACCAACGCTATTGTTCCTAAATAAATTACTAACCTTTTCATAACTATTGTATTTTAAATGAAATGGGTTTCAAGTCCCTTACTTCCCCGTTTTCTCCAACTGCCTTTATATTTCCTATATAGACCCAACTATTTTGACTCAAACTACCAAACTGATCTTTTTGTTGCTGTGTAAAACGATTTGAAGTTGATTTGTACACATTGGTAAACCCTCCTGCTGTAGTTTGTACTTCAAATTCAGTTACCGTATATTTATAATCAAAATCAAAATCTTCCAGAACTGCTAATACTCCGTCTTCAATCATCAGCCTTTGCTTACGAATAGTCCCTCCACCAGTTTTGCCTGCAACCTGGGCTACCGGATCGGGAACTCTTTTCACCCGCCAGTCAGAAGTTCCAATCAGTCTCCGTTGTCCTCCAATATTTGCATATACGCTCACTTTTGTTTTTTTCCCCAGTTCATCTAAATCTGTGGGTTCTATGACATATTCATCACCGGCTTTTGTAATTTTCCCGTTGGTCATGGTAACATCCAAATTTTCTTTAGGAATTCCGCCTCCGCTAACGTCAAATGGATTTTTAAGACCTCTGTAGAATACATTCATCTTTATTGCTGACATGGTAACACTAGGTTTAGTTACCTGGTATTTCTGTTCGAACCTGTAATTTTGAATGATTCCGGAAGGTGTTTTATATTTAATTAATCCACCCCAGCTAAACTCGCCTACCTGGTTGGCACTCACCCGGTAAATAGCTTTTCCATCTTTAACTTCAGCAGGTTTTCCGTTAATTATTATTTGCGGTTGCTGAGTTGTGTCTTCTGCAGCAAGAAAAACTTCGGCTACATATTCATCGCCCTGAAGAACAACATTTGAGTTAGGAATAACATTTGCCGCCAGTTTATTAAATTTAAATGAACCGGCATCAATCTGTGCGTATAAATAGTTAATCAGGTTCGCTTCCGAGTTTTTAACATCAATTTGAATTTTTGAAAGCAAGGTTAATACAGCAACCAACGGTTTATAATCAAAATGCTGAACTTCCCAGGTTTTCTTTTCTCCTCCTTCTTTTAAATCTACCGGAGGATCTGCTGTATCAAGTTCTTGCAAAACTGTCCCTCTTAATTCTGTATCATCCTCCGAAAGCATTGATATCAGGCTTTCACGATAAGTAACGATTTTAGCTTTTAATTCTTCAGCCTTTTTTTGTGTTATCATCATTTCTGAAGGCACATTCAAATCCTGTTCATTTTTCAGCTCGAGTGTATCTCCACTTTGTGTAACCAAATAAAATCCATCAGCAGAATACGGATTTTGAGCATTTACCGGGCTACTTCCAGATCCCTTTACGAGTTCCTCCTTTAACTGAGAAATATATGAGATCATATTTTGGGTTTCTTCCCTTACAGCATCGGCTTTTTGTTTCCACTCTTCAACCTTAGCTGGATTTTCAACATAAGCCTGCTCGAATGAAGCATAGACCTGTGCATTCTTCATGTCCACTGCCTTTAGGGTTTGAATGAGGCTGGAATCCACTACGCGGAAAGCCTCAAGTACCTCTGCCGCAACGTTCAGTGCCAACATTGCAGTGAGGACAATGTACATCATGTTAATCATTTTTTGCCGCGGGGTTTCCGGGCAATTTTTTGCACCCATAATATTGTTACTTCAAATTTTTACTTCTTGTAACTCATTGCACCCAGCATATTTCCATAAATGGTATTCAGGGCTTCCAGATTTTTATTCAGTTGTTCAGCATTACCTTTGTATTTCTTAAGCTCTTCAACAGAGGAGGTAAGAATATCATTCATCTGGTTCAAATCGTTATTGAATTTACGGCTGGCTTCAAACTGTTCTTTGGTTCCTTTTAACTGTGATTCAAAACTTTCGTTTAATGCGTGAATGTTTTGATTTAACTTTTCAAGACTACCCGAATAGTGCTTTGTACTTTCGCCAATGCTACTTAATCCGCTGGAAATTGAACTTGAAGCATCATTGAATGAATTAGATAATTTTTCCCCGGTTTCGGCTATTCTGGCTGATAATTCCTCACCGCTCCTGTTCATTTTTTCAATGGTACTTTGCCCTGTTTCAGCAAGCTGCCGTGCGATTCCTGAATATGAATCAACAAGTGTTCCAACTGATTTATTAATTGATTCATTAGCCCGGTTATTGATTTCGGAAAAAGCACTCATTGATTCGGATGCTGATCCAATATTCTTAACATACATGTCTGTAGCCAATGTTGCCGCTGAAATGTCGCTTATTCCGCGGGCCGTATTACTCAGCTCATTCAGTCCTTTTCCTACTTTATCAAGTAGTTCAGGTGTAAGTTCAGAACTGGAAAATAGTTCGTCAAGTCCCTTTTTATTTTTTTGACCGAGTTCTTCAAAATCAATCATTTCGTAATCTTCCCGTAGTTCAGGATAAACCTTACTCCATTCGGGTTGTTCGGTGGGTGGTTCAAAAGCAGATAAAAAGAAGATAAATGCTTCAGTCATCAAACCAATAGTTAGGAAGAGTCCGGAATATTGCCAATGTTGGAGTTTAAAGAGTGCTCCAATCATAACTACTGATGCACCCCATCCATAGATATATCCCATGAATGTTTTCCAACGCTTTGTTCTAAAAATTTCTCCGAGATTCATGTCTTTTGATATAGATTAATGATAGATTTAATTAAATTCATCTCCAAAGGTAGATCGAACACAACGAAATCCAATATAGGATTTTGTTGTATCCTGGTATTCAAAACTCCTTGTAGAAACTTCAATAAATTGCGAAATATCTTTCCAGGAACCACCTCTGATTACTTTGCGTTTCATAACCGGTGGATCGTCTGGTCGTGCATTATAAGTAAAAGTCGGATTCAAGTCGCTAAAATAATTGTACCCTGCTTCATCATAAGCTGTTTCTGTCCATTCAGCCACGTTACCAGACATATCGTATAATCCGTATTCATTTGGATCATAACTTCCAACTTTCATCGTTGCAATTCCACCGTCTTCTACATAATTTCCACGCAAAGGTTTAAAATTTGCAAGGAATACACCCTCATCGTCTCGTGCATAATATCCACCCCAGGGATACATCGAAAATTCTTTGCCACCCCGGGCTGCATACTCCCATTCTACTTCTGTAGGTAAACGGTATGCCTGTAAATCAGCCTGACCGCGTGACGCGAGATAATCGGATTGTATTTTTGTTCTCCAATTACAAAAAGCCCGTGCTTGTTCCCAGGTTACACCAACAACAGGGTAATCATCGAAACCAGGATGCCAAAAATATCTTGTGGCCCATGGTTCGTTGAATGAATAAGTAAAATCGCGAATCCAACACAGAGTATCGGGATAAACATATACCTGATCCTGCATAATAAATGATGAACGGTTTTCTATAGGCACTAACTGTCCATCGGCATCGTATACATTACCATCGTAACGCTGTGTTTCATAATTGTAACTGTTGGAGCGTTTTGCAGCCTGGTGAAAATCAATCCACCAAAATTCGTAAATCAATTTTCGTGAGTCTATCTCTTTTTTACCAAAAAATCGTTCATTTTCAGGGATATACATATCCTGCATGGCCATTTGCATATCTGGATCGCGCCAATCAATTTTTTCGCGCCAGTTAATTCTGGGAGGATCGATTGGATTTCCATCCCTGTCTTCTGTTATCAGAAATTCAGGATATTGATCGCCAAGCATT
>Ga0102953_1002576_pt1 | contig 10597 bp, 11 predicted proteins | sample SalPon2A_C_D2_MG_FD_78509 | JGI IMG/M metagenome (GOLD analysis project Ga0102953, IMG submission 78509) | Soil microbial communities from South San Francisco under conditions of wetland restoration - Salt Pond MetaG R2A_C_D2_MG | ecosystem: Environmental > Terrestrial > Soil > Wetlands | place... | reverse complement strand
CCGTATTGTTAAATATTCATAGCTACAAAGGAAATATGTATCTCCATAAAGAAAGTTTCGAAGATCTGTTAAATTGGTTATTAATTCTGTCAATGATAGAATTATTTAAAGATGAGAAGCAGAAAGAAAAGGAAATACTGGATAGCATAAAAAGTCGTTTTCTTTTCTTTAATATGTTAAAGGAAAATGCAAAAGACTCGGGCTATGAAATTGCAGAAATGAAGAAATCTTTGTTGAGCAAAAACGGAAAACCTGTAAAAAAAACAATAAAAAAGAAAGCTGAAATTAGTACCTAATTAGATCACGTTTAATAATTTGGTGTACCATTAATTATTTGATGTTCTCTACTGAACTCAATTAAAGTTCGGTTTATATAAGGAATATCCTAATTTAATTATTGTAAAGTTATCTTCAACTTGTTAATTTTTCTAATATAATTATGCTGTTTTTTATATTTAAATATCTTTTTAAAAAATAACCCCGGAGAGATATGAAAGGAATAAAATCAATACTAATCGTATTATTTTTCATCAGTCTTACAATTGGCGGTTGTGCATCTATGAGCGATGTACTTAAAAGCAAAGATGATGGAACTGCTATTTCTTATCCTGTTAACCAGGATCAGGCATGGGATATTGCAATGACAGTTTTAAGATGGGAGGGTTGTGAAACTATTGAAGAACATAAAAGTCAGGGATATATGCTTACCACAGTTGGCCAGAATTTTATTTCGGCAGGGAGTTTAATAGGAGTCTGGATTGATAAAATAGATACTAACAATTCTAAGGTTACAATAGTATCCAAAAGGAAGGTACAAACAAATATAGCAACTGGATTAACTGAGGGAACATTTCAAAAAAGGTTTGCACAAGCGGTTGAAATTGTAAACTCGGGCCAAAAACTCCCGATTGAAGCACCTCCATATAAAACTGAATAGGATTTATTAAAGCATTATTTTATGATTTGATCTTAAAAAAAATATCATCAGGATTTAAATGAGAATTATTAAGTCCATGAAATTGAAATATAGCAGCCTGCCAATCATTCTGCTTCTATTACTCGAAGTAATTAATGGACAAAGTAATAGTACACAAAGTTTCGTCCCAATCAATATAAATCAGGGAAAAAATATCCCGCATCCATCACAATTTATAAAGGCTTTTCCTGCCGTTAAGTGGGGAATGGATTTTAAGGATACAAAAGAATTAATTAAGAAATCAGGAGCTAACCCGGTAAGTATAATTAAAACTGAAATTGCCTGGGACAATAAATTTGGAAATACATTTGGAAGAGCAACAGTTTTATTAGATGAAAAATCCGAAGGAGTTAATCAAATTTCACTTGTTTTATACGGAATGGAAAAACTTGAAAATTTATATACTGAATGGCGGGAAAAATTAATTAAAAAGTATGGAAAAATTTCAGAGAAATCTGATAACAGTTTTTCAACTTCATTGGTCTGGAGATTGAAAGAAAAATTTGCAGTGGAATTAAGGAAAATTAAAGATCCCGGCAGCTCTGTTATAAATTTGAATTGGGTTAAGGAGTAAAGAAATGGGAAAAAAGGATAAGAAAGTAGACGCATATATCGCAAAGTCACAGGATTTTGCAAAACCAATTTTATCGTTTATTCGTGAAACTGTTCACAAAGGCTGCCCTGGTGTTGAAGAAAAGATTAAATGGAGCTTCCCTAATTTCTTATACAAAGGTGGGATTCTTTGTAATATGGGCGCATTTAAAGAACACTGTACATTTGGATTTTGGCGGGCTGCTATTCTTCAGGAAAAGGGTTTATTAAATCCATCCGATCAACAGGCAATGGGACAATTTGGTCGAATAACAAAAATTTCTGATCTACCTTCGCAAACTAAACTCGTGAAAATTGTAAAAGAGGCAGCCAGGTTGAACGAACCGGGAATTAAATCACCCATAAAGAAAAAAGTTACTGTGAGAAAACAACTGGAAATTCCAGGTTATTTTAGAATCAAATTAAACAAAAACAAGAAAGCAAAAATAACATTTGATAAATTTAGCCAATCACACAAAAATGAATACATAGAATGGATCACAGAAGCCAAAACTGAAACCACTAGAGATAAAAGAATTACTACATCAATTGATTATCTAAGTAACGGTAAACCATTAAATTGGAAGTATATGAAAAAATAATTACAAAAATTAATTCCAAATGGAATTTTCTTGTAAACATTTCGCAATAAAGGTTTCTTTGTTTTATAAAAATCACTTAATATGAATTTTGATTATTAATAAAATTCTCATTAAATAGGATTTGAAGACGGGGAGTTTATGCAAAAGGAATCACATACCAAAATAGACCAATTAAAAGCTTCAATAAAATGCCGGAAGGATTTTTCCTGTATAAATTCAAATTTTAAACAAATAGGTAAAGCCAGAGGTTTAGGATTAAATAGTTTTATTGAATGTATGGAGGAACCAAATTCTTGTACTTTTGATTTTTCTTATGGAAACAAAAAACTTTGTAGTTGTCCTCTAAGGGTTTATATTTTTCAAAACCTAAAGAAATAAATTATAGTAATCCTTTAGTTAGGCCGCCATCAACCTGGATTGTTGCGCCTGTAAGATAACCCGCTTTCACCGAGGCTAAAAACGTAATAACGGAAGCAATTTCTTCCGGGCCAGCAAGCCTGTTTGCAGGAATTTCCTTTGCCATATCTGCAAGAATTGCTTCGTGGGATGTGTTGGACTGTTTTGCTCTTACAACAGCAAGTTCATATAACCTGTTTGTTAAAGTATAGCCCGGGGCAACGTTATTAACAGTTATATTATACTTGCCTATTTCGTTACTGAGTGATTTTGCAAAACCCGTTAACCCGCTTCTTAATGAATTTGAAAGTATCAGGTTATTTATCGGCTGTTTTACTGAAATTGATGTAATATTTATTACTCTCCCCCACTCGTGCCTCATCATATATGAAACCGAAAGCCTGCTGAACCTTACCGAGCTCATCAGCACCTGTTCAAAAGCAGCTTGCCATTTTTCTTCATTTGTATCTTCAAAAAAACCAGGTGCGGGTCCTCCGCAGTTATTTACAAGGATATCTATCTGCCCAAATTCTTTAATAAATGCATTAAAAGTATTTTCAATATCTTTTAACTTGTTTAAATCACAAACGCACCAGAATACATCCTTGCCAAATTTATTTTTAAACTCGTCCGCAGCTTCAACTAGGTCGTCTTTATTTCTTGAACAAATACCGACTTCACATCCTTCGGCAAGCAATGCTTCTGCAACAGCCTTACCGATTCCTTTGCTTGATGCGGTTACAAGAGCTTTTTTATTTTTAATTCCAAGATCCATAACACTTCCCTTTTACTATCAATCTTTTTAAAAGATATAATATTTTTCCGGAAGAAGAAAAAATTAATTACTAATTTCTTCTTTTGATTTCTCCTGAACAATTTCCATGGTATCGAGTGCAATTACAAGTTCTTCGTTTGTCGGAATTCTCAGCACGGCAACTTTTGAATCTTCCGAAGATATTTTAAGTTCATTGTTATTGTTTTTTTCTTCATCAATCTTAATTCCAAGGAATTCAAGATCAGAACAAACACTTCTGCGTACATCTGGTGAATTTTCACCAATACCCCCGGTAAAAACAAAAGCATCAAGTCCGCCCATAGAAGCCGCATATGCTCCGAGATATTTTTTAATCCTGTAAGTGAATACATCAAATGCATATTTGGATCTTTTCTGATTATCCTTGACTGCATCTATAATTTCGCGCATATCGCTGCTCTCACCGCTGATTCCTATCAATCCACTGTGCTTGTTGAGCAAAGTTCCTGCCTCGTGAAGTGTAAGTCCCTCCTTTCCCATAATATATAAAATTACGGAAGGATCAATATCTCCGCTCCTGGTTCCCATTAACAATCCTTCAAGAGGCGTAAAGCCCATGGTTGTGTCTACTGATTGTCCGTTTTTAATTGCTGCCATGCTGCATCCGTTACCGAGATGAGCAGTAACGATTTTTAAATCTTCATAATTTTTCTTTAGCATTTCCGAAGCTTGTTTAGAAACATAAAGGTGTGATGCACCGTGAAAACCATATCGCCTGATCTTATATTTTTTATAAAGATCGTATGGAATCCCGTATAGAAAAGCTTTCGGCGGCATCTTGCTGTGAAATGCTGTATCAAAAACCGCGCATTGAGGTGTTGTAGGAAGAATCCTCTGGACTGCCTGGATACCTTTTATGTTCGGTGGATTATGTAGTGGTGCTAACTCAATATTATCCTGCAAAACTTTAATAACTTCATCAGTAATTAGTACGGAATCGGAAAATGTTTCCCCCCCGTGAACAACCCTGTGACCAACAGCATCAATATCTTCTTTAATATCAATTACACCGTGATTTTTACTCAACATAACACCAAGTACATATTCAATAGCAGCGGTGTGATCGAGAATTTCACCAACAATTTTTATATCGTGTTCATCATATCTTTTGTGAGTAAGAACCGCACCCGTCATTCCGATTCTTTCAACCATACCTTTTGCAAGCCAGGTTTGCTCAATTGTATCAATAAACTGGTATTTTATAGAAGAGCTTCCGCAATTTAATACAAGAATTTTCATTGTAGGTCCCCCAATTTCAATTTTAAATAGCAGCCGCTATTGTGTAATAATTTTTCCATTCTCATCATATTTATAAAATCCTTCGCCGGTTTTTCTACCGAGTTTTCTTTCCCTGACAAGTTTTCTTAAAATCGGGCAGGCTCTGTACCTGGGTTCACCGAGCGTTTTCCAGAGTGTCTCCATCCAGGTTAAGACTTCATCAAGTCCCATCATATCAGCCATTTCCAGCGGACCTGTTGGAAAATTATATCCAAGTTTCATTGCAGTATCAATATCTTTTGCAGTTGCCACACCTTCCAGCAGAATATACATTGCTTCATTTAAGAGTGGAACTATCGCCCTTGTGGTAATAAAACCGGGATATTCATAAACTTCAACAGGAGTCTTGCCGATTTTAGAAGCGAATGCTTTAACCGTTTCCATTGTTTCATTTGAAGTATGAAGGCATTTAACCAGCTCAACAAGAGGAATTTTAGGAACCGGGTTCAGAAAATGCATTCCAATAATTTTATCCGGCCGGTTTGTAGTTTCAGCAATTTTTGTAAGGCTTAGTGTGGAAGCACTTGAAACAAATATTGTATTCGGTTTTGCCAGTGCATCAAGTTTTTGAAATATATTTTTCTTTAATTCAAATTCTTCATCAACAGCTTCGATAACTAATTCACAGTATTGAACATTATCCAGGTTTATTTCCCATTGAATTCTGCTCATTACAGATTTCTTTTCTGCCTGTGTTAAAGTCCATCTTTTAATTTCCCGGTCCATTGAATCGGCAAGATTATTTTTCGCCCTATCAAGATGTTCGGTATCCTTTTCGATCAGGATCGTGTCTATTCCTGCACCGGCAAGAGTTTGAGAAATTCCCTGTCCCATTACTCCCCCACCGATAACAGCAACTTTATTTATTCTTTCGCCGGAGGAAGCAAGTTTAGCCTTATCCAGTAAATCTTCAAGTTTTAAGTTTCCGTTATCCATTTTTAACTCAATTTATTTTTTGTACACTCCAAATTTAGAAATCTTTTTTGTTAAAAATGTAATTACTTATAAACATCATTGCTGCAAGAAAAACAAATGAAGTCCAGAGCGGCTGATAATTTTCAATCCCCTGCCCTTGCGCAAGGGTTAATATTGTATTGGACATCAGTTCCGACGTTTTGGGAAAAATATAATATAAAGTATCAATTACGCCTTTCCAGAATTCACTGCTGATAATATTTTGCAAATCTCCGTGCCCAAACTTTAGAAGCGGACTAAGTATCAGAAATATCAAATAAGCAATCATCATTCCGAACATCGAACTTTTTGTAATCACTCCGAAGAGCACAATTATTGAATATAATACCGCAAATGTAAATGTGATTATCAGTATGCTCCAGAGAAATGTAAACGACCACAACGAAAATTTTATTGATATGCTTAACCACACACCGATAATAAGAATAGCAATATTCAGAAATACTACTAAAAGTCCTCCCAAATATTTTCCCCACAATAACTGGGTTCGTGAAACAGGCTTTGATAAAAGGAGGTCAATATTTCCCTTTTCAAGCATAATAGGAATAAAGCTTGAACTTGCAAAAATCGCAAGCAGTAAACCAAGAGATGCCAAAGGAGTGGTGATAGCAATTTCCAGTTTTGAAACAATTTCCGCCATCATGGGTGCAGCATTTTTTCCGGCAAATCCCTGGACAATAGAATCGACATTTGTTACTCCCAGTATAACTGCCGTAAAAATTACAACCAGTCCTGAAATTCCGCTAAAGAAAATAAAAACTTTTCTTGCCATTGCTTCCCTGATGGTGTACCAGGATACTACTAATATATTTTTCATGCCTGGTTCTCCTTTTCAGATTCAGTAATAAGATTAATAAACATATCCTCAAGAGTATCTTTATGTTTAATTATTTCATTGATCATAACTCCACCACCTCGCATTTGATCAATAATCTTATTGAGTTCAACAATATCATTAACTTTTAAAGAATATTTCCCTTTGTTTAATTTCATCAGTATTGAAGTATTAATGTTATCAGGAAGTGAGCCTGATTCTTCATCAATGTTTATCAGGTATTCCTCTTTATCAGTTAATTCCTGGACTGTCCCTTCCTGCAAAAGTTTTCCTTTATTAAGAATTCCAACACGGTCAGTAATTAATTCAACCTCGGATAATAGATGACTGTTAAGAAATATAGTTTTCGATTGTGCTTTTAAATCGAGAAGTATGTCTCTTATTTCTTTTCTCCCTATCGGATCAACACCGTCGGTCGGTTCATCAAGAAAAATCAGTTCAGGTTCATTTAACATAGCCTGCGCAAGTCCGAGTCTCTGCATCATTCCTTTTGAATAATTTTTCACTTTTGTTTTCTTCCATTTTAACAATTTCATCATATCAAGTAATTCATCAATTTTCTTTTCAAGTGACTTTCCTTCAAGCCCGCTTAATTTTCCAAAGAAATTCAGGACTTCACCCCCGGTCAGGTAGGGCGGATATTTGTGGTTTTCAGGAAGATAACCAATTCTCTTTTTAACTTTGTAATTATTGATATTTTCACCGAGTATTTTTGCTGAACCCACAGTCGGGAAAGTTATACCCAGTAGTAATTTCACGAGTGTAGTTTTTCCTGCCCCATTCGGACCAAGCAGTCCAAAAATTGTACCCTGCGGTACTGAGAGGTGGAGATCAAGCAATGCCTGGACTCTTCGCCTTCCCATAGAGGAAGAATAGACCTTGGTAAGTCCGGTTGTTTCAATTGTATTCATAATTTTTATATTATTTGTTGATGAATTTCATATTAAATTACCTGAATATAACCAAAATTATAGAGCAATATTGATAAAGAGTTTATTAAATTAGATAAACGGCAAAATTTACTGCCGGATTGAAAAGTTAAAACCATTAAATAAAAACTTTGCTTAAATTTTGGTTCATCATTTCAAAAATCTGCAAAAGATTATAGCTTAATGAAGCCACAGGAAGCGCTTAAAAAATATTTCGGATTTGAAAAATTCCGGCAAAACCAGCTGGAAATTATTGAAGCCATTTTAGCCGGGAATAATGTAGTTGCGGTGTTGCCCACGGGTGCGGGTAAATCAATTTGCTACCAGGTGCCTGCCCTGGTTTCCGATAACTTTTCAATCATCGTTTCACCCCTTATCGCTTTGATGAAAGACCAGGTAGATTCGCTTAAATCATCGAAGGACCTTTCTGCATTTATAAATAGTTCAATGGAATTTTACGAAGCAGAAAATGTTTTACAAAATATTTCATTCGGGAAGACTAAAATTTTGTACGTCGCACCGGAAAGACTGGAGAATTTAACCTTTGCTGAAAGGTTGAAATCACTAAACCCCTCTCATCTTTTTGTGGATGAAGCTCATTGCATCAGTGAGTGGGGACATAACTTCAGACCTAGTTTCAGAAAGATAAAAGAATTTGCAGAATACGCCGGAATAAAAAAGATTTCCGCCTTCACTGCTACGGCTACTCCTGAAGTTGTTGAAGATATAATAGAACAGTTATCTCTTAAAAACCCGAAAAAATTTGTAAAAGGTTTCGAAAGAGAAAACCTTGCAATAAATGTATTGATTACTAAAAAGAAAAAAGAAAATTGTTACACCCTGATTAAACAATATAAAACTCCGGCAATCATTTACACATCTTCAAGAAAAAAAGCTGAAGAAGTTTCCGAATTTTTAAATATGAATAGGATAGGTTGTTCATATTATCACGCCGGGATGGCTTCGGAAGAAAGGAAGAAAATACAGGACGATTTTTTGAATGATAGGATCCCGGTTATTGCCGCTACAAACGCATTCGGGATGGGAATTGATAAGAAGGATATCAGGCTGGTAATTCATTACAATACACCGGGGTCGATTGAAAATTATTACCAGGAAATCGGGAGAGCCGGAAGAGACGGAAAAGAATCTTTCGCCTATCTTTTACACGATGAAAGCGATATTAATATTCAGAAATTTTTTATCACTAATTCATATCCCGATAAAGAATTGATACTGAATATTTACAATGGAATTTGTGACTATTCAAAAGTTGCAGTTGCAAATAAACCGGATGAAGAAATACCAATTAACATGGAATTCCTGACATCCTACTGCAAAAGGACTGTAAGCCGCGGGTTACTCCATTCAACTTTAAGAATTTTGGAATCCGGCGGTTATTTAAAACATTTATCCGAATATAACCGGAAGTCCTTTATTCAGATAAATTTTGATAAAGAAAGACTTAAAACTTTCATAAAGAAATCAACAAACAACGAGTTTAAAGAAATACTGCTGTTTCTCTTAAGGGAATATGGAAGCAATATTTTTTCATCAAGAATAGAATTTACACTTCAGCAGTTATCACAGCAAACAGATATTGCAGAAAATGATCTCGAACAAAATTTAATTACTCTTGATAATCTTGGAATTACCACGTATAAAAGATCACTCGGTAAAGAAAATGTTTTGCTCACCGTGCCGAGAATCGAAGCAAAAAGATTAACCCTGGATTACAAAAAAATCAACGAGAATTTCCTGAGACACCAGGGTAAAATTGATTCAATGATAGAGTTTGTATTCAGCAGTGAATGCCGGTTTAAATTTATACTGAAATATTTCGGAGAAGAGGTTTCAACCTACAAATGTGGAAAATGCGACAACTGCACAGGCAGTGCAAAATTACCGGAAATGACTACAGAATACCTAGAAGAAATAATCGCTAATTCTTTAAATGAATCCGGGAATTCGTTAACGGAAAATGATCTTTTAAATATTTTGCTTGGTAAAAGTAGTACGGAATATGCAAAACAACTTTCTTCATTTGGAGCGTGCAGTAATTATTCAAAAAATGATTTGAAAACTGTTCTTCAAAACCTGGTATCACACGGTAAGGTAAAAAGAGAAGCAAATAAAAATCTGAGTGTAAAGGTAAAACAGCCTGAGAAATTAAATATTAAAATCAGTTCAAATTTAGCTAAAACTAATTTTGATGATTATGAAATAAATCTTGAGCTGTTTAATAAATTAAGAGATATCAGGAGCAGGGCTGCAAAAAGATTTTTGCAAAGCGGAATGGTTATTTGTCCTGATAAAGTTATGCGTGAAGTTGCTATTCAAAAGCCGAAAACCGAAGCTGAACTTCTAAAAATAGATGGTTTTTCACAAAGAATGTTCAATAAAATCGGTAATGAATTCCTGGAAGCCCTTTCCTCATTCAATAACAAAAAAGTAGTTAATAAGGATAAAAATATTCCGGCTAATATTAAAGAGACTTTTGAATTACTTAAAAAAGGATACGATCTGGAAAGTATTGCTTCTTTGAGAAAATTATCCGAGGCAGTTATTTCAATGCAAATTGAAAGCATAATTGAATATGAACCAGCCGTGGATTTAACTTCTATTATCACTCCCGATCAGTTGAATAAAATTTTTAATGAAATAGAGAATGGATTTGCTGACATTAAAGATTTGAAAAAAAGATTTCCCGATGAAATAAATTATTCTTTAATAAGAATTGCACTTGCAAAACACAAAGTTAAGGATTCTGCTCTTTAGACTTCTGAATATAATCAATTGTCTTTTTGAAAAATTCGTCCCACCTGCGCGGATCTTCATTATAATATGTCAAAGTGTTTTCGTAATCAGTATTGGAGATTTCGTATTTCTTAAAAATGATAGATTTTAATTCGCTGGTTTTTATTTTCGAAGTATCTTTGGCTATTACAAGGTCAGTGTATATTTTGATAAATTTTCCCTCTTTTATTTTGTTATCATCAGAACAGGATGAGAATAAAAAAAGAAATGGGAAAAGTAGACAAAAAGAGACAATAAAAATTCTCTTATAATATTTAGATATTCTTTTTCCCAATTCTTTTAGATTATTTCATTTTTTTGCTTGCTTCAAACAAAATTTTCTTTTCTCTCTGCGAAAGATTCTGGTAACCCGACTGACTTATTTTATCGAGTATTTTATCTATT
>Ga0102953_1002575_pt1 | contig 10599 bp, 9 predicted proteins | sample SalPon2A_C_D2_MG_FD_78509 | JGI IMG/M metagenome (GOLD analysis project Ga0102953, IMG submission 78509) | Soil microbial communities from South San Francisco under conditions of wetland restoration - Salt Pond MetaG R2A_C_D2_MG | ecosystem: Environmental > Terrestrial > Soil > Wetlands | place... | reverse complement strand
GTGCGTGATCAGGAGCGTGTTCTTGCCGTAGAAGCCGACGCCGCTGCGCGCCGCCGCCTCCCGGTCGACGTGCTGGTTCGCGTCCACGAGCACGCGGTAGACCCCGCCGAGCTTCTCGCCGAGCCCCTCCAGCTTCGCGCGCAGCTCCTCGTACGCGTCGAACCACGTGTAGCGCGGCAGCCGCCCGTACCCCGCCGGCCGCGCCGGCTCGGGCGCCCAGTAGCAGAGCGCGGCCGAGACGACCGTGCGCGCGCCGGGCAGGAGCGTCTCGGGGTGGCACGACTCCTCCGGGCGGGCCATCGTGAAGCGCATGTCGGCGAAGAGCCCCCGCGCGCGCCGCTCGCGGATGTGCCGCTCGGTCTCCACGTAGGGCTCCGCGGGCGCCGCCCCGACGGCGTCGAGGCCGAGCTCGCCGGCCAGCTGTTGGAGCTCCGCCGCCGTCACCCCGATAGTCTGCCGACCATGCTGGCAGTTCGTATCCACGAGGACGGCGGTCCCGAGGTGCTCGTGCTCGAGGAGGCGCCCGACCCCGTCGCCGGGCCCGGCGAGGTGCTCGTCCGCGTGCGCGCCTCGGCGCTGAACCACCTCGACGTCTGGATCCGCAAGGGCCTCCCCTCGGTGCCGAAGCCGCGCATCCTCGGCGCGGACGGCGCCGGCGTCGTCGAGGCGCTCGGCGCCGGCGTCTCGGGCTTCGAGCCGGGTCAGCCGGTGGTGATCAACCCCGGGATCGAGGCGCCGGACGGAACGATCCACGTCGTCGGCGAGCACGGCGACGGGACGAACGCCGAGCTGATCGCCGTCCCGGCGACGAACGTCTATCCGATCCCGGACGGGCTCTCGTTCGAGGAGGCGGCCGCGTTCCCGCTCGTCTTCGAGACCGCGTACCGGATGCTCGTCACCCGCGCCTCCCTCCGCGAGGGCGAGTGGGTCTTCGTCTGGGGGATCGGCAGCGGCGTCTCGACGGCCGCGCTCGCGATCGCACGGGCGCTCGGTGCGCGGACGATCGTCACCTCCTCGAGCGACGCGAAGCTGGAGCGGGCACGCGAGCTGGGCGCGGACGTGACCGTGAACCACTCCTCCGACGACGTGAAGGCGGCCGTGAGGGAGGCAACGAGCGGCCACGGCGCCGACGTCGTCGTCGAGCATGTCGGCGAGGCGACCTGGCGCACGTCGCTCGACGTCGCCGCCGCCGAAGGGCGGATCGCCGTGTGCGGCGCCACGACCGGCCCGAACCCGCCGGCGGCGCTCCACCGCGTCTGGTGGAAGCAGCTGTCGATCCTCGGCTCGACGATGGGCCGGAAGGCCGACTTCGAGGGCGTCTACGAGCTGATCGCGACCGGTCGCGTCCGGCCGGTCGTCGACGAGGTCGTGCCGCTCGGCGAGATCCGGGCTGCGCACGCCCGGCTCGAGGCCGGCGAGCAGCTCGGCAAGATCGTCCTGCGCGTCCCGGAGTAGCGCTTACGCGGCCGCGGCCGCAGCGTCGAAGCGGAAGAGCCCTGCCTCCTCGATCACGACCCGCTCGAGCGCGGCGACGACCGTGGGGCAGAACTGGGTGCCCGTGTGCTCACGGAGCTCGACCATCGCCGCCGCGAGCGGGCAGCCGCGGCGGTACGGCCGGTCGCTCGTGAGCGCGTCGAGCGCGTCGGCGACGAGGACGATGCGCGCCGGCAGCGGGATCTCGCCGCCTGCGAGACCGTCCGGGTAGCCGCCGCCGTCGATGCGCTCGTGGCTCGAGCGTGCGATCTGGCGCACGAACGGGTGCAGGTCGATCTCGGAGAGAATGTAGTCGGAGATGACGGGATGCTCCCGCATCAGCTCCCATTCGCACTCGTCGAGCGGGCCGTCCTTCTGCAGCACCGCCTCGGGGATCCCGATCTTGCCGATGTCGTGCAGAAGAGCACCCACTTCGATCGCGTCGAGCTCGGGCCCCTCGAATCCGAGCCGGCCGGCGACGGCGACCGCAACCTCGGCGACGCGGCCGGTGTGGCCGCCGGTGTAGTAGTCCTTGGCCTCCATCGAGCGGGAGAGCGCGGCGATCGTCGCCAGGTGGCGGCGGTGCACCTCGGCGACGAGCTCCGCGCTTTCGAGCGCGGTCGCAAGCTGCGGCAGGAGCGCCTCGTGCAGCCGCTCCCAGCGCGGCCCGACGCCGTCGGGCGACTCGATCCGGAGCGACGCGATCGGCGCGCCGCCCGAGACCAGCGCGACCTGGCCGTCTCCGCCCTCGACCACGGTCACGCCGGTGTCGGCGACACGGCCGAGCGTCTCCTCGGCGTAGCCGACGAGGGTGGTGCGGTCGTGGGCGCGGGCGGCGAGACCACCGGCGAACGCGAGCACGTCGTGGAGGTCGGCGTTCCGCTCCTCGAGCGCCGCCACGGCGTCCTCGAGCTCCGCGTTCGCCTGCCGGACCTTCTCGACCGCCTCGCGGGTCTTCCCGAGGTACTGGTGGACGGAGAGCATCATGAACGCCGGCGGCGCAGCGAAGGCGGCGAGCCCGACGACGCCGACGCGCTCGTAGGCGAGGACGAGCGCGAGCGCGAGTGGCCCCGAGATGAGGTGGTACGGGAGCGTCCAGCGGAACCGCTCGCGGAAGACGTCGCGCGGGCTCCGCGCCTCGGCGAGGCTCATCGCCGCCGTCAGGAGCCCGACGTTGACGACGAGGAAGGCGAGTCCGCCGAGCGCGGCCGGCCACAGCATCCCGAACATGCCGTGCCCGTCGCCGACGAGGCGGTATACGCCCGCTCCGGCGGCGGCTGCGAGCGCCCACTGGGCAGCGTCGAAGATGCCGCGGTTGAGGCGTCCCCGGCGGCGCACGAGGTTGATCAGCCCCATCAGCGCCGAGACGACCATCGCCGCGCCGATGCCGAACTGGAAGCCGACCGCGAGCATCCCGGAGCCGGCGAAGCTGAACGCGCCCCGGTCATAGACCTGGACGGAGACGAGCTGGAGCCCGAGCGTGACTGCGAGGAACGTCACGAACGGCACCCAGCGGCCACCGATGACGTGCCAGCTGTGCGGCACCGCAACGACGATGAGCCCGCTCGCGAGGCAGGCGACGACCGTGATCAGCGCGTTCGCGGCGGGCGGGTCGGGAACGGCCGCCGGACGGGCGGCGCGGGCGGCGGCGCGCTCCTGGAGCCGGTCGGCGAGCCGGACCCGTAGCCGGTGCCGTGCGTGCGGCTCCGGCACGGGAAGATCAGCGGGACGCGAGAGCCTCAACGCGTGCGGGTCGGCCGCAGCCATCGGCGCCGTCCCGTCAGTTCCAGCTCGACGCGGCGTTCCAGCTCGACGCGGCGTTCCAGCTCGACGCCGCGTTCCAGCTCGACGCCGCATTCCAACTCGACGCCGCATTCCAACTCGACGCCGCGTTGCCGTCGGCCGGTCCCATCCAGGTCGCGGGCGCGGAGTGGTGACGGTCGCGTTCGAGCCAATGCCAGACGACCCTGCCGTCGTGCTCGAGGCCGACCGACCGAGGCGCCGGCCGGATGCCCTCGTTGGCGCTGCCGACCGGGCCGTCGTACGCGAGCGCCTGCGTCAGGTCGAGCGCGCCGCCGGGCGAATCCGGCACGACCCGGGAGGTGTGAGCGAGCAGCCACTTCAGCTGATCCGGTGCGAGCCCCGGGTCGCGCTGGAGCAGGATTGCGGCGGCCCCTGCGACCTGCGGCGCGGCGAAAGAGGTGCCGTTCGCGCGCACGTAGCCGGGCGCAACCGTGTTCTCCGGCGGCGCGAGGCCGGCGAGCGTCGTTCCGGCCGGCAGGGTCGAGACGATGTGACGGCCGGGCGCGAGGAGCTCGGGCTTCGCGTAGCCGTCGAGCGTGAAGCCGTAGGAGGAGAAGCTCGCCTGGACATCGTCGGTCGTGGCGAGCGTGTCGTTCGGGTCGAGTGCGCCGACGGTGATCGCGAACGGATCGTTGCCAGGGGCGTAGTCGTTCGTGTTCGGGCCGAGGTTTCCGGCGGAGGCGACGACGACGATCCCGTTCTGCCACAGCTGCTCGACGACGGCATCGAGCGGGCTCCTCGTGTAGTTGCTCGGCTGCGTCTCCGAGAGCGAGAGGTTCGCGACGTGGATGTTGTCGGCCGCCGCGTTCGCCTGCACCCAGGCAAGCGCCGAGATCACGTCGCTCGTGTAGGCGAAGCCGTCGACGGAGGCGACGTTGAGCTCGTAGAGCGTGACGCCGGGGGCGACGCCCACGTAGCTGCCGTCCGGGCTCCGGCCGCCGAGGACACCGGAGACGAAGGTGCCGTGACCGACGGTGTCCGGCAGCGCGGTCGAGCCGCCGCTGGCGACGGTCTGGACGTGAACGACGCGCCCGCCGAAGTCGGGCAGGTCCTGGACGCCGGAGTCGATCACGGCGACGCCGACACCGGCGCCGGTCAGTCCCTGGCCCCAGGCGGTCGTCGCACCGTCGAGCTGCGGGTACAGCGTCGCGAGCGAGGCGGCGAGCGCATCGGACGGGCTCTCCGTCGGGACAACGGGAGTGTCGAGGGAGATTCCGCTGATGCCCGGCTTGCCGGCGAGCGTTGCGAGGTCGTTGAGGCTGACGGAGACGCTGACCGCTCCGTCGAAGCCGCTGCGCACCGTGCCCAGCGTGCCCGCGGCGTCGGCGCCGGGACCGCTGACGATCACCTGCACGGTGTCATCGCCGACCGGGCGGCCGGTTGCGGCGTCGATGCGGGCGCAATCCTGCGGCGTCGGGCAGAGGCTCAGCATCTGCGCTTGCAGATCCGAGCCCACGCGGTCGAGCTTGCCCCAGGCGGGGCCTGCGGGCGCCGCAGGGCCGGCGCCGTGCTGGGGCGGCGCGGGCGAGCCGGCGCCGTGACCCGCGGGGCCGCCGCCGGGCCCCGGCGGTGCGTTCGCGCCCGGCCCGGAGCCGCCGTCCTTGCCGGCAGGGCCGACGTCATGCTGAGGCGGCGCGGCCGAGCCGGCGCCGTGACCCGCGGCGCCGCCGCTGTGCCCGGGCGGCGCGGCCGAGGCCACGCCGGAGTAGGCGAGGGTCGCTAGGACGAAGGTCGCCGCGAGAGCCGCGGAGCGGATGGTCGAACGCATGGACTCAGTACATGCGTCGAGGAACTCACCCCGAGCCACACCCGGACGAGTGATTTCATCTCACCCATTCGGGAGGATACGACGCCGCGCGCCGGCGCGGTCCCTAGCCGAAGCCGAGAATGAACTTCGCGTCGTCGGACATCCGGTCGGGCGTCCACGGCGGGTCGAACGTCAGCTCGAGCGCGACGTCCTCGACCCCGGGAACCTCGCGTGCGGCCCGGTCCATGTCCTGCGCGATCAGCGGCCCGGCGGGGCAGCCCATCGAGGTGAGGCTGTAGGTGACCTTCGCGGTCGCGCCTTCCATCTCGACCTCGTAGACGAGCCCGAGATCGACGACGTCCATCCCGAGCTCGGGGTCCTCGACCTGGCGGAGCGCCTCGAGCACGTCGTTCTTGCTGGCCATGAGCACCAGTCTAGATGCGTCCGCGTACCATGCGCGCGTGCTTGCATCGAGCGGCCAGACGATCGTCAACGGCGTCCTGCTCGCGTCGGCGATCGTCCCGCCGGTTGTCGTGGTCGTGCTCGCCTGGGTCTTCCTCCGCGCCGGCCGGCGCCACGACGAGCGCGAGCGCGCGGGCCGTCGGTCTCACTAGGCCGTCGGCCTCACTAGCCGAGCAACCGCACTTCCTCGCGCCGCTCGCGGGCGAAGAAGTGGATGCCGTCGACGAAGCGCACCCAGTTGCAGCGCGTGCACATGAGGAGCGAGTGCGTCCGCGCGCTGTCGGCGAGGAAACGGACACCGCGCATCAGGTCGCCGTTCGAGACCCCCGTCGCGGCGACGATCACCTCGCCCGGTGCGAGGTCCTCGGTCGTGAAGATGCGCGAGTAGTCGTCGATGCCGAGCTCCCGGAGCGCCTCGATCTCGCTGCGCGACGTCGGCCAGAACTGGGCCTGGAGCTCACCGCCGAGGCAGCGCAGCGCGGCCGCCGAGAGTACCGCCTGCCGGGTGCCGCCGATCCCGATCGCGAGATGGTCGTTCGTGCCGCGGATCGCCGCCGAGATCGCGGAGGTGACGTCGCCATCCTGGATCAGCTTGATGCGGGCTCCTGCGTCCCGGATCTCCTCGATCAGGTCGTGATGGCGCGGCCGATCGAGCACGATCGTGGTCACGTCGTTCGCGCGCCGCCCGAACGCGGCCGCGATCGCCTCGACGTTCTCGCCGATCGGCCGCCGGAGGTCGATCGAGCCGCGGGCGCGCGGGCCGACCGCCATCTTCCGCATGTACATGTCCGGGAACGTCGAGAGCCTGCCGAGCTCCCCGACCGCGATCATCGACATCGCGCCGCTGCCGCCGCGGGCCACGATGCCGCGGCCCTCGAGCGGGTCGAGCGCGAGATCGACCTCCACGCCACCCGCACCGACGACCGCGCCCGGCCGCAGCCCGCCGGCGTCGTCCAGCGACCCGAGGACGACGCGCCCGCGGATCGGCAGCACGTCGAGCGTCGCCCGCATCCCGGTCGCCGCCGCCGTCTCGGCCGCATCCTCGTCGGCCCGGCCGAGCCAGCGCGCCGAGACGAGCGCCGCATGCTCGGTGGCGCGCAGGTACGACTGGCAGAGGCACGGCACCTCCGGCCCGACCGGACGCTCCTCGGCCGCGCTCACCGTCTCGGTCTCCGTGCCGCTCACACCGCCTCCCGGAACCGCTCGGCCGCCGAGAGGACGAGCTCGGCGACCTCGTTCGTCGCCTGCTCGGCACTCTCGTTCTCGATCAGGGCCACGCCCTCCCGCTCGGCGCGCTCGACGAGCAGATCCTGGAGACGGCGGATCTCCTCGAACCGCTGGAGGTACTGCGTCGCCGGCCGCTCGGGCAGGCCGTCGCGGGAGAGGAAGTGCCCGGCGTGCGCCGTCGCGTCCTCGAGCGTGAGCAGGCACGAGACGACGAGCGCGCCCGGAATCCGGGTCGGCACGAGTCCGGGCACGAGGTGGACACCCTCGAGCACCATCGACCACCCCTCCTGCAGCGCCCGGTCGATCGAGGCGCGCACGCCGACGAGCACGTTCCGCGACTGCTGGAGGAAGCCGAACTCGAGCGGGTCGTCGGCGTCAGGGAACGCATCGCCCGCCGCGAAGCTCGAGTAATGGATCGACGGCATGAAGCCGCGCGAGAAGAACGCGCGCATCGTCTGGCGGACGAAGTCGGTGGAGGTGACGCGCGTGATCCCGAGGCGGTACGCGATCTCCGAGGCGACCGTCGACTTGCCGGTTCCGGTCGCGCCGCCGATCAGGATCACGAGCGGTAGGTCGAGCTCGCGCAGATCCTGGTAGCGGCGCAGGCGCACGATCGCGTCGGTGCCCTCCTCCTCGCCGAGGATCTCGACGGCGAGAACGTGCAGCCGGTCGACGTCGACGCTCTCGCCGCCGCGCGCAGTGAGGTCGTCGCCGACGCGGGTCGCGAGCGCGTACGCGCGGTGGGCCGTGACGCCGACCGCCATCAGCGCCCGCGCCATGAGGCCGCGCGAGTACGGGAGCCCGTGCTCGCCACCGAGCGGCAGCGGCATGATCCTGCGCTCACCGGTCACGCATGCACCCCCGTCTCGACGAGGCCCAGCACGAGCTCGTCGAGCCCGTCGGCCACGACGTCGTTCGCGGCGAGCACGACCGTGGCGCCGCGCACGAGCGCAGTCTCGGCGACGACGTCGATCGCGGCAGCCTTCAGCTCGACGAGGTACACGTCGGCGTCGACGCGTTCGAGCTCCGTACGGAGACGGTCGCGGCGGGCGAGGTTCCGCGAGACGTGGACGACCTCCGCGTCGAGGTGCTCGGTCGGCGCCGGCCCCGTCGTGAAGACGGCGGTGCGGCGACCGAGCAGCGGCTCCTGCGGGCGCAGCCGTAGCTCCGCCGGGACGACGGGAACGTCCTTCAGCGCCCGGATCTCGGCGTGGTCGGCGCCGCCGGTGTCGACGACGAGGTCGGAGACGAGCACGCGGTACGCGTTCAGCCCGGCACGGACGTCGTGGGCGCCACCGGTGACGAGGATCCTGGCGTCCGCCGCGACCGGCGGCAGCGCGGCTCCGCTGCCGTCGAACACGAGCAGGTCGGGGCCGAGAGCGGCGGCAGCCTGCACGCCCGCGAGGACGTTCGAATCGAGCACCGCGCCGGCGAGCCCGCCGCCCGCACGCCGGCAGCCGACGGTCGGCACCCCGACGAGCGCGGCCGTCTCCAGATGGTCGGAGGCAGCGTGCCGCCCCGCACGGGCGAGCGCGACGAGCTCTTCGAGTCCCGGCGGGTCGCGCCACACCTCCGGCTCGGGCGGGCCCCCGCGTCCCATCGAGACGACGACGACGTCGCGGTCGCGCGCGAGCAGCCGGGCGACGTGCCCGACGACCGCGGTCTTGCCGATTCGCTTCCCGGTGCCGATCACGGCGAGCGACGGGAGCGGCACCTCGTGGAACGGCGGCGGGTCGAAGCGGAAGTCGGCGCCGACGTACGGCAGCCCGAGCGCGAGCACGCGCGAAGCCCAGAGCATCCGCTCGCGCGGCCCGAGCACCGGCTCGTCGGAGATATCGACAACGAGATCGACATCCTCCGCCTCCTCGAGCCGCTCGACGAGCGGGACGCCGTAGTCCTCGCCGCCGGCGATCTTCTCGGTGCCGCCGACAAGGAGCGCAGCCGCCACCTCGTACGGCAGCGCCGCGAGCGCGTCACGCACGACCGGCGCGTAATGCTCCCCGTCGATCAGCGCCAGACACCTCACGAGCGAGCTCAGCGGATCATCACCTCGTCCTCGATGCGGGCGGTGTACTTCTCGTACGTCTTCGTCTCGGTCGAGAACTGGATGATGCGCTCCTGGCCGTGGAACGGATAGCGGCGCCACACGTCGACGTGGCCGCCGTCGATCTCGACGACGTTGTACGACGCGCGCCCCTTTCCGCGCAGCCGGGACGACGAGACGGTGCCCGCGTTGACGACGAAGAGATCCTCGAGCCGCCAGGCGTAGGGGACGTGCTTGTGTCCGCAGAGGACGAGATCGACGCCGGCGCGCTGGAGCGTCTCGAGCGTGTCGCCGGCGTCGTGGACGATGTTCCGCTCGCGGCCGGTGCCCGGCACGGGCAGCAGGTGATGGTGCAGCACGAAGATGCGCAGGTCCGCCGGCTCTGCGAACTGCTCTTCGATCCAGCGGTAGCGGCCGCGGCCGATCTGGCCGTTGTCGAGGTCGGGCTCGGTCGAGTCGACGGCGACGATCGTCACGCCGCCGAGCCGCAGCACCGAGTTCCGTTCCCCGAACAGCTCCTCGAAGTGGACGTAGCCGACGTTGCGCGAGTCGTGGTTCCCCGGGATCACGACGAGCGAGCGGCACTGGATCCGATCGACGTACTGGCGCGCGAGCGCGTACTCATCGGCGAACCCGTGGGAGGTGAGGTCGCCGGAGATGACGACGACGTCCGGTGCGAGCTCGTTCACCTCGGCGATCGCGCGCTCGAGCAGGCTCGGCAGGAAGAACTGCTGTCCGCAGTGCAGATCGGACAGCTGCACGATCGTGAACGGTCGACCGTTCTGACCCGTCATGGCCAGAGTCTAGTTCGCGCTCAGAAGATCCACTGAACCGGCCAGTAGAGCGCCGCCGCCACGAGCCCCGCAGCCGGCAGCGTCAGCAGCCAGGCGGTGACGATGTTCCCCGCCACGCCCCACTTCACCGCCGAGAAGCGACGCGTCGCGCCGGCGCCCATCACCGAGCCGGTGACGACGTGCGTCGTCGAGATCGGGAACCCGAAGTGCGTGCCGGCGTACAGGGTCGAGCCGGCCGCGATCTGCGCCGCGAAGCCGTCCTCCGGCTGCATCTTGTAGATCCGCTGGCCGAGGGTGCGGATGATGCGCCAGCCGCCGACGTACGTGCCGGCGGCGATCGTGAGGCCGGCCGAGACCTTCACCCACGTCGGGATATAGAAGGTCGAGATGCTCCCGTGGGTGTAGAGCGCGAGCGCGATCACGCCCATCGTCTTCTGCGCGTCGTTCGCGCCGTGCGTGAACGCGACCCAGGTGCCGGATGCGAGCTGCCCCAGGCGGAAGCTCCGGTGCGCCGTCCCCGGCGTCAGCCAGTGGAAGAGCCGGTAGATCACGACGAGCAGGACGAACGCGGCGACGAAGCCGATCACCGGCGAGCCGGCGCCCGGGATGATCACCTTCTCCCAGATCCCGCGCCACTGGACGCCCCTCGCGCCCGACTGGGCGAGCGCGGCGCCGGCGAGCCCGCCGATGAGGGCGTGCGTCGAGCTCGACGGCAGTCCGAGCCGCCAGGTGAGCAGGTTCCAGACGATCGCGCCGAGCAGCGCCGCGAGCACGGTCTTGTCGGTCGCGAGCCCCGTGTCGATGATCCCCTTGCCGACGGTCTTCGCGACCGCAGTCGTGACGAACGCGCCGGCGAGGTTCGCCACCGCGGAGATGAGCACGGCCTTCCGCGGGCCGAGCGCACGCGTCCCGACCCAGGTCGCGACGTAGTTCGCCGTGTCGTGGAAGCCGTTCGTGAAGTCGAACACGAGGCCGACGGCGATCACGACGACGAGAAGCGTCGTGCCCACGCGCTGCGGCTACCTGTTCTTCACGAGGATCGCCTCGAG
>Ga0102953_1002574_pt1 | contig 10607 bp, 10 predicted proteins | sample SalPon2A_C_D2_MG_FD_78509 | JGI IMG/M metagenome (GOLD analysis project Ga0102953, IMG submission 78509) | Soil microbial communities from South San Francisco under conditions of wetland restoration - Salt Pond MetaG R2A_C_D2_MG | ecosystem: Environmental > Terrestrial > Soil > Wetlands | place... | reverse complement strand
GAACGGCCGGCGCGTCAGAGTGGACCGGATGGTGATCAGGAAGACAGTGATCGACGTCCCCCTGGCCAATAAGGCATTTCGGCTCGATCAGGGCACGGGGGTGTTTGGGGCTTCACGCCCAGTGTATACAAACGGCAAACTCGACCCTTCAACTGAGGAGAAGCCAGTTTCATTTCTCACCCGATTGATCGGGAGTTATGTGGGTACCGATGATGCGGCGGGGATCAAAAAGCAGCTTGCCGGACTGAAGACCGTGAAATACGCCACAGGGAACGATCTTCGGTCGGAGGTCGACTACATCCAGTTCCTAGACGGCAAAAGATTGGTTGCCGAGATTGCAACAATACCCGGAGAAATCTATCCGGAGCTGGTGAACGGCGGCATCACACGCTATCCGGGCGCGGACTTCCCGCACGCTCCCTTCGAGCCCATCCTGCGGCCCCATATGAAGAGCCGCTACCAGTTCATATTTGGCCTGGCCAACGACGAAATCGGATACCTCATTCCAAAGGCGGAGTGGGACAACAAGCCTCCCTGGCTTCTTGACAGTTCCCACCGATGGTACGGAGAAATCAATTCCGTCGGGCCGGGCGCAGCTGGCGCTGTGACCAACGCGCTTGTAAAACTGATGGATGAAAAGTAGGGCTGGGAAACCCGGTGGATTCTGACGGCTTGGCGTCTCGTGTCCCCTCTATTGTGCTTTGATTAACTTGTTGTGGGCGTGTTGGCTTTCAATAGGGACCGCGCAACACAAATCGAAAAGGCTTCTGCCAGTTGCTGGGTCACAGGGCCTCGTACCTGTTTGATTGCCTGATCTTCAATCTGGGAGACCGGTTGAATTTCGCGAGTGGTTGAGGTGATGAAAACCTCGTCGGCTGTAGACAAGTCTTCAGAGCTGAGGGGTGCTTCCATGACCCGTGCGCCGAACTGCTCTCCCTTTTCAAGTAGAATGGCTCGGGTGACGCCGGGAAGGCATCCGGCGGAGAGCGGGGGTGTTGTGACTTCGCCTTTGCGAACACAAAAAATGTTTGCTGCTGTGCACTCGGCGACTTCATGGTGTTCGTTCAGCAGGATGACTTCATCAAAGCCACGCCGCAGGGCCTGGTCCAGCATCCACACGTTCCCCAGCCAGGAAGTTACTTTGACGCCGGCAAGTGGGCTTGAAGCATATCGGCCGTATGACTGCACGCCCAGGCGCACGGGCCCTTTGCGTTCAGGCAGGTCGGCCGTGTAAAGGAGCAGGTCAACCTCCGGCATGGCTTCGTTGCTGACCCAGGATCCAACACGGTTATAAACAAAGTAGATTCTGGCACAGCCTTCCTTTACCTGATTAGCCTCAATTAACTGGCCGAGATTCTTAAAGACGTTTGCGGGCTGCCATTCCAACGGAATTTTCAGGCGATTTGCATCCGTTGCCAGTCGTTTCCAATGGCGGTCAAAGGCAAAGGGCCGGCCGTCATAAATCCGGATGGTCGTAAAGACGCCCCATCCGTTCAACAGCCCCGCCTGCCCGGGGGAAAGCCGGACTTCCTGCATGGAAACCACGTGATCATTGCGGTAAACGAATTTGTGTAACATCAGCCTGCTTCCGTATGATGTCAGAAATGAAGGTGCCGTCAGGGACGGTTGTGGTCATGCGGGGTGGCAACGAGGTTGCAGCCCCGAGCGTCGCACCCGTGCTCCTACGGGAATGCACCATAATGATGCGGATTCCTATTCAGTGTCAAGTTTGGTTTAGTGCAGAGGCAGGCGCCCTTTATAAACGGTTCCCGGAACACCCAGTTCTTTAATGGCTGGCCGCGTTTTGCGGGCCGGAAGTTTATGTTATGTTGGGGTATCGGGTTTCATCATTGATTGCACAACTATTCGGGATGACGTGATGAAGATTGGACTGGTTTCTGACACCCACGGCTATTTCGATCCGCAATTGGCGGAACTGCTGGCGGCTGTGGATTCAATTCTGCACGCGGGAGATGTAGGTTCCCGGACGGTGCTGGATGATCTGGGACGTATTGCAGACCTGCGGGTCGTCCGGGGAAATGTTGACTCGGCGGAGTTGAGCCTGCCGCCATCTTTGAAAGTGCGGTTTGAGAACGTTCAGATTGAGATGCAACACCAACTGCCAATTCCCCAGGACGAACTTGAACAATGGGAAGATGGTTCGGAGCTTGAGAAAAAGAATCCAGGCCGGCTCGCACAATTCCTCGAAAGCTTTGACCCTGAAACGAGGATTGTTGTTTTCGGACACAGCCATTCTCCCTGTCTTCTGACGCTGGGGCACAAGCTGTTTTTCAATCCGGGCAGTTCGGGGAAGAAGCGGTTTTCTCTGCCGCGCTGCTTTGGGCTAATGGAAATCTTTCCTCGCGGCGTCCGTGGGTCGATAATAGGATTAGAGGGGCAGGATGGCCTGCCAGGTAACGTGTGGCTGCCTCTCGGAGAATAAGCTTATGTCAAAGCTGAAAAAGGTGAAACGGATCCTCGAAGTGACGGCGACCATCATAGCTGTGGCGATTGTGATTATTGAAAAGGTTGAAAAGGCATCGTCATGAACGGCGTGTGTCCTGCTGAAAAAAAGCGCCGTTCGTTAAACGTTGCCAGTACCTGATTCGCGGAGAAAATTGGCGGCCCGCCGAAGTCTTCCCACCGTTCGTTCCTGTCCCAGCACAATCATCACGTCAAACAATCCCGGCGCCACGGCCTGCCCGGTCAACGCGACGCGGGTTGCATTGATCAGCAATCCCGCCTTGACTTCGCTTTCCTCCGCAAGGTTTCTCAATGTTGTTTCGGTCGTCTCAACGTTGAATGAATCGAGCTGAGCAAGCCTTTCCGCCAGCTTGTGCAGGAGGGCGGACAGGGAAGGTGCCTTCCAGAATTTCTTGCAGGCTTCCGGGACGTAGTCGAAATCATCGGTAAAGAAAGCCCGACCACCATGGGAAAAATCCTTCACGGTTCGCATGCGGGGCTGGAGAAGAGCCACGGTTTTCTCGAACTCGGCGGGGGAAGCCGTAATCGTCGAATCGAGCCCGGACAACTTTAGTTCCTCTTCCACCAGTGGCGCCAGACGGTCCATGCTCAGCGCGCGAAGATACTGGCTGTTCATCCAGGCGAGCTTTTCGGGATCAAAGACTGCGTTCGACCGGGAGACGGTGGAAAGGTCAAACTGTTGCACCATGGATTCAAGAGAAAGGATTTCCTCGCCCCCCGGGGGCGTCCACCCCAGGAGCGCGAGGAAATTGACCAGGGCTTCCGGCAGGATTCCCTGGTCACGGTAAGCGCCCACGGAAGTTGCCCCATGCCGTTTGGAAAGCCGCTGTTTGTCCGGACCCAGAATCAGCGGGAGGTGCGCAAAAACGGGCAGGCTGGCGCCGGCGGCGCGATAGACCAGGATCTGCTTGGGGGTGTTGGAAAGATGATCGGCCCCGCGAACGACGTGCGTGATGCGCATGTCCACGTCGTCAGCCACAACGCTGAGATGATAGGTGGGCTGGCCGTCGGAGCGCAGCAGGACAAAGTCTTCGATTTCCTCGTTCTCAACCGTGACGCGTCCGAAAACCATGTCTTCAAAATCAGTTGCGCCGGTTTCGGGAACCCGGAAGCGGACAACGTGCGGAACGCCGTCGGCCAGCCGTTTTTGCCGTTCCGGTTCGGTAAGCTTCCGGCACGTCCCGTCGTATTTCCATGGACGGCCACCGGCTGCGAGAGACCGCTTGGCTTGGAGTTCTTCCGTTGTGCAGAAACACGGGTATGCGTGCCCAGCGCGTTCAAGTTCCGCCGCCATCGTGCAATAGTGGTCCAGCCGGTCGGATTGGTGGAAGGGTCCCTCGTCCCAGTTGAGTCCCAGCCACTCCATGCTTTCGAGGATGGCTGTGGTCAGTTCAGGCCTGGACCGGTCGGCATCGGTGTCCTCAATTCTCAGAATGAAGACGCCGTTCATGCGCCTGGCAAACAACCAGTTGTAAAGAGCGGTACGTGCTCCACCGACGTGCAGGTAACCGGTGGGTGAGGGGGCAAAGCGAACGCGAATTTCAGACATAGTTCAACCTGGTGTGGAAAAGAGCAATCATGATTTGGGGGCGGTCGCTGTGGCTCCGCTGAATCAGCCATCCTAAACGATCTTGCCCTGCAAGGTAAAGCCGAAGAGCCTTGCTTATGGCCGGGCAAACTTACTCGCAACGCCGAACCGCCCGGGGCTGTAAAGGTCCAATGCGTGAGACGGTGCGCCGGTCAGAATAAGTTCTGCGATCACTTTGGCCGTGATCGGGGCCAGCAGAATACCGTTGCGGAAATGGCCTGTGGCAAAGACCAGGTTCCGCAGTGTGCCAAGACCGAGAATGGGGAGATGGTCTTTGGTGTCGGGCCTCAACCCTGCCCAGGCACGCCGGAACTTGAAATCCTTTGCGATGGGTAGAATTCGCGTGATGCCCCGGATGATGGATTGCAATCCGCCAGCTGTGACCGCCTTTTCAAAGCTCCCCCACTTGGCTGTAGTGCCGGCCAGGGCGGTTTGAGCGGCGCGAGGGACAACGTAATTGATACCTGCGCGGACCACATAAGGTATTTCAGAGGGAGTTTCAAATTCGATCATCTCCCCGTGGCATGGCACGATTGGCAAAGAAAGTCCGAACGTCTCTGCCAGTTGTCCGGACCAGCATCCGGCCGCAAGGATAACCCGGCCGGCCGAAAGAGTGGTTTCCGCATTGGCTCCCTCCGGCAGCACGCAGACGCTTTCAATCTGATCGCCATGAACGTTGAAACCCATCACCGTGCAGTTCCACTGGTATGTTGCGCCCAAACGTTCTCCTGCTTTGATCAGGGCGCGAGTCAGCCGCTGGTTGTCAACCCAGTGATCGCCTGGAACAAAAAGGGCGAGTTCAATGCCGGGTGAAAGTCCCGGCAGCAGCTTGCCTATATTGTCACCCGCCAAACGCTCCAGCGGAAGGCCGCGCTGGGTCTGGGTCCGGTAAACGTGTTCCAGCTCTTCGCATTCCTCCCCAGTGATGGCGGCGAGCACGGCGCCGTCTTTTCGGTAGTGGACGCTTTCTTCCGACAGTTCTTCCACTTCGGCCGCAAATTCCGGATACAAGTCACGGCTGGTTGCACAGAGCTCAGAAAAAGGTTCCGGTTCAATCATCTCGCCTTGGGGTGCGATCATGCCGGCTGCAGCTCCACTCGCTTCAGAGCATGGCTGGCTACGGTCAATCACCGTCACGCTTAATCCGCTCCTTGCCAGCCGAAGCGCGATCGCGCTTCCGATAATTCCGCCTCCCACGATAAGAACATCTGCTTTTTTTGATGAATCAAGAGAGTGTGACATTTGAATTATGGATCCTCCATTTCGCCACCCGTGCCGGGAGTTACAGGCTACCTGATTTCAGAAGGCAGGAGAGTCAATAAGAATATAACTTTCCACTGTAGATGTGTCACAGTTCAAAAAGCAACTGAACAAGGAGAATATTGAGGCGTTCCGGAGCCCGATGATGGAGGTCTGAGGTCGCGGAGAAGTCAATAAGTAACTTAAATACAACAGGTTGAGACTAGTGGCGGACCGCCCGCCTTTGTCTCCGTCTGCTTGTTCAGTCGCGGCATTTCACTTTTCCTTCGAAATGCCTTTATGCCACCATGGAGTGTTGAAGGGGCGGAGCCATTTTTGCCGGCCCGGCCTTATGATTTTTCCACGGCGGAGTTGCCCCTGGCGGAATCCGATGGCTATTAACACCATCATTTTTGATTTTGACGGCACCCTGGCCTCGTCTCTGGAGGGCATCCACGACTGTTTTCAGGAGGCCTTGTCAAGATTCGGGTACGCCAAGCCCACCGCCGACGAGGTTCGCCTGACGGTCGGTCTGACGCTCGAAGACTCGGTCCGAATCCTTACCAAGAACCAATGCGACGGCCCTCAGCTTGAAAAAGTGGTCGATTGTTACCGGGCGCTTTACACAGAGAAGGGCAGGGCGATGGCGACGCTGTTTCCGGGGGCGAAAGCGGCCCTGCTGTCCATCAGGAAGATGGGCTTACGGATTGTGCTGGTCAGCAACAAGAGTCACAGAGGCCTTTGCCATTTGGCGGAACATCTCGGCATCGCTGCTGATGTCGACGCGATGCATGGCGTTGAGAATGGATCGTTCCGCAAGCCGGACGCGCGCCTCTACACCGAAACCATCGCACCGCAGTTGCCCGAGCCTCGCGGTCACCGGGTTCTTATGGTGGGGGATGCCGAGTCTGACCTCCTGTTTGCGAAGAACGCCGGCCTGCGGTCGTGCTGGGCTTCTTACGGATATGGCGATCAGGCCGCCTGCAAAGGACTGGGGCCGGAATTCATCCTGACGGACATCGCGGAACTCCCCGGTCTGCTTCAATCCATCAGCGGTTAACACACAGGCGTTGCCCATCCGTGCTTCATGGTTTGTGGCGCCCGAAAGAATTTATTAAACGGAAGGGCATGCCGGGATATACTTTCGCCCAACCGAACTCGACAATTCAGATTCTGGTCATCATCGTCGGGAGCAGGGATTCCCGGGAAATCTTACAGCGAGGCGAAACATGGAAAAGCAAAGAGAGCACCAGGACTTTGGCATCAGCAGGCGATCTCTTGGTCTGAGCGCGCTGGCGGGCGGAGCCTCGATTGCTCTCGGCATGGCCAGCGTGGCTCGCGGGGAGACCGGCGGCACCGGGGCGCTGCTGGACGCTCGCAAGGCTGGAGCAAAGGGCGACGGAAAGGCTGACGACACCAAAGCCATCCAGCGCGCCGTGGACACCGCTGCGCGGCACGGAGGCGCCGTCTTTTTCCCTCCGGGAACCTACCTCAGCAGCGAAATACAGCTGCGGCCGGGCGTTGCGCTTGTGGGCGTTCCATCGTGGAACTACCATACGGGTGGTGGAACAACCCTCAAATTGATTGACTCGAAGGCTTCCTGCCTTCTCAACATTACCGGTGCTGCGGGAGCCACGATCGACGGGCTTGCGCTCGATGGAGGCGACCTGGGAAAAGGCATCCACGGGATTTTTCTGAACAAGCCTGATTATGGCCGGCATGAGGATTGCTTTCGGGTTGAGCGCTGCCAGGTGCTGCGCTTCACCGGCGATGGCCTGAACCTGACCCGAGCCTGGTGCTTTTCGGTACGGCATTCCATGCTGGCATACAATCATGGCGACGGCTTGCGCTTGCGTGGCTGGGATGGATTCCTGATTGACAACTGGTTTTCAGGCAACCGGCGGGCGGGCTTTGCCGCACGCGAAGAAAATGCTTCTGTCACCATGACCGCCAACCGCATCGAATGGAACCAGGAGGGGAACATCCTCATCTTTGGAGGGAACGGCTACAACATCACCGGGAATTACCTCGACCGGGCCGGAACCTCCGGAATCGCGCTCCTTGCGAGAAGTAAGGGCCGCTTTTGTCAGCAGATGACCCTTACCGGAAATTATGTGTACCGTAGCGGCAAAAGTGCCGTGCCCAAGACTCACGAGTCGAGCCAGATTCGAATTGCCGGCGGGCAGGGGATTACTTGCGTGGGGAACGCCGTGCATGTTGGGCGCGACGATGGAGGGAGGGGAAAATGGTCACCTTCCTACGGCATTGTGTATGGGAATCTCACAAACTGCGTGGTTGCCAATAACGTCCTGCACGAAGGCGCGACGGTGCAGCCCATGGTTGACCTGGGCGGGCATGGAGAAGGCGCCATTGTTCGTGACAATCCTGGAAGCGTGTTCAAGGCTCACGGCTAGACGATGGTCCAGGAACGGGCATGGTTCCATTGTCCTTACCTGCAGCGCAAACCCAATTTGCCATTACGCTCTGTGCGGGCTCAGGTGGAACTGGAGCCTTCCGCAAGCAAAGTGCTTGGGCCGGAATTCATCCTTCCGGACATCGCGCAATTGCCCGGTGTGATTCGCTCCAATCATTCTTCTGAGTGAGAACTTAGCCGACCTTTCCGGGAACTGCCTGGGCACGAGTTTCCGGCCCGAAAACGTTTTGTCTCAGGCGGCTGCGGGCGTTTTTTCTCTGTCCATATTTCGGATTGACAACCCGTAATTAACGTAGCAATATGGGGTTCAACAAGGACTACAGAAAATGGTCAGCATGCCCCGGCCTGTAGTAATCGGCCGGGTTCAAGGGTGGGGCAGCCACGGAAGGCAAGCGCGATGGTGGGCTGTACCGTGCCGAGCGGTGACTGTTCAATCCAGGTTTTGAGCGGCGGGGCCAGGGGTTACAAACTGACAGCAATGACTTGCTCCAGGGGCAAACCAGAAGATCAAGTGTAAGTTTTCGTCGGCCAGAACGGGGATAAATTCCCAAATCTCTTGAGGAGGGGAACTTCAATGAAAATTCTGAAATTCATCAGTACCGTTGCAGTTATCCTGTCGACTGCAACATTGTTTTACCTGGCTGTGCCGAAAGGCGCGCAGGCAGCCGGCACCGAGCCCTGCCACGCGGGGTCCACGGCAAACAGCTGTGTGGTAACCATTACACCAAGCGATCAAACGAATGGAACACCCACGGTCGATCCTGAAAACCAGCATATTTATCGGAATAAGAATCAGACGGTGGAGTGGAAATGTCCAAAAGCGGGTTGCACTTTTAATGTGACCTTCACTGAGACGGGAAAACCGTTCCATGACCGCGTTTTTGACAACAGCCATGCGGCGTCCGGCCATATAACTGGTCCGCCCGCTCATTACAAATATACCGTAATCGTGAACGGCACCCAGATTAAAGACCCCATGATCATCGTTCACTGAGCGAAGAAACCTGAAGGCCAGGGTGGGCGCAGTATGACATGGTTCTCCCGCCCTGGTTCCGGCCTTCGACGTGTGGCGCAGAGACGGTTTCCGCTTCTGCGATCAGCGAAGCTGAACGCCCCGAAGAAACTCGCCTTGACGGGACGCGGGTGGCGCATACGTCGCGGTGTTTGCGATGTATGCGACCTGTCTTTCACAACACTAAGCGCCATCCTGGCGTCACTGATGTAGAATGGCGCGATGCCCCGGCAGAAACATGACGACTGCGAGAAAAGCCTGATCGCATACATGCCAAAATGCGGCACGTATGCGCCACCCGCGGACGACTGCGCTGCTCGCTCAGGACTTGCTGATACTTCTCAGGACGCAGGAAGCTGGGAGTCTGGCACTGCCTGCCGGGACGGATAATCGCGACCGGTTGAAGGCGTCGCAAGGCGCTGCTTCAAATAGTCACTCACTAACTCACGAACCTCGGCCGTTGTCAGGGGTTTCTGGACATACTCGTAAGCGCCCAGGTCCAACGCCTCGATGCAGCAGTCAGCATCCACGGCTCGAGTCAACACCAGCACAGGCACATGGCGGTCAGCCTCGACGGCGCGACTCAGAACCGATCGTCCCTCAAAACTCGTGCTTCCCTGGTCAACCATGACCAGATCGAACCGTTCGTGCCCAAGCAGCTCCACAGCCAGGGCGTAGGAGTCGACTTTCCGAACCCCATATCCGAGGTACTGCAGGATCTCTGCGTAATAATCCAGGTCGTTAACCTCTTCGTCGACCAGGAGCAGCCTGAGCTGCTTTTCATCCAGAGAAGCCTGCCCCGCGATATCATCCATCAGTCTCTTCGCCATAGCTTCCTCCTACACTAGAGATAACCCATGCGCCTGACTCCGGGAACAAGTCGCTCACCGTCATCGTCATACCACATTCTTTCTGCCAATGAGCTTGAAGGGGATTGCCGCCCTGGCATTGGCCTGATCATTGCACTCCTGCCCCGTATCGCTCCGAAGGCGCAAATGGAAATACCTGGAAATCATTCCATCAAACACCGTACTGAAGTGATTGGCCGGTAGTATCAACCATGGATCAATTGCGTGTCTGTTCAATATTGCTCATAGCTTTGTTAAAAATTGCTCATCAGCCAATGCAAAGCATTGAGCGCTCGGGACTTCTCATGTGCCGGCGGCGGAGGTTCGCGGTTCTTCGGGGCTACGCAGACACTACAAGGCAAGCGTTTGCGCCAGGCGCGATCCGGGCTATAGGACCTTGATCCCGGGACCGTTGTCTTGTCCCCACACTTTCCCCGTCTTCACGCGCTCAGCCATCTCCTCGACGTGCCCGAGCCGGCGCAGAAAATTCCCCGTACCGTTCACGATGCAGGCCCCGTCGATGCCCATCCGGTACCGCGGGAGGTAGGCTTTATCATATTCGGTGGGATCAAGTTCGGGGTGGATCGGCGGCTGGTTCATAGTTTCCTCTCCCGCCACAGGGTCTTCTGGCGGACGGCCCTTCACCCTCCAATCCGGGTCGTCCCGGGCCCCACCGGGGTATTTAATGGATTGCTGGTCTTGAATGGCGTAATACGGCGTGTGAAACCGTTTGGCCAGGGGTATGTATTTGCTGTGGTCCCATGCCTCAACGCAAACGAAGTCGAGCGTACGGCTGGCAAGCCACGCCTCCAGGTCAATCTTCTGATATTCGCGGAGGGCCCCCTGGTATCCATCAACCACGCTCGCACTCAAGGCGAGTTTCCGATTCTTTCTTGAAGCAACAGCGTCCAGGCGGCGGCGCACTTCTCGGATGAAGTTCGTGAGGACGCTATAAGGGTGAGAAGCCGGGCCCACATAGGGCGGATGGCGCGTAAAGTCAAG
>Ga0102953_1002570_pt1 | contig 10617 bp, 9 predicted proteins | sample SalPon2A_C_D2_MG_FD_78509 | JGI IMG/M metagenome (GOLD analysis project Ga0102953, IMG submission 78509) | Soil microbial communities from South San Francisco under conditions of wetland restoration - Salt Pond MetaG R2A_C_D2_MG | ecosystem: Environmental > Terrestrial > Soil > Wetlands | place... | reverse complement strand
GGAAACTGTTTCTACATACGAGGGAGGAGCACACCCAAACACTAATTTCAATTTTAATAATTTTGATTTGCACAACGGAAGCGAAATAAAATTAAGTGATGTATTCAAAGGTAATTATGATGCTGTGTTAACAAAAATTGCTGAAAAAAAGTTTAGAAAACTTTATAAAATACCGGCAAATGAAAACCTGGAGAAAGCCGGGTTCTATTTTCCAAACGGTGTTTTTAAGTTGGACGATAATTATTCCTTCAGCGGATATGCGGTAACTTTTCAGTTCAATCCTTATGAGGTAGGGGCATATGCTTTTGGCGCACCCGAGATGACAATTCCATACTCTGAAATAAAAAACATAATAAAGCCTGACGGATTGCTCGGAAAATTTATTAACTAATTATTGTATTTATTATGTGGAACAAATCTTCTGATAATTTTTTTACCTCTGAAAACCTGAACAGGCTTACAGAAAAAAGGAATGATGAGAACTGGATAAAAGAGAAATTAGAAAATCCGGACACTTTGTTTATTCCACTCTGGCAGGAAAAAAACCTGGTTAACCTTTCTTCTGATCCACAAATTGGTTTTTTGAAAAAAGAATTGTTGCTAAAGTATTTACCTGCTGATAACCTGCCAACGCTAATTGGCGAATTAAATGGAAAAATTTATTTTTCACTTTCTCTTGACAATTCAACCCCTGGGATAGAAGAAGCATTTTCAGGTTTTGGCAGCTTTGTTCCGATCAGAAAATATGCTGCGCTTCTAGACAAAGATGAAGCGGCCCTGCTTTCTTATGCTAAAGCTCTGAACAATTGGCAGTCTCGCCATCTTTTTTGCGGAAAGTGTGGAAGCAAAACACAACTTTCATATACAGGGCACAGAATGGACTGCTCAAATCCGGATTGCAGCCACCAGAGTTTTCCGCGTACAGATCCTGCAATAATTACACTAATCTATAGAGATGACAAATGCCTGCTTGTTCGTCAGTCTAAGTGGCGGCCTGGCCAATATGCCCTTGTAGCGGGATTCGTTGAACCGGGTGAAAGCCTTGAATCGGCTGTAGCTAGAGAAACCTACGAAGAAACCGGTATAGAGCTGGACGAAATCACATATTTTTCCACACAACCCTGGCCATTTCCGGGATCAATTATGCTGGGATTTTTTGCCAAAGCCACAACTGAAGAAATTATTTTTCACGATGATGAACTTGAAGATGCAAAGTGGATGACACGGGAAAATATTATAGAAGAATTAAAAAATAAAACTCTTAGAAATCCCACAAGCTATTCTATTGCATACAGACTCCTTGAAACATGGTTCAATAAAGAAAGCGACGAAAAACTTACTGAAATAATTTCACGAATAAACAACTAACTTGTAGATATCGCCATTCTGATTTTAGATCAGAATCAACTTACATTTTCCATTTTTATTTTTGAGGCAAAAATGATCTCCCGCAAAAAATTTATTTTAAGTTCAGCACTAGCATCCGCAGCGGCTATGTTTGGTATACGTCCGGGGTTCTCTAAAACTGAAAACACTCCTTCAATTAAATTGTATCCTCGCAGGAAACCAGTAGTGATTTCCACCTGGAATCACGGTATGGCTGCTAACTCTGCTGCCTGGAAAATTTTGAGTAAAAACGGAAGAGCACTGGACGCAGTGGAAAAAGGTGTGAGGGTAACAGAATCCGATCCTAAAATTACTAGCGTTGGATACGGAGGACTACCGGACAGAGACGGGCATGTTACTCTGGACGCTTGCATAATGGATGAAAACTTAAACGGCGGTTCCGTGGGATGCATTGAACATATAATGAATCCTATTTCGGTAGCAAGGCTTGTTATGGAAAAAACACCACACGTTATGTTGGTCGGTGAAGGTGCTTTACAATTCGCACTGCAGAACGGCTTCAAAAAAGAAAATCTTTTAACAGAAGGATCAAGGAAGGCATGGGAGAACTGGAAAAATAAAAACAACTACATTCCTGTTGGTGAGGAAAATCACGATACAATCGGTATGGTTGCGCTTGACAGTAAGGGTAATCTTTCCGGTGCCTGCACAACCAGCGGGCTTGCCTATAAAATTCACGGACGTGTGGGTGATTCCCCGATTTTAGGTGCGGGGCTTTATGTAGATAACGAAGTAGGCGGCGCCGCTTCTACCGGGGTGGGTGAAGCCGTAATGCGAACTTGCGGATCTTATCTTGTAGTTGAATTAATGCGCGCCGGTAAAACTCCTGATGAGGCCTGCAAAATGGCGGTCGAAAGAATTATGGCGAAGAACATGAAATATAACGACCTTCAGGTCGGGTTTATTGCGTTAAATAAAAATGGTGAAGTTGGTGGATACGCGATTAAAAAAGGATTTCAATACGCACTTTACGCTAACGGAGAAAATAAATTAATTGACGTTAAATATTATGAAGGTTAAGAAATAAAAAAGGGCGCCTGTATGGCCGCTTTATATTATAATAATAATTGGGAATCTTTAATATTTCCTGTATAAATATTACTTGCTCATCTGATAGGTTGCCTTATCGTTCACATCATTTCCTCACACACTTTAATAAATCTCTTTAGTTTTATTAAATGAAATATATACATGAAAAATTAAGGACTATTCAGGTTATGTAGATTTGTTATTTATATATGCTTTAATTTATTTTTTTAAGATAGGTCCCCGCAATTTTACTGCTTCGTACCGGAAAATCACCCGTATTACTTAACAATATATATGAGAAGTCATAGTCAGGGAAAAACTGAAGTACAGCTCTGTATCCACGAAGTACTCCTATTGCAGCATAAGATGTAAGTTCTTCAACTTCCGGCGTTTTGCTGCCAAAAGTCTCATCAAACCATCCCATTGCCATGTAGGATTTTTGCCCCGAAAGGGTAAAGGGCGGTCTTAATACCATCTCTAACATTTGCGGTTTCAGTACTTTGTTTGAACGAAGTGCAAGCAGCCATTTTTCCATATCTAGAAGATTTATATAAATTCCCCCCGAACCGGTTGTTGTTATCCCGTTATAGTCATCCTTAAAAAACTCTCCATTCTCTTTACTATAACCAACTGCACGATTTTGAACCCCCGGTTTGGTATCGTCATATACAATAGTGGATGTCATTCCAAGAGGTATTAAAAAAGTTTTTTTAAGAAAATCTGCATACGACATTCCTGAAATTTTTTCAATGGTTTTTGCCAGCAGAACATATGCTGTATTGCTGTATGAATAATCTGTCCCCGGTTCAAATAAAAGACTATCTATTTTTTCTGCAAATTCTACCACATCATCATTAGAAAGCAATTTCACATTTTCTCCCATAACATCGTAATGGTCGGGTAGCCCGGAAGTGTGATTAAGCAGATTAAAAATTCTGATATCTTTTGTACAGGATGGCAGATTGGGAAAATATTTTGAAATTTTGTCCTGGAGTTTCAGTTGGCCTGTCTTTTTAAGTTTTAAAATTGCTGCAGAAGTAAATGTCTTTCCAATCGAAGCCGTATAAAACATAGTTTTTTCCGTTATTGGTCTCCCTTTTCCCATTGATTCTACCCCGTAACATTTTTGTAATAAAATTTTATCGCCGTGAAGAACTGCAATTGCAAAGCCGGGCTCCTTGGAATTACTTACAGAATCAAGGTATGAAGCAAGCTCACTGGAATTATCCTCAAAACGGAACTGCGGTCTGGGCCTGAGTTGTGCTTTCAAAGGTAAGGCAAAAACAGCAACTAGAAAAATTAATGTGACCCGGTTTTTTATATTCATTATATCTCTGATATATTAATGATTTATATCAAATGTGGAATTATCTTTCATATTTTTTCCCCAGACTTTTTTATAAAGTTCTTTTGTCTTTTTTAAAAGTTCGTCTGATTGCTTTTCCCCGTTAATTATTAATTCACTATTAGAAAATTTCATGCTGAATTTTTCGCCCCTGGTAATTATCCTTTTTCTATCAGCTCCTCCGTTAAATCCCTGATAAACGATTCATTCTTTACTTTCAGCTCATTCGACCTTTCTTTAATCTCCCTGTTTTGTTCCTGAGACTGCTTTTCCTTTATTCTCATTTTCTCCTCGGTCTGCTGCAGCTTTTTATTTTCTTTTTCTTGTTCAGTCCGCAGCTTTTGTAAATGCCACTGTTCTTTCTTAAGTCTTAGCAGGTCTGTTGAATCCGGTGCAATTACCGGCTTAGGCGCTTTTGGCGGAGCGGGCGGCAATTCAATATTGGTTCTTATTGGAGCGCTTTCGGGCACCGGGGGTTGTTCCGGTAATTCCGCCGGTAAAGGATTTGCCGGCGGCAGTAGGCTTAATGTTGGCGGCGGGTTTTTCGCTATTTCTGGCGGCGGCGGGACTTTGGGCTCCGCAAAATTTAGTGTGTCAAGCGTTGCCTGTACCATTTTCCTGTATTCCTGAATATTATTCGCTTTTATTTTTTTACCGTTAATGAATAACTCTTCTATTTTACCATTATTCATTTTCACTTTCATTTTGCCATTATTATAAGTGAACTTTCCGGATTTCCAGGTTGAATCAGCATTCATTGAATAATATTTATTTTGTATAATTCTCTCAGCAGGACTTAAAGAAGCGGATGCAAGAATTGTTGCACTCAATAATAAAAACGCAATAATTGTAAGAGAAATTATTTTTTCGGGAAATGATATTTCTTTTGGACTTCCCAGGATGAGCCTTTTTATTCTGCCTGTTAATGACCCGCTTCTTTTAATAGCAAGTGCAAATTGCCTGTTTCTCATTTTTACCTCCTCAAGATTTGCCAATGCTTTTGCAAATACTAAATTATCCCCGCAGATTGAAACGGCGATATCATCACAGCTGTTTTCTCTTTCGGTTCTGATTTTGTGCGAAATCCACCATGCTGCCGGATGATAGAATAATATTATTTCACCGGCTGACTGAAGAATATTTACCAAATAATCATTCCTGTAAATGTGCGCCAGTTCATGTGCAATAATTGCCTCAAGTTGTGATGCGGGCATACCAGTAAGCATTCCGACCGGCATCAGGATAACCGGTTTTAGATATCCGATAACAATTGGAATATTTATTTTACCTGATTCCAGAATTCGGACCGGCCTGGAAATATTTAATTTATAACGAAATGAATTTACCCTGTTCTGCCATTCAGCCGGAACGAAAGAAGTACCGGTATATTTTATTTGTCTCGTAAGATAAAGGCCTCCGAAAAACCGGAGCGTGAAAATTATAAAACCGGCAAACCATAACATTGTCAACAAAGAAATGTTTTCAACCAGAATATTTTTTATTTGCGCTGCTTCTTCAAATAAGGGCAAGTTTTGCTCTCCGGATTTATTCACCGGCAATACCTGTCTGCCTTCAACCGGATTTATGTTTGGTAACTCAGACCGCTGAGCACTTACGGTTGCTTCTTTATTATAAGTTGCAAGCTCCATTGAAAAGGTTATAAAGAATGAAACAACCATTAGTCCAAGCGCAATAACTGAAATTTTTGCTTTTAACGCGGAAGAACTTTTAACAAATGTGATAAATGCAAAAAGAAGCAACGCTGCCAAAGCACCCTGCCACAGTGAATGTATAATTGTCCATCCAAGAGAATAAATTATACTGTCGGGTAATATTTTATCAAGTAAAATCATTATTTCCCTCTTTCAATTTTATCGAGCAATTCTCTTATTTCCCTGATCTCTTCTTTAGACGTTTTCCTGTTCCCGAGTGCCTGCATTACAAGTTTGCCGGCCGATCCACCGAAAGCTGTTTCAAGAAACTGATCCAGCAGCACTTTTTGAGTCTCATTTTTTTTATATGCGATAGAATAAATATGACTTCTGCTTCCCTCGTCCCGCGTTACAAGATTTTTCCCGACCATTATCTGCATTAGTTTAAGCGTGGTGGTATACCCGACATTCTTTTTTTCGTTCATTTTATCGTTAATAAATCTTACAGTGCTGGGGCCGTGTTCCCAGAGTATCTGGAGTATTTCAAGTTCTGCTTCTGTCGGCTTGGGGCTCTTTATCTTTTTCATTTTCTATCCGGTGATTTACTAATAAATGATTTTATGTACGATAACTTTCGTAGATGAAAATATACGAAATCTTTCGTAGTGTCAAGGCAATTATACGAATCTTTTCGTATGTAGGCGGAATTAGTGTTGAACGGTCTTTAAACCTGACGGAAATAGCGGTTTCCGGTAATAAATTAAGTTTGTTAATTACATCCATCTTCTTAAATTTCCCCACATCTTTCCGTTAATTTATAATGTCCATATTTAAACAAAACATAAATCCCTGGAAGGGATTGAGAAATCTTCCCCACAATATGTGGGTGTTGTTCTGGGCAACACTAATAAACCGCGCCGGAACAATGGTTCTGCCGTTCCTTGCTTTGTATATGACAAAGCAATTCAACTACAGCGAATCTCAGGCGGGATTTGTTCTGGCGGTTTACGGAATTGGTGCCATGATGACCTCCCCTGTTATCGGGAAAGTATCTGATAAAGTGGGGTCGTTCAAAATAATGAAAATCTCGCTTTTACTTACCGGCTTTATGTTCTTTGTTTATCCCCATATCTCTAATTACTACCTGATACTTGTATTCACTTTTGCAATGGCTGTGATTAACGAAGCGTTCCGTCCGGCCAACCTCTCCCTGATTTCCGAGGTTGTTCCCGCGGTACAGAGAAGGACCGCGTTTGCTTTAAACAGGCTCGCAATAAATCTCGGGATGAGCATCGGTCCCGTTGTCGGCGGATTGCTTACACTTATTAATTTTTCGATTATTTTTTATGTGGATGGAATCACTTCTTTGATTGCTGTTGGATTCCTGATACTTGCCAAATGGGAAAAAATTGAAGATCAGGAACCCGCACATATAGCATCCGGCAGCGGTGAAGTAAAACACATTGGGGCATTAAAAGATAAACATCTTGTTTATTTTTTAATTGCTTTAATACCGCTCGTTATGGTTTTCTTTCAACATATGTCAACCATGCCTTTGTTTCTTGTTCACGATCTTGGAATGACCGCAGCCACATACGGCGCCCTGACAATAATTAATACCGGGCTGATTATTTTAATTGAGGTTCCGCTCAGCAATTACCTGACATCATGGAGCTTTAAAAAAAGCCTTACCGTAGGAGCAATTTTAACCGCTGTTGGTTTTGGAGGAATGGCCTTTGCTCACAGCATTCCGCTTCTGATAATTTCTATAAGCTTCTGGACATTCGGCGAGATGATAGTTTTCCCGGCCAGCGCCGCTTTCGTTTCTGAAATAGCACCGGCAAAAAAACGCGGCGAGTATATGGGCTTTTACCAGATGTCATTCAGCCTGTCTTTTATGGCGGGACCCTGGCTCGGCGCCCTTGTACTGGAAAATTATGGTTCCTTTAGCTTATGGAGCGGGGCATTCGTATTCTGTATAATTTCTGCTTTTATGATGCTCGGGCTAAATGAAAAGTCGCGTACTGCTCACTCAAATTAATCGCAGGCATTTTCCGGACTCTTTTGAAATATTTCATCCCTAACTTTTCAATAATTTTAACTTCATCGATCAACAGCCCAAAAAAATATTATTCTAAATCTATCATTGTTATTTACCGCTCATCAATCAAAACCGGCTTCCCATTAATTAGTCGCCTCCTTTACTGAACAAATTATCGGAACATTCGTCATAATAGTAGAACAAAAACACCCTGGAGGCTGTATGAAATTCAATAATAAAGTAATAGTGTTCACCGTCACGGCATCTTTAATAATGCTCGCGGCGTTCTCGCTGGGTTTCAATCCAGCACCGGCACCGGAGAGGTCCAATACACCCGTTGAGAAAAAAGACACAACAGTAAAAATTAAAAAATATTATTTCTCAACATGGGAGAATGGTGAAAAGGTTCACTGGAAAGCCGTTCTTCGAAATAGAGAAATTCAAAATTTATTCAAAAATGATGATAAGCTTTCCGGTAACGAAATAGATAAATATAAAGATATGGTTTTTGACCGTATCCATGAATCTCATTTTGATTTCGATTCATTCGATGCAGACATCCCCGACATCGATATCCATTTCGATTCTGAAAAATTTAACCGCCAGATGGAAAGGATGAAAGAAAATCTGAAGAACATGAAAATGCGGAAATTCGATTTTCAGTTCGACAAAGAAAAATTCAGCAAGCAAATGAAAAAGATGAGAGAAAACCTGAAGGAATTTAAAGATTGCGATTTCTTTGATGATGACGCATTCGAAAAATCAATGGAACAGGTCAGTAAAAATCTCGCCGATCTTCCTATTAATATACATGTAGATATCGACGCCGACGCAATCGCTAAAAGTATGGAGAATGTCCGCATACATATGAAGGACATAAAAATTGATATGAGCAATCTGCGCGAAAAAATGAAACAGTTGAAGGGTTTTTTAAAGGGTATGAGATCGGAACTGGTAAAGGACGGTTATCTCGATGATGAAGATGAGGATTTCGAGATGGAATTCACTAGGGATAAACTCGAAATAAACGGGAAAAGACTGCCGGACAACCTGTTTGAGAAATATAAAGAAATGTACAAAGAGCATTTCGGAAAAGAGATCAGCAACAAATTCCGCATTAATAATTAATCTTTCTCTCCCCCTCCTTAATAAGGAGGGGGCCGGGGGGAAGTTTATTCGCGCTTCAGAATAATCAATGAAAGATCGTCGCTTCTTGGAGCGTTCCCTGTAAAATATTCTACTTGTTGTGTAATTGCTTCCCCTAATTTATCGGCTGATCTGCTGTGGAACTTCTTAACAGTATTAATTAATCTTTGCTTTCCAAAAAACTGTCCCGCTTCACTTATCGCTTCGGTTACCCCATCAGAAAACACAATAAAACTTTCGCCCGGATTTAACTCAACTGATCTTTCGGTAAACGGAGAATCCTTTATTATGCCTATCGCGGCATCCCCCTTTTCGGTTTCTTCAATATTTTCTCCTCGCAAAATAAATGGGGGCAGGTGCCCGGCGTTAACATAATTTATTTTACCCGAGCCGGGTTCAATCTGTAAATATAACATTGAAGCGAAAAGACTTGGCAGGCTGTCGCGGTTAAATATTTTATTTACCTTACCCGCGAATTCAGAAAGAGTATCCTTATCGTTAGCAATTGCACGGATTGTTGATTGAAGTTTCGACATCATCAATGCAGCGCTTAATCCTTTACCGGCAACATCGGCCATAGTAAGACCGATTATTTTATCATTAATGTTAAGATAATCTACAAGATCTCCGCAAACCTCATTTGCAGGCCGTGAATAAAGCCAAACTTTCCAGCCCGGTATCTGTGGGTTTTCATCAGGCAGTAAAGCTTTCTGAACTTTTCTTCCGTCTTCCAGTTCTGTTTTTGCCAGCAGTTTGTCTTTAAGCTCAAGCATCAATACAAACAAAATTAAAAACGCCCCTAAAGAATTGTTATCGAACACAAGCGTACTGCCGTCGCTGTTATATGTGAACCTTCCCATAAGCACAAGTAATACTCCGGCAACCGTCAGCATCCGTCTTAGCGGTGTGAGGTGAAAGAACATACTTTTTATAATCCAGAACAGAACATGAAAAAATCCGCTGATGGAATTCATATTCTGGAGGCGTTCTTTCTTGTGCTCGTCTATATAAAAATTCTTGAGTTCCCGGAATTCCTTTTTCATCTCGCCGATAAAATCGGTCTGCCTGAAATCTTCCCTTAGGGTTTTGCCCAGGCGTGGATCCTTGTTTTTTTGCTTTTTATCTTCGCTCATCTTTTTCTACAATTTAGAGGTGTTGTTTAATCAGCGTCTCAATCTAACCATTTGTGAAATTATTTCCCTAATTAATTGATTTGAATGCCGGATTTTGATTTATAAACGCCTATTTGGCGATGATGAATGGTGCTTCTTAAAATCCCCCTGAATTTAACTTTTCCCCTCCACGGGAGGGGATTATCAAGCTATATTTTTCTTTCTGTAAAACGACCCTCTAATTATCTCCTCTTGGGAGGGGACAAAGGGGTGGGTTTTGTTCGCAATAAGTCTGCCAGCGAAGTTTGAGTGGAATTATTTCCCTAATTAATTGATTTGAAACAGGCTTTTTGATTTATAAATGGGGGTTTATGCTTGATGAATGGCGTATGTTAAAATTACTAGCCCCAGCATAGTGTGCGTTTAGATTCTTTACTTGCTATCATTTCTTTAGTGATAACAAATTAAGTTTATCAGGATAAATTAATTTGACTTTTTGCTATCAAAATGATATTATTATAATATCATTTTATAAGGGTAAGGAGAAATGGAAACTATAAGCGAAAAATCTGGCAAAAAGATAAGCGGCTTTGCCGCACTGGCACTTACATTCGTTTACCTGGCAATTACAGTATTTCTTTTTTATTTAGTGCCTCATCTGCACGAACCGGCAATTTTAATTTTCGCCATACCTATGGCACTGTTCACTATTTTCTGGAATTTCGGTTTTATGGTAATACAACCGAACGACTCGCGTGTACTGATTCTTTTCGGCAAGTACAACGGAACATCGGTAGATGACGGTTTCTTCTGGGTTAATCCTTTCACACAAAAAAGACACGTATCTCTGCGCATCAGGAATTTCAACAGTGATAAAATAAAAGT
>Ga0102953_1002569_pt1 | contig 10619 bp, 9 predicted proteins | sample SalPon2A_C_D2_MG_FD_78509 | JGI IMG/M metagenome (GOLD analysis project Ga0102953, IMG submission 78509) | Soil microbial communities from South San Francisco under conditions of wetland restoration - Salt Pond MetaG R2A_C_D2_MG | ecosystem: Environmental > Terrestrial > Soil > Wetlands | place... | reverse complement strand
TGTACGGGTTCACGAGTGACATTTGCTGTCTCCTTTTAAGGTCCCGGTTTGTAACTCCTTGTATCGGATCGTTTGTTAGGGTCTAACAAAACAACGTTTAGTTATAATTTATCATATTTACCTTCTTGCTGCTTGAAAAATCCAGACAGGATTAAATCATAAATCAAACATCGTACCAAAATGGTGTTTTTTCTTCCCAAACGCCTTGTCTATCCCGGCACAACAATGATAAGTATTCGTTTTTACATTATTTTTATTCTTGAAGCACCTCTTTGATTACCACCCGCTCGTCTGTTTCCCTCCTTTCGTTGCTGCGGCCCAGCTCCTTTTTTGCCCCTGGTTGCGTCGTTTTGCCAGCTTCTGGTAAGGCATCCTTCCCTCTGCCCCCTGATTGCCAGGTCCCAGACTTGAGACGGTCTCAGTCTTAATCTTGAGATAAAACATCGTTCTGTTAGAGGCTTGTAATAACTGTTTTGACCTACCTGGCAAGCTGCGAGGCGAGTGGATAACAGTGGTTTCTGCCAGAAAAAGCTCATAAAAAAGGCGTTTCATGTCCCTGGCACAAAGGTTGCTCATAGGTAGATATGTTCTAGAACAGTGTTGGAAATTTATCTCATCGAACAAATTGTTAACCCGCTATTGCGCACTAAGGAGGTGGTTGTTGGGAAGTATCGATTCGTAAACGAACCCGCACAGAGATGGTAACGGCAACGGCAATACATCATTTAAAAACAGGAGACGTTCTATGCAAGTCAATCATTCAAAAGCGCAGGTAATGGGTATCGATGCCGGTGGCACGATGACTGATACCTTTTTCGTGCGTGAAGACGGAAGATTCGCCGTCGGTAAGGCGCAAAGTAACCCCGGGGACGAATCCCTCGCTATCTTCAACTCCTCGCAGGATGCCCTTGCCCATTGGGGGCGAAATGTCGATCAGGTGTTTCCGGAGTTGGTGACCTGCGTCTACTCCGGTACTGCCATGCTCAATCGGGTGGTGCAACGCAAGGGGTTGGATGTCGGTCTGATCTGCAACAAGGGGTTCGAGCAGGTGCACTCCATGGGGCGTGCGCTTCAGAGCTATCTAGGTTATGCACTGGAGGAACGTATCCACCTTAACACGCATCGCTACGATGAACCGCTGGTGCCGTTGTCGCGAACCCGAGGCGTCACTGAGCGTACCGATGTGCAGGGCACGGTTGTTGTTCCCTTACGTGAAGATGAAGTCAGCCAGGCCACCCGCGAACTCGTCGAAGCCGGCTCGAAGGCCATAGTGGTTTGTCTGCTCCAATCTCACAAGAATGGAATCAGTGAAAAGCGCGCCCGCGACTTGTGTCGTGCTGAGCTCGTTAGACTCGGCGTGGATATCCCGGTTTTTGCCTCGGTCGATTACTACCCTTCGCGCAAGGAGAGCCATCGCACCAATACCACCGTTTTGGAAGCTTATGCCGCAGAGCCGTCGCGCCAGACCCTCAAGCAGGTCAGTGACCGTTTCAAGAAACATGGTGCAACCTTCGATCTGCGGGTGATGGCCACCCATGGCGGAACCATCTCGTGGAAGGCCAATGAGCTGGCGCGGACCATTGTCTCTGGTCCGATCGGTGGGGTTATAGGTTCCAAACTGCTCGGCGAAACCCTGGGCTATGAAAACATCGCCTGCTCGGATATCGGCGGAACCTCTTTTGATATGGCGCTGATCACCAAGGGCAACTTCTCCATCACCTCGGATCCGGACATGGCCCGCCTGGTGCTTTCGTTGCCACTGGTGGCCATGGATTCAGTCGGTGCGGGAGCCGGTAGTTTTGTGCGTATCGACCCCTACAGCGGTGGTATCAAGCTCGGTCCCGACAGCGCGGGCTATCGCGTCGGCACCTGCTGGCCGGAAAGCGGACTCGATACAGTGAGCGTGTCCGACTGCCACGTGGTGCTGGGTTATCTTAATCCGGATAACTTTCTGGGCGGCCTCATCACCCTCGACGTGGAGCGCGCGCGGCAACATATCAAGGAGCAAATCGCCGATCCGCTGGGGCTCTCGGTGGAGGACGCGGCTGCGGGTGTCATTGAGCTGCTAGACCAGCAATTGCGCGAGTACCTGCGATCCAACATCAGTGCCAAGGGCTACAGCCCGGCTGACTTCGTCTGTTTCTCCTATGGTGGTGCCGGACCAGTGCATACCTACGGTTATACCGAGGGTGCCGGTTTCAAGGATGTGATTGTTCCCGCCTGGGCCGCAGGGTTTTCGGCCTTTGGCTGCGCCTGCGCCGATTTTGAGTATCGCTATGACAAGAGTGTGGATGTCGCGGTCGCACAAGATGGTCGCGATGCGGAAAAAGTAGCGGCCTGTAACACCATCCAATCGGCTTGGCAGGAGCTTGCGGCCAAAGTCGTAGAGGAGTTTGAGATCAACGGCTTTAAGCCCGAGGACGTGATCCTTCAGCCCGGTTTCCGGATGCAGTACATGGGGCAGTTGAACGATCTGGAGATCACTTCACCGATCACCAATGCTGCGACTGCTCAGGATTGGGACCAGATCGTAAACGCCTACGAAAACACCTATGCGCGCGTCTATTCCGACTCCGCATGTTCGCCGGAACTCGGGTTTTCGGTGACGGGTGCGATCATGCGCGGTCACGTCCCGGTGCAAAAACCCACGCTACCCGAAGATCCGATGGAAGGCCCCATCCCGCCGCAGGACGCCCATCTTGGCCACCGTCAATTCTATCGCCACAAAAAATGGGTCGACGCCCCGATCTGGAAAATGGAGGCTCTAAAACCCGGGAACGAGATCACCGGTCCGGCGATTATCGAATCGGATGCCACTACGTTTGTTGTCCCCGATGGTTTTGCCACGCATCTTGACAAACATCGTCTTTTTCATCTCAGAGAACTGAAATAAGGAGCTTTGCTATGAAGACCAACTTGGATTTGAAGACCATAGGCGAATATGGCTTCGCCAATCTGCTCGGCAACGGGCAGACCCTCAAGCAGTTTCGCGACGATATTATTGCACGCACCGAGGAGACCGGCCACTACAACGGCCTCAAGCGGCTTGAACTGCATGAGACCGATCCGATTCGTTACGAAAAATTATTCTCAAAGCTGCGCGGTGGCTTAGTCCATTCACGCGAAACCGCAAAGAAGATCGCCGCCAGTCCTATCGTAGAGCAGGAAGGTGAACTCTGCTTTACCCTCTATAACGCCGCTGGAGACTGCGTCCTGACCTCGACCGGGATTATCATCCACGTCGGCACCATGGGGGCAGCGATCAAGTACATGATCGAGAACAACTGGGAGGCCAATCCCGGCATCAACCCCGGGGATATGTTCACCAACAACGATTGCTCTATCGGTAATGTCCATCCGTGCGATATCGCCACCATCGTGCCGATCTTTGTGCAGGGCAAATTGATCGGTTGGGTTGGAGGTGTGACCCACGTCATCGATACCGGGGCGGTTACGCCGGGTTCCATGTCGACCGGCCAGACCCAGCGCTTCGGTGATGGCTACATGATCACCTGCCGCAAGACCGGGGTTAACGATGAGCCGCTGCGGGACTGGCTGCACGAAAGTCAGCGCTCCGTCCGGACGCCCAAGTACTGGATTCTCGACGAGAAGACGCGCATTGCGGGCTGCCACATGATTCGTGATCTTGTCGAGGAGGTGATCGCGGAGGAGGGTCTGGAAGCGTATGAAAAGTTTGCCTATGAGGTGATCGAGGAAGGGCGTCGCGGCTTGCTGAGCCGGACCAAGGCGATGACAATGCCCGGTAAGTACCGCAAGGTGGCGTTCGTCGATGTGCCCTACAACCATCCCGACGTGCAGACCCCAAATGCCTTTGCCAAGCTCGATACCATCATGCACCAGCCGGTTGAGATGAATATCAAAAACGACGGCACGTTGCGGCTCGACTTTGAAGGCGCGAGCCGCTGGGGCTGGCATAGCTATAATGCGCACCAGGTGGCATTCACCAGTGGTATCTGGGTCATGATGACCCAGACTCTTATCCCGACGCAGCGCATCAACGACGGTGCCTACTACGCGACGGAGTTTCACCTGCCCAAAGGAAGCTGGATGAACCCGGACGACCGGCGGACCGGCCATGCTTATGCCTGGCACTTCCTGGTTTCCGGCTGGAGCGCTTTGTGGCGGGGGCTGTCCCAGGCCTATTACAGCCGAGGTTATCTGGAGGAGGTCAATGCCGGCAATGCCAATACCTCCAATTGGTTGCAGGGTGGCGGTATCAATCAGGACGGCGAAATCCACGCCGTCAATAGCTTCGAGGCGAGTTCCTGTGGCACCGGCGCTGGCGCGATCAAGGATGGTCTCAACCATGCCGCCGCGATCTGGAACCCCGAAGGGGACATGGGTGACATCGAGATCTGGGAGATGGCAGAACCGCTGCTCTATATGGGGCGCAACGTCAAGAGCAACTCAGGCGGTTATGGCAAATACCGAGGTGGTTGTGGTTTCGAGACCCTGCGCATGGTGTGGAATGCCCAGGACTGGACCATGTTTTTCATGGGCAATGGCTACATGAATAGCGATTGGGGTTTGATGGGTGGCTACCCCTCCGCAACCGGCTATCGCTTTGAAGCCCACAATACCGGGATCAAGGAACGTATCGCCAATGGGGATAGTCTGCCGTTGGGGGCTGATATCAACCCGTCCGCACCGGAATACGAACAGCATCTCAACAGCGGGGCTAAGGTTAAGCGCGACAACCAGTGCATGACCACCGAAGATTGCTATGAAAACCACGATCTCTATCTCAACTATCTGCGTGGTGGTCCTGGATTCGGCGACCCTCTTGATCGTGAGCCTGAGGCGATCGCAAAGGACCTTAACAACAGTTGGCTGTTGCCGGAATATGCGAGCAAGGTCTATGGCGCGGTTATCGCGCAAGACGCTAAAGGGGTGTGGACGGTGGATGCGCAACAAACCAGCGTGCGACGTACTGAAATTCGCCAGGAACGTCTGGAGCGTTCCCTCCCTACCCGCGAATGGATGAAGGAAGAGCGTGAACGTGTCATCACCAAGAGCGCCAGTCCGCAGGTTCAGCAAATGTTTGCCACGAGTTTCGAGCTTTCACAAAAATTCCTGTCTGAATTCAAGACATTCTGGGATTTGCCCGAAGACTGGAATCTGACCGAGGACGAGCTCGAATTACCGAGCTATGGTTCGAAATTCCGTGAGGACCTGTCCGAGCTTCCAGACGTTCATACGGTGGTGCTGGTGGAAGAATAAAACCAATGATCTCTCCACCGGTTCAGCCGGTAGGGAAGAAATATAAGGAGAACGACTATGTCGACCTATACCAAACAACAGGTCAAAAACCTAACTGAAGGGACTCTCGACTGGGACACCACCATGCGCATGCTTTCCATGCCCAAGGATGCTGCCCGCTTCAGTCTTAGCCTGGAGGTTTTGCAGGCCAAGGTCCCCTGGAAAGATAAGATCGTGTTGCCTTTGGGGCCACATCTTTTCATTGCCCAGGTCGCAAAAAGCAAGCAATGGGTGACCAAGTGCGAATGTGGTTACGAGTTTGGTGATTATCGGGAGAACTGGAAACTGAACGCCGCAGTTTATGTAAGGGACACCGAAGAGGAGATGACCGAGGTCTATCCTTTGCTCATGGCACCCGACACCAACTGGCAGGTTTACCGTGAGTATTACTGTCCCAAATGCGGGGTGATGCACGATGTCGAGGCCCCAACACCCTGGTATCCGGTGATACATGATTTTGAGCCGGATGTCGAGACCTTCTACAAGGAGTGGGTCAACCTTCCCGTGCCAGAGCACGCCGACTAGACCTGTTTGGGTCGGGCAGAAATGCCCGGCCCATGCTTAACGAGGATGCTCGCCCATCGCGACCGGCGAGCGCAGCACAATGCCACCTCCCAAAATAGGAGACGTACGATGAAAACACTGGTTTTTCGCGGCCCCAACGATATCCGGATCGAAGAGGTTGGCTCTGAAGGTCTTAACATAATGGTGTAAGGAGAAGAGCATGAAAGTCTCAACTTCAATCGAAGCGGCTATCAAAGATATCCCCGACGGTGCAACGATTCTGGTCGGTGGTTTCGGGTTGGTCGGTATCCCCGAAAAGTTGATCGAAGGGTTACTGTGTCAGGGGACCAAGAATCTAACCATCATCTCCAACAATTGCGGGATCGACGACTATGCTCTCGGCACCCTGTTGGCGACCCGGCAGATTCGGAAGATGATCGCCTCCTACGTGGGGGAGAACCGGGAATTCGAACGGCAATTCCTGGACGGAGAACTGGAACTGGAACTGGTCCCCCAAGGGACGCTGGCGGAGCGGATCCGGGCCGGCGGCGCGGGCATTCCGGCCTTCTTTACCCCGGCAGGCGGCGGAACCGAGCTGACCGCCGGAAAGGAAGTGCGGACCTACAACGGCAAGGAGTACGTTCTCGAAACCGGCCTGACAGCCGACTTTGCCTTGATCAAGGCTTGGCGGGGGGACCGGTCGGGGAATCTCATCTACAACAAGACCGCGCGGAACTTCAATCCGATGATGGCCACGGCCGGCAAGGTGACGATTGCCGAGGTCGAAGAGATGCTGGAAACCGGAGACCTGGATCCCAACTTCATCCACACGCCGGGAATTTACGTGCAACGGGTCATCCAATGCGAAAATTATGACAAGAAAATCGAGCGAAGAACGGTACGGGCCTAGGGAGGATCAAGTTATGGCTTTGACAAGAGAGCAGGTTGCGCAACGCGCAGCGCAGGAGATCGAAGACGGCTTCTACGTCAACCTGGGTATCGGTATCCCTACGCTCATCCCCAACTTCATCCCCGCGGGGAAGCGGGTGGTGCTGCAATCGGAGAACGGACTGCTGGGTATCGGCCCCTATCCGCCAGATACCGCAGTCGACCCGGAACTGATCAATGCTGGCAAGGAAACGATCACCATGATCCCCGGCGCCAGCATCTTCAGTAGTGCGGAATCGTTCGCCATGATTCGCGGCGGCCATATCGACTTGGCCATCCTGGGGGGGATGGAAGTGTCGGAACACGGGGACCTTGCCAACTGGGTAATCCCCGGCAAGATGGTGAAGGGCCCCGGTGGTGCCATGGACCTGGTCCATGGAACAAAGCGGCTCATTGTGATCATGGACCACTGCAACAAGAACGGAGAACCCAAGATTGCCAAGCAGTGCTCTCTCCCCATCACGGGGAAAGGGGTGGTAAACCGCGTCATTACGGATATGGCGGTCATCGATGTCACGAGCCAGGGGTTGGTTCTGAAAGAGGTCGCCCCCGGCGTGTCGCTGGGTGAGGTGCTGCAGGCCACCGGTGCGGAATTGACGATCGATCCAAGGTTTAGACTCATCAAAGTCTAGGGCGTGCTTTGATCCCGATTAAGTCCAAGGTGGCGCCCCTTTAGGCTGTTTTTTGATAGGAGAGAAACCCAATGCGCAGTGTATCGGTCATCGGTATCGGTGAAACCAAGATGGGAAGGTTTTCGGAAAGGTCGCTTCGGGACTTGATTCTGGAGGCGGGTGAAGCAGCCGTCCAGGATGCCGGAATCGAAAGAAGCGAGATCCAAGCGCTTTTCATGAGCAACTTCAACGCCCAGTACCTCTGCGGCCAGGGACACATTGGGCCGCTCGCCGCTGAAGTCCTGGGATTGGGAAACGCACCGACCCTCAGGATGGAAGGGGCCTGTGCCTCGGGGAGTCTCGCCTTTCGTCAAGCCCTGATCGCCGTGGCCTCCGGCCTGTACGACCTGGTGCTGGTCGGTGGGGTGGAGAAGATGACCCACCGTTCGACTGAAGCCGTCACGGAGGGGATCGCCAGTGCCTCCGATTTCAACCTGGAGGCAGGTCTTGGGGCAACCTTCCCGGCGCTTTTTGCCATGATCGCCAATCGCTATTTCCATGACTACGGAGACGCGCGGGAGGCGATGGCAATCTGTGCCGTCCAGAACCATGAGAACGCCCTCCTCAATCCCGATGCCCAGTTGCAGAAGCGGATCACCGTGGAGCAGGTGAAAAACGGCCTGCCGATCGCCGATCCTCTGACCATCTTTGACTGTTCCCTGGTCTCGGACGGTTCCGCCTTTGTGGTGCTGGCAGCGACCGACGTGGCACGGGCGGTCTGCCGCAAGCGCCTGGTGGAAGTGGTCGGTTCCGGGCATGCCGGTGACACCTTGACTCTGGCCACGAAAAAAAGCCTGACGACCTTCGCCGCCACGGTGAACGCCGTAAAACAGGCCTACGCCATGTCCGGGGTCGGCCCCGGCGATATCCATCTGGCCGAGGTTCACGACTGTTTCACCATCACCCAGCTCATCAATGGCGAAGACCTGGGTTTTTTCCCGAAAGGGAAGGGTGCCTTCGCCGTGGCGGACGGCAAGACCGCGGCTGGCGGGCCGATCCCCATCAATGTCAGTGGAGGGTTGAAGGCCAAGGGACATCCCATCGGGGCCACCGGCTTAAGCCAGATCTACGAGGTGGTGACCCAACTGCGCGGCGAGGGTGGTGCCAGGCAATTGCCGCAGGCGGACCTGGGCTTGACCCATAACATCGGCGGCACCGCTGCGACTTGTGTCGTCAACATCTTCCGGGGGAGGTAGGACTATGCGCCAGCGAGGAACGCTCTATACCTATACAGTCGTACACAGCGGCACGGAGGCTTTCAAGGACCGGACACCTTACGTCGTGGCTTTGGTAGAGGAGGATCGGCAGATTCGCCTGGCTCGCGTCGAAGGGTATACGGAGGGGAGAGACATAGGGGTGGGGACGGAGGTGGAATTTATGGCGGAAGATCCAGGGGGCCAACCGATTTTCAGGTTTATTTAGCGGTTTATGACTTCAGTCAAATTGCCCTGGTCCGTTTTATATATCAACGGCTTACCCAAGAAGGAAGACCACCATGAGGAACGCAAAGACCTTAAACCTGATCCTGCTCGGCCCTCCCGGTGCCGGCAAGGGAACCCAGGCAAAGATGCTGACAGCGCGCTACCAACTCCCCCAAATCTCGACGGGCGACATTTTAAGGACTGCGGTGCAGGAACGGACCCCCTTGGGCATCGAGGCCAAAGCCTTAATGGATGCGGGAGGACTGGTCCACGATGAGATTGTGATCGGCATCGTCGAGGCTCGCCTGACCCACGCCGATTGTGACCGGGGTTTCATCCTGGACGGCTTCCCCCGGACCACCCGTCAGGCGGATGAGCTGAAAAGATTGCTTCAGGCGCGCGGTAAAGAGATCGATCACGTTATTTCCATCGAGGTCGATAAGGAAGAACTCTTGAGTCGAATTACCGGTCGGTTGACCTGCCGTCATTGCGGAAGGGGGTTCCATGTCGTCTTCGATCCGCCCAAGGTTGCGAGTATCTGTGACCGTTGCGCGGGGGAGCTTTATCAACGCCCTGACGACACCGAATCGACCATGCGCAAGCGCCTGGATGTCTACGCTGAACAAACGGCGCCGCTGGCTGACTACTATGAAGAAGAGTCACTGCTGAGAAGGATCAACGGCAGTGGGCCGATCGAGGCTATCCAGCAGACACTTCACACCCTGCTCGGAAGCAGTTTAGAATGATAACGCTGAAAAAAATCAATCATATCGGTATCGTCGTGGCGAGTCTGGAAGAGACCATGCCCTTCTACGGAGGGATGCTCCGTCTCACCTTCAAGGGAGTGGAGGAGGTCGCCGGGTACCGGGTCAAGGTGGCATTCTTTCAGATCGGCGAGTCAAAAATCGAGCTTTTGGAGCCGACGGGCCAGGGAAGTTTTCTCGCGTCATTCCTGACGGAAAAGGGGCCGGGGATTCATCACATTGCCTACGAGGTTGAGGATCTTGAGACGGCCATCAAGGAGTTTGAAGCAAAAGGCGTGAAGATGATCGACCGCTCCCCTCGACAGGGAGCCCACGGCGCCCGCGTCGCCTTTATCGATCCTGAGAGTAGCCAGGGGATATTGACAGAACTCTGTCAGGTTGGCCACCCGCTTGAGGATCCACCCGGTGGCGGACCAGTTTAGCCCGTCGGAAGTTGCCAACAAAATCGAGAACTGAGAACCGTGTCAAGGCGACTCGGCCGGGAGGGACCATCTCCAATATAGGCCATTTTGGGCACGGTGACTATGTGAACATTCCGCGGCTTGAATGGGGCGTCGGTATGGCAGAGAAGACCATCAAGGCATTGCTATGCCCAGGAGGGAGCGAACGAGTGGGACAGTTGTTGAGACTCATCCAGAACGGACGAGTGGATCCAACCAAGGTAACAACCCATCGCTTCCCGTTTGCCCCGGTGGAAAAGGCTTTGGACATGATGACGACCAGGGCCGACGGGATCCTTTTGCCGGTAATACATTTTGACTAGTCTTGGTTGAGCAACAGATAAGGCCCTCAATTGAATACATATTGCAAATTATAGGATGAATAGTTTAAGCGTGTTTGTTCTGTAAACCAGATACTAATCAATATGATTATCATTATTTCCTATCTCATTGATGAGGGTTTATGTGAAAACCTGAATCAGTGACGAGGCAGTTCGCACCTCTCGTTTTTGCCTCGCGAGGCCTTTTTCGCGAGCCGTTATAAGTGTACATCCGTCTACCCGGGCTATTTTCTCGGCGAGACGGGAGGGT
>Ga0102953_1002568_pt1 | contig 10623 bp, 9 predicted proteins | sample SalPon2A_C_D2_MG_FD_78509 | JGI IMG/M metagenome (GOLD analysis project Ga0102953, IMG submission 78509) | Soil microbial communities from South San Francisco under conditions of wetland restoration - Salt Pond MetaG R2A_C_D2_MG | ecosystem: Environmental > Terrestrial > Soil > Wetlands | place... | reverse complement strand
GGTTCGTGGTCGGCTATGGTTTAAGCCTGTTAATCACGAAACAGCACAAGATAGATGCTATCGTGAAGCCCAATTGGGAAAGCAAAAATTACCTGTACGATGTCATCAGGGAAGTGCAGTCTAACCTCGAAGCCCGGGACACCCTGTTTTTTAAAAAAATGGGCGTCCCGATCACCAATTTTAACGGCTATGATCTGAGCATTGAACCGGTAAATGATGAGACGGAAATCAAAGATAAAAACCAATTGGAATATTTAGAATTGCTGCAAAAGTTCGAGAACACGGGCCTGGTTGCCGATGTCCTGCGTGCCGAACTGTTAGACAAGAGTTCCCTGAACCATCGGATAACCTTGCTTTACAAGGATTATGATAAAGGCCCCCAATTGCTGAAGGCCGTTATGAGCCGGATAAACTCCAACGAGTACTATAAGGAACTAACGATTGTCAATAAGGAGAATGCCGAGACAAGAATCAGCCAGAACAATGCCTTGCTTGAGCAGATCGATCAGATTTTGGAATCGTATTCCACCAGGATGTCCCAATCCGGGGCCAATCCACAGGAAGGCAGGATCGTACTCAGCACGGAAGATGAGGTGAATGTCGCTGATCTCCTGGAACTGAAATCGAGCCTGATCCGGGATAGTGAACGGATGAAACTGGCCTTACTCGAACAGCGCGAACCCATTAACATTATAAATATTGGAAATCCGCAAGTGGCTGAAAAATCCCTTTTCGGAAAGAAGGTGGTACTGGTCCCGTTAATATTTGTGCTCTTATTATTTTTAGTCGATTTTATAAGATACCTCAACCGAAAGGCCGGCGAAATGCAAACACACTAAATAAGGCTATCCCGATAGCCTCTATGGCCAGGGGCGCATAATAAACAGCTGAGAGATGCCATGAAGATACTAATTACAGGAGGAGCCGGGTTTATTGGATCCCATGTAGTCCGCAGATTCGTCAATAAGTATCCAGGATACCAAATTGTGAACCTGGATGCCCTGACCTATGCCGGTAACTTGCAAAATCTGGCTGATATCGCCCAAAAACCCTCCTATACCTTTGTCAAAGGAAATATTCTTGACCGGGCATTTATAAGCGATCTCTTCAAGACCTATCAATTTGACGGGCTCATCCATCTCGCAGCTGAAACCCATGTGGATCGCTCCATCAAGGACAGTACCGCATTCCTTCAAACAAACGTACAGGGCACAATCAATCTCCTGGATGCGGCGGGCAACACATGGAGGAAAGCCAAAGGAAAACTCTTTTTGCAGATCAGCACGGATGAAGTTTTCGGCAGCCTTGGTGAAATAGGACGGTTTACTGAAAATTCCCCCTACCGCCCCAATTCCCCTTACGCCGCTTCAAAGGCCGCGGCAGATCATTTTGTGCGGTCTTATGGCGCCACCTATGGCCTCCCTTATATCATCAGCAATTGTTCGAACAATTTTGGCCCGAACCAATTCCCGGAAAAGCTGATCCCTTTGTTTATCAATAACATTGTAAACAGGGAAGCCCTTCCGCTATACGGGGATGGCAACTTTACCCGCGACTGGTTGTATGTTGAGGACCACGCTGCGGCCATAGATTTACTTTTTCATAAAGGCAGCCGAGGGCAAACCTATTGTATAGGTGGGGAAAACGAATGGAAGAATCTGGACCTGGCCAGGCAGTTATGTCACCTGTCCGACCGGAAATTGAAAAGGGAACCCGGCAGCGCTGAAAAATTGATCACCTTTGTCAAAGACAGGCCCGGACACGACAAACGTTATGCCATTGATCCTACGAAAATCAAGGAGGAACTGGGTTGGAAAACCGAAATTGGCTTTGAGCAAGGATTGGAGCGCACATTGGATTGGTATCTGGAAAACAGGCAATGGCTTGAAAGCGTCACTTCAGGGGATTACCAAAAATATTATCTGAGCATGTATGGGAAGAAAGGGACAAACCAAAACCAGATCGGATGAAAGGAATTATTCTTGCCGGAGGGCTGGGAACCCGCCTTTACCCTATCACTTCGGTGGTGAGTAAGCAACTGATGCCGGTTTATGACAAACCGCTCATATACTACCCGCTGGCTACCTTGTTGGGTGCCGGGATCCGGGAAATCCTCATTATTACCAAGCCGGAAGACGGCAAACTGTTTAGGGATCTGCTGGGGGATGGCTCCCAGCTGGGCTGTTCCTTCGAATATGCCGTACAAATGGAACCGAAAGGGCTTGCAGAAGCCTTTCTGATCGGGGAGAGTTTTATCGGGCGCGAAAAAGTCGCCCTGATTTTGGGAGATAATATCTTCTACGGGTCCGGACTAGACCAGTTGCTGCAGCAAAATACGGACCCGGACGGGGGCATCATTTACGGATACCACGTTCAGGACCCTGAACGCTACGGGGTGGTGGATTTTGATGCGGATGGGAAAGCGATCTCCATTGAGGAAAAGCCCCAAAAGCCTAAATCCAACTATGCTGTGCCAGGTATTTATTTTTATGACAACGAGGTGGTCAGCATCGCCAGGCAAATCCGTCCCAGCGCACGCGGGGAACTTGAAATTACGGATATTAACCGGGCTTATTTGGAAAAGGGCCGACTGCACGTGAGCATTATGGACAGGGGAACGGCGTGGCTGGATACCGGCACCTTTTCGTCCCTCATGCAGGCAGCCCAGTATGTTGAGGTCATAGAAGAACGTCAGGGCCTGAAAATAGGAGCCATTGAGGAAGTGGCCTATTCCATGGGCTATATAACAAGGGCGCAATTGACGGAGCTGGCGAAACCGCTTTTGAAAAGTGGATACGGAGAATATCTGATGCAGCTTCCTTAATAGTGTTTGGTAGCGAATGAAAATACAACAGACAGAAATACCGGATTGTTACGTAATAGAGCCGGAGATACATAAGGACCACCGGGGGGTATTTTTCGAATCTTTCAATAAGGCGGAATTGGAAAAACAATTGGGAAGGCCACTTCATTTTGTCCAGGATAACCATTCACTTTCAAAAAAAGGCGTCCTTCGCGGGTTGCACTTCCAGGCAGGGGAATATGCCCAGGCGAAACTGGTTCGGGTGGTCCGTGGAGCCGTTCAGGATGTGGTGGTAGATCTCCGCAGAAATAGCCCGGCTTATGGGACATTCCTCAGTATGGAACTTTCGGGAACAACCGGGAAGATGTTGTATATTCCGAGAGGCGCGGCGCATGGGTTTTTAGCATTGGAAGATCAAACGGTTTTTTTGTATAAATGCGACAATTACTACCATAAAGCATCCGAAAGAGGTATTATCTATAATGATCCGGATCTGGGCATCCATTGGAAATGCCCCAAAGAACAGCTCATACTTTCTGAGAAGGACAAGCGGCTTTCCAGTTTTAAGGAGTATATGGGATGATTAAAATATTAGTGACCGGAGCAGAGGGACAATTGGGGCAGTGCCTGCAGAAAATATCAGGCGCCGACCCCTCGTTACATTTTGATTTCCGGGATAGGAACACGCTTGATATTACCGATCAGGAGGCCGTTCAGGAGGCTTTTCGGACGGGTTTGTTCGATTATTGTATCAATACGGCGGCCTATACACATGTGGACGAGGCCGAGCATAACCCAGAAGCGGCATTTAAGGTAAATGCCTGTGGGGCGAGATACCTGGCACTTGCCTGTGAGCAATTGGGGGTGACCCTGATCCATATTTCCACGGATTATGTCTTTGATGGAGAGAAAGCAGGAGGATATTCTCCAGAAGATGCCCCGAACCCAATCAATGAATACGGCAAGTCGAAATTAAAGGGAGAAAAGTACATACAAACCGCTTTGCAACGCTATTTTATTATCAGGACTTCCTGGTTGTATTCGGAATTCGGGCATAATTTCGTAAAGACGATGTTGAGATTGAGGTCTGAAAGGGAACCTATACGCGTGGTCAATGACCAATGGGGATCCCCTACCTACGCCGGTGATGTCGCCAACTTCCTATTTGAGATCATTGCCACAGCCAAAAAAAACTACGGGATCTATCATTTCTGCAATGGTGGCAAAGCCAGCTGGCACGAGTTCGCCATGGCCATCTTCAGACATCTGGGGAGCTCCGTATCCGTACTATCCGTGGACAGCAATTCCTTGCCGAAAGCTGCCCGGCGTCCGCAAAACAGCCTTCTCATTACTTCCGGCACCAAAGCAGCATTCAATATCCGTATTCCTACTTGGGAGGAAAGCCTGACAGAGCAACTTTACAATATCGTCCGAAAAACAAGTATGACGTGATAAGATTTGGTGAGAGCACACCGTGGCTGGAGAGGCTGTAAATCCATGCTTTCCCAGGCGGGAATCATGAAAAGGGAACAAATCAAACAAAAGGAACAGGAATGGGCAAAGTTTATGAAGAGTATAGCCAATCAGGCGTATTAAAGGGCTAAAAAAAAATCATATTTGAGATGGATAACGCTAAAACCCATACCACATCAGCGCTTTAATAATTATTTGAGCCGGAAAAAGCGCAGTGAATATGGGGCAGGTTCGAGTTCGATTATACCCCTCCATACGCGGAAGCTGGCTCAATATGGTTGAAACAGAGCTCAAAGTATTGCTGTGACAATTTCTTATTGGAGATTTGATAAAATCACCACCATGAAAAAAGAGGTAGGGTCCTTGCAACAAAACAGTTACAATAAAAATCAACCCTAATCAGGCAGTTTACCACCAATGGGTCCAGGGGAAGGCTGAAAAAGGCTTTATCCGACAATTTTAAGTTAAGATGACCTTTGTTGCTGTTTCGTTCATTTAGTTATTGTTGAAATGTGTCAATTAAGCTTAGATGTTGCCGTGAAACTTTTTTTCAAGAAATAAAACCATTCAATAATGATACGGGAATCAGGATATAAATATTTGAACTCCCTTTTAGATAACATTCTATTTTCTTCAAAGTTGGACGTCGCCCTGTCAAAATTCCTTTTCTTGAAATGCATTATTAATCTTGTATGAATCGGTCTGGGGAAGAAATGAACCAAAGGCAAAAAATAATGAGGTTCAATGGGAAACCAATAGTTAGGCGTCTGAACAAAGTGTCTTTTACCAATTCTCTTGGATTCAGCTACAAATTTTTTAATATTGGACCAACCCCCCACATGTTCAATAACCGAATTACTATGCAATAAATGATAACTGTTATCTTCTTTATGGCTCATATCACATCCATTACCAATTTCTTCAATAAATCGGATATTCGATTTGTTGATCAGTTTTCTGTATTTCTCTTGCTCTGATTTCATTGTTTTTTCCAGATTAACCAGGGTAATTTCGAAGTTAATCCCATTGAATTTCTCAAAAGGAAATATAAGCCAGAACCGGTATGTCCCTCCAATGTCACATATTTGGATCGTTTTAAGCTTCTCCTTTGCAATAATGAATGAGATAAAGTTGACGAGATGCCTAATTCTTTTTTTTCGAAGTTTGGATCTTAATGATTTAGTATTGGTTAGATCCTGATGCTTGCTCATATAGCTTACAGTTATGTTTTATAGGTTTTGACCTGTTGACTTACAAAATTAATAGAGTCTGTCTTTATGGGGAATGCGCTCCAACACGAGTCTGGGCAGAAATCCAATTTTGAATAAAAATAACTAAACTATTCAAGTTACAACGAGGAACACTGGGTTTTGCAGAAAGAACCTAAGTGAGGCTATATAATTTTCCAAAAATTAAAGTCTCTTTTTAGGAGGTCGAACGGGTCTAAACAATGCGAATGATTGAATTCGAAACTCCCCTAACGCCTTTTGAATCCGCCGTAAAAGTTGTCAGGGATAAGAATTATCGTAGTTTTGCGTCGCGGCCATCATAAAGCATCCTGATAAGGAATAATTTTTCCTGAATGAAAAAAAACCTGATTGTTTTTGGGACACGTCCGGAGGCCATTAAGATGGCACCTCTGGTTAATGAATTCCGCAAACATACCAGCGTATTCGAAACCAGGGTCTGTGTAACTGCCCAGCACAGGGAAATGCTGGATCAGGTGCTGGATTTTTTTAATATCGTGCCTGAATACGACATGGACCTTATGCAGCCGGATCAGAACCTGAATTCCCTTACGGCCGCCATAATAGAGGGGCTGAAACCCATATTGGAGGAATTTCAACCAGATTTTGTCTACGTGCATGGCGATACAACAACCACTATGGCCACCAGTCTGGCTGCCTTTTATGCCGGCGCCACCATATGCCACGTTGAAGCAGGGTTAAGGACTTTTAACATGATGGCACCTTTTCCCGAAGAAATGAACCGCTGTGTTACCGGGGTACTCGCAGGCGTCCACTTTGCACCAACTGAAATTGCCCGTAAAAACCTGCTTCTTGAGAATAAAAAGAAGGAGTCTATTCTGGTTACCGGCAATACGGTTATTGATGCTTTGCTCTACAGTGTATCCAAGGTGATGTCCGGGGGTTTCGAGCACCCGGAAATAGAAAAATTAAAAACCATATGGGATCCTGAAAAGAAACTTATTCTGGTTACAGGGCACCGGAGGGAAAATCACGGGGAAGGGTTTATCAATATCTGCATGGCGCTGGGCGATATCGCCGAAAACAACCAGGAGGTACAGATTATCTATCCCGTACATTTAAACCCCAATGTGCAGCGGCCTGTCTATGAAATTCTGGGAGAAAGGGCAAACATACACCTGATTAACCCGCTCTCGTATCCATCTTTTGTATGGTTGATGGAAAAGTCCTATATGATAATCACTGATAGCGGGGGGATACAGGAGGAAGCCCCGAGCCTGGGGAAGCCCGTGCTGGTGATGCGGGAAACCACCGAAAGGCCGGAAGCGTTGGCTGCGGGTACTGTAAAACTGGTGGGCACAGACAGGAACAAAATTGTACGAGAGGCAGAGAAATTGATCAAAGACAAGGCCTATTTCTTGGAAATGAGCAACAGCCACAACCCGTATGGTGATGGCGGGGCCTGTTCCAGGATTGTAGAATTCATAGAGAGATACTAGTATTATGGAGCAACCTGTAGTTATGATGGGACTGGGGTATATCGGTCTACCTACCGCGGCACTGATCGCCAGTCAGGGAACCCGAGTCCACGGGGTCGATATCAACCAAAGTGTAGTGGATACCATAAACGCAGGCCGGATCCACATTGTGGAACCTTCACTGGAAAAGACGGTTATGGAGGTCGTTGAGAAGGGACTTCTGAAAGCGGCGACAGTACCTATCCAGGGGGATACCTATCTCATTGTGGTTCCAACCCCATTTAAAAATAAAAACGAACCCGATATCAGCTTTGTGGAGGCTGCCACCAGGGCAATTATCCCATTGCTAAGGGATGGTGATCTGTACATAATAGAATCTACTTCGCCCATCGGGACAACCGAGAAGATGCAAGCCCTTATCTATTCCGAACGTCCGGAACTGGAAGGCCGCATTTATATGGCTTACTGCCCGGAGCGTGTGTTGCCCGGAAACGTAATGCACGAACTGGTTCACAATGATCGGGTAATAGGCGGGGTGGACGAGGTTTCCACGGAGAAGGCAATCGCATTTTATCGGCGGTATGTAAAAGGCACCCTGCACAGTACAAATGCCCGGACGGCAGAAATGTGCAAGCTTGTTGAGAATTCTTCCAGGGATGTACAAATAGCTTTTGCCAATGAACTTTCTTTGATCTGTGACAAGGCAGGGATAGATGTTTGGGAACTAATCAACCTTGCAAATAAACATCCAAGGGTGAATATTTTGAATCCCGGTTGCGGGGTCGGAGGCCATTGCATTGCTGTGGATCCTTATTTTATTGTTTCGGATTATCCACTGGAATCCAAAATTATCGGCACAGCGCGTGAGATCAATAATTATAAATCGTTCTGGTGTGCGGAAAAAATACAATCGGCACGGCTTCAGTTCGAACTGGAATCAGGGCGCAGGCCCAGGATTGCCATCATGGGGCTTGCCTTTAAACCAGACATCGATGATCTGCGGGAATCCCCTGCAAAATATATAGCTCAAAAGGTCTTACAAAACGCCAATAATGAAGAGTACTTCTTTGTGGAGCCCAATTTAAAATCGCATCATATTTTTAAACTGACCCCAATGGCTGAAGCCATGGAGCGGGCGGATATAATCGTGTACCTGGTGGCTCATAAGGAATTCCGGGCAACTCCCCCATCAAAAGAAAAGACGGTCCTCGATTTTTGTGGTGTTTTACAGCGGGCTATATAAACCATGGCATCATCGCAGGGTTGAAAAAAAAATTTCGAAATATTGTAAAGGATGCGGACAGCAGGGAGATACTTGTTAAGGGTTTCGCATTTTTATCCATCAGATCTGCGGGCTTGCTGGCGGGGTATTTCTTCACTTATTTTGTTGCCAAATACTACGGCGCTTCAGTATACGGCCTGGTAGCCCTGAGTTTTTCCCTTTTTGTTATTGCAGGTATGTTGGGACGTCTGGGGCTCGATATAAATATTGTCAAGTTTTACTCTGAGGATCATAATTGGAGCAACAAAGGACTTTTTTACCGGGTATTGATTAAGTCTTTCCTGGTGTCATCCCTTCTCGCTGCCGGGCTTTACTATTCCAAAGACCTCATAGCGAACAGGCTTTTCAGCAAGCCTGCTTTGGAGCCTTATATTTACTGGGTCGCACTCTCTGTGCCCTTCTGGTCAATCACCCTTATCTGTGCAGGCCTACTCCGTGCGAAAGGGAAAAACGGATGGTTTGCCATCCTGAATAACCCGGGGAGGTTTTTCTTTGCCCTCCTGTTCGTCTTGATCCTGTGGGCATTTACGGATGACCCGCTGACGGCCATCAAAGGGCACTTCTATGGAATTGCCGGGCTGGCTGTCATGGCCCTGCTCATTTCAATCTACCATCTTCGATCCGTATCCTTCTCCTCGGATGCGAACTCATGGGCTTTTTTAAAGGAATCAATCCCAATGATGCTTTCTTCCACGATTTTGGTGATTCTGGGATGGATGGACACCTTTGTCCTCGGCATATACGAAACCGATGCCAACATTGGAATCTATAATGTAGCTTTGAAGATTGCCACCTTTTCAACTTTTTCGCTCCAGGCGATCAATTCAATTCTGGCCCCCAAAATAGCCAGGAGTTATGCTTCAGATGATAAGGTTCTTTTTCAGAGAGTCATTCGGTTCGGTGCCAGGATAAACTTTTTCTCTACCTTAGTAATCGTATTGGGCATAATCTTAGGCCAAAAATGGATCCTTCAATTTTTTGGCGATGATTTCGTCAACGGGACACCGGTCCTTATCATCCTCTGTATAGGGCAGGTTATTAGTTCGATGTCGGGGTCCGTTGGGGTCATCCTCCAAATGACAGGTAAACAGGGCGTGTATCAGAATATCATGTTGGTAGCTCTTATCCTGAATCTGGTCCTGAACTTTTCTTTAACCCCGGTTTACGGAAACTTTGGCGCCGCCGTTGCCACTGTGGTCAGCATTGCCGCCTGGAACCTGATTGGAGCCATTTATCTGAAGCGCAATATGAACATTGTCTCTTACTATGATTTTAAGTAAATGGCTGAATCCGTTGTTAAACCCAATACTTTCCTAATAGGGGTGCAGAAGGCAGCCACCACATCACTTTTCAATTGGATTGCCCAACACCCCGAAGTTTCTGGTCCTTCCAGCATCAAAGATTATCCTTTTTTTATTAAAGATGAATTTTACAAAGAAGGGATTGGATCTCTTGACAGGATATACAGAGAAGAGGGTTATACAAATGAAAGGGTAGTTATGCAGGGGTCCGTGCAGTATATGTTTTTCAAGAAGGCAAGCGAGAGGATTTCTGAATATAATCCTAATTCCAAAATAATAATTGTTCTTCGAAACCCTGTTGAAAGGGCAATATCAGCGTACAGATATTTCAATAAAATGAATCTTGAAACATTAACTATGAAGGAGGCTATTTTGGAGGAGGAAAAACGCCTGCACGGGACCTTTCAGGAACGATGCGAGCTAACGTATGTTGCACACGGCCTTTACGCCAAACAGCTTAAGGAGGTATTTTCCTTTTTTCCAAGAGATCAGATATTAATACTATTTTATGAACAAGTCAAGAATGAACCGCAAAATACAGTCCGAAGAGTTTTTCAATTTCTGAATATAGCACCTGATTTTCAACCGGATTTCAAAATTCTAAACCAAACGGGCAATGTTCGCATACAATGGCTCCAAAAGCTTGTATTTAACCAGAATAAGATTAAGAAATTTATAGTTAAGAACTTTTTAGATTTTTTAATGCCACTTCATAAAAGGACTAAACTGAAATTGCGACTGAAGGAATGGAATACCAAAGGATCGCCTGCGGTTTCAACTGAGGAATTCGCAGAAGAAAGGAAGGTGCTCAGGAGACTTTTTCTCGAAGATATATGTGAACTGGAAGTATTGCTGAAAAAAGATTTATCATCCTGGAAATAAGCCATGGCCCTATATAACAACATTGCGAAGTTTGTGCTGTTAGTGCTGGCTTTTCTAAGCCTTTTCAGCCATCCCATCGCGGGCATTACCGGTCTTAACTTCCTGACCTATTTTGATGAGGCCATTTTAGTGTTTTCAGCTTTTGTTTTAACGGGCATGTTGTTCCTTATGAGGAGCTTCAAGCCGATCTATCTCC
>Ga0102953_1002567_pt1 | contig 10624 bp, 6 predicted proteins | sample SalPon2A_C_D2_MG_FD_78509 | JGI IMG/M metagenome (GOLD analysis project Ga0102953, IMG submission 78509) | Soil microbial communities from South San Francisco under conditions of wetland restoration - Salt Pond MetaG R2A_C_D2_MG | ecosystem: Environmental > Terrestrial > Soil > Wetlands | place... | reverse complement strand
GTCACTGGATACGGTCGCGGTATCATTGGTGCCATTGATCGTGATCTGAACGGTGCTCGCCGTGCCGTCTACGGACGTCACGTTGAAGGTCTCGTTGACGCTATCACCGACATTCAGATTGTCGTAGGCACTGTTGGCGGTAAAGGTCCAGTTGCCGGCGGCATCGATGCTGAAGTCGCCGATGGTGCCGGTTATCGTGGCCGGGGTAAAGGTGTTGTCCGGGTTGTCGACGTCGGTACTGGTCAAGGTACCTGAACTCGAAACCGGTACATCAGTCTCGGCCAGCACCTGGCTGTCGCTGGAAACCGTCGCCGGGTCGTTCACAGGGTTCACGGTGACCGTTACAGTCGCCATGTCGGTACCGCCGTTTCCGTCGCTGATGCTATAGGTAATTACGTCGATGCCATTGAAATCGGGATCCGGGAGATAATTCAGACTATTGTCGGCGTTGATGGTGACCGTGCCATTAGTCGCAGTTGCCGAGGAAACGGTCAATGGATCGCCGTCCGGATCGCTATCGTTCCCTAGTACGTCGATATTGTTGATAGCTGTGTCTTCGGCAGTAGTGATCGCATCGTCAAGCGCAACCGGTGCCGTATTTATCGGGGAACTGTCATAGGTGTGTGTCGAAGTAACCGAAGCCGAAAATGGATCTCCGGAAGGATCGGTACCCGATACGGTTACCAAAAAACTGGTCTGAGCAGCAAGGTCCGCGCCCGCGACGAGAATGCTAAAACTGCTATCTGGGGCGACTACTCCCGAGTACGGCGTACCGTTAACCGTGAAACTGACGTTAGCGCCGGGTCTGGCATCTCCGCCCACGTTTCCGCTTATGCTCACCGGGGCCGCGGCCTCGGCAACATCGAGGATATTGTCCGAGGTTATACTATTGACAGAAATCCAGGCACTGTACGAGGAACCGCCGGTGGAATTTTGGGCGTCGTCCCGGTTAGAGAAACCTGGCGGTAATCCGATCGGATCGTCGATCACGAAAGGCTCGCTGCCGACTGAGGTAGCGTTGAAAGCCAGAGGTGTTCCGCGGGTTTCGACCGTACCCTGGGGCCCGTTTCGAGCATAGTCGGACGGCTGGTGTAACCCATCGCCAGCACTTCCGAGCGGATCGACTTCGAGATTTTCCGCGGTAGGGGTTTCGACCCCCTGGGAGACGACCTGCTGCAGGGAAGCCAACTGGTCTACACGGTCGTCGGGAAATGGTTGCAGATTCGAATAAACCGTCAGGTCGAGTAAAATTTCGGTGTTTTCACCGAGCTGTAGCGATTGGCCGTCGTAAAACTCGATCAATATCACGGTCGCGGGACCGGTAGTCAGAATGTCGCCTTCATGTAATTGGTCGCCAATACTGAGGGCCCTGACGATTCCGTCTATTCCGCGAACCTCCGCGGCGCCGCTCAACTTGACGACATAGCCAATACTCTTTGTAGCCATAAGACTGTAAACCTGAATGGATTAGCTTATATATAGATGATCGGCGACGAAATGATCTAATACGAAAGTTGTAGATCCAACGGAATTTATAACAGGACTGGGAGCTGCTTCACAAGATGGGTGGGATTAGTCCCTGTTTTAGCCTTGTTTTAGATAAAGAACCAGACCGACGCGATCCTTGATTTCCAGCTTCTTGTAAATGCTGGACAAATGCGTTTTTACCGTGGCCTCGGAGATTTTGAAATGATCGGCGATCTGTCGATTGGATTTGCCCACGGATACCGAAAGGGCAATCTCTTTCTCCCGTGCGGTCAAGTCGGTCAGAAGTGTTTCCGTGGCCTTGGGTTTGACCGCCTGCTGGGCGAGCCGGAAGGTTTCGTCGAGCAGGTGAGGGGGGAACCAGCTTTGTCCCTGACCGACTAGCCGCAGCATCTGTCGATAGTGCCCCGCGGCCATGCGACTATTGCAATATGCTTTTGCGCCGAGCCGCACGCATTCCAGCATTTCGTAAAGATTGGGAAGATCCGAACAAACACCGACCTTAATCGGCTTTCCCGAGACATGCTTAAGCAACCATTCGAAGCCTTCGAGTTCCATGCCGGATATATGAAGCAGGTATAGCTGATCGGAATCATCAACCGGGGCACTGAGCGTCGGGTGAATTTCGATTTCGTTCGTCAGGTGGCTATCGAGAAAGCTCGCAAACGGGCGCGAAACCGAGAACACGATGAGTTTCATTACCGTTCTCGTAGTGCCTTGTCTATTCCCCGGTGAACAGGTTCGGTCAAATAGGACAGGATCGTCTTCTTGTCGGTAATTATGTCGGCCTCTACTGTCATGCCGATCTTGATCGGTAATTCGTCGCCTTTGGCTCCCAGAAACGCCTTGTTAGGTTTGACTCTGACCAGGAAGAAGGTTTTGCCCTCGGGATCCGTAATCGTGTCTGCGCTGACGAATATCACGATGCCCTGAAGACTGCCATGTACCGCAAAATCGTAAGCCGAAAACTTGAGGCGAGCAAATTGACCGACATTGATATAGCCGATATCGGCAGGACTGATTCGTAATTCGACCAACAGTGCATCGTCCTGCGGCACGATATCGATAATTTTATTTCCCGGGCTGATTACGCCGCCGATCGTATTAATATAGAGACGTTGTACGATACCATTTACCGGAGATCGCAAAGTGGTGCGTTTGACCCGGTCCTGAAGTGTATTCTGTGTTTCGCTGATCCGCCCGATCTCGGCATTGACCTCGTTCAGTTCCTGCTTCGCCTTGTTCTGAAAGTCCAGCCTTTCTTTCTGCTTGCCGAAACGAGCTTCGTCGATGGTGGATTTGATTCGCGGAATTGACAATTTGACCGCTTCGATCTCGCCTTCGATCTCGGCTTCCTTTTGCTGCAGCTGTAGAAATTCCACTTCGCTGATGATGCCCCGATCGACGAGCGGTTTCTTGATCTTGATTTCTTTTTGCACGAGGGTCAGGGATTTCCCGAGCTGCTTCTGCCTTGCCTTTGCCTCGAGAAGCGCGCTTTGCTGCTGGTTGATTTTTTCTTCCAGAATGCCGAGTGTTTCCCGCAGTTGCCGAAGATGGCTTTCGAAGAGACTTCGTTCCGCCTCGATCAGTTCCGGGGCCTCTTTTGCAACGGTCTCGTCCGCGACGAAATCCTGGTTGAAGGCTTCGGCGTTGAGACGCCTGGTTTTAGCTGCCAGTTCAAGATACCGAAGGCGGTTTTCCTCGAACGAACTCGAAAAGGCGATATCGCTTATCTTGATTAGCGGTTGGCCCGCTCGAACAGCTTGTCCCTCTCGGACCATGATATCGCCAATGATACCGCCTTCGAGGCTCTGGATGCTCTGGACCTGGCTGGCGGGCGTGACCTTTCCAGAGCCGCGAACGACGACATCTATCTTCGCCCAGCTCATCCAGGCGAGGGCGACACTGAAAAACAGTGCGATAATCAGGATAACCGTGATAAAAAAACGCGGAGTCCGGTGTACGGCCGCTGCCGACAGGCTGCGCATGTACTGCAAATCTTGCTTGCCGTGAGAACCAAGCTGGGTCGTATCTTCGAATGCGGTATTGTCGTCGCTATTCAATTTTATTACCCTTCAGCGCTGTTAATATTTCATCTTTCGGGCCGTCCATGACCACCTGACCCCCGTCGACCACCAACAGGCGTTCCACCAGACTGAGCATCGAGGCTTTATGCGTTACCAGCAGCAGGGTCTTGTTCCGGCTGTAATCGAACAGGCGCTGCTTAACGACGGATTCGGTCGTATTGTCGAAACTATTAGTCGGTTCGTCCAGGATCAAAATAGGTTCGTTGAGCATAACCGCTCGGGCCAGTGCGATCGCCTGCCTCTGGCCGCCCGACAGGAAACCTCCCGCTTCGCCCACCTGGGTATCGAACCCCTGGGCTAACTGGTTGACGTACAGGTCGACGCCGCTGATCTCGGCTGCCTTGATCAAAAGTTCGTCATCCACCTGCAGATCCTTGTAGGCGATATTTTCCCGGATTGTACCGCGCATCAATTGGATGTCCTGAGACAGGTAGCCGATGTTGCGGCGCAAATCCGCGGGATCGATTTGATTGATGTCAATGTCGTCGATCGAGATCGAACCGCTTTCAGCCTGATAAAGACCGATGATCAATTTTAATAGTGTGGACTTACCCGAACCAACTTTACCAATGATGCCTACATGCTCACCAGGATTGATCTTCAAGTCGATACCGGAAAGCGATTTTCTCTGCGCCTCAGGGTAACTGAAATCGAGATTTCTAAACTGGATTCCTCCACTGAATTTGGGGCGGCGGACGTAAGATTTACCGAATGGACGCTCTATCGGCTGTCTCATTAATTCGTCGAGAGAACGATAAGCCGTCAGAGTTTGCTCATAGCTGGTAATCAAACCCGCAATCTGGCCCATGGGAGAAATCGCGCGCGAAGCGAGCATTACGATTGCGATTAAACTGCCAAGGCTCAGCTCCAGGGCACCGATTCGATAAATTCCGAAAATGATCAGACAGACTGTATTCAGCTGAACCAGCAGGCTGGTAACCACCGAGATCGATGAAGACATCATTCGCGCCCGCATCGATTTATTCGCGATGACTCCGGAAGATTCCTCCCAAACCCATTGGGAGTAATTAGACGCACCCAGTGTCTTGACGGTTTGTATGGACTGCAGGGTTTCGATCAGGTGCGCATTCTTGGCGGCGCTGGCTTCGTAGGTGGCTTCGACACTGGCCTTGAGAGGCTTCACCAGAATCAGGCTATAAAGCAAAAGCAGGCCGATTACGATCAGGGGTACGGCTATCATCGGCCCGCCGATGTAATAGATGACGAACAGAAAAATCAATGCAAAGGGCAGGTCCACCAGGGTGGACAGGGTCGAGGAGGTGAAAAAATTTCGTATGCTTTCGAACTCCCGCAACTGGCTCGCAAAGGCGCCGATCCTGCTTGGCCAGTTTTCCATTTTCAGATTCAGTACCTGGGAATAGACGATCGATGACATTATGACGTCGGACTTCTTGCCCGCCACTTCGAGAAGATAGCTTCGTAAGAATCGTAACAAGGTATCGAACAGATATACCGTTACAACTCCGGCCGCCAGCACCCACAGTGTTTCGATGGCGTCGTTGGGCACGACCTTGTCGTAAACGTTCATCGTGAACAGGGGGGTTGCGATTATGAACAGGTTTATAAGTATCGACGACAGTAGTACGCTGGCGAAGATATCCCGGGACTTGGACAGAGTGTCCCAGAACCAGTGGCCGGCTTCCGGCGCCAGGACTTTTCCGGTACTCGAACTATCCTGCTGGAATTTTCGTTTCAGCAGGAATGCGTAGCCCAGGTATTCCTTATTCAGGCGCTCCAGCTCGAGCCATTCCTGGCCTTCTCCGACCTCGGGGAAGATTACCTGGGCGCGCTTGTTTTTGCGGTCGATGTTTTCCAGAATGCAGGCATTACCATTCTTCAAAACCAGAATACAGGGCAGCAACAGACGGGAAAGTTTGCTGAGATCGCGGTGGATGAGGCGGCTGGCGAATCCGGCGCGGGCAGCGGCGCGGGAGAACAGGCCTTTAGGGCTACCGATACTGAAAAGTTCCGGCCCATTGGTCCCGGGCTTGACCGGGAGGCCTGCTATCAGCGATTCGACAGTGATAGGCCGACCATGCAACTTGGCGAATACCACCAGGCATTCGAGTAGTGGGTCGTATTGATGTCGGAGGCCGTTCATATTTCCTCTGGAGGTCCGAGAAAATTGCCTTGCATGGTTTGGATACCGAGCTCTTTGAGATCGTTGTAAACTTTTTGAGAGTCTACCGCAACAGCAATTACGTGAATGTCCAGAGTATCCGCGAGAGTTCGCAATGCCTGTATGCTCGCTGTCATGTCTCCCTGAATCATATCTTGAAGAATTTGGGCATTTATCTTGATGTAGTCGAACTGGCCCGTCTGCAGTAGCTGCAATGAAAGTCCGAAATCGAGATTATCCACTCCGAACCGATGGCGATATTTCCTGACGCGATTTGAAACCTGGCTGCACATGGCGGGATACTGGATCAATACATGATGATTCGCTTCGATACAAAGGCGTGTATCCTGACGCTCGCAGGTTTCCAGCAACTGGTTAAATTCTTGCTGTGCCTCGGCAAGTTCGAAAAATGCGGCGCTCAGATTGATCGCTAGCGGAATCCCGCGATCGAGATTGCGATTCGATTCGACCAGTCGAAAAACTTCCCGGTCTATTTCGTGAGAAATTCCGAGACTTGCCGCCATGGGCAAGAAAGCCGATGCCGGTATGACCTGATCCCGATCGTCACGGATTCTGACGAAGATTTCGCGCTGATTCGGAATACGATCATTACTGATCGCAAGTTGTCCGACCAGAAATAGCTTGCCGGATTTCAGACTCGATTCCAGCCAGCCGCGCCATTGCATTTTACCTTGAGGCAAATTCAGGGTCTTCGATACCTGAAATTCGATCGAGAACGGGCCCCGGGCGCCAGCGCAAGACAGGCAATAATCGATGTTGGCGAGTATGCTTCCGATTTGGTCTTCCGAATTCAAATCGCAAATCCCCGCAAGCAGCTTGACTTCCGCCAGTGCCGGTTCGTTCTCGATCCGGGCCTGGAAGGCTTCGAACAGGGCAGCGATGAATTCAACGGCAGCTTCCTCGTCGGCCGCGCTCAAAAAGGCAAACTCGTCGTCGTTGAAGCGCGACAGGCGGTCGGCGTTGTGGCCCGCATATCCCTTGCGCAGTAGTTCCGCCAGAATTCTGATCAGCTTATTCGATTCCTCGTAGCCCTGAGAATCTCTCAATTGATCGAAATCGACAATTTTTATGATTGCCATGCAATTATAGAGCCCGGATTCTTCGGACATCGATTGTTGTAATTGCTCCAGCAGGTAGCGCCGATTGCCGAGATTGGTGATCTTGTCCCTGTAAAGCAGTTGCTGATAACGATTTAGCGTGCGTTCCTGTTCGTCGAATACGCCCTGAACCCTGGCAATCATGAAATTCATCGCCTCGACCACAGTTTTGAGCTCGATGGTTGTCGGTAGTCTTTCCTGCTGAACGAACTGGTTGTTGTGGATGGCGTCTGCCTGCTGCTTGACCATCTGCAGCGGTTTTAGCAACCGATGCAACAGTATCCACAGTAAAGCCAGAGAAATCGCGAAAAAAAGGACAAACCATCCGAGGGTGGAAATCAGTGATTGGTACATGCTGCGGTAGGCGTATCCGGGATTAACTTCCAGATTCAGGCTTCCCAGTTGAATTGATCCTTGCGTCACCGGCACCGAACCGGTTGCGCCTTTAAGCGAAACGGCATCGGCGAACCAGGCGGGAACGCCTTTGACAGTCGATGGCCGGCTTATTTGGTGAATCGTTTCTCCGCTTGGTGAAATCAGTTCGATACGTGTGTAATAGCCACTCTCGAACGCGGAGTCGATCAGGGATTTGAGTGCTGATTGATCTTCGCCATTCGGGAGATTGTCGATTGCAATTCCGAGGGTGGCTGCCATGTCCCGGGACATGGCGTTTAACAGCTCTTGCTGAACTTTGCCGGTATTGGACAAATCGTTGGCGATGACCACCAGCAATAGCACCAGCAACACCGATGAAATAAGCAGGGCGATTTGTTTGAACAGGGTCATTTTTTATCCTTTAATTTTTTACCTGCAGGCTCGGCTTTCGAGCCGCCGATAATGCGCTTGCTTTCAGTCGCCCGGGTGCACTCTGGTTGATTTTCACCATACCCCTGAGTGCCTCGATTCGATCGCGCCGGACGCCGCCCGTATGGGCTGCTCGATTGCCATCCGGCGCCAGTCGACGAGATTTAAGTGTAGACTAAAACAATAACCAATTATCCGCCTTGCTGGAGTGCGCTCCCGGCCCTGAAAATAAATTCACCGCGGCGGTTAATCGCTTTTCCGGACTCGGTAGAGTTATCGGCAATAGGCATTTTTTCACCCATTCCGATGGCCTTGATATTGCCATGATCGATACCCCGGCTAACCAGTAATCGCTCTAGTGCTCTGGCGCGACGCTCGGAAAGATCCAGGTTGAAGTTGTCCGAGCCGATATCATCGGTATAGGTATAAATTTCGATTTTTATATCCTTGACCTGTTTAATCTGTTCGATCAGTTGGGCAACCTTGACCTTGGAAATTTCGGTTAGCTCGGTTTCGTTATATTTGAAATTAACCAGTTGAATTTTTGACAGATCCAGTACCTTGGGCTCAATGACTTTGAGCCTCACGGTTGCGGTAGCCACCGCGGAGCCGCCCCGATTGTCGGAAACCGTGTAGCGAAAGGAATCGCTGCCGCTGAATCCTTCGGGAGGGCGATAAACCAGATTGCCGTTATAATCGTAAGCCAACTGGCCAATTTCAGGTGCGCTGACATCGATAATCTGCAGAGTGTCGGCATTCGCATCGAAATCGTTTGCCAGCAGCTGTGCGACAGTTATGACCAGCAAGCCGCTGGTTTCGATATCGAAGACGTCGTCCTTGACAATCGGGACAATATTTCCCTGTGCGCCGGCGGAATCATCCATGCAGCCGAAGGAATTTACGCTTTTACCCGGTAGGGTATTGTCGCAATGATCCATCGGATCGATTTCCTGGTCCTGGTCCTCATCGCTCGGCAGCGGCAACTTGTCGACCTGGTTGGTTTGCAGTCTCGCAATTCGAAGGTCGCCCTGATCCACTTCAAAATCGACCCCTGAAGCCTCGAACAGGTGCCCGATTCCCTCGTAAACGCGGTAGCGTGCCAGCAGGGAATCGTATTTCGCCTCGGCGAATTGGTTTTGCGCGCTATTGTGCTCGCTTTCGGCATCCAGCAGGTCGACCAGATCGCGTTGGCCGATAAAAAACTCCTCGCGATAGGATTCCGCAGTTTCTTTTGCCTTGGCAACATGCGTTTGGAGAAATTCCAGCTGCTTGGCGAGCAGCACGTCGGCAGTCCATGACAGCCGCAGGGCATTTATGATCTGGCGCCGGATACGCGCCGCCGATTCCTTTTGTTCGTAGATCGCACTAACCTTCTTTTGCCTCTCTGCCTGATCTCGCCCACCGGAATAAAAATTGTATGTCAGGTTCAGAACCAGACTGGTTTCATCGGTATTGCCTTCGATCCCGTCGATATTGTCTCCGTGCTCGGTCGCCAGTTTGAGATCGAGTTTTGGATACCGGGTACGGAGGGATCGTAGGTGGTCGGCCTGGGCGGCACCGATATTGCTTTCCGCGACCCTCATTGCCGGATGGTCCTCCAGCGCGCGATCTATCAGAGTATCAAGATTTTCGGAAAGCCGGCGTGGCAGTGAGGGATCGGATAGTGAATCGGGGTCGACATAACGCCCCAGAATCTGATGCAACTGGGTTGCGGCGTCCTGAAGGTTATTTTGCTGCGCGATTAAGCTGGCCTGAGCCCTCGCCAGGCGTCCCTCGGTTTGCTGCAGCTGCGATCGTCTTCCCACGCCCGAGAGATTACGGTCGCGAATCTGCGCCAGGATTTCCTCGTGAGTAGCGACGTTTTCCTGCGCAAGTTGAAGCAGGCGCCTTTGCTTGATGACTTCAAGATAAGCCCGGATCGCCTCCATTGCTATATTATCGGCTGCGTCGTAAACCTCGTACAACGCGGCCTTGATCCGTGACTGGGTTTGCTCGATCTGGTAGGTCGTATCGAAGCCGCTGAATAGATTCTGTGTTACTGAAAATTCGTACGTCGAACTATCGTAGTTCTCGGTTTGATTGCCCGTGGCAGGCGACTCGGTTTCGTACCTGCCGGTCGACGCCTGCAGATCGACGCTCGGACGCCAGCCGCTCTCGGCGATATCCCGGTCGCTGACCACCTGACGATAAATATGGATTTTTTCTTTGACCAGGGGGTGCATGCTGATCGCATCGATCACCATTTGCGGCATCTCCAACGCATTGGCCGCGGCAGGGCAGGCGAGCGCCAACAGCAACCCGACAAGCGGGCAGCGCGAAATTTTACAAAAGTAGTCCGTAGCGCCCATTTTAGCTCGATCTATTGGGCAGGCCGACAGGCGTCACGCAGGGCATACCCGGACCAAGCCGGACGATTCCTATTCCCCTACGTCGCGGCAAGGCGTCCAGCCTGGAGAAAAATTGCTTTTCGGTTAGGCCAACTATTAACAATTAAAATTAACTAATTCGGTTAAGTTATTGAAGAGAATAATATAATATTGCTCTTATTCAACCTAAATTAGCCTTTAGAAGGCGTTTTTACCCGCATTTGTGACGACATTTTCCAATTTTGCGGGTTTTGGGCAGAATTTCGGCCCTAGCCGTAAAGAATATAGGCGAGCACTGCGGACGCAGCCAGGCCGAGGCCGATGATAATCCAGTCGGAAGGGCTGTAACTTTTTTGCGACTTGCCGCCGCCTGACTTTTGCACAAGGGCGGTGAAGTTACTGAGATCCGAATCGTCGATACGCCCTTTGGTTTCGAGTTTTTTCAACATTTTGGCGCGAATTTCGACGTACTGCTCCCGGCTAATCAGAGCATTAGCATGAGTTTTGGCAAGCATGCGCAAAGGAGAACTCTGGCGTTCCATCACCGTCACTCCTGCGACTGCGCGTTGATCTGCTTGTTGAGGCTTTGCAGACGCGTGTCTTCGGGAAACATTTTCAACCCGG
>Ga0102953_1002566_pt1 | contig 10624 bp, 7 predicted proteins | sample SalPon2A_C_D2_MG_FD_78509 | JGI IMG/M metagenome (GOLD analysis project Ga0102953, IMG submission 78509) | Soil microbial communities from South San Francisco under conditions of wetland restoration - Salt Pond MetaG R2A_C_D2_MG | ecosystem: Environmental > Terrestrial > Soil > Wetlands | place... | reverse complement strand
TTTTCAGTCTGGATACCGGGCGCCTGCCGCAGGAGACCTACGACCTGATGCAGGAAGTGCGCCGCTATTACGACGTGCCGCTGCAGGTGTATTTCCCGGACGGAAAACTGGTCGAGGAATATGTTGCGCAGTACGGGGTCAACGGCTTTTACGACAGCGTGGAAAGCCGCAAGGCCTGCTGCTTCGTGCGCAAGGTGGAGCCCCTGCGCCGCGCCCTGAAAGGCAAGGGTGCATGGCTCACCGGCATGCGTCGGGACCAGGCGGTGACGCGCGGCAGTCTGGAGGTATCGGCTTTTGACGCGGACAACGGCCTGCAGAAGTTCAACCCGCTGCTGGACTGGAGCCACAACGACGTGTGGTCCTACATCCGCCAGTACGATGTGCCTTACAACAAACTTCACGATCAGTTCTACCCGAGCCTGGGCTGTGCGCCGTGCACTCGTTCCGTTACTCCCGGCGAGGACATCCGTGCCGGAAGGTGGTGGTGGGAAAACCCCGAAACCAAGGAATGTGGCTTGCATGCAAGCCATAGTCCCAAAGGGGGCGTAGCCCATGGTTGCGGGGTTTCGGCGCAGGGTAATGTTGGAAGCAAGGCTGACGACGTTAGCCGTAGCCACGATCCCGCCAGCAAGGAATGCGGCCTGCATGTGGGTGTCGGGGTGGCGCACGGTACAGGTGTACAGCCGGTGAATTTCCGGCACGGCAAGGCAGAACAGAAAGTGCCGGTATAGGCAGCGGAGCGTAAATTATGAAACTGGTAGAAGGCAACATCATGAGCAGTCACAGCTTCACCCATCTCGATGCGCTTGAGAGCGAGTCGATTCACATCATGCGCGAGGTCGCGGCCGAGTGTAAAAATCCTGCGCTGCTGTTCTCCGGCGGCAAGGATTCGATCGTCATGCTGCGCCTGGCGGAGAAGGCGTTTCGTCCGGCCAAATTCCCGTTCCCGCTGGTGCATATCGACACCGAGCACAACTTTCCCGAGGTGATCGCGTTCCGCGACAAGCGTGCGGCGGAGCTGGGCGAGCGGCTGGTGGTGCGTTCGCTGGAGGATTCGATCAGGAAGGGCAGCATCGTCATCAAGGACGAGAGCAAGCCGCGTAATCCGTACCAGTCGGTGACGCTGCTGGAAACCATCGAGGAATTCGGTTTCGACGCCTGCATGGGCGGGGCGCGCCGCGACGAGGAAAAGGCGCGCGCCAAGGAACGCATCTTTTCGTTCCGCGACGACTTTGGCCAGTGGGACCCGAAGAACCAGCGTCCCGAGCTGTGGGACATCTACAACACGCGCGTGCATCCCGGCGAGAACATCCGCGTGTTCCCTATTTCCAACTGGACCGAACTCGACATCTGGCAGTACATCGCGCGCGAGCAACTGGAAATTCCGGACATCTATTACGCACACGAACGCGAGATCATTCTCCGCAACGGGCAACTGTTGCCGGTGTCGTCCCTGGTGCAGCCGCAGCCGGGCGAAACGGTAGCGCGCATGACCGTGCGTTTCCGCACCGTGGGCGACATGACCTGCACCTGCCCGGTGGAATCGACCGCGAGCAATGCCGCCGAGATCATCGCCGAGACCGCGATCACGCGCATTACCGAGCGCGGCGCGACGCGCATGGACGACCAGACTTCGGAGGCGTCGATGGAGTTGCGCAAGAAGGAAGGATATTTTTAATGAAACTGGAAAACCTGAGCACCCTGGAAACGGAAAAAATGAGCGACAACATACAACTGCTGCGTTTTATTACCGCAGGCAGCGTGGACGACGGCAAGAGCACGCTGATCGGCCGCCTGCTGCACGACTCGAAGTCGATCTTCGAGGACCAGTTTTCGGCGATCTCGAAAACCAGCGAACGGCGCGGCATGGGCGCGGTAGATTTGTCTTTGCTCACTGACGGCCTGCAGGCCGAGCGCGAGCAGGGCATCACCATCGATGTGGCTTACCGCTATTTCGCCACGCCGCGGCGCAAGTACATCATCGGCGACACGCCGGGCCACGAGCAGTACACGCGCAACATGGTGACCGCGGCTTCCACGGCCAACCTCGCCATCATCCTGGTCGATGCGCGCAAGGGCGTGCTGACGCAGACGCGTCGCCACACCTACCTGGCCAGCCTGCTCGGCATCCCGCACGTGGTGCTGGCGGTGAACAAGATGGACATGGTCGATTACTCGCAGCAGGTGTTCGACGACATTTGCGAGGAATACCTGAAGTTTGCCATGCCGCTGGGGCTGGAGAACGTGAACTGCATTCCGATGTCGGCGCTGAACGGCGACATGGTGGTGGAGCGCGGCGCCAAGCTGAACTGGTACCAGGGGCCGGCGCTGCTGGAACTGCTCGACACCATCGAGATCGATCACGACGTGAATACCACCGATTTCCGTTTTCCGGTGCAGTGGGTGTGCCGCCCGCAAACGCAGGAACACCACGACTACCGTGGCTTCATGGGCCGAATCGAGGCGGGTGAGGTGTCGGTGGGCGACGAGATCACCATCCTGCCGTCCGGTCGCACCAGCAAGGTAAAAGAGATCGACGCCTACGACGGCAAGCTGCAGACCGCTTATGCTCCGCAGTCGGTGACGCTGAGGCTGGAGGATGAGATCGACATCTCGCGCGGCGACATGTTCGTGAAAGGCAGCTTGCACGTGCCGCAGGTGGAAAAACAGTTTCACGCTGTACTGTGCTGGCTGGCCGAGACGCCGCTGGAAAAAAGCCGCAAGTACCTGGTCAAGCACACCACGCGCACGACCAAGTGCCTGTTCAGCGGCATCGACCACCGTGTTGACATCAACACGCTGGAACTGCATCAGGCCGACTCGCTGCATATGAACGACATCGCTCAGGTTACGCTGAAGGTACAACAGCCGCTGGTGTTCGACAGCTACGCCACCGACCGTGCCACCGGCAGTTTCATTGTGATTGACGAGGCGAGCAACAACACCGTTGCGGCGGGGATGATTGTCTGAATCGACAATCGATCGGCTTGGAGCGGCATTTTGCCCGAGCCGATTTGGATAAATTCATCCCGCTGAGTTTTATCAATGGCTTGGGCGCTTTTTACATTATTTGACACTATGAATGCAAATAATGTAAAAAGCGCTTATGCCACTGACTCAATATCCTTTTCTGGCTACATACAATCCATGGTGGGACGATGGAGAGGCCGTTTTTGCCGGACTTCCCGATTTTCACCGGGATGTGTTCGACGATCTCTATGCCGATGTCCAGCGGTTGCCGCAGATGATTTCGGTGACCGGTCCGCGCCGGGTTGGCAAAAGCACTTTGCTTCGGCAATGCATCCGCAAGCTGATCAAGGAAGGTGATCCCGGACAAGCGCAACGTATCGTTTATTTCACCATGGACGATCCGGCATTGCTGTTGCCGCACGTCGATATGGATCGCTTTTTCGAAGACCTGGTGGCGGAATTTGCTGCGCGCGCGCAGGATGGCGTGGTGTATCTGTTTCTCGACGAGATACAGAAATTCCCGCGTTGGGAGTTATACCTTAAAAAACATTACGACCTGAAAACGCCGGTGCGTTTCGTGGTTTCAGGCTCCGCCTCCGCGCCGATATTTCGCAAGTCGCGCGAGAGTCTGCTGGGCCGGATACACGATTATCAGGTGTTGCCATTTTCTTTTCGTGAATATGTATTTTTTAAAAATAGAAATACCGGTTCCAGAAAATTAAAAGAATTGGGAGACGGAATTCGTTTGAACAAAACGGTTCCTGAAATGATTCGTACGCTTAGCACGTTTGTTCATCTTGGTGAACTTACACCTGAAGCAATAAAGGCGGTAGAAGATTTCTTCTTCGAAGGTGGTTTCCCCGAAGTCTGGAATCTCCCTGATATTCTCTCCAAACAGGAATACCTGTACCAGAACCAGATCGAACGCGTGATTTTCGAAGATTTGCTCGTGGCGGCGGAGTTTCGCAAGCCGGAAATGCTGCGCCGTTTCTATCTCGGTCTGTTGGCCGAGCCGGGCCGCGAAACCAATGTCACCAAACTTTCCAAGGATATTGGCATTGCGGCGGCAACTATCACCACTTATTTCCCTTTGCTGGAAGCAACCGATCTGGTATGGCGCCTGCAGAAATATACAGGTAGCCGTACCACGGCCAAGGCTGGAAATTTCAAGAGCTATCTGGTCGATCTGGCAGTGCGTAATGCCGTGCTCAAATTGACGCCCGAACGCTTGCTTGCGGATGAGCAGGTGCTCGGTTTGTATGCCGAAAACATCGTCGCAAACCATTTGCGGCGCTGGCCAGGCTTGGTTGAACTGGCCTATTACCGCGAGCGAAATAACGAGCTGGACTTCATTGTCGATCTGGGCGCAACGCGCATCGGCATCGAGGTTAAATACCGTACCACGCTGAACGAACGTGAATTATCCAAGAGTCGCGAGATTGCAGAGACGCTGGGATGTGAAGCATTTGTCGTGGTATGCAAAGAACAAAACATAGACCAACAACTGGAAAAACGCCTGCAGGAAAAATCAAAAATTCCGCTGGCTGTCGTTCCATTGGCGGATTTCCTTTTGTTGTTTTAATCGCTACGCGATCTCCCTAAGCAGTCGCACCCTCTCCGGTACGCGCATCTTGGAAGTCGGGAAGATGACTTCCGTGCCGTGGGTGGTGCGCGTGAATCTCTAGATGAAGAAATCCTGCGAGGAGGTGATCAGCAGCACCGTCGCAGCGGGGATCTGCCGTATTAACGGGGTAACGGGTGCGTAGCTGTTGGGTCTGGAGTATCCTGCGCGATAGTGCAGGCACCCGCGCCGCCGCCCTTGGCAAACGCAGCCCGGGATGTCTTCGGTGCCCAGTGATGGGCTTCCATATATGGCTTCCGGGGAACACATCATGCTCAATCCGCAAGATGAGGCGGCGCTAGCCGACCAGCACCGTATTACCCTTGCGGAGCTGGAGCAACGGCTGGGTTGCACCCATGCCGGGTTGACCAGCGCTGATGCCGCCCGGTGTCTTTCGGAATATGGCGGCAACGAGCTCCACGTCCGCAAAGAAACGCCCGAGATCGTCAAGTTCCTGCGCCAGTTCACCAATTTTTTCGCGCTGTTGCTGATCGCCGGTTCCCTGCTGGCGTTCTTCGCCGATTACCTGCAACCAGGACAGGGCAACTTCCATATCGGCGTGGCCTTGCTGGCAGTGGTGTTGCTGAATGCGGTGTTCACCTACGCCCAGCAGCATGAAGCCGACCGCATCATGGAAAGTTTCCGCAACATGTTGCCGCCGATGATCTCGGTGTTGCGGGATGGCGAGGTGTCGCGCATCGAGGCGCGGCTGCTGGTGCCGGGCGACGTGATGCTGCTGGAGGAGGGCGACCGCATTCCTGCAGACGGCCGCCTGATCGAGGTCAATCAGCTCAAGGTCGACCACTCCTCGCTGACCGGCGAAAGCGAACCGCAGTTGCGCAAGCTGGCCTGCACCCACGACAACCTGCTGGAAAGCCGCAACATGGTGTTTTCCGGCACGCTGGTGCAAAGCGGCAACGGCAAGGCGCTGGTTTACGGCACCGGCATGGACACGCAGATCGGGCAGATCGTCCAGCTCACCAAGGAAACCGTTACGGTCGATACGCCGATACGCATAGAACTGCACTATTTCATTCGTGTCATTTCCGCGATTGCCATCACGCTGGGCGTGCTGTTCTTCATGCTCAGCGTATTCCTCGGCAAGCCGCTCATCGGCAGCCTGATTTTTGCGATCGGCATCATCGTTGCCAACGTGCCGGAAGGTCTGTTGCCCACCGTGACGCTTGCGCTGACCATGGCCTCGAAGCGCATGGCCCGCAAGAATGCGCTGATCCGAAACCTGGAGGCGGTCGAGACGCTGGGCTCTACCACGGTGATCTGCACCGACAAGACCGGGACGATCACCCAGAACCGGATGAAAGTGACCACGCTGGTGCTCGGCGAACACGAACGGTCGGCCTACCAGGATGGCCTGGCGCGGGCGGAAGGCTTTGACGAGGCGTGGGCGACCATCGTGCTGTGCAACAATGCGCGGCTGAATAATCATGGCTACCTGGGCGATCCGACCGAGGGTGCGCTGCTGGTCTTCGCCCAGCAGATGAAACCGGTGGATGGTTTTACGGATCGCTTCCCGCGCATTCACGAAAGCCCGTTCGACTCCGCCACCAAGCGCATGATCACCACGCACAGAAGTGAATCCGGCGGGGCGAACCTTGCCTATATGAAGGGTGCACCGGAAATCGTGTTCAGGAAATGTACCCACGCGCTGCGCCAGGGGATGGTTGTCGAATTCGATGCGGCAATCCGGCAGCAGGCACTGGAAATTTACGAAGTGATGGCTGCGCGCGGCGAGCGGGTACTTGCCCTGGCATTCAAGACAACTGAATCGCCTGAAGCCAGCGAGGAGGATTTCGTCTATCTCGGTATGGTGGGCATGCTCGATCCACCGCGCACGGAAATTCCGGATGCAGTCGACAAGTGCCGCAGCGCCGGCATACGGGTGTTCATGATCACTGGCGACTACCACACAACAGCCGAATCGATTGCGCGCCAAGTCGGTCTTTATACCGGAGATGGCCGGGTGATCGTCGGCGAAAAATTGCTGGAGATGGACGAGGAAGAATTGTCTCAACTGTTGGACAAGCGCGAACTGATTTTTGCCCGTACGTCCCCGATGCAGAAGCTGCAGATTGTCCGGGCGCTGCAGAAAAAAGGCGAGACCGTCACCGTGACCGGCGATGGCGTCAACGATGCGCCGGCTTTGAAAAATGCCGACATGGGGGTGGCAATGGGCGTGTCCGGGACCGAGGTGGCCAAGGAGGCGGCGGACATGGTGCTGATGGACGACAACTTCGCCACCATCGTCACTGCCATCGAGGAAGGGCGCACCATCTTCGCCAACATCAAGAAATTCATCGCCTACATCCTGACCAGCAATGTGCCCGAGATATTGCCGTTTATCGCGTTTGTGGCGCTGGGGGCGCCGCTGGCGCTCACCGTGGTGCTGATTCTGACGATAGACCTGGGCACAGATTTGCTGCCTGCGCTGGGCCTGGGACGGGAGCGCTCGGAAAGCGACGTGATGAAGCTGCCGCCGCGCAAGCGCGAGGAAAGGCTGCTGACCTGGCCGCTGCTGGGCATGAGCTACGGCATCATCGGCATGCTGCAGGCAGCCGCCGGATTCTTCGCCTTCTTCGTCGTGCTGCATCAGGGCGGCTGGACATGGGGGAGCGAACTGCCCGAAAAGGGTTTGCTCTACAGAACCGCGGTTACCTCGTTCTTCGCCGCCGTGGTTATCTGCCAGGTCGCCGACGTATTGATCTGCCGTACCCGGCGGCAAAGCATCCTGTCCGCAGGTATTTTTTCCAACAAATTGATATGGGTCGGGATCGCTGTCGAGCTCGGTCTGGTGGCGGCCATCTCGCATGTCTCTTTCCTGCAGCCGTTTTTCGGGACGGCGCCCATAGGCTGGTTCGAGGTTTCGCTCGGCCTGCCGTTTGTGTTCGCCATTCTGCTGGGCGACGAGTTCCGGCGCTGGCAGATCAGGCGGGGAAATCGTTTCGTGCAGCGCTGGCTTACCTGGTAGCAGCCCCTTCTTCCCCGAACAGCCGCACCCCCTCCGGTATATGCAGCGTGGAAGTCGGGAAGGCGACTTCTGCGCCATGCGCGGTGACGATGTCCAGCACTTTGAGCAGCACGTCCTCTTTCACCTCGTGGTAGTGGATCCAGTTGGTGGTCTTCGTGAACACGTAGATGAAAAAATCCAGTGACGAGGCAGCAAACGCATTGAAGTTGATGATCATGGTCTGGGTCTGATCGATCTCCGGGTGCTCGAGCAGCATCTGCTTCACGTCGCGCACGATGGCGCGCATCTTGTCGGCGTCGTCGTAGCGGATGCCGATGGTTTCGTAAATTCTGCGATGCGACATGCGTGAGGGATTTTCCACTGCAATGGTGGTGAAGGTCGAGTTGGGCAGGTATAGCGGGCGCTTGTCGAAGGTGCGGATGCGCGTCAGGCGCCAACCGATGTCCTCCACCGTGCCTTCGATGTCGCGGTCCGGCGAACGTATCCAGTCGCCCACCGAGAACGGGCGGTCGAGGTGGACCATCAGGCCGCCGAAGAAGTTGGCGAGCAGGTCTTTCGCCGCGAAACCGATCGCAATGCCGCCCACACCGCCGAAGGCGAGTACGCCGGAGATGCTGAAGCCCAGCGTTTCCAGCGCAACCAGCGAAGCGGAAATGATGATGGACAGGCGCACCAGCTTGGCCATTGCCTCGATCGAGACGTTATCCTGTCCGGCGTGTGTCGTTTTGCGCTGATGGACGATGTTTGCCTCGGCGCGTTTGACGAAGCGGATCAGGAACCAGGCGATGCAGTAAATCACCGCGACGCTCTGTATCGGCTTGATGGTCTGGAACAGCGCCAGGTGGGTGTTGCGATAGACTATTTCGGCAGCGAACGAAATACCTACCACCCAGATCAGCACCGATGCCGGGCGGCGCATCGCGTCCACCAGCGAGTCGTCCCACGGGGTTTCAGTGAGTTCGAGTTTCTTGTACAGCTGGTCGAGAACTCTCTTGGCGACGAAATCGATCAGCAATGTCAGCAGTACCACGAGAAATACCTGGATGCTCAATCCCCAGGTGCTGCCAAGCGATTCTATCCAGTGCTGGATTTTTTCCAGAGACATAAACTGCCCATCCTCAAAGCATTCGGAACGAAAAGGAACTTTAACAAAAAATACGCTCCCTGTGACTTGCGCGTGCGGCTGCTCATCGGCTACTCAAGCTCGAAGGTTGTATGGTATCTTGCAGCCATCTAATCAGCACATTCATGATTCCTGTTCAAATGAACTTTATCGCTCTGGTCGCCGCCCTGCTGCTGGAACAAGTACAGCCGCTTGCATCGCGCAAGACTTTTTCCGGCTGGATGACTGCCTATGCCGACTATTTCCAGCACAATTTCAATGCCGGGGCACATAACCACGGCAGGATAGCCTGGCTGCTGGCTGTATTGCCCCCGGTCGTGGCATGTGCGCTGCTGGCTGAAATGCTGAGCCATACCAATGTGGTGATCTACTGGGCTTTCAGCACGCTGGTACTGTATCTGACCATGGGGTTTCGCCGCTTCAGCCACAACTTCACCGATATTTACCAGGCATTGCGCAATGACGACCTGGAACGTGCGCGTGTGCTTCTTTCGGAATGGCGCAAGGAACCCTGCCATGAGCTGAATGCCCAGGAGGTGGCGCGGCTGACCATAGAGGAGGGCTTGCTGGCTTCGCATCGCCATGTGTTCGGCGTGGTGGTGTGGTTCATCATACTCGGGCCGGCGGGGGCAGTGCTGTACCGGATGGTGCATTTCCTCAGGGCGCGCTGGAACCGCACGGAGGAAGAAGCCGAGCTGGGGCATTTCGGCGAATTTGCGCGGCAGATGAACTGCTGGCTGGAGTGGCTTCCCTTGCGCCTGACCGCGATCACCTTTGCCATTGTCGGCGATTTCGAGGACACCATTTACTGCTGGCGTACCCAGGCCGATACTTGGCCGGACTCGGAAGAAGGCATCGTGCTGGCCAGCGGTGCGGGCGCGCTCGGCGTACGCCTGGGTCAGCCCATTCCCAGGGGCGGTGAACCGTTCGACCGCCCCGAGCTCGGCATTGGCGACGAGGCGGATGCAGACCTCATGCAAAGCACGGTGGGGCTGGTATGGCGTGCACTGGTGTTCTGGATGGTGCTGCTGTTCCTGCTGACAGCAGCGAGTTTAATAGGCTGACCGGTTCGGGTTGAGTCGTATCCTGCTAAACCTCGCGAAGCGAGAACGCTGAATGGGTGGCCCCTTTATGGGGTCGCCCATTCAGCGTTGTTGTTCCGGTCAGAGCACAAATCCCAATCTGCTAAACTGCCGACTCGAAGGTTGCGTCGCCGACGGTTGTTCCGGTCAGAGCACAAATCCCAATCTGCTAAACTCATTGCCTCGAATAGCGCAACGACATCCTGGTTCCGGTCAGAGCACAAATCCCAATCTGCTAAACTTTTTACGGAGATAAACATGAAACTGGATAAGTTCCGGTCAGAGCACAAATCCCAATCTGCTAAACTCAGCCGCACATGCTCACGCAAGCCGCAGACGTTCCGGTCAGAGCACAAATCCCAATCTGCTAAACTTAAGTTGCATAACAACCCCCTACTCAGAATGTTCCGGTCAGAGCACAAATCCCAATCTGCTAAACTCCCCCAGCGAGTAGCTATCATTGACTGCAAGTTCCGGTCAGAGCACAAATCCCAATCTGCTAAACTCTGGCACTACATCAACAACGAGAAGAATGCTGGTTCCGGTCAGAGCACAAATCCCAATCTGCTAAACTTTGGGAGTTACTACATTTCTGGCTATCTTAGTTCCGGTCAGAGCACAAATCCCAATCTGCTAAACTAATGGGCGCTGACATACCGCGCATCGCAATGTTCCGGTCAGAGCACAAATCCCAATCTGCTAAACTAACAAACAAGTTTAGGTGAGTAAGCAGCGAGTTCCGGTCAGAGCACAAATCCCAATCTGCTAAACTGCAAGCAACATGGGCGCCACTGCATTGGCCGTTCCGGTCAGAGCACAAATCCCAATCTGCTAAACTGCCG
>Ga0102953_1002563_pt1 | contig 10636 bp, 11 predicted proteins | sample SalPon2A_C_D2_MG_FD_78509 | JGI IMG/M metagenome (GOLD analysis project Ga0102953, IMG submission 78509) | Soil microbial communities from South San Francisco under conditions of wetland restoration - Salt Pond MetaG R2A_C_D2_MG | ecosystem: Environmental > Terrestrial > Soil > Wetlands | place... | reverse complement strand
CGCCTGCGGACACGGTTGCGCACCACGGCCTTGCCGACCTTGCCGCTCACCACGATCCCCACCCGCACCTGTCCTTCATGCGGGGCGGGGCGCCAACGAAGGCTGAGATGCTTCGCGCCACCGGAACGTCCCTTGCGTAAGCGCTGGAAGGCTCGGTCCCCCTTCAGGGAGCGGAGGACCGGAACCCGCGTCAGCGATCCGATACCGACAGGCGTTTGCGCCCCTTCGCGCGCCGTCGGCTCAGGATGGCGCGCCCGCCGCTCGTCTTCATGCGGGTGCGGAATCCGTGCGTCTTGGCGCGCTTGCGCTTGTTCGGTTGGTACGTGCGCTTCATTCACGTTCTCCTTCTGGGTGCCCGCCTTCCGGCGCACGCACGCCGACCGGTCAGGATGGAACGGGCCAGCGTGTGGCGGCGCAGCCGGCGTCGCCACGCACGCCCATGGCGACGTGGCGGCGGGCTCGGGCCGCAGGCGCAGGCCGGTCGCAGCCAAGCCGTAAGAGCATATCACACACGTCGCGGCCGCCGCCAACCAGGGTACGGGTTGGCGGGCGCGCGACCCGTATCGGAGGCGCCGACCGCGGGCGCCCGCCGCCGCTCAGCCGGCCGCGGCCGCGCGCGCCGCCGCGAGCCGCGCGATGGCGGTGTCCTGCACGCCGGTGCCGGTGAGATCGCAGACGGTGATCTGGTCGCTGCTGGTGCGCCCCGGACGGGTGCCGGCGAGCACCTCGCCGAGCTCGGCCACGCGCGCCTCGCCCACGTCCACGCCGGCCTCCCGCGCTGCGCGCAGCTCGCCGATGACCAGCCCCTGCTCGCGCCGGTCGCTGACGAGCACGTCCGCCCGCCGCAGCACCCCCGGCTCGAGCTCCTGCTTGTGCTCGGCGTCCGAGCCCATGGCGGTGACGTGAAGCCCGGGATGCAGCCACTCCGCCCGCAGGATGGGCTCGGTGGCGGGCGTGGTGGTCACGACCACGTCGGCGCGGGTCACCGCCTCCTCGGCATCGGTCACGGCCTCCACCTCGATGCCCAGTACGGCCCCCATGTCCTCGGCGCAGCGCCGGGCCTCGGCCGGGCGCCGCGCCCACACCAGCGCCCGCCGCGGCCAGCGCACCAGCATCATGGCGCGGAGCTGCCAGCGTGCCTGTGCGCCCGCTCCGAGCACCGCCACCGTGTCCACCTCGGGGCGGGCCAGCGCATCCGCGGCAACGGCGCCGGCCAGCGCGGTACGCACGTCGGTGAGGTACCCGTTGTCGAGCAGCACGCAGCGAGGCACGCCCGTCCCGGCATCGATGAGCACCATCAAGCCGCTGGCGGTGGGCAACCCGCGCTGCGGGTTGTCGAAGAAGCCGGACGAGAGCTTCACGGCGAAGCTGTCGAGGCCGCGCACGTACGCGCCCTTGACGTCCACCTCGCCGCGGTGCTCGGGGACGTCGATGCGCATCACGGGGGGCTGCACCGCGTCCCCCGCGGACAGCCTCCGGAAGGCCTCACGGACGGCATCGAGACCGTCCGCATCGAGCGTCACCAGCTCGCGGATGGCATCTTCGTACAGGACGGCAACGTCCTGTGGCGCCATTCAATCCTCCTCCTCTCGCCGAAACGGCACGGCGTCCGCCACGACCCTGAGGAACCGCTCGGTGGCGATGTTGCCGCCGGAGCACACCACCGCGCTGGAACCGGGGCCGACGGCCACGCGGCTCTGGAGCAGGGCGGCGATGCCCACGGCGGCGGCGCCCTCGAGCACCTGCTTCTCCTCTTCGAAGGCGAAGCGCATGGCCTGCGCGATCGCAGCCTCGTCCACCAGCACCACCTCGTCGACGAGACGGCGCACCATGGCGAAGGTGAAGCGGTTGCGCTCGCCGATGCCGCCTTGCAGGCTGTCCGCCAGCGTCGGCTCTTCCGGCGTGGGCACCGGCCGGCCGGCCTGCAGGCTGCGGGCCATGGCGGCACCCGCCTGCATCGACACCCCCACCACGCGGATGGCGCGCTCGGCGGACTTCAGCGCCAGCGCCACGCCGGCGATGAGCCCGCCGCCCGAGAGCGGCACGATCACCGTGTCCACGTCCGGCAGCTCCTCCAGGATCTCGAGCCCGATGGTGCCCTGCCCGGCGATGACGCGTGCGTCGTCGAACGGGTGCACCAGCGTCAGGCCGCGTTCGGCCATCAGCTCGCGGGCGCGGGCCTCGGCCTCGTCCTGGCTGTCGCCGCCGACCAGCAGCTCGCACCCGGTGGCCCGCAGCGCGGCGAGCTTGTCCTCGGGCACGCGCTCGGACACGCACACCACCGCGTTCACGCCGAGGCGCCCCGCGGCCGTGGCGACGGCGCGGCCGTGGTTGCCGGTCGACACCGCGATGACGCCCCGCCGGCGGGCGGCGGCGTCCAGCGCGGCGAGCGCGTTGGCGGCCCCGCGGGCCTTGAACGCGCCGGTGACCTGGAGGTTCTCCAGCTTCAGGTGCACGGGGCCGCCGGCGATGCGCGACAGCGCGCGGCTCTCGACCAGCGGGGTGCGGCGCACCACGCCGGCCACGGCGCGGCGGGCGCGGTAGACGTCGCGCAGGCTCGGGGCGCCGTCCGGCGCCGGGGACGCGGCTGTCTCTGGCTCCATGGCGTTACCTCAGCGGGATGCCGTCGTTGGGCAGCCGCCGCTCCAGCACCCTCACCAGCCACGAGCTGAAGATGGTGAGGATCAGGAACAGGCCCCCGACCTCGGAGAGCGGCACCAGGTAGCGGTAGGTGCGGTCGCCGATGATGGTGGCCAGGTTCAGCATCTCCAGGACCGTGACGGCGGACAGGATGGGGGTGTCCTTGATGATGGACACGAGATAGTTGCCGAGCGCCGGGACGACGCGCGGGATGGCCTGCGGCACCACCACGTCGCGGTAGACGAGCACCATCGGCATGTTGAGCGCCATCGAGGCCTCCCACTGCCCCCGCGGCACGGCCTCGAGGCCGGCCCGGTACACCTCCGAGGTGTAGGCGCTGTACTGCAGGCCGAGCGCGATGGCGCCCGTGAGGAACGCCGGGAGCACCACCCCGTAGTTCGGCAGCACGAAGTAGAGGAAGTACAGCTGCACGAGCAGCGGCGTGTCGCGCAGGAACTCCACGATGACCGCGATCGGCCAGGAGACGATCTTGAGCGGCACGGCCCGCAGCAGCGCGAAGATGAGCCCGAGGATCAGAGCGATCAGGAAGCCGAGCACGGTCGCCTCGACCGTCACGATCATGCCCCGCAGCAGGATCGGGATGATGGACGCCGCGAACGCCCAGTCCGACGTGAGGTTCCAGTGGATGCCGAAGATCACGAGCGCGCCCTCGCGGCGGTCACGCCGACCCGGTTGGCGATGACGCGCTCGAGCAACCGCATGAGCGCCATCAGGATCAGCGCCATCACGAAATAGAGCACCAGCGTGAGGCTGTAGATCGGCACCGTGTCGAGCGTGAGGTTGCGCAGGTTCTGCGCCCGGAAGGTCAGGTCGCTCAGGGTGATGAGCGAGACCAGGGCGGTGTCCTTCAGGTTCTGCACCGCCAGGTTGCCGAAGGGAGGCATCATCTCCACCAGCGCCTGCGGAAGGACCACGTTCCAGAGCGTGTAGCGCTTGCTGAAGTTGAGCGCCACCGCCGCCTCGTACTGCCCGGTGGGCACGGCCAGGATGGCCCCGCGAACCACCTCGGCGCCGTAGGCGCCGATGTTGAGGCCGAGCGCCAGGATGCCGGCCAGGGTGGCACCCAGGCTCACCCCCAGGAGCGGCAGGGCGTAATACAGCCAGAACATCTGCACCAGCAGGCTGGTGCCGCGGAACACCTCGATATACACGATCGACAGCATGCGCGCGGGCCAGATGCGCGAGAGCTTGCCGATGCCGGACAGGAACGCCATCACCGCCCCCACGCCCGTCGACACCAGCGCCAGCTCGGCCGTCAACCGGGCGCCTTTGAGCAATGGCGGCAACAGCGAACTCAACGTCTCCATGCCGGACCTCCCTTGGGCTTCGCGATCCCGGCCCCCGGCGGGCGCCATGGGGGCCGCAGCTCGGCGTCGCAGCGAGGAGTGCCGGCCTTCCGCGACACCGCTGTATCGGCAGGCCACACGACCGGGCCGGCCGCGGGGCGAGCGGGCCATGCGCCCGCGAGCAAGATAGAACGGAGGGGGGGAGCCGCGCTGCGGCTCCCCCCCTCGGAAGCGGTCGTCACTGCGCCGTGCACAGCTCCTGGGTCGTCTTCGACAGGGCCGCCTGGGCGTCCTGTTCGGTGAGGCCGTACCCGGTAAGGATCTTGGTCCAGGCCGGGGTCTTCTGGAACGCCGCGAGGGCGGCGTCGAACTGCTTGACGAAGGCCGCGTGGTCCTTGTTGAAGCTGAAGCCGCCGTAGCTACGCACCGACTTGCCGTTCACCACGGGCTGGGTGAAGGGGGTGGCGGTCTCGACCTTGTCCGACTTCTTGGCGAGGCGCTCGGCCGTCAGGCCGGTCGCGGCGTAGGCTGCGATGCGCCCGGTCTCGACGGCCGACAGGGCGTCGGCGTTGGCGGGCAGCATCACGAGCTGGTTCTGCGGGATGCCCATGGCCTGGGCGAACTTGAGCTCGTCCGCGCCGGACACGATACCCATCTTGAGGTTGTGGTTCTTGACGAAGGCCTCGTAACCGTGGATGTTGTCAGGGTTCCCGGCCTTGACCATCAGGCCCTCGCCGTAGCTCGAGTTGGGCTTCGAGAACAGCACCTGCTGGCACCGGGCCGGCAGGATGTTCTGGCCGGCCGCCACCATGTCGAAGCGGTTGGCCTTCAGGCCGGGGATGAGCGAGCCGAACTCGGTGACGATCCACTGGATGTCGGTGATGCCCATCTGCTTCAGCACCGCGGTCGCCACGTCGGGGGCGATGCCGTGGGCGTCCCCGTTGGCGTCCACGTAGCCATACGGGATCTCGTTGGCGACGGCGACGCGGATGTAGCCCCGCTGCTTGACGGTGTTCAACAGGCCGCTCTGGGCGAACGCCAGCGCGCCGATCAGCACGGTCAGCAAGGTGAGCGTCAGAGCTTTCAGCGTACGGTTGGCCATGGTTCCTCCTCGTGTTTCGAACGTCGTGTCTCTGGGCGCGCATCCTGGCCATTCGCGCGCGCCCACGCGGCGTGCTCCGGCCGGCGCTAGGGTGGCGCCAGGCCGGTGCCGGTCCGTGGGTCGCCGGCCGCGCGCGGGCGCGGGTGGTCGACCGATGACAGCGGCTCCTCCGGCATGCGTTCACATCCTTCCCGTTCGCGTTGCTTCGCGTGTCGCCGGCTGCTCCGGCGTTCTGGGCGTGCGGCGCACCGACCCGCGGTCGAGCGCCGTCCGTCACGGATCAGTGCTGCAGCACCGCCTGCAGGAAGCTCTGGGTGCGCGGGTTCTCGGGTTCGGTGAAGATCTTCGAGGGCGGTCCCTCCTCCGCGACCTGGCCGGCGTCGAAGAACACCACCCGGTCGGACACGTCGCGGGCGAACCCCATCTCGTGGGTGACGATGAGCATCGTCATGTTCGTTTCGAGGGCGAGCCGCCGCAGGATGCCCAGCACCTCGCCCACCAGCTCGGGGTCGAGCGCCGAGGTGACCTCGTCGAAGAGCATGAGGTCGGGGTCCATCGCCAGCGCCCGGGCGATGGCCACGCGCTGTTTCTGGCCGCCGGAGAGTTGCGACGGGAAGGCGCCCGCCTTCTCGGCCAGCCCGACCATGTCGAGCAGCTCCCTGCCGCGCTTCTCGGCGTCGGCGCGCTTCACGCCCTTGACGTGGATGGGCGCCTCGGTGACGTTGCGCAGCACGCTCATGTTGGGGAACAGGTTGAAGTGCTGGAACACCATGCCGATGCGGTTGCGGACCCGCCGAAGCTGGCTCTCGGTCGCGGGCAGCTGCTTGCCGCCCTCGTCGCGGTGCCAGAGCGGCTCACCGCCGACGAAGACCTTGCCGCCGTCGGGCTTCACCAGCGTCATCAGCACGCGCAGGATGGTGGTCTTGCCGGAGCCGCTCGGGCCGATGATGGCGACCTTCTCCCCCGCCTTGACGGTGAAGTCGAGATCCCGCAGGACCGTGAGCGAGCCGAAGGACTTGTGCACCTTCTCGAAGCGGACCATGGGCTCGGCTCGCTCCAGGGCCTCGGCCCTGGCGGCTTCGTCGTGCGGGGTTGCGTCGCTGCCGGTCGTCACTGCCACGGGTCCCTCCTCATCGCTGGCGTCATCCGAGCTGGAAGCTGGCAAGCTTCAGCTCCGTCATCTCCTGAACCGCGAACCTGACGCCTTCCCGTCCGAGCCCCGATCCCTTGACGCCCCCGAAGGGCATGGCGTCGATGCGGTAATCGGTGCTGTCGTTGACCATGACCCCGCCGTAATGGAGGGCGGAGACCGCACGATGGGCGGTGCCCAGGTCGCGCGTGAAGACGGCCGCTTGGAGACCGTAGTCGACGTCGTTGGCGACGGCGACGGCCTCATCCAGATCACGCACCCGTTCGAGGATGGTGACCGGCCCGTACACCTCGTCACGAGCCAGGCGGCTCTCGCGAGGCACCCCTTCGAGCAACGTCGGCTCGAAATGGGTGCCTTCGAAACCACCACCCGTGAGCAGGTGGGCTCCAGCGGTCCGTGCCTCTTCTACCATACCCTTCACGCGCTGCGCGTTCGGCGCGTCGATCAGCGGCCCCATGTCGGTCGCCTCGTCGAGCTTGGGGCCCAGGTCGAGCCCTTCGGCGCCCTCGACCATGGCGTCCCGGACCGCGTCGTAGACGCCGTCTTGCACCAACAGGCGTTGCACGTGGAGGCAGTTCTGGCCGGCGGCCCAGAAAGCGCCCGACAGGATCGCCGGTACCGCCGCGCGTAGGTCGGCGTCGTCCATGACGATGGTGGGCGCGTTGCTGCCGAGCTCCATGCTGTAGCGCTTCAGCCCGCCCGCCCGGACGATGGCCTCCCCGGTCTCCTTGCCGCCCGTGAACGACACCACCCGCACCCGCGGGTCGCGCACCAGCGCGTCGCCCACCACCGAGCCGCGGCCGGTCACCACCTGCAGCACCCCGGGAGGGAGCCCGCTCTCGAGCAGCAGGCGGGCCAGCTTCAGGGCCGACAGCGGCGTCTTGGAGTCCGGCTTGAGCACCACCGCGTTGCCCGCGGCGAGGGCCGGTCCCACCTTGTGGGCGACGAGGTTCAAGGGGTCGTTGAAGGGCGTGATGGCCGCCACGATGCCCACCGGCTCGGGGACGAAGTACCCGAAGCGCCGCTCGCTGCCGGGACGCTGATCGAAGGCCAGCGTCTCGCCGTGGATGCGCCTCGCCTCCTCGGCGCTGAGGCGCAGCGTGTCCGCCGCGCGGCTCGCCTCCTTGCGCGCCTCGCGGATGGTCTTGACACCCTCCCGCGCGATGAGGCGGGCGAAGTCCTCCTGCTCCGCCTCCAGCCGCGCCGCAGCTCGGTACAGCACCGCCATGCGCTCGTGCGTGGCCATGGCCCGCGCCACCACGGCGCCGCGCTCCGCAGCCTCCAGCGCGCGCACCATGTCGTCCGTCGTCGCCTGCGGCACCGTGTCGATGAGACGCTCGTCGTCGGGATCCATCACCTCGATGACGGCGTCGCGCTCGACCCAGGAATCCGCCAGCAACATCTCCATGGTTACCGCCTCCCTCGCCCTTCCGGGGCGCGCCCGCGCAGGGCGATGAGATCCTCCACCAGGGCGTACCCGGTGGCCAGCCGGCCGGCGCCGGGCCCCTGGATGGTCACGTCTCCCAGCAGGTCGGTCGTGAAGGTGCAGGCGTTGACCGCGCCTGCCACGCCCGCGAGAGGGTGCGACAGCGGCAGCCGCACGGGGCCGACCGACGCGCTCACGCCGCCGTCCGCGCGCCTCAGGGCGCTGCCGATGAGCTTCCAGCGCTCCCCCGCCGCCGCTGCAGCCGCGATGTCGCCCGCGCTCACGTCCCGGATGCCCTGCCGCGCGACGTCGGCCATGGTCAGAGGCGCGTCCATCACCAGGTTGGCGAGGATGACCACCTTGCCCGCGGCGTCGATGCCGTCGACGTCGCCGCTGGGGTCGGCCTCGGCGTAGCCCTCGCGCTGCGCCTCGGCCAGCGCGTCGGCGAAGTCGAGACCGGCCTCCATGCGGGTGAGGATGTAGTTGGTGGTGCCGTTCAGGATGCCCTGGATGCGGCTGACGCCGGCGGCGGCCAGCATGCCGGCGCCGAGCGCGAGGGTCGGGGTGCCGCTCATGACCGTGCCCTCCACGCCGAGGCCGGCGCCATGCTCGGAGGCGATGCGCCGCAGCTCGGCGAACGCCAGCGCGATGGGGCCCTTGTTGGTGGTGACCACGTCCATGCCGCGCGACAACGCCTCGCGTACGTGCGTGAGCGCCGGCTCTCCGGTCTTCAGATCGGTGAAGCTGAGCTCGGCGACGGCGTCGGCGCCCGACTCCCGGATGGTGGTCAGCGCGTCCCAGCCCCGGGCATCGGCCTCCAGCGCCTCCAGGCCGTCGGCGGCGCCGAGCAGCTCCTCGGGCGTGAAGCCGTCCCGGCGGAACACGCTGCCCCGCTTGAAGTCGCTGACGGCGGTGATGCTCACCTCGAGGCCGTGGCGCCGGGCCAGCGTGTCGCCGCGCTCGGCGAGGATCTGGGCCAGGCCCTGGCCCACCGTTCCGAAGCCGATCAGTGCCAGCCTCGTGGTCCGCCGTGGGCTCGTCATCTCGTCTCCGAGGCGCTCCGCTGCTGCCGGGCGTAGGCCAGCGCCTGATCCAGGTCGGCGATCAGGTCGTCCGGGTCCTCGATGCCCACGGAGTAGCGCACCAGGCTCTCGGGGATGCCCATGGCCGCGCGCTCCTCGGCGCTGAGCTCGACGTGGCTGCCCGTCGCCGGCGGCGCCACCACCGTCTCCACCGCGCCCAGGTTGGCGGCGCGGTGGGCGTAGCGCAACCGCGGCAGGAAGCTCCGCACGCTGTCGAAGCCGCCCTCGAGCTGGAACGACAGCATGCCGCCGAAACCGCGCATCTGCCGTGCGGCCACGTCGTGGTTGGGATGGCCCTCCAGGCCCGGGTAGAACACCGCGGTGACGAAGGGGTGCTGCTGAAGGTGACGGGCGATGGCGAGGGCGCTCTGGTTCTGGCGCGCGACGCGGAGGCCGAGCGTCTTCATGCCGCGCAGCAACAGATACGCCGCCTCGGGATGGAGGGTGGCGCCGTTGATCTCGCGGAAGTGGTAGATGCGCTCCACCGCTTCGCGGGGCCCGACCACCGCCCCGCCCAGGGCGTCGGCGTGTCCGCCGAGGTACTTGGTGGCGCTGTGGATGACCAGGTCCGCGCCCAGCGTGAGCGGGTTCTGGTTGATGGGCGTGGCGAAGGTGTTGTCGACCACCACGGTCGCGCCCACGTCGTGCGCGGCGGCGGCCAGCCGCGCGATGTCCATGATCTTGCAGGTCGGGTTCGTCGGGCTCTCCAGGTACAGCACCTGGCAGCCCTTGGCGACCTCCGCCTCGATCTGGGCGAAATCGGTGGTCTCGCACAGCGTGACGTCGATCCCGAAGCGCGGCAGGAACTCCGTGAACACCTTGTTGGTGCCCCCGTAGGTGTCCTTCACGGAGACCACGCGCTCGCCCGGGGACAGCAGCGTGAACAGCGTGTTGCTGATGGCGGCCATGCCGGTGGCGAAGCTGGTGCAGGCTTCAGCGGCCTCGAGCTGACGGACCTTCTCCTCGAAGGCCTGCACGGTGGGGTTGGTGTTGCGACCGTAGATATGCCCCTCGCGCCGCCCCAGCGCCACCTCGCGCCACACGTCGACGTCGTCGTACCCGAACGACACGCTGTGCACCACGGGCACCTGGGTGGCACCCTGCATGGTGGGCCCGTCCTCCCCCGCCCACACGGCGAGCGTCTCCAGCGCCGGTCCTTCGCGCTTCGTCATCGTCCGACCTCCTCGTATCTCGGCTCGGCCTGGCCCCGCCTCACGGCAGGGCCAGGATCGGTCCTTCCAGATAGCTGTTGATGCGGCCCAGGCACAGCACCATGTGCTTGCGGCGCACGCCCGCGACCGACTGCATGTCTTCGCGCCGCAGCCCCTGCAGCACGCTCTCGATCTCGTCCACCACGTAGTCGACCTCGTCCTCCCAGGTCATCTCGGGTAGCAGCTGCAGCCACACCCGCGCGGTCTGGTAGAAGAGCCGGTCGGCGATCTCCCGCAGCGGCTGGTTGCCGATCGCCCGGGAGAGCTCCTCGTTGAAGCGGTGGTACACCCGCGCCAGGCCCTCGGGATCGCGTGTCTCGCGCAGCTCCCGGGCCCCGCCGGCGAGCGCCGCCAGCAGCTCGAGGTCGTCGTCGGTGATGCGCGCCGGCGACATCTCCCCGATCAGGTCGATAAGCTTCAGCCGGAGGGCGTAGACCTCCTTGAGGTACTGCAGGTCGACGGTCTTGACCATCGTGCCGACGCCGCGTTGGCTGACGACCAGCCCGTCGAACTCGAGCCGCTGCAGCGCCTGGCGGATCGGCGTGCGGCTGACGCCGAACTCCTCGGCGAGCGCGTTCTCGCTGAGCATGGCGCCCGGCGGGTAGCGCAGGAGGCAGATGCGGTCGCGGAGCTCGGTGTAGATGGCCGCCACGCCGCGCGAGCCCAGCGTTGTGGAGCGCTGCTGCATACTCTTCCAGCCGCCTTCTTCCTTACGAGG
>Ga0102953_1002560_pt1 | contig 10644 bp, 4 predicted proteins | sample SalPon2A_C_D2_MG_FD_78509 | JGI IMG/M metagenome (GOLD analysis project Ga0102953, IMG submission 78509) | Soil microbial communities from South San Francisco under conditions of wetland restoration - Salt Pond MetaG R2A_C_D2_MG | ecosystem: Environmental > Terrestrial > Soil > Wetlands | place... | reverse complement strand
CGCGGTGTTGGCGCCGATCCCCAACGCGAGGGTGAGAACCGCGATGGCGGCAAAGCCCGGGTTGTGGCGTAGCGCGCGCAGCGCGTACCGGAGGTCACTCACGAATGCGTCCCCGTCTCCCGTCTCCCGTCTCCCGTCTCCCGCTCACTCACTCCGCAGCGCCTCCACCGGATCGACGCGCCCCGCCCGGCGTGCCGGCACGTAGGTCGCGATCAGCGCGACAAAGCCCAGCACGACCGCGGCAAGGACGAACGTCACCGGATCCGTGCTCCCAACGCCGTACAGCATCCCGCGCAGGGTGCGCGTGACCCCGAAAGCGGCGACGAGGCCGATGCCCAGCCCGATCACAACGAGCACGATCGTCTCGCTCAGCAGCAAACCGAGCACGTCCACGGCGCGGGCGCCCATCGCGATGCGGATGCCGAGCTCGCGTGTCCGCTGTGATACCGCGTAGGCGGTGACCCCGGCGATCCCGATCACCGCGAGCACGAGTGCGAGGCCCGCGAAGAGCGTGATGAGCGTCGTCATGAGACGGATCGCCTCCTGGCCCTGTGCGACCAACTGCTCGTACGTCATCATCTCGCCGATCGGCTGCGTGGCGTCCTCGCCGCGCACCACCTGGCGGATCACCGGCGCGACGCGCGTCGGATGCGCCGCGCGCACCACCACCCACATCTGCTGCGCGTCACCGCCCTGTGCCGCCGGGAGGTAGATGGCCGGCCGCGCGGGATCCGACAGACCGCCCGTTCGCACCTCGCCCACCACGCCGATGACGGTGACGTCGCGCGGGCCGTTCGGACCACCCAGCGGCAGGATCTTGCCCAGTGGATTCCCATCCGGCCAGAGCTCGTGCACGAGCGACGTGCTCACCACGGCGACGAGTGGCGCTCCGTCCTTGTCATCCGCCGTGATCGCCCGCCCCTGGAGGACGGGGATGTGCATGGTCGAGAAGAAGTTCGCGCCGACATCGGTCGCGGCCATCGCAAGGAACTGATTCGGGTCATTCGCGTTCACGCGTCGCGGGTCCATCGCCATCATCCGGAGCGCCCCGGAGAGCGGAAGCGTGGTGGCGAGCGTGATGTCGGTGACGCCCGGTTGGCTCTGGAGACGCTGGACGATGTCGGTGAAGAACGTGCGCTGCGCGGCGAGCGTGGCGTACCGGGACGGCGTGAGCCGGATGCGGGCGGCCATCAGGCCCTGCGGGTCGAAGCCGGGATTCACGTCGTTCAACCGGATGAAGCTCCGGACCAAGAGGCCCGACCCCACGAGCAGTACGAGCGCGAGCGCCACCTCGCTCACTACGAGCACGTCACGCGCGCGGCGGCGCGGTCGGCCCTCCGTACCGCCCGTCCCTTCGCGGAGCGATTGCTCGAGCGCGGGGGCCGAGGCGCGGAGCGCGGGGATGATCCCGAAGCCGAGGCCGGTGGCCAGCGCGAGCAGCATGGTGAACCCGAGCACCGTCCCGTTTACGCCGATCGCGAAACGCGGGGGGATCACCGTGGCCAGCAGCTGCAAGCCGAACGATGCGAGCACGAGGCCGACGGCGGCGGCCGCGAGGGCGAGGAGCACGCTCTCCACCAGCAGCTGGCGCACGATCGGCCACCGCCCGGCCCCGATCGCGCGGCGCACGGCAAACTCCCGCTCTCGCGTGTTGGCGCGCGCCACGAGCAGATTGGCGGCGTTCACGCAGGCGATGAGCAGCACGAGCACGACCGCCCCGAACAAGATCAGCAACGGTTGGCGTACGTTGCGGCCGACGACCCGGTCGCGAAGGAGCGTGGCGGCCAAGCTGGTGGTGAACGGGGACACGCCCGCGCGCGCGCGCATGGTGCCGCGCCCACCGCCGGCGGGCGGTCCCCCCTCCTGCACGACGACCATTCGCCGGCCACCACTTCCGCTCGGCTGCTCGGCGGCGTTCAACCGCTTAGCGAGGACGTCGAGGTCGGCGTTCAGCTTGTCGATGGTGACACCGGGCGCCAAGCGCGCCACCGTTCCGAAGGCGCGGTACATGCGCGTCGCGGCGAGCCGCGGCGCGTCCGCGATCGCCCAGCCGATCGGCACCCACGCCTGCGTCCCGCCATCCGGGAACGAGACCCCCGCGGGCATCACGCCGATCACCGTGAACGTCGTTCCATCGAGAGTGATGGGTCGGCCGAGCGCACTCTTGTCGCCATTGAAATCGGTGATCCAGAGCGCGTGCGAGATCACGGCGACGGGCGCATTCGTTTCAGACGCCGTGAAGCCGCGGCCGACGATCGGCTGCACCCCGAGCACGCCGAAGAAATCCGTCGAGGCGCGGGCCACCTGGATTTCACGCGGCTGACCCGCGCCGGTGAAGTTCAGGCGATCGTTGGAGTAGGCGGCAATCCCCGAAATCGCGTCGCTGAGCTTGCCGACGTCCTGGATGTCCGGGTACGACATGGCGCCGGCCCCTTTCGGCGCTCCCGGCGGCCCGCCCGAACCGATCGTCACCAGACGGTCGGCGTCGGCGAACGGCAGCGGCTTCAGCAGCACCGCGTTGACGACGCTGAAGATCGCGGTGTTGGCACCGATCCCGAGTGCCAGGGTGAGCACGGCCACGAGCGCGAAGCCAGGGTTCCGCCGCACGGCGCGGAAGGCGTACCGAATGTCGAGCAGGACGCTATTCATGCCGCAACGCCTCCATCGGATCGATCTGTGTGGCGCGGCGGGCCGGGATCGTGCTCGCGCCGGCCGCGACGAGCGCGAGCACGATGGCGCTCGCCACGAAGGTCGCGGGATCGGTAGGCGAGACGCCATAGAGCTGACTCGCGAGGAGCCGCGTGAGCAGCACCGCGCCGACCGCGCCGACCGCGAGCCCCCCGCCCGTGAGCGCCATCGACTCGCGGAAGACCATCGCGAGGACGCGGTCGCGCTCGGCGCCGAGCGCGATGCGGATGCCCAATTCCCGCGTTCGTTCCTGCACGTTGAAGGCGAGCACGCCGTACAAGCCGACGGCCGACAGCCCGAGCGCGAGGCCGGCGAAGAGGGCGACGAGGACGGTGAAGAACCGGGGCTGCGCCACCGACGTCGAGACGAGCGCATCCACGGTCGTGACGTCGGTGATCGTCTGTTCGGGATCGAGCGATCGGATCGCCCGGCGGGCGGGGCCGATCAGCGCGAGCGGATCGCCGGCGGTCCGGAGAAAGAGCGACAGGTGCGAGCGCGAGAAGACACTGATCGGGGCGTAGACCGCCGCCGTCGGTGCGTCGGCGAGCCCGTCGTTCCGCACGTCGCCTACCACGCCGATCACGGGAATCGCGGTGTTTCCGAGCGCGAGCGTCTTCCCGACCGGATCGACGCCGGGCCAGTAACGTCGCGCGAATGACCGATTGACGACCACGCCCGGCATCGAGCCCGCGGCGTCCGGGCTCGGCCGGTCCGCCGCGGTGAACGCCCGGCCGCGCAGCACCGGAATGCCCAGCGCGGCAAAGTACCCGGGCGTCACGATGTACGTCTCCGTCATCGGTGGCGCGCCCGCGTCGGACGCGCGCCCCGGGATCGTGAACCCATACCGCTCGCCGCCTCCGTGAAGCGGGAGCGTCTTGCTGCCTCCCACGGCCAGCACGCCGGGGAGCGCGCCGAGCCGCTCGAGCAGCGCGTCTCGATAGGCGACGCGGGCCTCTGAGGTGGGATGCCGTACACTCGAGACCACGACGCTCATCGTGAGCACGCGGTCGGCGTGGAGGCCGGGGTCGACGTGCGTGAGCCGCAAGAGGCTCTTCACCATGAGCCCCGCACCGACGAGCAGGAGCATCGCGAGCGCCGTCTCCGCGACGGTGAGCCCGGTCCGCACCTCGCGGCGGCGACGCCCACCGGCGGCACCGCGCCCGCCCTCGTGGAGCCCGCGCACGTCGGCCTGAGCGGCGCGCCACGCCGGAAGCACGCCGAAGATCATCGCGCTCACTACCGCGACGACGCTCGCGAAGCCCACGACCGGCAGATCGAGACCGACGGCACCGGCCCGGGGGATCGCACCGTCCGCCATCGTGACGAGCACGCGCACCGTCCACGTGGCGAGCGCCAGGCCGAGCGCCCCGCCGATCCCGGCAAGCACCAGGCTCTCCACGAGGAACTGCCGAGCGACACGGGATCGCGTGGCGCCGAACGCCGTGCGGACCGCGATCTCCCGCGAACGGCCGGTCGTGCGGACGAGCAACGAGTTGGCGATGTTCACGCACGCGATGAGCAGCACGAGACCCACGGCTCCGAAGAGCGCGAGGAGGGCCGGACGGACGTCGCCGGTGATGGCGTCGTGCAGCCCGACGACTCGTGCATCGGTCCAGCTACCGTCGGCCTGCGGGTAGGTCCGGGCGAGGCGCGCGATGACCGCGGCGGCGCGGCGGCGCGCCGCCGCCACCGTCACCTGCGGCCGGAGGCGCGCCACGACACTCATCCACCGCACGTCACGCCGACGGGGGATTTGGTCGTCCGTGATGCGCGAGATCGGCACCCACACGTCCGCGTCCGGTCCAGGATAGGCGAACGACGCCGGCATGACTCCGACAACGGTGAACGGCGTGCCGTCCAGCGTGACGGTCCGCCCGACCACCGTGGAGTCGCCGCCGAACCGACCGCGCCAGAGCGCGTCGCTCAACACCACCACGCGGTCCGCCCCGGCGAGGTACTCGGAGGGTGCCGGGACGCGGCCGAGCTCCGGCGCGACGCCGAGCGTGTGAAAGAAACGCGAGGAGACGAGCGCATCGGTGAGACGCGACGGCTCGCCGGCCCCCGCCAGGTCCACACCGATCTGCCCCGGCGCATACAGGTACGCCGCCATGCTCGCGAACGCACTGCTGTCGGCCGCGAGATCGGCGAAGTCGTCCGGCGAGAAGAGGCCGTGCTCGATGCCGTTCGCGGGGCTCACGTCATAGACGCGGACGAGCTCTCGCGGCGCGTGATAGGGGAGCGGCCGCAACAGTACGCCATGCAACACCGAAAAGATCGCCGTGGTCGCACCGATGCCGAGCGCGAGCGTGAGCAACGCGGCGGTGGTGAACCCGGGGCTCTTTCTCAGTGTCCGGAGTGCGTAGCGCACATCCTGGACGAACGTCTCCATCAGCGCTCCTCAGTCGCGTGGCGAGTTGGCAACCCGTTCATCACTCATGGCGCAGCGCCTCGACGGGATCGATCCGCGTCGCGCGCAACGCGGGGATCGTACTCGCCGCTAGAGCCACAAGGGCGAGGAAGACAACCACGGCCACGATGGTGACGGGATCGGTAGGCGAGATGCCGTAGAGCTGGCTGCGCAGCACTCGGCCGACGGCGAAGGCACCGATTCCACCGAGCAGGAGACCAGCGCCCGCGAGCGCGAGCGAGCGCCCGAGCACCATCTGCAGCACCTCGCGCGACCGGGCACCGAGCGCGAGACGAATCCCCATCTCGCGCGTGCGTTGCGCCACCGTAAAGCTCAGCACGCCATGAATGCCGATGGCGGCGAGCGTCACGGCGAGTGCGGCGAAGAGGCCGAGCAGGACCATGGTGAATCGGCGGCTCCCGACCGAGCGCTCGAGCGTCTGCTGGAGCGGCTCGACGCCGAACGGCGCGAGCGCGGGATCCACGCTCCGGATCGCACGGCGCGCCGCCGTCGCGAAGGCACCCGGCTTCCCATCCACCTTGAGCAGGAGCGTCTCGGCGCCATCGGCCGATGGTGCCTGCGCGAGCGGGAGATAGACCGCGGGCGGTGCGGCGTTGGCCATGCCGCGGAACCGCTCGTTGGCGGCGATGCCGACGACGGTCCGGTTGGCACCCCAGAACCTGATCTGCGCGCCGATCGGATTTCGGCCCGCGAAGAACCGGCGGGCCGCCGCCTCGTTGACGAGCGCCACCGGTGCCGCATGCGTTCCGTCCGACGCCTCGAGCGGCCGACCCCGCTCGACCGCGAGACCCACGGTGCCGAAGTACCCGGGCGTCACGCGCCGCACGGAGATCTCCGGCCAGTCCTTCGCCTCCGCCTCGCGTCCCACCACCACGAACGAATTGGTGAAGCCCGCGTCGAGCGGCCCGTTCCCCGCCAGCGCCGCCGCCCGTACACCCGGGAGCGCCGCCACACGTCCGAGGAGCTGCGCATTGAAGAGGTGCATCGCCTTGAAGTCGGGCCACTGCGAGAAGTCCGCCGGGTACCGCGACGGCGGCAGCTGGAACTCGGCCTTGAGCACCCCGGCCGTGTGGAAGCCGGTATCCACGCCCTGCAACCGCCAGAAGCTCCGGATGAGGAGTCCCGCGCCGGCCACGAGCGTGACCGCAAGCGCCAGCTGGCCGATCACGAGTGTCGAACGCAGGCGTCCAGCCCGACCGCCGCCGACGAGCCGGCCGGCGCCTTCCACCCGAAGCGCCGACTGCACGTCCACCCGTCCCGCCTGCACCGCGGGCACGATGCCGAAGACGACGCCGACGAGCACGGCGATCGCCAACGTCGCCACGAGGACGCGGAAGTCGACGCCGACCGAGGCCACGCGCGGAATGTCGGCGGGCGCGATCGCGAGCAGCGCGCGCGTGCCCCAGAACGCAAGGCCCACGCCGACGACGCCCCCGACGATCGCGAGGACGATCCCCTCGACCAGGAACTGACGCACCATGCGCCGCCGCCCCGCACCCAGCGCGCTCCGGACGGCGACGTCGCGCACGCGCGTCGTGCCGCGCGCGAGCAGGAGGTTCGCGACGTTCACACACGCGACGAGGAGCACGAGTCCGACCGCGCCGAGCAGGATGTACAGGGCCGGGCGAACGGGACCGAACACGACGTCGCCGAGCGATTCGACGTGGACGCCCCGTGCCGCGTTCACGGGATAGGTCGCCTCGAGATCGGCGGCGATGCGAGCCATCTCCTGCTGGCCGGTCGCCGGCGTGGCGCCGGGCGCGAGACGGCCCAGCACGAAGATCGGGTGGGTATCGCGTGGTGACGTCTTGGGGTCCGGCCGCAGGGGAAGCCAGACCTGCACGTTCGCCTTCTCGCCGCGATCGGCAAACGCACGCCCGTAGTCCGCGGTCTTCAGGATCTGGAAGACCCCGAAGTCTGCATCCGCGGGCACGACGCCCACCACCGTCCGCGGCACGCCGTCGAGCCGGATCGTCTGGCCGACGACGTTCGGATCGCCCGCGAACCGCTCCCGCCAGAGTCCCTCCCCGATCAGCGCGACGTTCGGGCCACCGACCGCGGATTCCGCAGCGGTGAATCCGCGGCCCATCAGCGGTTGGATCCCGACCAAAGGCAAGAAATCCCCCGTCACATCCATCGCCGCGAGCCGGACGGGCGCCCCGGCGCTCGGCGCGAAGTTGACTTCGTCGCCTTCGAAGGCGGCGAGCCGGGAGAACTGCGTGGTTCGCTGCGTGAAGTCGAGATAATCCGGCACCGACGCGGGCTCGTGGGCGGTGCCGCTGTGGCGATCCGTCTCCCACACCATGGCCAGGCGATTCATCTGTGCGAACGGCGCGGGGCGGAGCAGGACGCCGTTCACGACGCTGAAGATCGCGGTGTTCGCCCCGATCCCGAGCGCGAGCGTGAGCACCGCGACCGCCGTGAAGCCTGGACTCTTGCGGAGCGCGCGGAGCGCGTACCGCAGGTCATGGAGCAGACTACTCATCCCGCAGCACCGCCATCGGCTCGACGCGACCGGCGCGCCATGCGGGGACCCAGCTCGCGACGAGCGCCACGACCAAGAGCAGGACCGCCACCGCGACGAGCGTCACCGGATCCCGCGGGCTCACCCCGTAGAGGAGACCCGCGAGCGCTCTGGACACGATGAGCGCCATGCCGATGCCGATCACGACGCCGACCGTGGCGAGGCGCGACGCTTGGGTGAGCACGAGACGCACGACCTCGCGCGCGGTGGCGCCGAGCGCCATGCGGATCCCGAGCTCGCGCGCACGCTGGGCGACCGACTGCGCCAGCACCCCGTACAGCCCGACCGCGGCCAGGAGCACCGCCACGAGTGAGAAGATCGCGAGCAGCAACGCGTAGAGGCGGGGTCGTGCGACGCTCGCGTCGAGGAGTTGCTCCATCGAGCGTACCCGGAACATCGGCACGTTCGGATCCGTCGCCGCGAGCGCCGCCTGCACGAGCTTGGTCAAGGCGAGCGGGTCGCCATCCGCGCGAACCGCAACACCCATGAAGCCGGTCGGAAACTGCGCGTGCGACAGATAAATCGTCGGTGCGGTCGTCTCATGGAGCGAGCCGTTCTTCACGTCGCCGATGACGCCGACGACCGTGCCGCCGGCGTAGTCGCCCCCGAGTCCCAGACGCGTACCGATCACGAAGGCATGCCCGAGTGGATCCTCGCCCTGCCAGATGCGCTTCGCGGCGGCGGCGTTGATCACCATCACCGGCGGCGCGCCGGGACGATCGGTGGCTTCGATACCCCGACCGCGCCGAATCGGAATCCCCATCGCGCGGAAGAACTCGGGCGTGACGATGCGGACCTGGACACTGAGCGCCTCCTGCTCGTCATGCGGCAGGGTGCGGCCGTCGACGGAGAGCGCCGAAATGGAGTAGCCGAATCCCGTGAACGGCATGCCGAAGATCGCGCCGGCGGTCGTGACGCCCGGGATGGCATCGATCCGCTCCAACAACTGACGATAGAACTGGTCGGCGAGCGCGGGCTCGGGATAGGCCGCATCCGGCAGTGAGATGCCGAACGTGAGCACGTGCGCGGGCATGAACCCGGGGTTCACGCGCTCGAGACGATAGAAACTCTTGACGAGGAGCCCGGCCCCCGCGAGCAGCACCACCGCGAGCGCGGTCTCCGCGATGACGAGCGCCGCACGGGTGCGTCCCCGCGCCGCCGAGGCGCCTCTCCCCTCGGCCTTCAGGCGATCGGCGAGCCGTCCGAGCGAGGCCGAGTGCAGTGCCGGCAGCAATCCGAACAGCAAGACGGTCCCCAGGGTGACGGCGGCCGCGAAGAGCAACACGGCGCCGTCCACCCTGGTACTCGCGATGAGCGGGATCCCGTCACTCGTGAGCCCCGCGAGCAGGGCCGTGCCCCAGACGGCGAAGAGTACGCCTAGCGCGCCGGCGACCACCGCGAGAGTCAGACTCTCGACCAGAAATCCCCGCACGAGCCGCGCCCGTCCGGCGCCGAGCGCGGTGCGAATCGCCACCTCGCGCTCCCGCCCGATCGCGCGCACCAGCAGTAGTCCCGCCACGTTGGCACAGGCGATGAGCAGCACCACGGCGACCGCGCCGAGCAGAATGAACAGCGGCGCGCGGACGTTCCCCACCATGGCGTCGCGCAACGTCGTGGCGACCGCCGATTCGTCCTTGTTCGTTCGCGGATACGCCGCCGCCAAATTGTCCGCGATGCGGCTCAGGTCGGCGTTGACCGCCGCGAGTGAGACGCCCGTCCGCCGCCGGCCGATCACGTCCAGATAATGCGCACCCCGCTGCGTCGTGAGGTCGTGGACGGAGAAGCGCTGCGGGAGCCAGACGTCGGAGTGATCGGGATAGTCGAAGCCGCGCGGCATCACGCCGACGATCTCGTACGCCACCCCATCGAACGTGGCGCGACGTCCAACCACGGCTGAGTCAGCGCCGAATCGGCGTTGCCACAGTCCGTAGCCGATGACGGCGACGTCCGGACTGCCCGTCACATCCGATGCCGGCGTGATCGTGCGCCCGAGCAGCGGTTGCACCGTCAGGACGTCGAAGAATCCTCCGGTGACGGCCGTGCCCGAAATTTGTTCCGCGGGCCCGTCGCCGGTGAGCGCGAACGACTGCTCGTTCATCGCGGCGACGTCGGTGAACACACGATTGTCCTTGCGGATGTCGGTGAAATCCGGCGGCGACATCGTCCACCGCGCCCCATCGCTCCGGCCGCTGAAGACGCGCACCAGCTGATCCGGATGCGGCAGCGGGAGCGGACGCAACAGCACGGCATTCACGACCGCAAAGATCACGCTCGTGCCGCCGATGCCGAGCGCGAGCACGGCGATCACGGTTGCCGTGAAGCCGGGATTCTTCCAGAGCGTGCGAAAGGCGTGTCGCAGATCCTGCAGCGAGCTACTCATGACGCAGCGCCTCCATCGGATCGACCCGTGTCGCACGGCGGGCCGGCAGATAGCACGCGACGGCCGCCGCGGCGACGAGCACGAGCGCCCCCCCCCGCGACCGCGGGCGGATCCCACGGACGCACGCCATAGAGCAGCCCGCTCAACAGTCGCCCGCCCAGGAGCGCGCCGGCGATCCCGATGACGAGGCCCCCGACCACCCAGCGCATCCCCTGACGCACCACGAGCCGGATGACGTCGCGATCGTGCGCGCCGACCGCGATCCGGATGCCCATCTCGCGGTGCCGCTGGGCGACGAGGTAGGCGAGGACGCCGTAGAGGCCGACGGCGGCGAGGAGGAGTGCGAGCGCGCCGAACGTCCCGAAGAGTGCGACCCCGAGATGCCACGGGCGGAGATCCCGATCGACCAGGGTGCCATACGGCTGAACCGACGCGTACGGCAAGTCCCCCCGAAACGTCTGCATCGCCCGGCCGACGGTAGCCGCGATGCCCGCCGCCGGCCCGGCTGTGCGCACGAGCAGGCCGGTCACATGGCCGGGAACCGTGCTGTCGGTCTGCGCGAACGGGACGTAGAGCTGTTCGGTCGCGCCCTCCGTCATGCTCTGGCGCCGCACGTCTGCCGCG
>Ga0102953_1002558_pt1 | contig 10654 bp, 7 predicted proteins | sample SalPon2A_C_D2_MG_FD_78509 | JGI IMG/M metagenome (GOLD analysis project Ga0102953, IMG submission 78509) | Soil microbial communities from South San Francisco under conditions of wetland restoration - Salt Pond MetaG R2A_C_D2_MG | ecosystem: Environmental > Terrestrial > Soil > Wetlands | place... | reverse complement strand
CTCGGGTGGAATAGTGGAACGCAGGTTCGAACAGGAAGGGAGGGCAAGTGGCCCGCCACGTCGGGGGCGAACGCCCGCAGGCGCTAGCCCGGATCTGGCCACTCGCTTGCGAATGGCTCGTCGGACTGTAAGGCGCCGCGGGCCTCGGGAGATAGCCGTGATGAAGATAAGACGTTGGCCGGGAGTCGCCGCCGGGTGCATGCTGGCGGTTCTCGCGGTGGCGAGAGCGACTGGCGGGGCCGTGCTTCTGCGGCGGGGATCGGCCTCCGTCGGAGCCGTGCGCCTGGCCCCCACCTCGGCGATCGCGGTGGCGCTCGGTCTGATTCTCGTCGCGGTTCTCGCCTCGGCGGCGGTTGTGGGACTCGTGGTCGGTGCATCCTGGGGGCGGTGGCTGGCGGTCGCCGCGGTCGTGCTCTTCCTCGTCGGCGGGATAGTGAACGGCACGGTCCTCTTTGGCGCGCCGCGGATCCGAGGCCAACTCCTGAACTTCGGCTACAGCTTTCTGGTTCTTTACTTTCTCTATCTCCAGCGACCCTTGACTCACGAAGTGAGCAGGGACGAAATCGTCTGAACGTTTCGGCTGGAGCGCGCCCCGTCGTCTGGGCTCTTCCTCTCGCGGAGGGGGTCGTGGGCTCGAGCCGCGATGGCCACTGTGCCAAAATGCTTGCCGGTGACCATGACCATGGAGATTCGGCCCGCGACCGTCGACGATGCCGAAGCGTTGCTCGCCCTTCGCCACCGGCTTGCCAAGGAGACCGACTTCACTTCTTGGGATCCTGGCGAGATCCAGGGAACGGTGGAGAAGCAGCGCGACGCCATCATCGCCTTCGATGCGCGCGGTAACTCCCGCTATCTCCTCGCCTGCGACGGTGAGGATCTCGTGGGGCTGATCCTCGCCGCCGGCGGCGATCGCAACCGCCTGCGGCACAGGGCGGTGATCGCCCTCGGGATCCTGCGTTCGCACTGGTCGCGAGGGATCGCTTCGCGCCTGCTCTCCGAGATCATCGACTGGGCGCCGGGAGCCGGGGTGACGAGACTGACGCTCGAGGTCAATGTCACCAACGTCCGCGCCATCTCTCTCTACCTGCGTCACGGCTTCGTCTTCGAGGGCCGCCACCAGGGATCGATGCGAATCAACGGCGCGTACGTTGACGACTACGCCATGGCATTGATGCTCGAGACATGAAGACCGCCCTGTGGATTCTCGCCGCCGCCGTGGCCCTGTTCTTGATTGACCGGCTCGCCCTGTGGGCCGAGAGCCGGGGCTGGATCTTCTACAGGCGCCGCCATCCTTCGCCCGGCACCGTGGGCAACGCCTTCCTCAATCTGCAGTCGATGATCGAGCCCGGAAAGGTCCACGTCATCGAAGCGCAGGAAGATGCCGAGCCGGAGCAGGAACCATCGGGAGATCCGCCGGAGGGGGGCGCGCAAAGGCCGTGACGACTTCGGGCAGGTCTTCGATGGACAGCTTCGACGCTCCTTGGTCGCCGCTTCTGTGGACGATGTCTATCTTCACCGTCGTCGTCCTCGGTGGTGTGGCGGTGGCGGTGGCGCTCGAGGTCCCCGCGGTCGGCAAAGGAGCCTGGATTCTTCCCCTGGTTGTCGGGTCCTCGGCGTTCGTTCTCGTGGCCTGTGCGCTCTTCACCATTCGCGGTTACCGCCTCGACGCGACCGCCATCTACGTCCAGCGCCTCCTCTGGGAGACTCGGATCCCGCTGCGAGGGCTCACCACGGCCTGGGCGTCAGGCGACGCCATGAAGGGCTCGATACGCCTGGCGGGCAATGGCGGCGCCTTCTCCTTTTCAGGGCTATACCGAAGCAAGCGCCTCGGCCGCTACCGCGCCTTCGTCACCGCTCCAGCGCTCTCGGTGGTTCTTGAGCTTGCTGACAAGACCGTCGTCATCACTCCCGACTCTCCGCAACGCTTTCTCGATCGCCTCGCTGCGCTGTATGCTGAGGCCGAAATTCTCTAGATCAGAGACCCGTTTTCAAGCACGTCAACTGAAGAAGGGGATATCACCTGTGAAGAAGACCGCCGTTGCCATTCTGATGATTCTTGGGTCCGTTTTCTCCGGCCTTCCCGGCGCGGCGAGCGCCGGACCGCAGCCGATGAAGCCCGTGTGGCAGGTGCCGCCGCCCCGCGACATCGCCTATCCGGGAACGATCGGTCTCGACGTCGACGCCACCGATCTTGCCCACCGCGTCTTTTCGGTGCACGAGGTGATTCCGGTCATGCCCGGCCCGGTCACCCTGCTTTATCCCGAGTGGATCCCCGGGCACCATTCACCGACGGGACCGATCGACAAATTCGCCGGCTTGGAGGTCCAGGCGAACGGCAAGACGGTCGATTGGACCCGGGATCCCAGCGACGTCTTCGCCTTTCACATCGACGTCCCGAAGGGTGTCTCGGCGCTCGATCTCCACTTCCAGTTCCTCTCCCCCCAGAATCGGCGCCAGGGGCGGATCGTCATGACCCCCGAGATCCTGAACCTGCAATGGAACACGGTGGCTCTCTATCCGGCCGGCTACTACGGGCGCGACATCGAGATCGAGCCCAGCGTCACCCTGCCTCGAGGATGGAGGCTGGGGACGGCGCTCACCGTCGCGGAGCGCAGCGGGGACCATGTTCGCTTCAAGGCGATCGATTTCGAGAACCTGGTCGACTCGCCGATCATGGCGGGCAAGTACTTCAAGCGCTTCGATCTCGCTCCGGGCGCTGCGACGCCGGTCCATCTCGACGTCTTCGCCGACGAGGCCAAGGACCTCGAGGCGACGCCCAAAGAAATAGAGGTCCACCGCAAGCTCGTCGAGCAGATGTACGACCTCTATGGTGCTCACCACTACGACCACTACGACTTCCTTCTCGCCGTCTCGGACAAGCTCTCGGGGATCGGCCTGGAGCACCACCGCTCGAGCGAGGACGGCTCCTCCTCCGGCTACTTCACCAAGTGGAAGAAGAGCTGGATCCGGCGGACTCTGCTATCCCACGAGTTCAATCACTCCTGGGACGGCAAGTACCGGCGACCCGCCGGCCTGTGGACGCCAAGCTTCAACGTGGTCAAGCGCGATTGGGGCCTCTGGGTCTACGAGGGGCAGACGCAGTTTTGGGGCGAGGTGATGGCGGCGCGTTCCGGGCTGTGGAGCCACGAGCAAGCGATGTCTGCCCTGGCGACGCTGGCGGCCACGTATGACCGCGGACGCCCGGGCATGGCCTGGCGCAACATCCAGGACACGACGAACGATCCGACGATCGCCGAGCGCGCTCCGATTCCTTATCGCGACTACCAGATGAGCGAGGACTATTACCGCGGCGGCGAGCTCATCTGGTTCGCGGTCGACTCTGAGCTCCGTGACCTGACCCACGACAAGCGCTCGCTCGACGACTTCGCGCGCGCCTTCTTCGGTATGGACAACGGGGCCTGGGACATCAGCACCTACACCTTCGACGACGTAGTCGCGGCCTTGAATCGGATCGCCCCTTACGATTGGAAGGACTTCCTGCGCTCACGGCTCGATGGGCATGACGATCTCGCCCAGGGCCTGGCCGACGAGGGCTGGAAAGTGGTTTACAACGACGAGCCGTCGATCGCAATCGAAGCCTATGCCAAGGCGCGCTTCCACGCTTCCTCCTTTACCTATTCGGTCGGCCTCACGGTCAACGACATGGGGGAGCTCCGCGACGTCTTGTGGAACGGTCCCGCCTTCAAGGCCGGTCTCGCTCCCGGGATGACGCTCATCGCGGTCGACCGCAAGGAGTTCAAGCCCGAGACCCTGAAGGACGCGATCGTCGCGGCTACCGGGACGACCAAGCCGATCGAGCTCACGGTCAAGGACTTCGACGAGCTGCGGACGCTATCGGTCGACTACCACGGCGGTCTCCAGATCCCGCACCTCGTGCGCATCCCGGGCAAGCCCGACTACCTCTCCGAGGTCCTGGCGGCGCGCAAGTAGGAGCTACTTGCCACCCTTGCGGGGGCGAGCCATGGGTCGCCCTCACCTTCCTTGGGGCTCCCCGGCCAACGAGATTGCGAGGGAGCGTCCCGAGCGGGGCGCTCCCTCGCGATGTTTTCGGTCCTCCGCTGATGGCTAGGGCGTGGCTTCCACCTGAAGGACGTCGAAGCTCGAGGTGTAGTAGCAGGTGACGAGCGCCTTGAGGCCTTCGACGTCCGCGAAGAAGGCCAGGTGACTCGGGGCGTAGCATCCCGCGTCGACCGGCTTGGTGTCGCTCGACACGACGCTGCCGTCGGCGGCGACCTCGGTCAGGGTGTAGGTGTTGTCGTTGTAGCCCGTGGTGCCGATGACCGTGTCGCCGTTCGACAACGTCGCGAGATCGAGCCCCACCGGTCCGTCTCCGACCGGCGTGGTGCCGGCGATCGTGGGCTTCGTGGTTCCGTCCCAGAGCAGAATCGTCAGGCTGTTGTCGGTGTTGTTGGTGACGCCGCAGATGCCGTTCAGGCAGCGGATCCTGCGCGGCTCGACCCCGACCTTGCCGACCTCGCTCGGAGCGCCGTGGCGCGGCCAGAAGTAGAGGCTGCCGTTGGGTGGCGAGCTGCCGAGCGGCGCGATCGATGCCACCAGGACGGGACCCCCCTTGGTCGTCTCGAAAGCGGAGATGGGCCCGCCGTTGCCGCCGAGGCTGGTGGCCGGGATCATCTCGCTGGTGAGCGCGAAGGATCCATTGCCGGATTGAGCGATGAAGTGGACGCCGTCGAGCTGGGTCAGCACGACTTCGGCACCGCTCGAGGTTGTAGCGCCATTGGCCAGCGCGAGTTGCGACCCGGTGCCAGTGAGCGAGTTGCCCGCTTGGCTGGCGTCGGACCCGCTACCGGGGATTGGGGTACTGGTCCACTGACCCGTGATGGGATCGTGGTTGTCAACGCTGGAGTCACCGTCGCTCGTTCCGAAGATGATGATCGCCTCACCGTCGCGTGCCGCTTCCTGACCCGCGCTTATGGGCACGGCGCCCCGGACGAGCCCGTTGACCGGGCCCTGTGAGGCGCGTTTGACCTCGTCCGTCGTCAAATCGAAGAGGACGTAGCCGTTCGAGCCGTCGCTGAACAGGGTCAGCAAGCCACCGGAGAAGCCGGCGAAGCTCGGCCCTAGGAGCGAGGCGGTCTCGATCTCGCCCGAGCCGCCCGGAGCGGTGTGGTTGCCCAGGCTCACCGCGGGAGGCTTCTGCCCGCCGGAAGTGACCGTGACCTTGAAGGTTCCGCTGACGCTTTCTTGATTTGCGTCGGTCACTGTGACCGTCACCGTGGCGGTGCCCTCGTCGATCGGAAGAACATTGAGTGTGCACTCTCCCGGTGCCGCGCACTTCTGCGCGCCAAAAATGCCCGCATCCGGAAGCACCATTTGATTACTGGACGTCGCCATTACCTTCAAGGGCGAGATTCCCGAGATGCTGAAGGCCTCGTTGGCGCTCTTGGTTAGCTCCACCGTCAGGTCGTTAAGGTCGCTAACGGTCGGTCCAATTGTCGGGCGGCATACAACCACCACGCTAAGCGCGAAATCGATGTTGAAATCGACGATTGTTTTCGCGATTTGGTCCGAGAGTGATCCCGTAAAGAGGCTTTCAGCTGTGCTCGAAGTGTCCGTTTCTCCTCCTGCGGCCAAGGTCGCTACACCATTCTTCTCACAGGTACCAGTAACCTGTCGCGTGAGCTCCTGCGATACCCCGGGCGTCACCGTGAAGGACGGGGGATCGAAATTGTTCGGCAGGCTGACCACGCCGGTTGTGCCCCCAAAAAGGTCACTGACATCCGCGATCTTGGTTGCAACCGTTCCGAGGGCTCCGCTGTCTGAGGATTTCGTCACGCCGAGTGTCAGTTGGAACTGTTCGTTGACAGGCAGAGTGTCAGGCGAGACGGCGAGAGAGACCGTGTAGCCCCTCGATTCGAGGGTCGCTAGCCTGGAGAAGTGGCTGACTGGTGCGCTGGCAGTGATCCCGTCACCGTCGACGGTGTTGGCGAGCGGACCGAGTAGCTCAAGGGTGCCATGGCTATCGCTGATCAACCCGATGAGGGGAGAGCCCGGCGGCGCCGGGCTGCCATCGGTATGGATCTCGACGGTCGCCGGCATGGCGAACTCGAGCCCATCCGGCTGGAGGTCGTAGACTTTCCTCACCGATGGGACCTGGAGCTCGGCCGGGAAATCATCGGGCGCGAGCTCGGCGACGCTCATCTGGGTGTCCTTGGCAAGCGCTCCGGGCGGGATGGTGAGCTTGAAGCTGCCATCCGGGAAGCTGAGGACGCCGCCGGCGGGACCGATCATCGCGGCGACCTGCTGGGGACCCGGCGCGAGCATCGCCCCGGCGGCAAAGCTCCCCGCCGGGTTGTCGATCTCGGCCTCGTCTCCGGTCGCGGTGTTTCTGAGGTGGGCGCGCCAGCCGAGGTTGGTGGTGCCGTCGTAGAGGACGAGGAAGCGCCCGTTCAAGGGCCGGAAGTCGAGCACCTTGATCGTCACCTCGGGGTTGTCCGGGCTGAAGAAGTGGAAGAGCCCGGCGCCGTCACCGGTGAGAGCTTCACCGGGGGCCGGGATCCAGGACTCGCCGTCGGCGCGCTCGAGGGTGATCTCGAAGCGTCCTCCCTGCAGACAGAGCGTCGTCTCATCGGCGGTGCACGCTCCCGAAGCGGGCAAGGAGAGAAGTGCGTCCAGGGGTCTTACGGTGTGGTTCGCGCCCAACGGCAGGCGGTCGCCCGGGCTCGCGAAGAGTGCCCGGAGGTCGGCCTCGAAGCTCCGGCCCCTGGAGCGCGAGGAGCGGTCCACGGGAAGCGAGACGAGCGATCGGTTTGCCTGGCCGTGATCTTCCGGGTGGCCCAGAGTGAGGGCTCCGAACGCGGCTTTGACCCCCGCGGAGGCGGAGCCTCCCGGAGCCAGGGTCACGCCGCTCGAGAAGCTTCCCGCGGGACTGGAGATGACGGTCGAGTCGCCGGTCTCGGTATTTCGTACCGTGACCTGCCATCCGAGGTCGCTCGCTCCGCCCGTAAAGACGAGGTAAGTGCCATAGAGCTTGCGGAAGTCGAGGGTCTTGACCGTGACCTCGGGGTTTTCCGGGCCGAAGAAGCTGAAGATTCCCGCCTGGTCGCCGCTCAGAGGCGTGGCGCTTGCCGCGACCGGTCCAGAATCGCTGGACCAGGTGGCGCTTACCTCGAAGAGCCCCCCTTGCAGGCAGAGGGAGTTCGCATCGGGTGCGCAGGTGGCGTGTGCCGGCGCGACCAGCGCCGAACAGACCAACACGAAGAGTGCAACGAGGCTTCCGGAATGAGTCGGTTCCATGGGGTCCCCCTTTCGTCTAGTAATGCGACGAAAGGAGGAGGATCCGGCCAACGGGCTTCGGCTCGTGGCACGGAGACCCGAGCCCGGTTCCCGATGAGGGTCGCTGGCCGCCCCTACGATCGCGTTGATGTCAAGTCATCGAAGCGAGGTATAGGGGCGGGCCTCGAACTCGTCCGCGCCGGAATGGGCTACCCGCGGCATCCGCGGCGGCGACCGGCGGTCGCCCTCAAGGATGTTTGTGGGTTGCGGCACCCCAGAAACGGACGCCGATCGACAGGCCGATCGTCCGCGGCCGGATGACGGCGAGGCCGTAGGCGCCGTTGGGATAGGCGCCACTCGTGTCGACGGCGGTTACCCCCAGCTTGTTCGTCAGGTTCTTGCCATAGAGCTCGAACGACCAACGGCCCATGTACACGTCGGCCCGGAGACCGAGCGTCGTATAGCCGTCGAGCATCCGAAGGCTGCCGTCGGCCTTGCGAGTCGTAAAGTCGAAGGTGCGCTGGCCGACGTAGGCGACGTTGCCGCCGACGAGCATGGTGAGATCGTCCCCCGCTTCCCACTCGTACTGTCCCGTTATCCCGTAGCTCCAGCTTGGAACGTAGGGTAGCGAATCGCCGTTCAAGCCGCCGACTACGGGATCCGTGTCTTTGGTGAGGTAAGCGTCCGTATAGGCCGCGTCCAGAGAGAACGTCAGGCCGCGCGCGGGAATGAAGCTGGCGCTGAGCTCACCGCCCTTGCTCACCGCCGTGCCACCGTTGCCGTTGATGCCGAAGCCGTTGACGATGGCCAGCAGCTGGATGTCCTTCCAGTCGAGGTAGTAGCCACTCAAATCGAGCGAAGCCCTGCCGCCGGGGCTGCTCGTCTTCCATCCAGCCTCGTAGCTCGTCAGCTTGTCCGAGTGATACGTAAGGGGAGTCCCCGGCGGCGCGCCCGCGGGCAGCACGTTCGGTCCGCCCGGCCGGTAGCCGGTGGCGACGCGGGCGTACACGAAAGAGTTGGCGCCGAGCTGGAAACGAGGAGAAACCGAGTAGGTGAAGGGATTTTCCGAAGACGTTACTCGATCGTACGCGGTATGGCCACCGACGAGCGGACCGTCGGCGCTCTGCGACGCGGCCTGCTGGTTTCGGCTCGCGCGCGCCCCGAAGGAGAGGTCGAAGCGTGGGGTCACGTGCCACGTGGCGTGTCCGTATAGGGCGAACTCCTCATAGGTGGAAGGGAGGGCGAGCACCGCGAGGGCCGGTACGTCAGTCGCGACGTTTTCCGTCCCGGCGTCGACGGCAAGAATCCGCTGCGCAATTTTGGAGCTCTCATGCGTGTAGAAGGCGCCGAACAGCCACTCGAACGTGTCGTTGTCGGACGACAGGAGGCGCAGCTCCTGGGTGACTTTGTCGGTGCTGGTGGTCTGAGGAAGGATCGCGCTCAGAGGCTTCGTCCGATCGTTGCCAAAGTAGTACGTCACCACCGACGCCAAGGGGATGCCACCCGTCAGACCCCCGGCGATCGCCGAGTCGAGGCGAAGGTTCTGGTCGAAGCTGCCGTAGCTCGTCACCGAGACGAGCGACGCCGGTCCGAGATCCCACTTGGCGGTGGCGCTGAACACCCGGTACTTGGTGTCGACCGTCTGCGATTGGTACCGGGACTGCACGGGTCTGCTGTTCAAGGGCTTGAGGGTAGTCGGGCTCGCGTCGACCGTATTCGGCGCGTCGCTGTTGATGTTCTGGCTCTGCGCCATGAGGTTGAGTGAAAACCGGTCCGAGGGTGTATAAAGGGCGGAAACGCGCCCTCCAAACGTGTCGGCGGAATTGATGCGCTTCTCGCGGAGTGTGCCGTCGATGATGTTGAGTCCAGGGGTCGTCAAGCTGGGAATGGGATTGTCGCCGATCGAATTGATGAAGCCGTTGTCGTAGCGATAGAAACCGCTGGCTCGCATGGCGAACCGGTCGCTCAGAGGAGCGTTCACCAGCCCCTTGATGGAATAGCCGGGGGCGCCGTCCTTCACCGTCTCGGAAGATCCCAGTAGCCTCTCCTCGAAGGCAGTGGTCGAAGGCGGGTTGGGAATGAACTTGAACACTCCGCCCAGGGCGCTCGCTCCGTAGAGCGTGCCTTGCGGTCCGCGTAAGACTTCGATCCTCTTCATGTCGAAGGTGTCGAAGTCGCCCGCCAGCACCGCGCCGTTGGCGAGGCCGGTGCTCGAGCCGAAGGGCACGTCGCCGAGATAGACGCCGACGGTCGAGGCCACGCCGCCGGTGTTGATGCCCCGTAGGGAGATTCGAGTTTGACCTGGGGTCGCGGAGTCGACGCTCAGGCCCGGCACCAGAGGCGCGACGTCCATGAGGTTCTCGACCTTCTGTGCCTGCAAGGTATCGCTGGAAACGGCCGTTACGGACATGGGAACCTTCTGCAGTGGCTCCGTCCGCCTCTGCGAGGTGACGACCATCTGCTCGCTCACGGTGAGGGGGCTGAGGGTGAGGTCCAGGGTCAACGTCTGGTCTGGCTGGAGCTTGATCCCACCTAGCTGGCCAGGAGCGAAGTTGGCGAGCTTGGCGGCAAGTCGGTAGCTTCCGGACGGCAATCCGGCAATTTTGTAGAACCCCTTTTCGTCCGTCTTGGCCGACTCGACGCCCCGCGGACCGGTCACCGCTATCTGGACCCCGGAGAGCGGTACGTTGGACGTATCCGTGACCGTGCCTTGGATCGTTCCGTTGGCCTGAGCCCAGAGGCACGGAGCAAGGAGCGCTAGCGAGAGAATTGCGGCCACCAGGGCTCGAGTCCGGGTCGCGAGGGTAATCGACATGAGCTCATCGCCAACGGTTTCACGCTTGACGGTTTCCATCGGTTCCTCCTTCTCCTGCGAAGAGCGTTCGTGACGCCGCGGGGCGCTAGGTGGCTCCTCCCACCCGCTGATGCGCCCCGCAAGCCGGGGGAGAGCGGCCTTGGCGACCGGTTGCATGACGTTGGGTTCGATGCTAGCATCCAACTATGCATCCGTCAAGGGATACATGTTTGAGTCCAGTGGCTCGCGCTTGGCGCTCATCTGGCTGGCTCGTGGCCCTGGGCTCCTCAGTTGAGAAGGGTGGGGCGTGGGAGAATTAGTCTCAATGTCCGAGACCGAGCAAGCTCAGGCTCAGGATCAGCCTGAGAGGGTGTACTTTCAGCTCCGCGAGCTCATCGTGTCGGGACGCCTGGCGCCGGGGACGAGACTGGTGGAGACCGTCGCGGCGAAGAGGCTCGGCGTCAGCCGGACTCCGGTGCGCTCCGCTCTGCAACGCCTCCAGCAGGAGGGTTATGCCGTCCCTTTGAACGAGGGAGATGAGCGCACGCGGCTCGTGGTTGCGCCGATGAGCGCCGAGGACGCCGCGGACCTCTTTTTCATCGTCGG
>Ga0102953_1002555_pt1 | contig 10658 bp, 9 predicted proteins | sample SalPon2A_C_D2_MG_FD_78509 | JGI IMG/M metagenome (GOLD analysis project Ga0102953, IMG submission 78509) | Soil microbial communities from South San Francisco under conditions of wetland restoration - Salt Pond MetaG R2A_C_D2_MG | ecosystem: Environmental > Terrestrial > Soil > Wetlands | place... | reverse complement strand
TGGCGTGCGCATACAGTTGTTCACGAGTCAGCAAATCACGGGTCAACAAGCCCACAGCACCATTTTGTTGCTTTGAATTTTGTTGGCTGAACACCTGATCATCAGCATCGCCAAGCTCCATTCCCTCATAGATTAATTGAGCAACCTTTGGCGGCAGCTCGAAGCTTCCGGTTCTGGCCAACGATTGCTGACCACCATCAGAAATCGCAATCCAAGCGAAAGCAAAAAGCCGGTCTTCCATCACGTCAATGCCTCCTTCAATACCGATGAAATAATCAGCGACAGTTCCGATACTCATCAACTGTTCCAATCGATTTTTTACACCTGTCTTAGTTTCCCCATCACTCCGGGGCTGATCTGACACACAGGAAGAAACTGCAATTCCCTCAATTTCAACAGGGGACGAAAAACAAATTTTGAAAGCTTCTTTGACAGCATTAACTTTGACCGGATTTTTAGAGGCAACAACGATTTTCATCTAATTAATATGGATTGATTTCGGCCAATAAAACTACTTTTACATTTCATAAACGTCAAATTTTAAAGCGAAAAATGATTGTACGGGAAGCGACACCAACGGATGCCGGAGCAATTGCTGAGTTCCAACTACAAATGGCCCTGGAAACGGAGAATCTACAACTGGACAAACCAACGGTTGATTTGGGGGTTCAGGCTGTATTCAACGATCAATCGAAAGGAACGTATTATGTGGCTGAGAAAAATGACCAGGTGATTGCCTCGCTGCTCACCACCTTTGAATGGAGCGATTGGAGAAATGGGACCGTCCTGTGGATCCAGTCGGTTTTTGTGTTGCCTGAATTTCGTGGAAACGGCGTTTACAAAAAAATGTATCAACACATTCAACATTGCGTAGAGCAGGACGACCGCTTGAAAGGGATTCGCCTGTATGTTGACCAAACCAATGTGCGAGCTCAAAAAGTGTACAGCAAGCTGAATATGAGTGCCGAACATTACCAACTGTTTGAATGGCTAAAAGATTAAACCATGGAAGACCGCAAACCGCTATCGCCCGAAGTGCGCAAGCAACTGATTATTGCTCAACGCAACGAGATTACCGAATACAACATCTACAAACGGCTGGCAGCCAAAGTTAAAGACGAACACAACAGCCAGGTACTCAGCGATATTGCCGAAGACGAGCTACGACACTACAACATCTGGAAGAAATATACCGGGCGAGAAGTTAGTCCAAGCAGTTGGGACATGAGAAAATTTTATTGGATTGCCCGACTTTTTGGAATCACCTTTGGCATTAAGTTGATGGAAAAAGGGGAAGAAAATGCCCAAATCAACTACGAAGAGATTGGGCAGGAAATTACGGAAGCCCACACCATTGGCAAAGAAGAAAAAGATCATGAAAAAGAGCTGATCAAAATTCTTAAAGAAGACAAGCTGGAATACATTGGTTCCATTGTTTTAGGCCTGAATGATGCCTTGGTAGAAATTTTAGGAACGCTGGCAGGTCTGACTTTTGCGTTGCAAAATACCAAGCTGGTAGCTCTCGCTGGAATTATCGCAGGAATTGCCGGAGCCTTATCCATGTCATCATCTGAATATCTTTCAAACAGATCAGAAGGGAAAACAGAGGGCGCAATAAAGTCAGCTATTTTTACTGGGGCCGCGTATATTTTTGCAGTTGTTTTCCTGGTTGCTCCCTACCTAATTTTCACTTCGCCATTTGTCGCGCTGATTGTCGCCGTGATCGACTCGGTATTCGTCGTTTTCATTTACAGTTACTACATTTCTGTAGCCAACGACCAGCCATTCCGAAAACGTTTCTGGGAAATGGTTGTACTGAGTACTGTTGTCGGACTTATCTCGTTTGGACTGGGTTATCTTGTCCGGATATTATTTGGAATTAATGTGTAAAACAATCCACCCAACAGCTTGTTGATGTGGAAAATGAATGTGATCGTGAGCCATTATTTATCAAAATTAATACTGGAAGGGGAACATCAACAACAGGACTTTAAATATTGCATCAGCGATGCGCGAAAAATTGCCAAATCGCTGGTTGCTTTTGCGAACACGAATGGCGGACGCCTGCTGATTGGAGTGAAGGACAATGGGAATATTGCCGGCGTTCGCTCCGAAGAGGAATATTACATGGTTGAATCGGCCGCTAAAATATACAGCAAGCCCGAAATTGATTTTTCTACCCGCCAACACCTTGTGGACAAGAAAACTGTTTTGGAAGTGCATATTGAACGGAGTGAGAAAAGACCCCACTTTGCTAAAAATGATGAGGGGAAATGGCAGGCTTATTACCGTCAAAACGATGAGAACAAGCTCGCCAACAAGATCATGATTGACGTTTGGAAAAAGGAAAAACGAAAAGACGGCATCTTCCTGAATTATTCAGACAAGGAAAAATTTTTACTCGATTACCTTGAAAAAAATGACACCATTAGCCAATCAGCTTTTACCCGAAAAGCCCGGATTACGTTTCGTGAATCGGAGCGCATTCTTTCAGACTTCATCGTGTTGGGCATCATTGAACTTCGACTGGACGAGAAAAACATTCGCTACGGCTTGTCTGAAAACTTCAACCGCGAAGAATGGGAGACCTCACATCTTGATTAAATTTCACACCCCCATTGATCCATTTTCATGTTGATCAATGAACTTTTCAAAGCGTTGTTCATTCTATTACCAGAGTGAATTAAAAAAACATCCATGAAACAATTAGGTAGATTATCACTTATAGTCATCATCAGTGCGTTGTTTTTTGTGCGTTGTGGGAATGACCAGGGAACCGGGTTTACTCCCGACAATCCGGGGACTACTTCAGGAGGAACCCATCAAATTGTCCCTCACGATTTTCTTTCGGAAGATGATTTCAACCAATTGAAAATTGAAGTCACTTACGTTGGTAATTACCAACCACAAGCTGCGTCGCTCGATGCATTGAAAACTTTTCTGGAAGGCCGGTTGCACAAAAGCGGAGGCATCACCATCACAACGTCGTCCATTAGTTCGCCGGGGAAAAGCACCTATTCCATTTCCGACATCAGCGCACTCGAGAAAGAACATCGATCGGTTTATGCTTCCGGGAAAAAGTTGAGTGCGTGGTTTGTCTTTGTTGATGGCGATTATTCAGAAAACAAAGACAATTCAAAAGTGCTTGGTGTGGCATACACAGCCAGTTCGATGGCCATCTTCGAAAAAACAATCCAATCGTTAAGTGGCGGACTTGGGCAACCTTCAACCCACATAATGGAAACTTCGGTGATGGAACACGAATTTTGCCACATCCTTGGTTTGGTGAACAATGGTACCGACATGGTGACCAACCACCAGGACATGGCGCATGGCAAGCATTGCAATAATAAAAACTGCCTCATGTATTATGCGACGGAAACCAGCGACTTTGTTGCAAATTTCTTTGGCGGTAGCATTCCCACGCTTGACGATAATTGCATTCAGGATCTGCAGAACAACGGGGGAAAATAAACGAAATGGTTCATCAATTAATGATGAATTTATAATGCCAAACAATTCATAGTCCTTATTTTTGAAGTGCCAAAACCAAAATTCACTTCATGAAAAAATTACTAGCGATCCTGATTGCCCTTTCGTTAAATTTCTCACTTTACGCGCAGGAAAATTACAAAACTGCTGCAAAAGAAAAATCTGTAAAAACTTACCGGGGTGGAGCTGCCTATCCGGTAAAAACGTATTCACCTATTTTCAAAGCTAAAAAACCTAAAAACATCATTTTAATGATTGGTGATGGCATGGGAACTGCCCAGATTTTCGCCGGATTGACAGCCAATCATGGTCAACTCTTTTTGCAAAATTTTAAAGCCGTCGGCTTTTCCAGAACTCAATCGGCGGATAATTATATCACTGATTCAGCTGCTGGAGGAACGGCCCTATCCAGTGGATATAAAACGTACAATCATGCCATTGGCGTTGACACAGACTCAATTCCCCATCCAACAATTTTAGAGAAAGCCGAAGACAAAGGCCTTTCCACCGGCTTAGTTTCAACATCAGCCATTACCCATGCCACACCGGCTTCATTTATCGCCCATCAGCCTTCACGTAATAGCTATGAAGCCATTGCTGCTGATTTTCTGAAAACAGACATCGATGTTTTCATTGGGGGCGGGTACAAACATTTCACCCAGCGAAAAGACGGACGCAACCTGGTGGAAGAATTAAAAAATAAAGGCTACCGGGTTTTACAAAACATGGATGAAATTGAACACGTAAAATCGGGCAAACTTGCCGGGCTCACTGCCGCTGAGCACAATGAACGGACTACTGAGCGTGGCGACATGCTCCGCAAAGCAACGCATGAGGCTCTCCGCCTGCTCAGTCAAAACAACAAGGGTTTCTTTTTAATGGTTGAAGGATCACAAATTGACTGGGGCGGACACCAGAATAACACCATTTACATTGCCCGGGAAATGATGGACTTTGATCGAAGTATCGGTCAGGCACTCGACTTTGCAGCTAACAATGGTGAGACATTGATCATTGTGACAGCAGACCATGAGACAGGAGGAATGTCAATCATTGATGGAGACCTAAAAACAGGCATGGTAAAAGGTCAGTTCACTGCTGGTGGACATACTGGAGTGATGGTACCAGTCTTTGCATTTGGGCCGGGAGCCGAAAACTTCACTGGTATTATGGAGAATACCGATATTGCTAAAAAAATGATGATGATGCTCAATTTGTAAAAACGGAACGACTCTCAACGTACTGACAAAAAGTAAAAAACAATAAAAATCTGTTGAAGGGAACATGCTTTCTTTTAATAGTTTTTTACTTTTGAAGCCTCTAAAAACTAAACACTGGCTTATGAATTCGTCCCTGGAGGCATTGGATCATGTGCGTTTGAACTTTTCATCATCAGGCTTGCTTTTTCTTAACATCACACTGGCATTCATCATGTTTGGTGTGGCGTTGGATATTAAGTTCAGCGATTTTCGTGGAATTATTCAAAAGCCAAAATCTGCTATTACGGGTATCATCTCTCAGTTTATATTATTACCACTCCTCACCTTTTTACTGATTCTCATAATTCAACCGACACCCACCGTTGCTTTGGGCATGATCCTGGTAGCTGCTTGCCCGGGGGGAAACATTTCCAATTTCATCAGCTCCATTGCCAAAGCCAACACTGCTCTTTCAGTTAGTTTGACGGCTTTTTCAACCCTAAGCGCCATTTTTATGACTCCGTTGAATTTTGCTGTTTGGGGCAACTTATACATTCGGTTTTACAACCATCACGACGCCGCATCCTTGTTGCGTCCACTGGAAATTGACCAAGCCCAGATGTTTCAGACGGTTTTTATTTTGTTGGGAATCCCTGTAATTTTGGGTATTCTATTCGCCTCTAAATTCCCAAAAACGACTGCTCGGATCACCAAACCATTGAAAACAATCTCCATACTGCTTTTTATTATCATGGTAGTTGCCATGCTGTCCGCTAACTTTTCACAATTCACCCGGTTCGTACATCTTGTTTTCTTTATCGTACTCATCCACAATGCGCTGGCGCTCAGCACCGGCTTTTTATTGAGCAGCATCATGAAACGGCCAATGGCTGATCGGCGCACCATCACGATTGAAACAGGCATTCAAAATTCCGGTCTGGCGTTAACTCTGATGTTCAATCCTAAAATATTCCCACCTGAACTGGAGCTAGGAGGCATGGCCGTTATTGCTGCCTGGTGGGGTATTTGGCACATTTTAAGTGGCTTGACCATGGCAGGACTGTGGGCCCGGAAACCAATATTTGCCTGAGATGGAGAAATGGTCGCTGGGATATGCCATCCTCAAACTAGTTGTTCGCTTCTCCTTTTGGATGAGCCACAAACGAATTGTTGTTCGGGGAAAAGAAAATATACCCAAAGGTGTTCCGATTATTTTTGCGGCAAATCACCAAAATGCTCTGATGGATCCGCTGGCTGTTTTGTGCACTAACAACTCCCAGCCTGTTTGGCTTGCCAGAGCCGATATTTTCAAAAATAAACGGTTACGTCCCATTCTTCGTTTCCTCAAAATCTTACCGGTTTATCGCATACGTGATGGCAAGTCCAGTCTTGGTCGAAATGAAGCTATTTTCAAGCAAGCCATTGAAATCCTGGAGAAGAAAAAAGTGCTGGCTTTGTTCCCGGAAGCAGCACATTCTGAGAAGCGACAAATGCTGACACACAAAAAGGCTGTTCCCCGCATTGCCTTTCAGGCGGAAGAAAAAAACGATTTCAAATTGCACCTTCAGGTTGTTCCTGTTGGCATCTTTTACAGCCACTACTGGCACTTCAATCGAAAACTCATTGTTCAATACGGACAACCGATACTCGTTGATAATTATCAGGATGAATACGAGACGAATCCTCTGCAGGCAACCTTGATGCTTCGCGATGAAATTAGAAACCGTCTCGAATCACTGACGATTGAGATTAGCAGCAACAACCATTATAACAACTACGAACTCTTTCGGGAGATAATTAGATCTGATTTCACCACGGCCATTCATCGAAACAAAAACAAAACATTCAATCGATTTTTGAACGATCAGCAGCTAATGAAAATACTGGAGGAAAGGGAGAAAACAGCGCCTGAAGAATTTGAAGTGATCCACCCAAGAGCTGATGAATATAGAAATTTGCTGGATCGTCATCACTTAAACTTGCACGCTGTAAACAAGAAAAATAAAAACCCTGAACATTTATTTCTTCGCTTTGTCGCTACGATATTAATTTCGCCCTTTTTAATCGCCGGATTTCTCTTACATGGAATCCCATTTTTAATTCCACGTTTTTACACTCGCAAGCATGTAAAAGAAGCTGCATTTTACTGTTCTTTCCAGTTTGTTACCGGAATGATTGCATATCTCATTTTCTGCTTAATAATTGCTGTTACTACGTTTTATTTTTCGGAAAATATCTTGCTGCCAATCGTGGCTGTATCAGCCTACCTTCTTTTTGGGAAGATCGTATACCTAATCAGTCAGTTTAGCCAGAAAACAATCGATCAATTTCGGCTCTTCATCTTTAGCAAAAAAAATCAGCCAACTGCCAAACGACTTTTAAAGCTGAAAGACTTGCTAATCAAATCCATTGATCGACAAATTACAACCGGCGATCAATTGGATTAACAGCATATAAGGCAACAATCGTAAATCATTTGTCTATTTTTTTTATTGAACATCTTTGACATCTCAACATCAAATGCTAAAGTTTTGTATATTCATGCACAAAACTGAATGAAAAATACCATTGGTCCATATTTAGTTTCACCATTGCTTGTCATTTTGATCCTGTCAGGTGTCATTGGACTTATTATCAGTGTTTATCTTCTTCAGTACAGACGCTCCCGTGGAATTATTTATTTATCGCTCATGCAATTATCCACTGCAATCTGGGCGTTTTTTTATGGCATGGAATATTCTGCCACCGAGCTTGAACTAAAGATATTCTGGTCCAAACTATCGTATTTGGGTATTGTTTTCGCCCCGGTTTTCTTTTATTTTTTCAGCTTGCATTTTGCGCACAAACAACGTAAACTGACCAAAACGCTCAAGTACAGTTTACTGGGTATCGCCGCGTTGTTTATCCTGTCGGTAGCCACTAACAGCTACCATCACCTGCATTGGCAATCTTACAGTATCAATCCCGAATTCAACACGACAATCTACAAATACGGCATTTCATTTTGGCTGGTCTTTGCGTTCAATTATACATTGCTGGCTTTAAGTATCGCCAACATTGTTCCGTTGACTTTTCAATTTCCTGAAGATTTTCAACACCAGATCATCTTGTTGAGCTCAGCCTGCTTGTTCCCCGTTGTTGGAAATGTGATGTATGTTTTCAACGTCAGTCCGATACCAAACTTCGACTGGACGCCGGTGTTCTTTGTGTTTTCAGGAATCATCCTTTCATACATCAACATCAAATACGGAACATTTGAGCTGATCCCGTTTGCACGAAATCAGATCATTGATATTTTGCCTGATGGCATCTTGGTTATTGACAACAACTTGAGGGTCGCTGATGCCAACCAATCATTCCTGGAACTCACCCAGCAAAAGCGGGAAGACATCATGGGGCGAACGATTATCGAAATTTTTCCACAACGTCGGTCGCTGATTGAACAGTTGGCGTTGAAAGATGAAATCACACCTGTTGAATTGGAATCGAATATTCAAGGTGAAAAAAAATTCTTCGACATTCGGGTTAGCTCGCTTTATTCACCAAAGAAAGCGATGTCCGGGCGACTAATTGTTTTACGCGACATTACACCAAAAACGGTTTACGAGCACCAAATCAACAAAGCCAATCTGCAGCTAAAAAAAGAAATTACAGAAAAAGAAAAACTGATTGCTGACTTGGATGCATTTGACCACACGGTAGCCCACGATTTGAAAAATGTTATTGGTTCAATTGTTACTTCGACTGACCTTCTTCGCATGGAACTGGATCAAAAAAACTACGACAACCTGGCTGAAATAAATGACCTCATCCGCTTTTCTGCAGAAAAATCCTTCCATGTGATTAAAGAACTGTTGACCCTGGCCAGCGTGCGCCAACAAGACATAAAAACAGATACATTGGAAATGTCCACTTTCTTTGAAGAAGCCGAAAAACGGGTGTCAGATATGGTCAGGTCATCAGGAGCAAGAATCATCAAACCGGACGATTGGCCCTCTGTTCGAGGATATGGCCCCTGGATTGAAGAAGTGTGGGTTAACTTTTTGAGTAATGCGATTAAATATGGAGGGAAACCTCCGGTGATTGAAGTTGGAGCCAACCAATTTTACGGTGAAAAAAAGGTTCGCTACTGGATTAAAGACAATGGGAATGGCTTAACCAAGACAGAACAACAAAAGCTGTTTAAGAAATATGAACGGTTCAACCAAACCCATATTGAAGGCCATGGATTGGGCTTGTCGATTGTAAAACGTATTGTTGAAAAATTAGGTGGCGAAGTTGGTGTAATTAGCAATGCGGTGCCCGGCGAAGGCTGCCTCTTTCACTTTACCTTGCCTAGTGACTAGGACCTACCGTCGCCTTTTGTTGTTCCGGCGCTTTTTCTGTTTCGGTGTGTTTTTTGACGAATCGTTGCTTTTTGGCGGTTTTCGCTTTTTTTCATGAAAAGCACCTTTGTAATCCGGGTTTTCCATTTTTTTCTGACGGTCGATTTCCCGCATTTGTTGTTGATGTTCCGCTTTCCCCGTTGATTCAATGGTCACCTCCTCTGGAATTTGCTGCTCTTCGATAGTCATGCGAATAACCTTTTCAATATTTCGCAAGTGGTATTCTTCAGAGGGATCGATCAATGAAATGGCTTCTCCATGCATGTTGGCACGTGCTGTCCGCCCAATGCGGTGCACATAGTCCTCATACCGCTGTGGTAAATCAAAATTGATTACATGCGTAATTTTGGACACGTCCAATCCCCGGGCCGAAACATCTGTGGAAATCAGAATACGGACTTCGCCATCTTTGAATTCCTGTATGGAATTGATCCGGGCACTCTGCCCTTTATTGGAATGCAGAATTCGCTTCTCCCCTTCCGTTTTTCGCTTGATAATTTTGAAGACCCGATCTGCATGTTCCTTCGTTCGCACAAAGATCAATACCCGGCTAAACGCCTCCTCATCCTGTAACCAATGACGGATGAGGTTGAGCTTGGTTTTGAAATTGGGCACTTTGTAGTAGGATTGCCTAACCAGCTGTGCTGGTGTCGCCGAAGGAGTCACCTCAACACGCTCGGGAAAATCCAGAAATTCCTCGGTCATCGTCTCAACCTTCTCATTGAAGGTTGCCGAAAATAGTAAGTTTTGCCGCTTCACAGGGATGATTTCCAGCAATTGCCGAATCTGAGGCATAAAGCCCATGTCCAACATTCGGTCTGCCTCATCGATGACCAGGGTTTTAATTTTCTTCAGCGATACCGCACCAGCATGATACAAATCGCGCAAACGACCAGGGGTGGCCACCAGGATGTCAATTCCAGGCTCAATCAGTGCGGCATGTTTCGTCCATCCAACTCCGCCATAAACTGCAGCATGTCGCAGGTTGCTATACTGCGTCAACTCTTCAATGTCTTCTCCAACCTGAATTGACAACTCCCTCGTGGGAACGAGAATTAAAGCACGTGGATCTTCACCTTCTGCTTTCACAAGCTTCATGAAAATCGGGATTAAATAAGCCGCTGTTTTCCCGGTTCCGGTTTGTGCAATCCCAACCACATCAGCTCCTGAACGAGCAACTGGAATAGCTTTCTCCTGTATTGGCGTTGGCTGCTCAAAACCAATTTCCCCGAGAGCTTTTAAAATTGACTTGTTGATTTTTAAATCGATGAAAGTTGTCATGGCGGCAAAGATACACTTTTAAAAATTCCAACGCCGATAGCTATCGGAACAATATCCATTTACTCAACGGGTATTTCGCGGCGTAGAGATCATCAGCCGAGTGTGGCGAATTCCAATTCGCCATTTATTTTCGCTATTTAAAAATCGCGACACCCGAAAAACCTAAGTTCGTTTATACATTTTCCCGGGAAGGCTGGCCACCAAACCTTTGAACTCCAACCCGAGCAATGTAGACGAAACTTTCCCCATGGACATGTTTACTTTAGCACAAAGTTGATCGATATACAATTCCTTCCCATCC
>Ga0102953_1002552_pt1 | contig 10662 bp, 9 predicted proteins | sample SalPon2A_C_D2_MG_FD_78509 | JGI IMG/M metagenome (GOLD analysis project Ga0102953, IMG submission 78509) | Soil microbial communities from South San Francisco under conditions of wetland restoration - Salt Pond MetaG R2A_C_D2_MG | ecosystem: Environmental > Terrestrial > Soil > Wetlands | place... | reverse complement strand
GGCGGCTCGGGCCGCGTCAGCACGTGACAGGCGAGACCGGCCAGCAGCGCGTCGCGCGCCGGGCCCGCGAAGCCGGCCTCGGGCCGATCGACGCCGAGGCCGCGCGCCACCGTCCACAGCTCGGGCGTGACCTCGCCCTCGAGGATCGCCGGCGACGCCTCGCCCAGGCGCGTGGGGATCAGCTCGGGGAACAGCCAGTCGCTGCCCGCGCCGACGCTCGCGGGCCAACCGAGCAGCGCCGTGGAGACGCCGGCCTGCTTTGCGATCGACCACAGCGCCGGCGCCTCGAGCGCGGCGGCGGCGCGGTAGGGCGCCGGGTCGATCCCGCGGGCGCCCAGCGGGTGGTCCGAGGTGATGCCGTGGATCGCCGGGGTGCGGCCCGTCGCGAGGCTCGCGTGGGCGGGGCCGGGGCTCGCGGGCGTCACGGGCACCACCGCGTCCGCGGCCGCGCCCGCGCGGGCCAGGGCCGCGAGGGTCGGCATCCAGGCCGCCGCGCCGCCGGCGCCGTAGGCCCGCGGCGGAAGGCCGGCCACGCTCACGAGCACCACCCGCGCCGGCGCGGGCGCGAGGCTCGCGGGGTCGGGCGGCGTGAGATGCGCCTCGGGCGAGACGGCGGCGGGCATCGACGCGGGCTCCGCGGCGCGCGGCGCCGGCGCCTCGGCGGGCGTCCCCGCGCAGGCCAGGGCGAGCGCCGCCGCGCCCGCCAGGAGCCGTCGGCTCAACGGAACACCCCGTGCCGCTCGCGCAGCCCCTCGGCGAACATCCCGTGGATCGCGTCGCGCACCTGGTTGACGTGCGCCTGGATCGCCGCGTCCTCGTCGTTCGGGTCGCCCTCGAAGCGCATCGGGAGGCCGAAGTGGATGTGATACTTGGTCGGAAGCGGCAGCAGGCCGAGCGGCCCGAGCCACGGGAACCCGACCGTGATGGGCAGGCCCGGCATCCCGAGCATGCGGCCCAGCGACTCGAGGTTCGTGATCCCGGGGTTCTGCTCCTCGCTGCCGATGATCGCCACGGGCACGATGGGCGTCTGGGTCTCGAGGGCCAGGCGCATGAATCCGAGGCCGAAGCGCTGGAGCCGGTAGCGCTTCGAGAAGGGCTTGTTGATCCCGTGCGCGCCCTCGGGGAAGACCATCACGCACTCGCCGTCCTCGAGCATGTGCCGGCAGTTCTCGGGCGTCCACACCATCATGCCGCCGCGGATGGCGGCCGTGCCGAGCCAGGGCAGGCGCGGGATGAAGTACTCGCCCATGCCGCGCACGATGCGCGGCGGGTCGGCCTCGGCCAGCATCGACATCGTGAGCATCATGCCGTCGAAGGGGAGCTGGCCCGCGTGGTTCGCGATCAGCAGCACGCGGCCGGGCGGCACCCGGTCGATGTCGTGGTTCTCGACCCGGAACCAGTACTTGTAGAGCGCGATCACCGGCCCCATGGCCCGCAGGGCCGTCTCGGGGTGGAAGCCGTAGGGGTCGTAGCCGTACTCGTTGAGCGGCGTCGGCGTCTTGCGGATGCGCTCGGAGAGCTCGCGCTGGAGCACGCGCATCCGCATCGGCGCCATCCCCGCGACCAGGTCGCCGAGCGCGCTCGCGAGGCTCATCGGCCCGCTCCGCTCAACGGCGCACCCCGTGGAAGATCTCGGGCAGGCCGAACAGGGGCCGGAAGTTCGTGGCCTCCACGAAGCGCTTGCCCGAGAGTGTCACCGGGAACTTCAGGTAGTCGAGCGCGCCCGGCGGGTAGGGCCACAGGCCCCAGTCGAACATCCGGGCGAACAGCGGGCGTACGATCGGCTCGGGCAGCGGCAGCGCCGTGCCGCCCGTCTCGCGGATCGCCGTGTGGAGCGGCACCTCACCCGGCCCGACGACGTTGAACACGCCGCGCAGGCCCTGCTGGAGCGCCAGCGCGATGGCCTCGGCCACGTCCTCCTCGTGGATGAACTGCATCATCGGGTCGAAGCCCATCATGGTGGGGATGCGCCGCTGCTTCAGATACTCGCCGATCATCGAGTGGACGAAGTAGCCGAGCACGTTCACCGGGCGCAGGACGCAGGTCTGGATGTGCGGGTAGCGCCAGATGAAGGCCGAGGCGAGCGTGTCCACCTCGACGAGGTCGCGGATCTCCGGATAGTTGCGGCTGGCGGAGATCGGGTGGTCCTCGTCCATGTAGAAGGGGTTCTCGGGGAAGGCCCCGTAGACGTAGCCGCTCGAGACCACCACCAGCTTCTGGACCCCGTAGTGGGCGCAGTGGTCGAGGAGCTGCTTCGTGCCGCGCACGTTGACGTCGTGGCGGGTCTTCTCCTCGCCGCGGAAGTGCCGGATGAAGCCCATGTGGACGATGGCGTTGGGCAGCTCGGTGCGGATCACGTCCTCGAACTTCTTCTTGCGCAGGTCCACGACGTGGACGTCGACCTCGCGGGGCCGGCCCTCCCAGGCGACCCGATCCACCCCGCAGACCTCCCAGCTGTCGAGCAGGCGGCGCGTCAGGAGCCGTCCCTGGCCTCCCGAAATACCCGTGATGAGGACCTTTTCCATTGGATCTCCGAGGGCTTAGGCCCGCAGCGTACCCCGCTCGCGGCCAGCACACCATTGCGCGTCGTGTTATAACAGGCCCCCCGGAGGGGAGCCTGGCATGGAGCCTGCAGCGAGATTCGAGGAGCTGAAGATCCCGGTCCCTTCCGAGGAGGGGGGCTTCGAGGTGAGCGGGATGCTCGGCATCCCGGAGTGGTGGCCCAGCGGGTCCCGCGTGGGGGTCGTGCTCGCCCCGGGCAACAGCGGGCGCCACGACGAGCCCTTCGTGTCCGACCTCCACCGCGAGCTCACCGAGCGCAAGTTCCTCACCCTCCGGTTCAACTTCCCCTTCGGGGAGGCGGGCAAGAGGCGGCCCGACCCGACCCTGACCCTGCGCCAGACCTACCGCGCGGCCGTCCAGATCCTGTCGGCCGACCCGACCGCGGCCCCCGCCCACGTCTTCATCGGCGGTCTGGGCCTCGGAGCCAAGATCGCCAGCATCGTGGCCACGGACCGGATCCGCGTGACGGGGCTGTTCTCCCTCGGGTACCCACTCCACCCCGCCCGCAAGCCCGAGAAGGCCGACGCGGAGCCCCTGTACCGCGTCATCACGCCCATGCTCTTCGTCCAGGGCTCGAAGTCGCAGAACTGCGACCTCGCCGTCCTGCGGCGCTGCCTGGGCCGCGTGGGGGCCCCTACGGCCCTCCACGTGGTCGAAGAGGCCGACCAGAACTTCAAGGTCGCGAAGAAGTCGGGACGGACCTACGAGGAGGTCCTGGCGGAGAGCCTGGCGATCCTGGAGACCTGGTTCGACAAGGTCGTGAACGCCTGAGCGCCGCCGTGGAGCCGAGCGACCTCTACTTCCGCCAGATCTCCGTCGGCCGCATGGCGAACTTCGCCTACCTCGTGGGCAGCCGCTCGGCCCGACAGGCCCTGCTCGTGGACCCGGCCTGGGACGTGGAGGGCCTCGTCTCCCTCGCCGCCGAGGACGGCATGGAGGTCGTGGGCGCCCTGGCGACCCACTACCACCAGGACCACGTGGGCGGCGAGATCTTCGGCCACACGATCGAGGGCCTCGCCCGGCTGATGGAGGTTGCGCCGGTGAAGGTCCACGCCCACCGGGCCGAGGCCGACGGGCTGCGCCGCGTCACGGGCGTCTCCGAGTCGGACGTCGAGCGCCACGACGGCGGCGACACGCTCGAGCTCGGCGGGGTGCGCGTGCGGCTGCTCCACACGCCCGGCCACACCCCGGGCTCCCAGTGCTTCCTGGTCGAGGACGCCGCGGGCCCGGGCCGCCTCGTCTCGGGCGACACCCTCTTCCTCGGCAGCTGCGGGCGCGTGGACCTGCCGGGCGCCGACCCCGAGGCCATGTATCACAGCCTGAACGGCACGCTGAAGGCCCTGCCCGACGACACGATCGTCTTCCCGGGCCACCTCTACTCGTCCGAGCCGTCGGGGAGCCTGGCCGACGAGAAGCGCAGGAACCCCTACCTGCGGGTGGCGTCCCTCGAGCAGTTCCTCGCCTTCATGGGCGCCTAGGCCGTCGTCGCGCGGCGGCCCGGCGGCGTGCGCTCGCCCACGTCTTCGAGGTCCATCTCGTCGGCCGGCGCGGGCTCGCCGAGCCGATAGCCCTGGAGGCGGTCGCAGCCCGCCTCGACCAGGAACCGCTCCTGCCCTTCGGTCTCGACGCCCTCGGCCACGACCTTCATCCCGAGGCTGTGGCCCAGGTCGATGATGGCGCGCGTGATCGCCGCGTCCTCGAGGTCGGTCTCGACGTCGCGCACGAAGCAGCGGTCGAGCTTCAGGCTGTCCACCGGGAAGTGCTTGAGATAGGAGAACGAGGAGTAGCCGGTGCCGAAGTCGTCGATGGCGAGCTTCACACCCATGCGCTTGAACTCGGCCAGCTTCCCCACCGCCCACTGCTCGTTCGACATCAGCAGGCCCTCGGTGATCTCGAGCGTCAGGTGGGCGGCGTCGATCTCGCAGCGCTGGACCGTGGAGCGCACCTTCGACACCAGCGTCTCGTCGCGGAACTGGCGCGGAGAGATGTTCACCGAGACCGAGACGGGCGAGCCGGCCCGCTGCCAGCGGCGGGCCTGCAGGGCCGCCTCGCGCATGGCCCAGTCGCCGATCGGTACGATCAGCCCCGCCTCCTCGGCGATGGGGATGAACTCCGTCGGCGGGATCGTGCCCAGCTCGGGATGGTCCCAGCGCATCAGCGCCTCGGCGCCGACGACCTTGCGCTCGGCCGCCGAGACGATCGGCTGGTAGACGAGCCGCAGCTCGCCCTCGTCCATCGCCTGGCGCAGGTCCTGCTCGAGCTGCATGCGGGCGACGGCGGCGACGGTCATGGCCTCCGAGAAGAACTGGTACCGGTTCCGGCCCGCCTCCTTGGCGTGGTACATGGCGACGTCGGCGCTCTTGAGCAGGGTCTCGGGGTCGGAGCCGTCCTCGGGATAGACGGCGATCCCCACGCTCGCCGTCACCGCGACCTCGCGCCCGTCGAGGTCGAAGGGCTTCGCGATGGCCGTGAGCAGCCGCTCGACCACCCGCGCGACGGACTGCACGCCGTCGGCGTCGGTGAACAGGATCGTGAACTCGTCGCCGCCGAAGCGCGCCAGCTCGCCGTTGCGCAGCACCTTTCGCGCGCGCTCGCCCACGAGCCGGAGCAGGCGATCGCCCGCCCCGTGGCCCAGGCTGTCGTTGATGCGCTTGAAGCCGTCGAGGTCGAAGAGACAGACGCCGATGCGCCCGCCGACGCGCGCCGCCCGCAGGATCGCCTGGTCGAGGCGCTCGCGGAACAGCAGCCGGTTCGGCAGGTCCGTCAGCACGTCGAAGTAGGCGAGCGTGCGGTTCTCCTCGTGGACGTGGGCGCTGTCGAGGGCCACCGCGGCCTGGTCCGCCACGCGGCGCGCATAGACCACGTCCTCGTCCACCTCCGCCGGCGGATCGCTCCACCAGGCGAGCCCGACGACGCCCATCAGCTCGCCCCGCAGCTGCATGGGGATCAGGCGGGCGCGCACCATCCCCATGTCGCGCAGGGTCGCGAGGTAGCCCGCGGGGTCGTGCTTCAGGTCCACGTCCACCCACTCGCCGCGCTGGAGGCGCTGGCGATGGTCCGGCGGCGGTCCCTGCGTGCTCTCGCCGGCCGTGGGCGAGACGAGGCCGCCGACCGGCGTGGTCAGGGTCGTGCAGCGTCCCTGACCGAAGCGGAGGATCGTCACCGCGTCGCATGGGCAGACCCGCGGCAGGTCGGACAGGATCGTCTGGAGCAGGCTCGGCTCGTCGGTGGCCTCGAGGATGGCGCGGTCGATCTCGATCAGCGTCGAGAGCGACTCGAACTGGTGGCTGAGACGCTGGGCCATGAGGTTGAACGAGTCCGCCACCTCCTCGAACTCGTCGCCCGACGTCAGCTGGACGCGGGCGTCGAAGTCCTGCTCGGCAATGCGCAGGGTCCCGCGCTTGAGCTCTCGAAGCGGCTCGAGGCGCGCGCGGATCTGACGGACGCTGAACAGCAGGACGAGGATCAGCGACAGCAGCCCGGCCAGGGGGAACACGCGCTGGAAGGCGGTCGCCGCCTCCAGGGCCCGCGCCCGCGGCTCGCTCAGCACGATGGCCCAGCTCGGGCTCTGGAAGGCGGCCTGCAGGAAGAGCGGGTAGGTGTGGGCGAACTGCTCCTCGCCCTCCGCCTGGTAGTCGAAGGAGCCGCGCTCCGGGATCACGGGCGGAGGCGGCCCGTCGCAGTGCAGCGGGATCGACTCCTGGAGCACGCAGATGGTCCCGTCCCGCGGAAGCACGGCGTGGTCCTGCACGTCGAAGAAGGCGTCGGAGTCGACCTGCGCGACCAGTAGCCGCGTGTACTCGTCCGGCGAGCGACGCAGCACCTCGATCGTCGGCGGATCGCGGCCGACCACGCGCAGCAGGCTGCCGCGCAGGGCGAAGTGGTTGCGCTCCTCGTCGGACAGCGGCTCGAACGGCCGGGGATCGCCGAAGATCGTCGTCGCCACGCCGATGGCGTCCACCGACAGGAGCGCCGAGATCTGCTGCTCGCTGCCCGGGAGGACTCCCTTGCCGCCGTACAGCGAGAGCGCCCAATCGATCGCCTGGAGGCGGTCGAGCAGCTCGAAGCCCACGGCCTTGCTCGCCCGCCGCAGGCGCTGCTCACTCTCGGTCTTCAGGTGGTCCGCGACCTGCCAGTAGGCGAAGGTCATGGCCGCGACGATGGGGACCACGGCCGCGAGCACGAACGAGGCGAGCAGGCGACGCCCGAGCTCGAGCCGGCTGCTGCGGACCCCTCGCTTCGGTCGCGGCGGCATGGTCGGTCAGTAGTCTTCGGCCAGACCGATGTAGGCTCCATCCGCAGCCCGCACGATGTCGTCGCGGCTCGGCTTGGCCGTCAACGGCGTCTGGCTCTCCCCGTCCGCGCCCATGCTGTAGAGGTCGAAGTCGGAGTTGATGGGAACGAGGTTCTTGTCCTTGCGCGCTTGGCCCTTCACGTTGGGCGCCGCGTCCTCGAGGGCGAGGTACTGGTAGGACGCGCCCCACGGATCGGTCTCGACCACGTCCTGGATCGCCTGGGACAGCCGCGCCGGGTACTTGCCGAACTCCGCGTGGAACGACTTCGCCATCACCGACAGCGCACCGATGTCGGTGCCGGCGTCGGCGGCCCGCACGCGCTCGCGGTAGCCGCCGTAGGCGGGGATCGCCATGGCGGCGAGCACCGCCACCGCGCCCATGACGAGCATCAGCTCGACGAGGGTGAAGCCGGCGCGACGACGGGCTTCCGCGGCGCTCGGCGCAGAGCGCCGGACGAGGGTGCTGAGCATCCGATTCTCCAATCCCGTGACGACGAACACATGGATCGGCAGAATCGGGCGCGATCCGAAGGGAAAACCCCTCGCTCGAGCGAGTGCGCACCCCGCCGGCTGCAAATTCCGGCCGGAGCTGCGCAGCGGGCACCGCCTCGCTGCCGCACGTCTGCATGGGACGCCGTCGGCCGGCCGCTCGCGGGCTCGGCTACCCGAAGCGCAGCCCGGGGTCGCCGGGGCCCGGGCTGGGGTCAGCCGGGGCCCGGGAGGCGGAGCGCCTACTCCGCGTCGGGGTCCCGCACGATGATCTCGCCCTCGAGGCGGGCGCGCGAGCCGGCGGCGCTCTGGCCCGGGTCGGGCCGAACGACCTTGTAGCGATAGCGACCGGGCTTGAGCTGACAGAAGCTCGCGAACTCGCCGGCGTGGATCGGGGCCGAGCGGAGCTCGTCCTCCTTGATCTTGAAGTTGACCAGGCTGTGGCAGATCATGTCGCGCGCGACCTCGCGCTCGAAGACGATGACCGACGGCTGAGGCGCGTAGCTCACCCATGCCACGAGCTGGCCCTTGTCGAGGAACACCCGGCTCGGCCGAAGATCCTGGTCGGTGATCAGCACGACCTTGTGGCTCTCCATGCGGTAGCTGGGATCGAGGGTCGGGACCGACCCCGGCGTGTCGTAGGGAACCTCCGCGGGGCGGTCGTCGGCCACGATCGGCGAGGCCAGCAGGACTGCGGCCGCGAGGGCCAGGACGCGGGTCGTTTGGCGCAGGGACACCCGGATCTCCTTCCAAGGGTTCGAGGGCGGTCGATGCCGGGCCCGCGGCGCGGGTCGTCGGGATCGACGCTTGGACGGAGTCTATACCAGACGATTCACGGCGTTAGCGCGCTTTTCGCCGATCGTGGCCGCCGCCCCGGGCCGGCCTCGGCCCGAACCCCCATCCCGGCCCTAAGCCCGCGAATCCGAGGGCCTTTTGGCGGCGCCGGCCGCTTGAAAGGACCCGGGGTGCGAGCTACCGTGCTCGCGCCCCGGCCCCGGAGCGTCCTGCTCCGGCCAATCGGGGGCTCGACGTTCGGCATCACCGCGCCCGGTCCAGCCCGGGTTCCGGCGGAGAAGGAAGGGCCTTCCATGAAGATTCTCGTCTGCCTGAAGCAGGTTCCGCACTCCGACGCCCGTCTCGACATCGCGAGCGACGGCAAGTGGATCCAGGAAGACAACATCAAGTTCGAGATCAACACCTACGACACCTACGCCCTCGAAGAGGCGCTCAAGCTCAAGGATGCCGGCGAGGCCGAGGTGGTGGTCGTCTCGGTGGGCCCCGACCGCGTGACCCAGGCGTTGCGCACGGCGCTCGGCATGGGCGCGGACCGCGCGGTGCACGTGAACGATCCGGCCGTCGAGGGCTCCGACGCCCTGGGCATCGCGAAGGTGCTGGCGGCGGTCGTGAAGGCGGAGAGCCCCGATCTCGTGTTCTCCGGCCTGATGAGCGACGACGGCAACTTCGCCGCCGTGCCGCCGATGGTCGCCCAGCTCGCGGGCATCCCGTCCACGACGGCCGCCATGTCGGTGTCGTTGGCCGACGGCAGCGTCACCGTCGAGCGCGAGCTCGAAGGCGGCGCGCTCGAGGTCGTGCAGCTCCCGACGCCCTGCCTCGTCGCCGTGCAGTCGGGCCTGAACCAGGTCCGCTACGCGTCGCTCAAGGGCATCATGGCCGCCAAGAAGAAGCCCGTGGACGTGAAGACCGCCGCCGACCTCGGCGTCGGCGACGCGGTCGGCGCGGGCGCGGCGAAGGTCACGATCGAGAAGGTGTACGTGCCGCCCAAGGGCCAGGGCGCCGAGATCGTCGAGGGTTCCGCGGACGAGGTCGCCAAGAAGCTCGTCGGCAAGATCAAGGAGCTCGGGCTCCTCTAGCCCGGCAAGCCCCGGGCCCCGCTGGGCCCGGCCGAGGAAAGGAAGATCCGATGGGCAGCATCCTCATCGTTGCGGAGATCCAGAAGGGGGCGATTCGCGAGGCGACCTACGAGCTCGCCGCGTTCGCCCAGAAGCTCGCCGGCGCCGGCCACGAGGTGAAGAGCCTCGTGCTGGGCCAGGGCGTGAAGGACCAGGCCGAGGCGTTCGCCAAGAAGGGCGGCGGCGAGGTGTTCGTGGCCGAGGGCGACGCGCTCGCCAACTACAACGCCGACGCCTACACCCAGGCGGCCCAGGCCGCCGTCGCGGCCAGCGGCGCCGAGCTGGTGCTGGTGTCGAACACGCCGAGCGGCTGGGACTTCGCGCCCCGCCTGGCGGCGGCGCTCGACGCCGCCTTCGTGACCGACTGCTTCGGCGTCGAGGACGCGGGCGGCAGCTTCACGTTCAAGCGACGCGTCTTCAACGGCAAGCTCGACGCCGACTTGAAGACCTCGGGCGTGACGGTCGCGACCTTCCAGCCCGGCGCCACCGGCGCCTTCGAGGGCTCGACCGACGGCAAGGTGACCGAGCTCGACGCGGGCCTCGGCGAGATCCGCACGAAGTTCGTCGAGATCAAGGCCGCCGAGGCCAAGGGCGTCGACCTCACCAAGGCCGGCATCATCGTCTCCGGCGGCCGCGGCCTCGGTGCGCCGGAGAAGTTCCCCGAGGTGATCAAGCCCCTCGCCGACGCGCTGGGCGGCGCCATGGGCGCCTCGCGCCCCGTCGTGGACGCGGGCTGGCTGCCCCACGAGTACCAGGTGGGCTCGTCGGGACAGGTCGTCACACCGAAGCTCTACATCGCCGTCGGCATCTCGGGCGCGATCCAGCACCTCGTCGGCATGAAGGGCTCGAACTTCATCATCGCGATCAACAAGGATCCGGATGCGCCGATCTTCGAGGTCGCCGACCTCGGCGTGGTGGCCGACCTGTTCGAGATCGTGCCGGCCCTGACGAGCGCGGTGACCGCGGCCAAGGGCTGATCCAGAACGAAACGCGTTTCGCTTCGAGGACGCCCTGGCTCACCGTCGAGCCAGGGCGTTCTTCGTCGAGGCCCTCTGCCGGACCCGCGTCGCGCAATCGTCGGGGTTTCGACGTTGACACCCGCGGCCCCGAGCGTGACCTTCTCCCCGTGTGAGAGGGGTTTCCGTCGCAGCTCGGGTGGGGGCGCGCGTCGCTTCCACGGCCTTCGACTGCTCGATCTGATCGCTGGACCGCCAGCCCCCGAACGTTTCATCGACGGCTGCCCGGGTGCCCGTCCGCGCGGCCTCCGGAGGGCGACCATTCCGCGTCGGATCGCGTTCATCAACGAGAAGGGCGGCAGCGCCAAGACGACGCTGGTCGCCAACCTCGGTGCGTGGCTCGCCCTCGAGCGTGGCCGGCGCGTGCTCGCCATCGACATGGACCCGCAGG
>Ga0102953_1002550_pt1 | contig 10673 bp, 6 predicted proteins | sample SalPon2A_C_D2_MG_FD_78509 | JGI IMG/M metagenome (GOLD analysis project Ga0102953, IMG submission 78509) | Soil microbial communities from South San Francisco under conditions of wetland restoration - Salt Pond MetaG R2A_C_D2_MG | ecosystem: Environmental > Terrestrial > Soil > Wetlands | place... | reverse complement strand
GTCGCCAACATGGCCCGCGATGTGGTGGTCATGTACCACGGCAAGGTGGTGGAATCCGGTCCATTGACGGAATTGTTCGCCAATCCCCGCCACGACTACTTGAAGGCGCTGATGCATGCGGTGCCGCGCTTCGACCTCGCGCCCGGCGAGAGGCTGGTTCCGGTGCGGGAAATCCATTCCGAGGCCGGCGGCCTGATCGGCAAGCGTCGACCGGCGGCCGGCGCGGACGACGGGCTGCCGCTGCTGTCGGTGGAAGAGGTCAGCAAATCTTTTCACCTGCGCCGTGGTCCCGGAGCCGATGCGGTGGCGGGCGAACTGCTGGCCGTCGATCGGGTGTCCTTCGCGGTCGAGCGCGGCGAATGTTTCGGCCTGGTCGGCGAGAGCGGCTGCGGCAAGACCACGCTGAGCAAGATCATCATGCGCGCGCTCAATCCCGACCGGGGCGAGATCAGGTACCGCGACGGCGGCCGCGAAATCGACGTCCGCGCATTGCGCAATCCCGAATTGCTCGCCTTTCGCCGCAAGTTACAATTCATTTTCCAGGATCCCTACAGCGCACTCAATCCACGCATGCCGATCTTCGATATCCTGCGCGAACCGCTGGTAGTACACGGGCTCGGCGATCTCGATTACCAGCGTGAAATGGCGATCGAGTTGATGCGGCTGGTGGGACTGGACCCGCGTTTTCTGAATCGCTACCCGCACAGTTTTTCCGGCGGGCAACGACAGCGCATCGGTATCGCCCGCGCGCTGGCGCTGCAGCCCGAAATGATTATTTGCGACGAACCCGTCTCGGCGCTCGACGTTTCTATCCAGGCACAGGTGCTCAACCTGCTCAAGGATTTGCAGCAGGAACTCGGTCTGACGGTCATGTTCATCTCCCACAACCTGGCGGTGATCCACTATGTCGCCGATCGCATCGCGGTGATGTGCAAGGGACGTATCGTCGAACTCGCTCCGCGCGACAGCCTGTTCGAAAACCCGTTGCATCCGTATACGCGGGCGCTGCTGTCTGCGGTACCGCATCCGGAACTGTCGCAACCGCTCGATTTCCAGGCGATTACCGAGGGCGCGGCTTCCGAGCCCGGTTTCTGGGAGGCGCCGTTCACCCTCGGCGGAGATACCCGGTCGCAGTTCCTGGCGCTCGGCGGTGGGCATTTCGTACGGGTCGCCGAGGGCTGCAAACCGGAGGATATCGCCGCATGAGTTTGCCGCGTAGATCTCTGGCGCTCTGCCTGGTGTTCGGGCTCGGGCTCGGGTCGGCAGTCGCCGGGCTGCCAGAACTCGTTGAAACCCCGTCGCTCGAAGCGCGGGTCGCCGCGGCCGAACTGCCGCCGGTGGGCGAAAGGATCCCCGAAACGCCATATCTGGTCGAACTCGGCGGCGAAAAATCCCCGGGCATGCACGGCGGCGAACTGCGGCTGTTGATGGGCAAGCAGAAGGATATCCGCCAGGTCGTGGTCTACGGTTACGCACGACTGGTTTGCTATACGAGCGAATTCGAACTGGCCGCCGATCTGCTGGAAAGCTACGAGGAGCGCGACAACCGGGAATTCACGCTGCACCTGCGCCCGGGGCACAGGTGGTCCGACGGCCATCCGTTCACTAGCGAGGATTTCCGCTTTTACTGGGAAGACGTCGCCAACAATCCGGAGCTGTCGCCGAGCGGCCCCGAGGTACAACTCGTGGTCGACGGCGAATTGCCGCGAGTCGAATTCCCGGATCGCTACACGGTGCGTTACAGTTGGTCGAAACCCAATCCGTATTTTCTGCCGGCGCTCGCCGGGCCGAGTCCGCTTTACATTTACAAGCCCGCGCATTACCTGCGCCAGTTTCACGCCCGCTACCGGGATCCGGAAGAATTGCAGCAAATCGTCGATGACGAGAAACGGCGCAACTGGATGGGCGTCTATTTCAACCGCGACCGCCCGTACAAGGCAACCAATCCCGATTTGCCCACCCTGCAGCCATGGGTCAATACGACCATGCCGCCGGCCGAGCGCTTCGTCTTCGAGCGCAATCCCTTTTACCATCGTATCGATCAGAACGGCCGCCAGCTGCCGTATATCGACTCGGTGGCGGTCAATATCGCCTCCAGCAAGCTGGTCCCGGCGAAGACCGGCGCCGACGAGTCGGATCTGCAGGCGCGTTACCTGCGCATGGACAACTACACTTTCCTCAAGACCGCGGCCCGGCGCAGCGATTTCGACGTACGCCTGTGGCAAACCACCAAGGGTTCCCACATGGCGCTATACCCGAACCTGAATACCAACGATCCCGTATTTCGCAAGCTGTTTCGCGACGTCCGTTTCCGCCGTGCGCTGTCGCTGGCGATTCGTCGGCACGAAATCAACCAGGTGGTTTATTTCGGTCTCGTCGACGAGAGCAATAACACGGTGCTCAAGGAAGGACCGCTTTACCGGCCGGGATATCGGAGCGCCTGGACCGAATACGATCTGAAAACCGCCAATCGTCTGCTCGACGAGCTCGGCCTCGAGCGGCGCGACGACCGCGGTATCCGGCTGTTGCCCGACGGTCGGCCGCTCGAGATCATGGTGCAGACGGCGGGCGAGAGCACCGAGCAAACCGACGTTCTCGAACTGGTTCACGATAGCTGGCTCGAGGCTGGCATCATGCTGTACTCGATTCCGTCGACACGCGAGGTATTTCGCAACCGCATCTTTTCGGGCGACGCGATGATGTCGATCTGGACGGGGCTGGAAAACGGGATACCCAATGCCGATACCAGTCCGGCGGAACTCGCGCCGACCTCGAAGTACCAGTATCAGTGGCCGCAGTGGGGCGCTTACTATGAAACCCGCGGCCAGAGCGGCGAACCCCCGGATCTTCCCGCCGCGCGGGAGCTGGTCGAGTTGAACGACAGCTGGGCGCACGCCACCTCCCGTGAACAACGACGCCGGATCTGGCAGCGCATGCTGGAAATCCAAATGGAAAACATGTTCACGATCGGTATCGTCAACCACGTTCCGCATCCCGTGGTGGTCAACAGGCACTTGCACAACGTACCGGTGAAGGGATTTTACGACTTCTCTCCGGGCGCCTATTTCGGCATCTACAAACCCGATACCTTCTGGTTCGACGAGGCCAGGCGCTGATGCTCCGCTATATCCTTCGCCGCATCCTGACCATGATTCCGACGCTGCTGATCATCAGCATGCTGGTGTTCGTCATTATTCAGCTGCCACCGGGAGATTATCTGGAAAGCCATATCGCCGAGCTGCAAAGCCAGGGCGAAGCCGTCGACGAACAGAAAATCGAGTTCCTGCGCAAGCAATACGGCCTCGACAGGCCGCTACCCGAACAATACGGGTTCTGGTTGATCGGCATGCTGCAGGGAGATTTCGGATATTCCTTCGAGTACGACCTGCCGGTGACGGAAGTGGTCGGCGACCGCCTGTTTCTGACCGTACTGATCTCGCTTACCACCATCCTGTTCACCTGGGCGGTGGCTTTCCCGATCGGTATTTATTCTGCCACCCACCAGTACAGCTGGGGCGACTACGGTCTGTCGACGCTCGGTTTCCTCGGCCTCGCGACCCCCAATTTTCTGCTCGCGCTGGTGATGCTGTACTTCGCCAACGTATACTTCGGCACCAGTATCGGCGGCCTGATGGAGCCCGAGTATATCGACGCGCCATGGAGCTTCGACAAACTGGTGTCGATTCTCGAGCACCTGTGGATTCCAGTGATCGTGATCGGCACCTCGGGTACCGCCGGCATGATACGCCGGTTGCGCGCCAATCTGCTCGACGAATTGCAAAAACAATACGTGACCACGGGCCGCGCCAAGGGCTTGCCGCCGGGCAGGCTGCTGCGGAAATACCCGCTCAGGATAGCGCTCAATTTCTTTGTCGCCGATATCGGTAACCTGCTGCCGACGGTGATCTCTGGCGCCGAAATCGTCGCCGTGGTGATGTCCTTGCCGACTACCGGGCCGCTTTTACTGTCCGCGCTGCAAAGCCAGGACATGTACCTGGCCGGATCATTTCTAATGTTCCTCGCGGTACTGACCGTGTTCGGCGTACTGGTGTCGGATATTCTGCTGGCGATGCTCGACCCGCGCATTCGCCTCGGCGGGGGTATCGAAAAATGAGCAGCGGGCATTTCGTTTCCAGCGAACCCTTCGATCCGCACTCGATCGAGGCGCTGACGCCGGTACAGGAAAAATATTACCTGGCATCGCAATGGAAACTGATGTGGTGGAAACTCAGGCGCCACCGGCTGGCGGTGATCTGCGGGCTCATCCTCGCGCTGAACTACGCCAGCATCCTGTTCAGCGAGGTGATCGCGCCCTACGATCTGCACACGCGGCATACCGACTATATTTATTCCCCGCCGCAAGCGGTGCACCTGTTCCACGATGGCGAATTCATCGGGCCCTTCGTCTACGGTCGAGGCTACCAACTCGACATGGAAATCCTCAAACGAAATTACCCCGAACACAGCGACGAAGTGCTGCCGCTGCGCTTTTTCTGCGCGGGCGACCCGTACCGTTTCTGGGGTCTGTTCGAGGCGCGTTTCCACCTGGTTTGCCCACCCGACAACGGTACCTTCTTCCTGCTCGGCACCGATCGCCTGGGCCGCGACATGTTTTCGCGCATCACTTACGGCGCACGCATCTCGCTGACCATCGGCCTGGTGGGAATCGCGATCAGTTTCTTCTTCGGCATCGTCATCGGCGGGCTCGCCGGCTATTACGGGGGCTGGGTCGATGCGGCGGTTCAGCGTCTGATCGAGGTCATCCGATCGTTTCCGGAGTTACCGCTATGGATGGCGTTGTCGGCGGTGCTGCCGGTCAACTGGAGCCCGATCCTGATCTTTTTCGGTATTACGGTGATTCTCGCACTGCTCGACTGGACCGGGCTGGCGCGCGCGGTGCGCTCCAAGCTGCTGTCGTTGCGCGAAGAGGATTACTGTGCCGCCGCCGAGCTGATGGGCGCGCGGCCGGGGAGGATTATCGGCCGTCACCTGCTGCCCGGTTTCATGAGCCACCTGATCGCCTCGGCGACGCTGTCGGTACCGGCGATGATTCTCGGCGAAACCGCGCTGAGTTTTCTCGGCCTGGGCTTGAGGCCGCCGGTGACCAGCTGGGGCGTACTGTTGAACGAGGCGCAAAATATCAATGTCGTGGCGCTTTATCCGTGGCTGCTGTTCCCGGTCGTTCCGGTCGTGCTGGTAATTCTGGCCTTCAACTTTTTCGGCGACGGGTTGCGCGACGCGGCCGACCCCTACAAGTAATTCATGGGCTTCCAGGCGCGCGAATACTGTCCGCTATGCGATTCGCGGGACAGGCACCGATTGTGTAAAGTTCGATTCGACGCGCCGCGCATGGCCGAATTTCTGGAAACTTTCTATGCCGGCCGGTTGCCGCTGGAATCGCTCGGCGGGGAATCCTACCGGGTCTTCGCTTGCCGGCATTGCGGTTTCGTCTACCAGGATCCGATTCTCGACGAGGACGGAATGCGGGCACTCTACGAACAGTGGATCGACGCCGCGCAAAGCCTGCGCAAGAAACAGAACGCGGGCGACGGACTCATCCGCCGATATGCGGGCCAGATTCAGATCCTGGGGCGCATGCTGCCCGGGCCGCCGGCGGAGCGACGGATTCTCGAGTTCGGCATGGGATGGGGTTACTGGAGCCGCACGGCACAGGACCAGGGCTTCGACGTCAGCGGTTACGAACTGTCTCGCGAACGGCGCGAGCACGCCCGCGGACTCGGATTAAGAGTACTCGAAGAACTGCCTCCGCCGGGCGCGCATTTCGACTGCATCTATTCGAGCCAGGTTTTCGAGCATCTGCCCGAACCGCGGCGGACGCTCGAATCGCTTTGCGCACGGCTGGCTCCGGGCGGTCTGGTCTACCTGCGTGTACCCGACGGCCGCGGTGTCGCCGCGGCGCTGTCGAGGCGCGGCTGGTCTCCCGATATGAGTGCGGTTCACCCGCTGGAACACATCAATTGCTTTACCCGCCGCACGCTGACCGGGCTCGGGGCGCGGCTCGGTTTGCGGCGCGTGCAACCGCCGCCGCGGCTCGTCCGGGGCAGCCTGTGGGGCAGTTTGAAACGGGAATTCGCAGATCGCTATCTGACCACGCACCAGTGGTTCAGGTACCGCGCTTGAACCGGGTTTTACTCGGTTTGCAGCAGTTGCTGGAAATGCTTGTTAGTCGACTGTATCTCGCCGTAGGGGCCCTGGTCGAGCAGCTTGCCGCGTTCCATGATCATCACGGTATCGAACAGCTCTGCGAGTTGCACCCGGCCCAGGATCCAGAGAATTCCGCGGGATCCCATCAGCTGCCTGATGTTTTCGATCAGCCGGCGTTCGGCGGTGGTGTCCAGACTGGACAGGGCTTCGTTGACGATCAGCAGGTCCGGCGCCTTGAGCAGTGCGCGGGCGACGCCGAGCTTCTGGCGTTGGCTCGACGATAGTCGCCCGCCGGCGACGCCGACGTCGTAACCGAGTCCTGCCTGGATGATATCCTCGCGCAGTCCCAGCGAGTCCACCACGTCGACGATAAGACTGTTGATCTTTTGCTGTGCGAAGGCCTGTCCGTAGGCGAGCTTGCCGAACAGGATATTGTCCTGGATCGATATCCGCGGGTTGAAGGATTCGAAATTGAAGAATTCGATGCCGAGATCGTGGCTTTTCGCCAGCTCGTAAATTCGTCCGCGCGCTTCGAGTATGCGTTCCTGTATCGGCTCGGTAATCAGGCCGAGACGATGACGCGCGACCACCAGCTTGAAGGTCAGCGAAATCAGGCGGTGCTTCTCGGTAGAGTCCAGGTTCGCGGTGCCATGTTGGCGGGTTTGTTGAAGCAGGCGGTTGAACTCGGGCAGGTCTTCCGCCGAGATGAAGCTGAACTGATCGAACAGCTCGCTATCGGGTTCGACGTCGGAAAACAAATCGAGCATGATTTCGGTGATTTGCGCACCGGCCTCGAGAAAGGTTTCACTGAGGCCGGTTTCGTCGAGCAAGTCGCTGATCACGGGATTGTCGATCAGGCTTTCGGCGTCGATCTGCTCATCGTAGACGGTGCCGAACAACAGGTTCTCGGCGACCGTCATGTTCAGGTTGTATTTCCGGTGGTCGAATGGTTCGACCAGCTTTTCGACCGCGGGATCGGTAAACCGATCGCGCAATTGCCTACGGGCTTCCATGATGCGACTGGCGAAGTCGGCATGCTGGGACTGGTCGAGGAAGGACTGCAGGCCAAACTGGTATATTTCTTCGTCGAGTTCCACGCATTTGAGCACCTCGACGATGCGCTCGACGAGCTGGGCCTGGTTTTCCAGCCCGACCGCCGCGTAGTCGATCCACTCGTCGTCGTAGCGGTCGGGCGTGTTGCCGGCGATGCTGGCGAGATGCCGTTCGTGTTCGCGCGCCTTGTCACGCACGCCGTCGTCAGCCTTGACGGGCTGGTGCTTAAGCGAGTAGGTCAGGTTGTCGAAAACCGAGCCGTTGAACATGAAAGTGGCGGGTCCCGCATAGCCCAGGCGGTTGCCGGTGATGGCCTCGGGGATTTCCTGCATTTTCGAATCGCCGAGAGTGAGATTGCCCGAGCTCGGGATGAGCAATCTCGAAACCAGCCCGGCAAGTTCGTCCTTGCCGCTGTTGCCGAGACCCACCGCGGCGCAATGCTGGTCGATCGGCAGTCTGAAGCTGGCGCCGTCGATACTGAAATAGAGCCCGTCCTCGCTGTAGCGCAGGTTATGGGCCTGGATTTCCCGGCCGGGCAGTGCCAGGGTTTCGGGCTGCAGGTCGATAATCTCGGTATCGATCAGGTTGTGCGGGTCGAACTGCTGGATCACCTGGGTGTACTTGACCTTGATGTCTTCCATGCGCTGGTAGTAGCGCAGCAGTTCCTTCCACGGTCCCGACAGGTCCTTGTAGGCGACCAGCACGGCGACCATGGAGCCGATGGAGAGGTCGCCGCGCAGCACGAAGTAGCCGCCCACCGAGTAAAAGAAAAACGGCGTCAGCTGGGCGATGAAATTGTTCAGGAACTTGATGAAAAACTTGCGCTTGTAGATATCGAAGCGAATCAGGTAAATACGGCCGAGCCGCTGGCTGATGTGGGCGCGCTCGTAATGGCTGGTATCGTTGGCGTGCACGTCGCCGATCCCGGAAATGGTTTCGCCGATGCGTCCCGACAGGTTGCGTGTCGTGGCCACTCGTTCCTTGCTGAGCTCGTTGACGCGCTTTTGCAGGCGCGGGATTACATAGAGCTGGAACGGGTAGAGCGAGATCGCGGCCAGGCCGAGATAAAAGTCCTGCTGGAAAATGAAGAACAAATAGGTCAGCAAGGTACCGCCCTGGAATACGGGCAGGGTGAAGGATTCGCCGATGAACTCCCCGAGCGGCTCGGTTTCGGCGGTAATCATCGGAATCAGTTCTCCCGAGGATACGCGCTTGAAATGCGGCATCGGGAACAACAGGATGCGCTGGTAAAGCTCGTAGCGAAAACGCCGCAACAGGCGCTCGCCGAGCGCGCCGCGGTAGACGTTGAGCAGGTACTTGAGCCCGCCGCTGGATAGCACGGTGAGCAGAAACGCCAAGCTCAGGATCATCAGGAAATCGAGGCGGTCGAATTCGTAGCCGAGCAGGCCTTTCGGCAGGTCCATGCCCTCGAGCAGATTGATAATCTTCTTCGGCAGTTCCAGCGTGATGTAGACCAGCGGCAGGGAGGCCAGCGACAGCAGGACCAGCAGCGCCTGGTCGCGCTTGCTATGCGTCAGAATATACCTGTAGAGCGACGGTTCCATAGATTCCCGGATTATGATTCTGCATGTCGGCCCGGGTTTCGCCTACTGCCTCGGTAGCACGGCAAGTCGGGCCAGTGTACTATCGCCGATCATCCGATTTATATCAAATTCAGCTTATGCCCCCGCAGCTCGCCATCGTTTTGAAGGGCTACCCGCGCCTTTCGGAAACCTTCGTCGCCCAGGAAATCAGGGCGCTCGAGCTGCGCGGATTCGAGCTGTGTATCTTTTCGCTGCGCCGTCCCTACGATCCCGCAACGCATCCGATTCACGCGGAAATCGAGGCTCCCGTCCACTACCTGCCGGAGTACGCGCACGACGACTGGTCAAGGGTGCTATCTGCGTGCCTGCGGCTCGTTAACCGGGCCGGGTTCTGGCGAGCGCTGGCGAGGCTTGCCGTCGACCTGCTGCACGACCCCACCCGCAATCGACTGCGGCGATTCGCGCAGGCTGCGGTGATGAGCGTCGAAATGCCGGATTCGGTTCGCCATTACTACTGTCATTTCATCCACACACCGTCGTCGGTCGGTTATTACGCCAGCATCATCGGCGGGCGCAGCTGGAGTATATCGGCCCACGCCAAGGATATCTGGACCCTGACCCGGCGCGAGTTGCGCAACAAGCTCGCCAGCGCCGACTGGACGGTGACCTGTACCGCCGCAAATCATCGCTATCTGGCGGGGCTTGCCGACCGCGAGGACAAGATAGCCCTGTTATACCACGGCCTCGATTTCAATCGCTTCGATGCTAATCCAGGCCAGCCGTCGGTCCGCGACGGCAGCGATGCTGCGCGACCGGTCAGATTGATCAGCGTCGGCCGGGCGGTCGACAAGAAGGGTTACGACATTTTGTTGCAGGCGCTCTCCACGCTCCCCGCGAAGCTGAGCTGGAGCTTCGTGCATATCGGCGGCGGCGAATTGCTGGAGTCGTTGCAGCGCCAGGCGTACTCGCTCGGTCTCGAGCAGCGCGTCGACTGGCTCGGCGGCCTGCCGCAGTCCGAGGTACTGGCGCAGTATCGCCACGCCGACCTGTTCGTGCTGCCGAGCCGGGTGTCGGACGACGGCGATCGCGACGGCTTGCCGAACGTGCTCATGGAGGCGCAGAGCCAGGGGCTCGCCTGCCTGTCGACGGATATCTCCGGAATCCCGGAGCTGATCCTGCACGCGGAAACCGGCTGGCTGATCGAGCAGAATTCCGTCGCCCAGCTGGGTGAGGCGCTGGTAATGCTGATTCGCGATCCGGCGCTGCGCGCGCGGCTCGGCACGGCCGGCTGCCGTCGGGTCAGGCAGCATTTCTCGATGGATGCCGGAATCGACGCTCTCGCCGGGCGTCTGCGGCAATCGGTGCAACGGCGGCAGCCGGCGTGAAGTTGCTGTTGCTGCGCCACGGCATGACCGCGTGGAACTTCGACAAACGGGTCCAGGGGCGTATCGACCAGCCGCTCTGCGCGGCCGGGCGCGAGCGGCTCGAGAAATTCGAACTGCCGGACTGGACCCGATCCTGCCGTTGGTACTCGAGCCCGTTGCGGCGTGCGACCGAGTCTGCGGAACTGCTCGGGCTGGATTACCGTGTCGAAGCCGCGTTGATCGAGATGAGCTGGGGCGATTGGGAAGGGGAAGTCCTCAAGCCGTTGCGCCGTGAACTCGGTGACGAAATGCGAGCCAACGAGGCCCGCGGGCTAGATTTTCGGCCTCCCGGAGGCGAGTCCCCGCGCGAGGTGCAGCTGCGGCTCGAACCCTGGTTGCGGCGCATCGCCGCCCACGGCGGCGATTGCGCCGCGGTGGTGCACAAGGGAGTCATCCGCTGTATCTATTCGCTCGCCCACGGCTGGGACATGCGCGGCGAGTCGCCGGTCGATTTTGCCTGGGATGCGCTGCATGTTTTCGAACTCTC